>Ga0157374_10003575_pt1 | contig 13086 bp, 13 predicted proteins | sample M25metaG_FD_115308 | JGI IMG/M metagenome (GOLD analysis project Ga0157374, IMG submission 115308) | Miscanthus rhizosphere microbial communities from Kellogg Biological Station, Michigan, USA - M2-5 metaG | ecosystem: Host-associated > Plants > Roots > Rhizosphere > Soil | place: USA: Michigan...
CACTCCGCGCCGCCCTTTGCTCGAAAGCGGGTCGAGGTCGTGCGCTCGACGAGATGATCCTTCTTGAGTCGATAGGCGATAAGGTCGCGGATCGTTCCGATCTTCAGTCCATGCACGCGAGCGAAGTCCGTTAGGTCGTCAAGACGCGCCATTGCCCCGTCATCCCGCATGGTCTCGCAGATCACCGCGCTCGCATTCAGCCCAGCAAGGCGCGCAACATCCACTGCGGCCTCGGTGTGGCCGGCCCTGACCAACACTCCGCCGGGCCGCCCTACAAGAGGAAAGACATGGCCGGGCGAGACCAGCGAGTCCGGCCCGTGTGCCGCATCGATCGCGACAGCGATCGTCCGCGCGCGGTCGGCGGCACTAATCCCTGTCGAAATCCCCTCCTTTGCCTCGATTGAGACAGTAAAGGCCGTCTCGTTGCGGCTCCGGTTGGTGCGGGTCATCGGCTCCAGCCCTAGTTGATCAGCCCGTTCCTTGGTCAACGCCAGGCAGATTAGGCCGCGGCCGTGGCGCGCCATGAAGTTTATCGCTTCAGGAGTGGCCATTTGGGCGGGAATCACCAGATCCCCCTCGTTCTCGCGCCCCTCGTCATCGACCAGGACGAACATGCGTCCATTTCGGGCTTCGTCGATGATGGTCTCAGTACCGACCAGGACTTCCGTTGTTCCGCGTTGAAGCAGCTTTTCCAGTCGCATCAGCGTATCGGCTGTGGGATTCCAGTCGGCAGCACCGAGCTTCCGCAGGCTGTTCGGGTGAAGTCCGGCAGCCCGGGCAAGTGCCGCACGGCTTATCTCGCCTGTGTCGATAATCGCGGTCAACCGCTCGATCAGTGTGGCGCTCATTGGCGGCTCATATCACATCTTAATGTGATTGGAATAGCAAGCACGAAACTTCTATTGTGTTCGGGATGCAATCATCCTGTCCAGGTAGCGCGCGAGTACGTCGACTTCCACATTCAACTGTCGCCCCACTGCTATGCCGCCGAGGGTGGTGGCAACGGCAGTATGGGGAATGATGTTGACAGCAAAGTGAGTGGATCCCTCCTCAGCGTCTCGAACTTCATTGACCGTGAGCGATACGCCGTCGAGCGCGATGGATCCTTTTGCCGCAATATGAGACCCAAGTGCCCGAGGAACCGAGACGCCGATGCGGGTAGATCCTCCTTCTGGGCGGACACGCACGACCTCGCCAACGCAGTCCACGTGCCCAGTGACGAAATGACCGCCTAGTTCATCGCCAACCCGCAGCGACCGCTCGAGATTGAGCCTTGCACCTTCGATCCACAGGTCTCGCGCTGTCCGGGATAGCGTCTCAATCGAAAGATCGGCTGCGAACCAATCGTTCCCCTTATCGACGACCGTCAGGCAGACGCCTGAGCAACAGATCGAGGCGCCAAGATCAACGGTCGCCATTTCGTAGGTGGAGCGAATGGTGAGCCGGAGGTCCGCCCTTTGCTCCGCTTTGATGACGGTGCCGACGTCGCTGACGATCCCGGTGAACATGTCGGCGGCCTAGCTTGCCCGCACCCGCTCGTAAACTTCCTGCCGGTCGATGCCGAGCCGACGCTCGCCCGCAATCCGCCATCTGCCGTGTGCATCGGCGATCGCGTCGAGGCCGACGTAGCCGAACGACGATTTTCCTTCGCCGACGATGATCGGCGCTCGGTAGATCAGGATTCGATCGACCAGATCGGCTGCCAGGAAGGCCGTGGCGGTTGAGGATCCTCCCTCGATGAGCAGATCGTTGACGTCTTGAAGTCGATACACATCCTGCGGAGAAGAAAGCATTTCCCAGCCGGGAACCGCTTCTCCGCGGCTGAGCAATGCGCGCCGCGGCGACCATTCCTCCAGCCCCGGCAACCGCACGTCGAGCCGTGGCTTGTCGGCAAGAAAGGTCCCGCGCCCAACCAGGATCATGTCTGACTGCGCACGTTTTAGATGAACATGACGCCGCGCATCCTCGCCGGTGATCCACTGTGATTCGCCGGAGGGGAGCGCGATCTTGCCGTCGATCGACAAGGCCAGCTTAAGCGTAATGCGCGGCCGCCCGAGCTTCACCCGCGTAAGATAGCCGGCGAGCGATTCAGCGGCCGCCTTGCGCCCAGTGCCGGTCTTCACCCGGATTCCAGCCTCCCTTAGCCGCCTGATGCCGCTTCCGTTCGTACGAGAGTCGGGATCGGCGAGTGCGATCACAACCCGCGCGGGTTGCGCTTGAATGAGAAGGCTTGAGCAAGCGGGCCCGCGATCACTTTGATGTGCGCAGGGCTCGAGAGTCACGTAGATTGTCGAGCCTTTGGCGCGCTTTGCGGCCGCACGGAGAGCCACCGCTTCGGCGTGCGGACGCCCGCCCGCGGCTGTGGCGCCGCGCCCGATCACTTCCTCGTCCGGCGAAACGATCACGCAGCCGACATTCGGATTGGGTGCGGTCATTCCGCGCACAGCTTCGCCCAGCGCCACAGCCTCAGCCATGAACTGGGCGTCTTGGCTCACTTGATCCCGAAGTCTTTGGCTAGCTTCTGGAATTCACGCTGCTTTGCCAGCTTTTCCTGCCGTCGCTCTTCCTGATCCTTCTTTTGATCGGCGATGATTTCCGCTGTCGTCCGCTTCGCGCTCCAGCTCTGCACGTAAATTACCGGGGCCGGCGGTTGAGGAACCGTATAGGGTTCGACGAAAAATTCGATAACGATGATGGAGGTGACCAGCACTGCAAGAGCGGCGCCGATCACCTGCTCCCGGCTGCGGTGGCGCAGGAACGCCATCAGGTCACGGAACGCCGCGCGCGGTCCGACCGGTTTGGGCAAAACGGACATGGCGCCAAGATAAGCGTTGCTACGCGCGCTCGCCAGTGGCCTCAGCCATCAAGCTGAAATTGCAATGTAATCACAGTGGAGCTCGGTACCGGATGCCCGCCCTCTGTCGCCGGCTGGTAGCGCCAATGGGCAAGGATGTGCTTGCGCGCCGCAGCGAGAAACGCGGGATCGGCAATGCCGACAGGATCAACGGCAGTAACTCGTCCCTGCGTGTCGATCGTCAGCCTTAGGCGAAGGGTGGCTTCCTCGCCCGCCAGCTCTTTTTGTTGTGGGTAAGGCGGCTTCAACTCGGATTGAGGCGTAGCGAAGCGCGGCCCGGTCCGCACCGGCTCGGTTGGCCCCACAGGAATGACGGGCCGCGAATCGATTGGCGAAAAATTGGGAATGGTAATCGTATCGTCCGCAGTGGGGACCGTATGCAGCCGGGTTTGCTCGACCTGTTGTGGGTGGTCGATGGTCGGCCGGATTTGCTGTTGCCGCCGAGTTTCCGGTTGAGACTGGATCGGGTGCGGCAGAGGCGGCGTTGGCGTCGGGATCCACCGAACAATGATCGGTCCGGGAAGAATCCGCTGAGGCAGATCGGTCTTTATCATCAGCGCGGCCGTAATCACCGCCGCATGACCGGCGGCGATCAAGAGCAGAATTCGGGGATGGAATTTGTGGTCGGCGTAGGCCGGGATCGGAGCGTAGGTCGTCATAGCCGAACTCCTTAGCGGTAGAGCAGTGCAATGTTACAACATTACTTCTTAGATGACAAATAGAGCCTTTCTCCGCCGCAACCATGACTCGTCTGTTCTCTATTTGTTCGGTGATGGAAGCTGCGACTCGGAGTTGCCAACGTGCTCAAATCATTTGCGTATCTCTTTATGCTGCTTCCGACGTATGCCGTGCGCGACCGGATTGCTTTTGCCCGTGATTTAGTCGGCCCGATGCGGTCGCCCATTCGGCTACACATGCTGCATATGACATTGTTTGAACTCTTGAATGTAGGCGAGCGGCATCTGAAAATCGTCGGTTGGATGCGTGCCGTTCTGGCCGACCATCAGCTTCGTGCTTGCACTTTCGCGCTAGGTCGACTGATAGCGAGACCCGAAATTGCGATGCTCAAGCCAATTGGGCCACGGTCGGGATTGGTTTCTTTGAGAGCCGATCTCGCTCGCATGATGACCGCTGCCGGCCTGCCCGCATCCTGGCGCGAGAGATTTGATCCTCACGTCACACTCGGGAGGGGTCTATCAAGGGAAATGACACTGCCTATTGATCCAATATTCTGGAATGCCGACCGGGTTGCCCTAGTCGAGAGCTGGCGCGGAGAAACGCATTACGAGATCCTCGAAACCTGGTCGCTTGTGCCGCCCATTCAACGCTCTTTCGAGTTTGGCTAGGCTGATCACACTAATGTTTCGCAGCTGCCTGCAAGCGCTGGATCACCCTTTCCTTGCCGATCCGCTCTACTAAACCCGCCATCTCAGGTCCGCTGTCACGGCCGGTGATCGCAAGACGCAGCGGGTGGAAGCGGTCGCGGCCGTTCTTGCCCGTGGACTCTTTGAGGTTCATCGGCAGCTGCCGCCAGGAATCTGGCGACCACTCGATCTCTTCCGCGGTCGCCGCAGCCTCGCGAATGAGCTGGCGTTCCTCGTGGTCGAAGTCGGGCGGTTCCAGGTCCTCGTGAAGGACGGCGAGCCACTGGGCGAAGTCCGACACTCGGGAGAGATTCGGCCGAATCAGTTCCCAATCCTGCTCAATCGCTCCCTCGGGCAGCCGATCGCGAACGGCAGCGAAGCCCATTCCGTGCGCGAGCTTGGCGTTCACGAGTTCGACCTCATGCAGATCAAAGTGAGCGGGGGCGCGCCCAAAGGTGGCGAAGTCGAAGTCGCGCGCCAGCTCCTCGAGGCTGCTTGCCGGCTCAATCGGCTGTGAAGTACCAATTCGCGCAAGGACCGACAGCAAAGCGAGCGGCTCGAGCCCAGCGTCACGCACTTGGTCGACGCCGATGGCGCCGAGCCGCTTCGACAATTTGCCCTCGGCCGCGACCAGCAACGCCTCGTGCGCGAAGCGCGGCGATTTGGCGCCCAACGCCTCGAACATCTGGATTTGGACCGCGCTATTGGAGACGTGGTCTTCGCCACGCACGATGTGGGTAATTCCCAGATCGATATCGTCGATGACGCTCGGTAGTAGGTAGAGCCAGCTTCCGTCCTCGCGGCGGATCACAGGATCCGAGAGCAATTTCGGGTCGAATTGCTGCTCGCCGCGGATCAAGTCGGTCCAGACGATCGGCCGACCATGGTCGAGCCGGAAGCGCCAATGCGGTGCTCGGCCGTCGGGCACGGGCATTCCCTCGACCTTGCGCTCGTAGACCGGCGGCAACCCGCGCCCGAGCAGGATCTTGCGGCGAAGCTCCAGCTCCTCAGGCGTTTCGTAGCAGGCGTAGACCCGTCCGGCCGCCTTCAGCTGCTCGAATTCCCGCTCGTAGTGATCGAATCGTTCCGACTGACGCTCGATTCTGTCCGGGTTCAGCCCCAGCCAACCGAGGTCGTCGCGAATCGACTGATCAAACTCAGCCGTCGAGCGCTCGCGATCGGTGTCGTCGATCCGAAGCACGAAGCGGCCGCCGTTCTTGAGCGAGAACAGGTAGTTGTGCAGAGCCGTTCTGATGTTCCCAACGTGGAGCCGTCCGGTGGGCGATGGCGCAAAGCGGGTGACGACGGTCATTTGGGGCCGGTCTGGAAGAAATTGCTGATCGGGTAGCGGCGATCACGGCCGAAGTTCCGGCCGCCGATCTTCACCCCGGGTGGCGCTTGCCGGCGCTTGTATTCGGCAACGAGGACTTTCCGCTCCATTTCAGCGATCAAAGCCATGTCCTCGCCGGTCGCGAGTGCGACCTCCTTCACCGACATCTCCTTGTCGATCAATCCCTCGAGGATTCGGTCAAGAATGGGGTAAGGGGGAAGGCTGTCCTGGTCCTTCTGGCCTGGCCTGAGCTCCGCCGTGGGAGGTTTTGTGATCACCCGCTCCGGCATCACCGGCCCGTCCGGGCCGAGCGCGCGCTTCGGCCGGTTTGCATTGCGCCAGCGCGAGAGCGCGAAAACGGTGGTCTTGTAGGCGTCCTTCAGCACCGAATAGCCGCCCGCCATGTCGCCATAGAGGGTCGCATAGCCGACGCTCATCTCGCTCTTGTTGCCGGTGGTGAGAAGCATCGGCCCGAACTTATTCGACAGGCCCATCAGCGCCACCATCCGTAGACGCGCCTGAATATTCTCTTCGGCTAGGCCAGGCTTGGTCCCTTCCAACTCCGCAGCAAGCATCTGATCGAGCGCCTCCACCCCTGGAGCGATCGAAATGACGTCATGGCGGCAGCTCAACAGCTTCGCGCACTCGCGCGCGTCCTCCAGGCTCTCCTCACTCGTATATTTGGATGGCAGCATCACACACCAGACCTTGTCCGCCCCGAGCGCGTCGACGGCCACCGCTGCCGACAAGGCGCTGTCAATTCCCCCAGAAAGGCCAAGGATGACGCCGGGGAAACCATTACGCTGCACATAATCGCGAAGACCCGCCATCATCGCGTGGTAAATGTCCTCGGGATAGGGATCGAGCGAGTGCAGTTCCCGCGTTTCGCACCGCCACCCGTCGGAACCACGGCTCCAGTCGGTAATGAGCAGCGATTCCTCCCAGTCAGGCATTTGCACCACCGGTTCGCCATCAGCGTGCATCACGAATGAGGAGCCGTCGAACGCTAGCTCGTCCTGCCCGCCGACGCGGTTGAGATAGGCGACCGGCAGCGCCGTCACCACGCAACGTGCGCGGACCAGCTTCTGCCTCAAATCATCTTTGTCGAGCTCGTAAGGGCTACCGTTGGGCGCCAGCAGCAATTCGGCTCCGCGATCGGCTAGATGCGTGCACACCGACTCCAGCCAAATGTCCTCGCAGATCGGCACCCCGATTTTTACGCCGTTGAATTCGAACGGCTCCGGCATTGGCCCGGCGGTGAAGACGCGCTTCTCGTCGAACGTTCCGTAATTGGGCAGCTCGTGCTTGAGCGTCCGGCCAAGCACACGCCCCTGATCGGCGAGCACCATAGCGTTATAAATCGCGCCGTCTTCGACGAAGATCGTGCCGAACAGGATGGCAGGCCCCGGCGAAGCCGTCGCGTCAACCAGCCGCTCGGTCACTTCCATCGTTCGGCGGACGAATTCGGGCTTCAGCACCAGATCCTCGGGCGGATAACCGGTGAGTTGCAGTTCGGGGCAAAGCAGAAGATCGGCTCCTGACGCCTTCGCCCGCATTGCCAGGATAGCCGTGGCATTGCCCTCGAGGTCGCCGACGCTCTGGTTCATCTGCGCGAGCGCGATTTTGAGGCGATTGGTCATGGTTGCGCTTTAACGCGCGGATAAGGATCGGCAACCAAGGCTTTACGAAACGGCTGCGACGGCTAAGGCAGAGTCAACACTCCGGGGGAGCCGAAACCCATGAAACTGCTCGCCGGGAACAGCAACACGCCGCTGGCCCGCTCGATTGCCGACTATCTCGAGCTGCCGCTCACGCAGGCGAGCGTGCGCCGGTTCGCCGACGAAGAGATTTTCGTCGAGATCAACGAAAATGTCCGTGGTGAGGACGTGTTCGTCGTCCAGTCGACCAGCTACCCCGCGAACGACAATCTGATGGAGCTGTTGATCTGCATCGATGCGCTTCGGCGCGCCTCGGCCAAGCGGATTACTGCGGTGCTCCCCTATTTCGGCTATGCCCGACAGGATCGTAAGCCGGGCCCGAGAACGCCGATTTCGGCCAAACTCGTTGCCAACCTCATCACTGTGGCTGGAGCGAGCAGAGTCCTGACGGTGGATCTGCACGCAGGCCAGATCCAGGGATTCTTCGACATCCCGACAGATAACCTTTTTGCTTCGCCGGTAATCGCGGCAGATATCCAGGCCCGGTTCCAGACTGAAAAACTGACGATGGTGTCTCCCGACGTGGGTGGCGTCGTCCGCGCTCGAGGCCTTGCCAAGCGGCTCGACAATGCCCCGCTGGCAATTGTCGACAAGCGACGCGAGCGGGCGGGCGAATCCGAGGTGATGAACATCATCGGTGATGTCGATGGGCGCACCTGCATTCTCATTGACGACATCGTCGATTCCGCAGGCACCCTTTGCAACGCCGCAGCAGCCCTGAAGCAGCAGGGCGCCACGGACGTCTACGCTTACTGTACACACGGAGTGCTTTCAGGCGCCGCTCTCGCGCGGGTCGCAGCCTCGGAGCTCAGCGAGCTCGTGGTCACGGACTCGATCTGTACCGGCGAAGCGGACCCGGGCGATGGTAAGCTGCGCCGGCTGACGATTGCGCCACTACTCGCCGAGGCTATCCGCCGGATCGCCGATGAAAGCTCGGTTTCCAGCCTGTTCGACTAGCTTACCAGGGCCTATCTGCGCCCGACGCGGTCTCTTCCGGCCGCGACGCTCGCCCCAACACCGCATTGCGATGCGGAAAGCGACCGTAGCGTTCCACAATGTCGTGGTGGTGATGCGCGTATTTCAGCTGCTCCGGTTCCCCTAAAGCAGTGAACAGCAATACGGACCGCCGTTGATCCTCCATATGCTCGCTGTGCATGAGCGGCATGTAGAGGAAGATCCTACCATTATCGTCGAGCTCCTCGTCTAGCTTTTCGCCGACCGCTCCGCGAGCGATCGCCTGGGCCAGCGGATCAGTCGAATATTGCTCGGCATCGCCGCGAAACATGTTGCGCGGGAACTGATCGAACAGGATGACGCCTGCGAGTGCCGTTTGTGCATCAGTCAGGAACAGTTCGGGCGGAAGTTGCCGTTTTTCCTTCCACAGCTCGCAAAATCGATCACAGATTAATGCGTCAAGTTCAGGGCTGTGCCGCCACCATTGCTCCGGCTTAAGGCTGAACCAGAATTCGAGAATGTCGCTCTGCCAGCCGTCGCGCTCTTTCAAGCAGCGGTTCCTCCTACAGTGAGGCCGTCAATTAGCAGCGTCGGCTGCCCGACACCGGCCGGGACCGACTGGCCGCCCTTGCCACAGACACCGATGCCTTCGTCCAGAGCAAGATCGTTGCCGATGCCTTTGACCCTGGTCAGCACCGTTGGGCCGTCGCCGATCAGCGTGGCACCCTTCACCGGCTCGGCGACCTTGCCGTTTCGTATGCGGTAAGCCTCCGTACAGGAGAAGACGAACTTTCCGCTGGTGATGTCGACCTGCCCTCCACCGAAGCTCTTCGCGAAGATGCCGTCCTTCACTCGCTCGATCAGCTCTCCAGGCTGGTCGGTACCGGACAACATAAACGTATTGGTCATGCGCGGCATCGGCGCGTGCGCGAAGCTTTCACGGCGGCCGTTGCCGGTAGGCTCCGCCCCCATCAGCCGCGCGCTCAGCCGATCCTGCATATAACCCTTGAGGATCCCATCCTCGATCAACACATTGCGACGGGTCGGCGTGCCCTCATCGTCGATGGTCAGCGATCCACGCCTCTCGGAAATGGCACCATCGTCGACAACCGTGACTCCGGGAGCTGCGACGCGCTCCCCGATCCGACCGCTGAACGCAGACGTGCCCTTGCGGTTGAAGTCGCCCTCAAGGCCGTGACCAACCGCCTCATGCAGCAGCACGCCGCACCAGCCGGGGCCCAGAACCACCGGCATTTCTCCGGCAGGGGCCGCGACCGACTGAAGGTTCACAAGCGCTTGGCCAAGTGCTTCGTCGATGGCGCGGTTCCACGCCGACGGATCGAACAGATGATTGTAGAGATAGCGACCGCCCAAACCGAAATAGCCGGTCTCGCGTCGCCCATTCTCGGTCGCAACGATCTGCACGCCGAGGCGGACGAGCGGGCGCACGTCGGAAGCGGTGAAGCCATCGCCGCGAAGGATTTCGATCGCTCGCCAGCTTGCAGAAAGCGAGACGCTGACTTGGCTCACCCGCGGGTCGCGTGCCCGTGCCGCGGCGTCGATTTGCTCGCAGAGAGCGACCTTGTCGGCGAACGGCACTTCGATCAGCGGATTGTCGGATCCGTACATCGACTGGTTTGTGCGAGCCGGCGGAGCAGCCGGCGCTCCCTTGGCCGGATCGAGCAGCTTCAGGGTTGCGGCTGCGCGGTCGATTGCGGCCGCGCTGATCTCGTTGGCGTGGGCGAAGGCAGTTGTCTCGCCCGTGACTCCGCGAAGACCGAATCCGGAGCCGGTACTGTAGTCGGCGGTTTTCAGTCGGCCGTCATCGAAGCCGAACGCTTCGCTGGCACGATATTCGAGGAAGAGTTCACCGTCGTCACAGGCGGCAAGATGCCGTTCGGCAAGCCGGCGCGCGTCATCAGGCTCGAGCGTTCGATAGAGGAATTGGTGCGGATTGGCGGTCATGAAACCTGATCCGCTGGTCCCCCCTCAAGCACATATCTGCGGTCACAATAGCCGCATTCGACCCAGCCCACCTCGGGGTCGATCCTTAGGTAAATGCGCGGATGGCCAAGTGCCGGCGCCACTTCGCCCGACCCATCGCAGGCAACTCGTGCTGTCGGCACTCGAATAACTTCCGGAGGCGGTGGCGCGGCCATGACCGCCCACTTAAGGGCGAGCTCGGGCCGCGACAAGCCGTCCGGTTATTCGCCTCTAATTGTAGTCGGCGGTGACATCGAAGGTGTTTGAGTAAACGCCGTCCGGCTGATTGGCAGCCACATCGATCTGGCCGCCCACTCCTACCTGGACGGTCAGCGTGGTCGGATCGACTATTGCGCTGGTTGTGCTCAGAGTCAGCGCCGAGAGCGACAGATTGTTGCCGTTCCCATCGGACAGTGAAATCGGCAACGCCGAAGCAATGCTGAATGTCACCTGCTGATTGGCGGTTCCTGCGAAATCGAACTGAGCGGCAGTGCTCGTCGCTCCGACTAGGGTGACTCCGCCGGAGGGGGTAGCGACCCCCGTCGAGGGATCCACCACCACCGAGCCTGCGGCCGCCGAAGTGACCGCGGTGCCGAAATCGAGATCCTGCACCTTCGTCAGCTTGAGCGGGATCAATACGATCGCCTTCCCGTTGCTGGTCGCTGAAACCGGCACCGCCTGAGCCGGGCCCGACGTAAGAGCGGCACCGATAACACCGGCCGCACACAATACACTTAACTTGTTCATCCCACGTCCCCTGTGGAGCAAAATTGCTGACCCAGAGGATGACGTGTTCAGCTGACTGAGCGTTAAAGGGATTCGGTAGAGGTAAATTTAACCGCAACCGGCAACCGTACCGCTGGAATTATTGATATTGGGCGGTGACATCGAAGCTGCCAATATATGAGCCTTCGACTTGGCCGGCCGGAACCGTGAGCGTCCCGCCGATGTGGAATTGAAAGCTGCTTGTCTTCGCCATCACGCGTTTGCTTGGTCCGTCCATTGTGAGGTTAGACAACGAAAGAGTTTCGGCCCCGCCGACGCGGGTAAGCGTGATCGCCTGGTTGGTGAACTTGATATTCACGACAGAGCCGCCGGAGGCTGCGCCCGTAAAGAGGGCGGCGGCGGGCGTTCCTCCTAGGCGAATTACCCCACCAGTAGTCGACACGCCGCTGGTTGTCGGATCGAGGATCGCGGTTCCGGCTACGGTCACGGCGAGTATCCCGAAATCCATATCCTGATTCTTCACGAGCGTGACAGGATGGAGCACCGTGGCGGAACCCTTGGCACCGGCGCTTTTCGGTGCGGCAGAAAGCACCGACGGCGCCAGGAGCAGCGCCGCGACGATTGAGCTGCGGAAGAGAAATGGACTGGTCATTCTGCCAAAATGGTTAGAGGGTTAACCCGAAGATCACTTTATCGCTTAGGGTTAACGGACAAGTAACTGCGGCTTCTTCCTCTGTGGACGGCTGATCGCTATGCGGCCAGCGATGACCTCTGACGCGGCAATCCGAATCGAATCGCTTTCCAAGACCTATGCTGGGGCCAAGCTCGCGCTCGATAGCGTGAGTTTTGAAGTGCCTCGGGGCCAGATTTTCGGGCTCTTGGGCCCCAATGGCGCAGGCAAGTCGACGCTGATTAACATTCTTGCCGGTTTGGTGACGAAGACCGGCGGTAAGGCGGTGATCTGGGGCTTCGATATCGACCAGCATCCGCGCAACGCCAAGCGATCGATTGGGGTCGTGCCGCAAGAGATCATCTTCGATCCGTTCTTCACGCCACGCGAGACGCTGGAAATCCAGGCCGGGCTTTATGGCATTCCGCCAAGCGAGCGCCGCTCCGATGTCCTGCTCGCCGCGATGCACCTCACTGACAAGGCAAATGCCTACTCCCGCACGCTCTCTGGCGGGATGAAGCGGCGGCTCCTGGTCGCCAAAGCGATGGTCCATTCGCCCCCGATTCTGGTGCTCGACGAACCGACCGCAGGTGTCGATGTCGAATTGCGTCGGCAGCTGTGGGCTTATGTGCGCTCGCTCAACGAACAGGGGGTCACGGTGGTCCTGACCACGCATTATCTCGAGGAGGCCGAGCAGCTTTGCGACCGGATCGCGATCATCAATCACGGCAAGGTGATCGCCAACGAGCCGACGCGCGATCTGGTCGCCAAGGCGCAGGAAAAGGCAGTCGTCGTCACCTTCGACCGCGATATCGGGCCGGTTCCGACCAACAGCTGTTTTGAGAATATCGCCCTGGTCGATGAGCGGACGCTTGAGATTACCTACCGCAAGGATCGCGTGAACGCAGGCGAAGTGCTTACCGCGTTAACTGCGGACGGCCACGGTATCGTCGACGTCAGAACTCGCGAGCCCGATCTCGAAGACGTGTTCCTGAGTCTGGTCGGAGCCGAATGAGCGCGAATTTCGATGTACTCATCGTCGGCTCAGGAGCGGCGGGGCTGACAGCGGCGCTGAACCTGGCGCCCCAACTCAAGGTCGGAGTCATCTCAAAGGGTGCGATCGGCGAAGGCGCCACCAATCGCGCGCAAGGCGGGATCGCCGCTGTCCTGGAAGAAGGCGACACGTTCGAAGCGCACGTCAACGATACCATGGTTGCCGGTGCTGGTCTCAATGATGCGAAGATCGTCGAATATGTGATCGGCGAAGCGCCCGGTGCGATCGATCGCCTCGTCGAGTTGGGAGTTCCGTTCGCGAGCGAGAACGGAACTCTTCACCTGACCCGCGAGGGCGGCCATAGCCATCGCCGAATCGTCCATGTCGCGGATGCGACGGGCCGCGCTGTCCAGCAAGCACTCGAAGCCGCGACATCCAAGCATCCGAACATTACACTCGTCGCTGACATGGCGGCGATCGACTTGATTACCGG
>Ga0157374_10003580_pt1 | contig 13079 bp, 9 predicted proteins | sample M25metaG_FD_115308 | JGI IMG/M metagenome (GOLD analysis project Ga0157374, IMG submission 115308) | Miscanthus rhizosphere microbial communities from Kellogg Biological Station, Michigan, USA - M2-5 metaG | ecosystem: Host-associated > Plants > Roots > Rhizosphere > Soil | place: USA: Michigan...
CGAGGCGTCGTACCGTAGAAGTTACCGTCGCTGCCCTGAATTAGCACCCCGCTTGGTCCCATTGCGTCGGTGGAACTGCCCCCGAAGGAGTAAAGGCTCTCCGCGGTCACAGTCAACGGCTTGGGCGGTGGGGCGGTAATGCCACCGTCACCACCTCCGCAGCCACTTTCAACCAGCATTAAGAGACCGCAGAGCGGAATTGCAGCCTTGCGGATGGAATTGCAGGTACTCCGCACCACGTCTTCCCTGCAGAGCCTCACGGACCCTCCAACGATGGTCAGAAGTCACCGAACCAGAAGGCACTGTGCGCGTGCGGCACCGTCGCCGCAAGCCAAGGCGACATAACCGTAACCCGCCCAACAGACCTCAAGGGCAGCCTCGATAAACAGAGCATGGCCGACCGCCGTGACTGTTCCTGTCACAGGCAGATACGAGCACGGACTAACCCAACTGTCGTCTTTGAATTACCCAATTCTGTCGCATAACGTCCCTCGATCCCAGCGCTAGAGAGCTAATGCCCCATCCAGCCCCAAGCACCCACCGCAACTGCATCAAGGAAGATCACGCCGCGGTCGATACCCGCCTCGCGCTGCGCCAGTGATCTCGACCCCGCTCCCTGCACGCTGCGCGCGCTGCTCATACCTTCCACTGCGTTTTCGTGAGTAGTTGTATCGGGAACACGCTTAGAGTGGGCTGAGGGGCCGCCCGCGCAAAGCACTCCGCGTACAATTCATGACGCCAGGGCTCGCCGGGCAGAGGAAGCCGCCATGACTGCAGGTCTCATCAGCGCACGCAGTGCGGGCATGCTGTTGCAGGTGGCCTCGCTGCTCGTTGCGCTCGCGGCCTGCGGCGGAGGCAGCGGCGGCACAGTGAGCATGCCGAGTTACACTCTTGGCGGTACGGTCGCAGGGCTGTCCGGTCCCGGGCTGGTGCTCGCTAACGGGGGTGCCACGCTGGTCGTGCCCGCGAACGCTACCTCGTTCGCCTTTCCGGTCTCCCTCCAGGGCGGCGCTGCCTACACCGTCACGATCCAGGCGCAACCCGCCGGACAGACCTGCACCGTCACAAACGCGGCAGGCACCATCGGCACCAGCAATGTCACCAACCTTGCCATCGCATGCCCCTCGCCGTGGGTCTGGATCGGAGGGCCGAGCGCGCCTAACGGCACCGCCGTCTATGGAACCCCGGGCATCGCCGCGCCGGAAAACCTGCCCGGAGCGCGCCACGGGGGGGTGACCTGGAATGATGCCTCCGGCAACTTCTGGCTGTTCGGCGGGGTAGATATTTCCGTTGCCCAGCCCTACTTCAACGACCTGTGGCAGTACTCGACCGTCACCGGGCAGTGGACGTGGGTAGGCGGTGCCAACACACCCAACGCGCTCGGCGTGTACGGCACGCAGGGCGTAGCGGCCCCAGTCAACATGCCGGGCGCACGCGCCGGTGCCGTGTCCTGGACGGATGCCGCCGGAGATCTCTGGCTTTTCGGCGGTACGGGCTTCGATTCCGTGCGCGCGGCGCCTGACCTCAACGACCTTTGGAAGTACTCGCCCAGCAGCGGCCTTTGGACGTGGGTGAGCGGTTCCAATACCTCTGACGCTTCGGGGGTGTACGGCACGCGCGGTGTGGCCGCCGCGACCAACGTGCCCCCGGCACGCGATGACGCCACCGCCTGGCTCGACGCGTCCGGCAACTTCTGGCTGTTCGGGGGCTGGGGCATCGTCGGGCCGGTCGACCTTGGCCAGTTCGGACTGCTGCAGGACCTGTGGGAGTACAGTCCGGCGAGCGGCATGTGGACGTGGGTAAGCGGTCAGATGGGCGCGAACCGGAGCGAGGGGGTCTACGGCACGCGCGGCGTGGCGGCACCGGCCAACGTGCCGGGCGAGCGCCGCGGCGCTGCGGGCTGGATCGATGCCTCGGGGAGTCTGTGGCTGTTTGGCGGAAGAGCTGACAATACCCCGGGGCTGGCCTATTACAGCGATCGGTGGAAATTCGATCCACACACCGGACTTTGGACTTGGATGGGCGGCCCGAACGCGCCTGGCGGTGATAACGACCCCGGTGAGTACGGAATCGAGGGGACGGCGGCAGCCGGCAACAATCCCCCATCGCGAAACGATGCCCGGGTCGCGGTCGATCCAGCGGGCAAACTTTGGTTATTCGGTGGTTACGGCCTCCAAGCGGGTCCCGGCGCGTTCGATGACGGCCCGGGGGTGTTCAACGACCTGTGGCGGTTCGATCCGGCCACGGACCAGTGGACCTGGATGAGTGGCTCGCAGGGACCCGACGGCGCAGGCACGTATGGCACGCAGGGCGTGGCGGCGCCGGGCAACGTGCCGCCGGCGCGTGCGGCAACATTCCTTTGGATTGACTCGGACCGAGATCTCTTCCTGTTCGGCGGCGACGGAGTGAATGGGGCAGAGAACGATCTGTGGAAATTCGCTGGCGCAGGTCTTCCCTAGGCACACGCCTGTTGGGGTACTGGCTATTGCCAACTCTGTGCGTAAGGACGCACCAGGACGTCTCCGACTTAAGGCTTGTGGTCCCTTCGGGCTATCTCAGCCGAGCTTGCTGAGGGACATGCGGGACATCGCATAGCACGCCCCCGCTACCATTAATCGCTTACTGTCTATCGACCCCGCGAGATCCTCGCGGGTGAAATCCTGGAAGCCGCAGGCGCGGAAGCGCTCCTCCGCGTCCAAGAGCGGCGCAATGTCAGCGTCGAACATCGCCCACATATAGCGCCCGCTGACGTCTGGCGTGAGCCGTATCGCGTCAGGGAACATTTCCCGCAGCATCGCTCGTGCCGCCTCGCCGCACTCGGCCAGCGCCGCCCGGGCCCGCGCTACGCGGCGCTCTACCGGCTCCATAGCCGACGCGTGGCGCGCCTTACGCTGCACCCCTCCCGCGGCCTTCTCCAGCTGCGCCCGCTCGGCCTGCGCCTCCTGCAGAGCCTACACCAGCACTGGCATATCGCCGCCCGCCTTGATCGCCTCCATCAGATTGCGCTCTTGCGTCTCTAGCTTCTTGATCTGCGCCGAGTAGTCGACCTTTATCGGCGTCAGCGCGTTCAGAATGCTCTCCGCCTCGCGCGCAAAACTCCCAGCAAGTCGCCGGACGATCGATCGGCCTGACAGTTTTAGGGAAACACGGTGTCGGGCGAGATACTCATGCCCCCGGTACCTCCAACGGTGTCTCCAGCCACACCTTGCGGAAGGTTGCGTTCATGTCCGCCGCCATCTCCGGCGGGAAAAAGCTAGCCGCATTGGCCGTTTCAACGTCGTCCAATGTTATGGCCCGATTGGCGGCGCGCAGGCGACGCACCGCCTCGCGCGCCTCCTCGTGTCGCCCCAGCTTCCCTAGATATATGGCGCTGTCTTTCAGCGCATAGATGAAGTTTGGATGGTCCAAGAGCGATTGCTCCGCGGCCTGCAGCGCCTCCTGGTACCGACCCGCCTGGAAATGAGCCAACCCACGCGCACCCACGGCCAGGTAATTGGAGGGACCGCGCGGCGCCAAGATTTCCAGTGCATGCAAATGCATGATCGCGTCATCCGGCTTGTTGAATCGAACCAACATCATGGCCAGCGCCGCGTGGCCCGATGCACTGTTTGGGCTCATGTCGACCGATCGTTGCGCGTACTTCAGCGCGTCGCGCCACGCACCGCAATAGCCCATGGCAATGGCGACTGAACTCAGGACCATCGGATCGTTCGGCGCGAGCACCAACGCCCGTTCGGCATGCGCGAGTCCTTCGCGCGCAATGGCGGGGTCTCTGCCGCCTCCCGCCATGTAGTAGTGCGCAAGCGCTGACGCGAGAGTTGCGTGGCCGAGCGCGTAGTCGGGCTCGATCGTAACAGCCTTGCGCGCTTCAGCGATGGATCTGCTACCTACCTGGAAGCCCACGTCGTTTGCAAAAGTAGCTGACGCACGCATCACAGCTTCCCAGGCCGTAAGGTCGCCGGGCTTCTTGAGCGCTTTTTCCGTCTCGACGCGCTCCACCTGGACACCGAGATGGCCGGCCACCTCGATGACCAGCTGTTCCTGCAGGTCAGCCAGCTCGGTCAACGGCCGATCGAACTTCTGCGACCACAGGATGGCGCCGTTGTCTGCCTCTACCAGCTGCGCAGTGACGCGCAGCGTAGCGCCCACCCGCCGGACGTTGCCTTCGAGCAGGTAACGCACGCCCAGATCACGTCCGATGCTGCGCAGGTCGCTGACGTTCTTACGGTAGACAACGGTCGCGCTCTGCGCGATCACCTTGAGGCCGCCGCCCAGCGACAGGGCCGAGATGAGGTCCTCCACCATGCCGTCGGCAAACACATCGTCCGCCCGTTCGCCTGATCGGTTGGTGAAAGGCAGGATGGCGAGCGACGGTCGGTTGTCTCTGGTAACCGTTGGCCGCGCCACGCCGGCCATCGCAACCTTGGGCGATGTCGCCGCGCTCGACGCCGCGCCTCCGGCCCCGACGAACCGTCTCACGTCACCTAGGAAGCCCTGCCACGTTCGGTCAGACGCATCGCCACTCCAGCGCGAAAGATCCACCGTGTGTGTGAGCTCAAACATAATCGGCCGGTCGCAGGGCTCGATCATCGCCGGAACAAGTGTGCGGTTGCGGTCTGCCAGCGTCGCCTCCGCACGCACCCAGCGCGATTGCACCGAGGTCCTCGACCACAGGACAACGACCGCCTTGGCGCTCTTCAGCGCGCTTTCAATGGCCGCATCGAACGCCTCACCGGAGCGCAGCGAGGCGTCCCACCAGACCGTAAACCCCTCGCGCTCAAAGCCCTCCGCAAAGCGGCTGGCGGTCGAAAGATCGTCGTGGCTGTACGACAGGAAGATGTCGTGCAAGTGAGACCCCACTGTGTGAACCGAATGACGTCCAGGACTCGACCCGGTCTCGCGGAAAGATTACTGGTCGATTCTATGCCACCGCGAAGGTGCGGTGGGGACGAGCCTAGGTCGCCAGAACGGCCACCAGCCGCACGCCCTGCTTCTCGGTTGAATGGCTCCTTTTGGGCTGCCATTTCGAGGACATTAACTTCGGCTTTTGGCCGCCTGCTGACGGATTAGGCCGCACTACCGGTTGTGACTCCTAAGCTGACTCTCAGGAACGACTGCTTCCGGGCAGGCCAGGCTGCAACTCACTATCGTGGGTTGGCTCGGGCTGGACAGGTACTTGGCGACTCCTTCCCAGCCAGTCGATCTCGAATCCAGGCGAGTTGGTAGGGCGTGGATTCGACCATGGTCGGATCGTGATCCAGCCCGGGGTAGCTCTTGAAGGCGACGTCGCCGCCCTTCAGACACGCGCGTCGCACGATTTGGCGCACCCCCTCGATTGGAATCGTCAGATCCGCCTCGCCGGCGAGGACCAACAGAGGCTTGTTCACATGAACCGCGCCCTCCTCGTTCTCCCTGACGAATCGCTGAAGTGACGGATTCTTCTTCCAATCTCCTCTTAACGTCGTGCCCTTAGGCATGTCCTTGAAGGCTGCATATCCATAAAACCAGCAGCCTTGGGTTATCGACTTCGAATAGAGACGCATTGCATCTTGCGACAGCATGTCTTCGGGCTTGAATGCTGGGAAAAGCGCCTGAATACCCGAAGCGAGATAAGCCAGATAGTGGCTGCCGCCTTGCGTGTCGTTGATGAATTGAATGAAGTCATCCAATTTGACGGCACCTGCGACAGAGATGGCTCCCAAATAATCGACATCCGTCATGCCGGATTCCAGTTCGGCGACACCCCAGGCGGCGAGTCCTCCTTGCGAATGCCCGTCGGCAACCCAGCGACGCCCCAGCTCTGGCACCGCCGCACGCGCGGCGGGGACTGAATAAATCACGTCAAACGCCTGAGCCGTCTTGCTCACATAGTGATGTGGTCCTTGCGTACCGAGTCCTTGGTAATCAGTCGCCACGACGGCGAACCCTCCCTTGACCATCGCTGACAATCCCTCATCCCCGTAATACAGGTCCTTCATGAGAGAGGGCGCGCACTGTTGGGCCACTCCACTCGTTCCGTGCGCCCAGGCAATAATCGGCCATCCGCCAACGGGTGCAGTCCCACCGGGTATGAGAACTACCGCGGATGTAACGAGATCGCGACGATGTGCATCCTGCGAGTGATACAGGATGCGAACGGTTCTTATCCCCTCGGGCAGCGTGTAGCCCGAAAAGGATTCCCGCCGCAGCAGGTCCCCTGGTTTTGTAGTCTCGAGGTTGGTTGGTGCCGAATAAAAGCTTGTCGAGGGTAGTGCGTCGGCACGCTCCATGACCTCCGCCTCGGCGACCGTTTTGGGCAAGTCATACGCTGCTACCGGCAACGCGACCGTGACCAATCCCAAAGCGTTCAGCAGAAGTTTACTCAACATCATGCCTGCCCCTGTTGTCCGCCTTGCGCTCAACTATGGTTTCGATTCGTTAGTTTGCGCCGAACCCTCTAGAGCCTACCGAAATTCTTAGTGAAGGCGTCAACATGCGTGCCTTTTGCCTGCCCGCCGCGCAGGGAGTGGCCGCTTTCGGGAAGGTAGTTCGATCCAAAGAGCGACTGCCCTTGGCCGGTTTCAGCCGTTGGCGTGACATACGGGGCCTGGAGAGGGAGGCGCGGCCGCTGTGACGACCTTGGCAAGCTCGGTCCGGGCGAATACCCGAGCCGAACCTTCTGTCTTCCCGGGGCAGTGAATCCAGGCGAGGGCAACGACGGGGCAGATACCGTCCGAATTCACGGGGGCTAGTGACAGTAGGCAATTAAAGAAGCGGGCCCCCGCTACCAATTTGGAGACGGCCGCCGGCCCTCGCTTCGGCCTCCAGCAACCAGTCCGGTTTAGCGTGACGCTGCAACGTCGTGTGCATGCGCGCCGGTGCGACAGTCTTCGCCGCCTCAGCCGCCTGCTTCACGTCGTCCTCGGTGAACACCGCGAAGAAGAACGGCTGTGATTCGAGGAAGTGAGCCAAGTCGCGCAACGTCAAACCAAGATACGACAGCCGGTCCTCATCAACGAAGATCTGGCCGTTCTCCGGTTCGAAGGACGTAATCAGCTGCTTTTCCTCCGGATCAAACTTCGCGTGTAACAGGTCTACAATCGCCGGCGCAAAGTGCCGCCGATCTGGCGACGAAGGTTCCGACGGCATGCCATGATCCGCGGTCACCGCGAGAAGATAGTCATTGCCAACCTTTGCCTCTAGCGCACCTAGCATCCGCGCCAATTGACGGTCCATCTCGCCCAGCGTGGCGCGGAGCTCGTTCGAATCCGGACCGTACTTGTGGCCCACGAAATCCGCACCCTTGTAATTCAGCAGAATGAGATCCGCAACGTTGTCTTCGCCCACCGGCTCGCGCTCAATCATCGCGGTCATCGCATCGGCTTCGAATGCTGGAAACAAAGCTGAATACCTCACAGCGGCGGGCGAGTCGATTCTGTGACCCATCCATTCGCCGTCAACGGGCCACAGCGTTCGCGCGTTTCGATCCTTCAAGTACTCAGGTAGCCGAAAACAGTTGGTGTTCGTGTGCCAGTCACCCGTCTGCTGATCGTAGCTTGCAAGCACGACTGCCGCTCCATTCAGCTGACAGGCTCCATGCCCCGCGAGCGGCGTCGCCGCTCGGTCGATGCTGCCCTGCGCCAAAATGATCGCACGGCCAGCCGTCGCAAGCTGCCAGACGTCTGCCAGCGTCAATGCCATCAGATCTTGCGGCATTGCTCCAGCAAATAGGTCGTAGCGCCGGCGTCGCATGCGATCGTACACGCTGACGCCTGTAATTCCGTGCACGCGGGGATCGGTTCCGGTCGAGATGGTCGAGTGCCCAACAGCCGTGTTCGTCGGGAGAAAGTTGACCCGCGCCTGAGTGAACCAGGCGCTCCGCTGGCGCAGGGCGGTGAGCGTTGGCAAGTACGCAGCGTAGCGATCGAAGTAATCGCGGCGCATGCCATCCAAGACGAGCAGCATGACCACCCGCGGTCGAGCAAGACCTGTCCGCAAAACCGCCAGTACACGGCCTGTCGCAGTCGGGGGCATCTGTACGCCAAGCGCTGTCGCAAGCGTTGGCGCAATGTCCTGCTGCACGGCGGGCGTCTTGTATATTCCCGTTCTCACCGCGGGGCCCGCAAACATCAGCGGAATCGAGACATCATAGGCCCACGGCGAACCGTGCATGTACGCCGCGTCCGGGTCGGGCCGCGTGATGAAGGTGCCCTCACGTGGCACGATCAGGAGTTGGCCGGTTCGGCCGGGAAAGTATGCCCGAGCGAACATCGCTAGGAAGCGCTGTCGCGCCGCAAGGGCAGCGGCATCCGCCGGCGTCGTACGCCGGATTTGAGGCGCGTCGCTGGCACAGGATCGCTTGACCTGCTGACCCGGGAAAGCCATCGCAACTACGGCTAGGGCGAGAAGAACCGCGGAGATGACAAAGGTACGCCCCGTCGACATGGCACCTCCGTCCCTTCAAACCAGATCACCGGGCCGTACCCGATCCTACCAAGCCACAGAGCCTGCATCGTGTTCGCGTTTTCCAACCAAGCCAGATCTTCTGGCGCAGCCCGCTTAACATCGTCGCGCGGACATCGATTTGTTTCCGGCTACTTCCAGGCTTTTCGGCGCTTACGCCGCCCGTCTCCAGCTCAGCTTCCGTCCTAGCTAGCTGAGCCGTCGCAGCTCACCATCGGGCAGACCCGTCAGCGCACGACCTATCGAAGTCGAACTCTCCGTCTCCTTAGGCTGAAAGTAGGTCCCAAATCGGGCCGGCGATGACCCCTACGTCGATGCGTTACGTGGCCGGCCGATGTCGATGAGCTAGCGCGCCGGGAATCTGAACGCCGCTTCGTCCCCTGCAAAGTTACACATGAGGCGGGAAGTGAAGCCGGCGCACTGAACTGCGGATCGCTACCTCGGGCGTCCCCCTCTTTCCCGCATGTAGTGCACAAGCTGCTCGAGTCTAGTGCTGACCTGTCGGGCGGTCACCGACTTGGTCTCAATGCCGACATAGTCAACGCGCTTCGGTATCGACGCGGCCCCGTCTAGCTGGCCTCTCGGCTCGCGAACGGCGTCGGCATCCGCGCTAGCCCGAAGCCCGTGACCCGGGGCGGCTGATGCGGGGACACGAACCTGCACCGCTTTAGGGCTCGTCCGCTCGAGCTGGTCAAGTCGCGGCCGAAGGTCGGCGATTTCCCTACTAAGCTCACTCAGGCGGTCGAGCCGCCGGAGCGTGTCGGATCGCCTATAGGCTGCGACAGATACGATGAGGCTGCCGGCCGATACAAGCAGGCTGCCACAAGAAATCCAGATCATCAGGGCGGCGTCGCTCATTGAGCTTCCTCGCCGAAAATGCTCGCGTCCACGCGAGGCATATGGCACCAAACCGCTGTCAGCTTAGCGTCCCGGCCGCCGGGCTTCCCCCCGTGTTAGCTGTTTGTGTGATCGCTGTCACACAGGCAGCGGAGTCGGCCACGCAGGTCCTCCGGAGGTACTCGTGCAGTCAAGACGCACGTGTGCCGCTACTCAACTTCGGCAACGGGTCAAAGGCGGCAGCCACGACAATCCGACGGCACGCGGCCAAACCCGGCCTGTCAGCGCACTGAAGCGCACTCCGCGAAGCGATCGTTTGCTGGTTTCGGTTGTCCCTCAGCTTGCGGATCTTGACCCTGACCTGCCATTCACGAGCGACCGCTTCTAAGCAGCATCATGGCAGTGATCGTGGACATTCTAGTGCATCGCGCGCTTACTCAACGATTACCTCGGCCGTTTGTTCTTCTGGCCGATACTTAGTAGTCTCAAACAATAAGGGGAGGACTATGAAGAATGCCAAAGTGTGGTGTTTGCTCGGTTTGCTTTCACTGGGAGGCGCAGCGGTATCCCAAGCTCAACAGACGAGCGGCGCAACCGAGAAAGCTGTGTTGGCGCTGGAAGATCAATGGGCTCAGTCGGAAAGGACAAATAATGTCGCCCTAGTTGCCCCGCTGCTTGCCGACAAATTCGTTTACACAGGGACCGACGGAAAATTCAGCGATAGGGCCGCGTTTCTGGCTGAGCTAAAAGCGACCAAATGGGCCGGTGTGGAAAACGAAGATGTCAAAGCAACTGCATTCGGTGATACGGTCATAGTGACAGGCACATTCAAAGCAAAAGGGTCTGCGTCGGGCAAGCCCATCGACGAACATACTCGCTACACTGACGTATGGGTGAAGATGCCTAACGGGAAGTGGCAGTGTGTCTCATCGCAAGACTCGCCGGTAAAGATGTAGCTGCCCAGCGGCACGATCCATCCCGTACTGGCGGCAGCGCCAGCAGGTGCGGCGCTCAGCAGCCACCAGGTTATCGGGCGATCAGCCCGTGGCCTTCTCCGCGGCGGCTTGGGGGCAAGAGCGTCCCCCGGACGCGTTACGGGACCAAAGTGGGAATATTGAACAAGTCCATTGCACGCCCCGCTGTCACGTTCTGCGGCGCGGGAGCCGCAGCAAACAACGCCACAAGCGGGCCCCCGCTACCAATTTCGGGCGGTCACGGCGCCGGTTTCACCGCGAGCAGCTGCACGGCGGCCTGATATAGGCGCGCGCGCATCGCGTAACGCTCGGAGGCCCGCGTCACGTAACGCACGGCGATCTCAACGCCGCCGACGGTCGGGCGCACCGCGATGCCAGGCTGGGCCGACAGCGTCGTGCCGCGCTGGCCGTGCGAGGCCATCTGCCACTCCTGCTGCGCCTCACGCGCGCTGTCGGCGGTGGCCTCGCCGACCTCCTTTTGGATGGCATTCACGACCGGCTGCGGATCACGCCCCCCGGGTACGACGACGGTGAGCTCGTCCCACAGCCACTGGCCGGTGGTCGAGAAGTTGAAGTAGTGCCGTTCGATCGCGTAACTGTTGGTGAAGGTCACCCGCCGCCCGGTCGGTTGACCCGCGTCGGTCCAGTTGCCGGTCTCGAGCAGCACGGTGTGGAACACGCTCAGCTCCTTCACCTCGCCGCTCACCCCGTTAATCTCCACCCAGTCCCCAACGCGAATCCCGTTCTTGCCCATGAGCACGAACCAGCCGATGAAGGCGATGATGAAGTCCTTTAGCGCGACGGTGAGGCCCGCGCCGGCAAGACCGAGCATGGTGCCGAACTGCCCCGGCAGCCCGATCAGCATGAACAGGATGAGCAGCACCGCGATCACCTGCAGGCCGACACCGATGACACTGCGCAGGGTGGCGAACTGGCGCCGGTCGATGTGGCGGGCGCGACCGAGGAGACCCGTGAGCCAGCGGTCGGCGAACAACAGCAGGAGCAGCGCCGCCAGCACCACCGTGGCGCGGACGAGCAACGCGCGCAGCACCTCGCGCTGCTGATTGGCGACCAGGTTGTCCCATTTGGTGTAGATGTCGGAGAGTTTGTGGCGTGCGCTGATGCGCTGATCGCGCACCATTAGGCGGCGCTGGTCGATGGCGACCTGGCGCGTGAGGCTGAGCAGCGCATTCGCCGCCGGAGCGTCGCCGGCGCCGCCGGCGGGTGTGGGCGCGGTTACGGGCGGCGCCCGGGCCGCGGGGGGCTTTCCGCCCAACTGCGCGAGCTGCTGCTGCACGTTGGCGAAGTCGGCGGCGATCTGGGCTCGCTGCTCGGCGAGCTTCGCAGCGCCTGCGGCCACCTCGTGACGCGCCTGCTCGAGCGCCGCGCGCTTGGCGTGCAGCTGCAGCCATTCGCGCACCTGCGCCACCATGCCGTGCAGGGACGACAAGGCGGTGGCGGAGACCGTCGGGGCGGGAGCCGGCGGCGGAGTGTTGCGTTCGGCCGCGAGGTGCTCCTCCTGGGCCTTCTGGATGCGCTGGTGGACGTCGCCGCCGGCTGCCAGCAGGTCATCGTTCCCCTCCTGAATCTCGTCCTTCTCGATCTCGATCTGCGAGCCGACCAGATCCAGCTGATCCTGCAGGTCCTGCTTCTCCGCCTCGGTTGCCTTGCCCATTTTTTGGGCGAGCTTTTCCAGCACTTCGGTGTCGCTCGCCAGGCGCTTCTGCGCATCCGCGATGTGCGCCTGGATCTTCAACGCCTCAGGGCTCAGGACCGGGGGATGGGCCTGGATTCCGTGCAGCGCGCCCATGAAGGCGAGGTCGAGCTCGTGGTCGGCCGCCTGCACCGCAGCCTGAGCGAGCGGCTGTTCCTCCGCGCTGTTCGCCAGGCGCGCCAGGCGCTGCGCAGTACGCAGCGGCCCCTCGTCGATGACTGGCATGCGACTGTTGGCGGCGCTCGGCGGGCCCTGCGCGGGTACCCCCGGCTGGCGCGTGATCCACAGGCCGTACCCGGCGGCGGTCAGCAGCAGCAGCAATACCGCGGTAGCTGTCTTCTGCAGTGCGCTCATGCGTCAATGATGCCACGCGGACGATGCGTCCGTGCCGCCGTAGCGTCGGCAGTCCGCGAGGCGTGCTAGCGGTCGTGGCCGCGGACTTGGCGTGCGCCAGGGGGAGGTGCTCGTCGCGCCAGCCGGTCACCTCGCCTGGATACCTTTTGACTCAAGATACCCCGTAGCCCTCTCAACATCAGATGTCGCGGTTCGATCTGCGCTACACAGCAGCTTCAAGGCGAGCTGTCGTGTGACCCCACGGGCTGAATATTGAGCTCTTAAGTCAGAAACTATTGCTGCGACATTGGCTTACGAAGCGCTGTGGTAGTGGAATCAGCTGCTTTCCGGCCCACGGTGATCGGCGTCGGGCGATACAAGGCACGGTGCGTTGCGTCGCAGACAGTTGCAAGGTGTTGCGCTATTTCGTTCCTCAGTGACGGCGTTCCACATGTGCGTCGCAGCCATTTGCCCAGCTCCACAGGTAGGCTCCCCACCCGAATTGGGTCACATTCGCGCTCATGAAGAGGCACTTAGGCCGCCGGTTTCTGCCGCCGCCTGAAACAGCAGGACGCTCGCGAGCACACTGCCGGCACCGAAAAGATCTGGCGACCCCCAGACGCCAGCACATCGCACGATGGATACGGAATTGCTTCCAACTGAGCATACGAAGGTCTGGCAGGCTCGGTTGTCTGAGAGTGGCTGAATGCCCGAGTTAGTGCACGCGCACCGACCGGGGAGTGGGCACGAAGGCCTTCTTCGAGCCCCTCGCATTCCCA
>Ga0157374_10003582_pt1 | contig 13075 bp, 16 predicted proteins | sample M25metaG_FD_115308 | JGI IMG/M metagenome (GOLD analysis project Ga0157374, IMG submission 115308) | Miscanthus rhizosphere microbial communities from Kellogg Biological Station, Michigan, USA - M2-5 metaG | ecosystem: Host-associated > Plants > Roots > Rhizosphere > Soil | place: USA: Michigan...
ATCACCGCCACGCTGCTGAACAACCTGACGACACAAGACAAGACGTTCGGTCTGGAGACGATGTGCGTCGGCGGCGGCCAGGGCATGGCGATGATTGTGGAGCGGCTGAGCTAGATCTCGTTGACTCTGTGCTCAGGACGAAAAGGTGTGAGTAGCCAACGCCCTCAGCGCAGTGTCAATGTGTCCGCGCGTCCCACGCGCGTCTCAGCCGGCGTATAACGTCCTCGGCGCGGTGTCGAGCCGCAACGCGGATGTCGACCCAGCCGAGCTCATCGAGATCCTCTGCTCGCTTGATGTCATAGGCGAACACGGCTGGATCGGAGCGGTGATGGTCGCCGTCGTATTCTGCCGCCAGCTTGATGCCCTCCCAACCCATGTCGAGGTAATACCACCGACTACCGTCCGGGCTCAGCACCGGAATCTGCGTCCGGGGTCGCGGGAATCCAGCGCGAATTATCAAGAGCCGCAACCACGTTTCCGTTGGCGACTGTGCGCCCGCATCCATGAGGTCCAGCGCGACCTCGAGTTGACGCAAACCACGGGCACGACGATGGTCACAAGCCAGGTGTGCGACGTCAGGCGCTTTGAAGCCCGTAACTGCGGAAAGAGCGTCGAGCCGCGCGACGGCGGCACCGAGACGGCCCCTCTGCCAAGGTCGAACGCAGTGCGCTCGGGCGTAGTCAGTTGAATCTCATTCTCGAGCAACAGCTGATCGCGTGTCACAACACCGCTGGGCGAACGTGCGTTGTGCCAGATCAACTCGACTGAAGAGCCGTGGTCGATCCATTTCGCGCCGTGCATCGCCGACGCCGCGAGTCCCGATACGACTGCCTCTCGCCGCGACCACAGATGGGCCGCGAGAGTGCGCTGACGAAGTGATGGCGCTACTCGCTTATCGAAATAGACATTCGGCATGATCGCCCGGTAGTACCGTCGCAGCTCGTATCGACTGAGCGATCCCGACGCGAGCGCCTCGCTGCCGATGAACGGCTGCTGCTCCTCCGCCATGGCGACAGGTAACCACCCTGCACCGACGCAGGCCGTTCATTCTGCGTCCACAGCGCAAAACTGTGGATAACCCACGCCCGGGCGCGGCGTCAACGAAAAAAGCCCGGCACCGTAGTGCCGGGCTTTTCGTAGGGTTGTTAGTTCCTGTTCAACATGCTGAGCAGGTTCAGGATCTCGATGTAGAGCCAAACCAGCGTGACGGTCAGGCCAAGCGCGATGCCCCACGCCGCCTTCTCCGGAACACCGGCGCGGATCATCCGATCGGCCGCGTCGAAGTCGATGAGGAACGAGAACGCAGCGATGCCGATGCAGACCAACGAGAAGATGATGGCAATCGGACCGCCGCTGCGCAGGCCGAGGCCCTCGCCGCCGCCCACACCGAACATTGCCAGCACCAGGTTGCCGAGCATCAAGGCCAACACGCCAAACATGGCGGCGACGATGAAGCGGGTGAACTTCGGCGTCACCCGGATGGCACCGGTCTTGTAGACCACGAGCATGCCGGCGAATACGCCGATGGTGCCGAGAACCGCCTGCCCGATCAATGCGCCTGCGCTGGCGCCCGACACATAAAGGTTGGCGAGAAGGAACGACAGCGCGCCAAGGAACAGACCCTCGAGTGCCGCATAGCTCAGCACGATCGCGGGGTTGTCCTGCTTACGGCCGAACGTCGCGATCAGCACCAGGACCAGGCCGCCGAGGCCACCAACTATGGCGAACGGCGCGGCCAGCGCGAGGTTCTGCGCGACCAGGAAGTAGGACACGATAGCGACGGCCGTCAGCACACCCAGTGTGATGCCGGTCTTGGTGACGACGTCGTCGATGGTCAGCGGCCGGGAAACCCCGGTCTGCCGCTGTTCGGGGTACTGCGTCACATAGGGGTCGGCATGTACCGCCTGCGCACCGTAGCCGCCGGCTCCGGTACCGAATTGCGCATAACCGCCCTGCGTCTTAGGCAGGGATCGAAATACCGGGTTGCTGGTCTCCCGCACCGTCGGTTCCTCTCCTGTGCTGTGGTTCGACAAGTTGGCGAACACTCTCTCAACGATCGACGACCTGGTATCAGTTCCCGATGAAACCTCCCAGCTCTTTCACAGAAAACCCTACCCGGCGCTGCCCATCTCCGGGTAACGATCTAGATTGCATAAGCGTGGCAGAAAACGAGGATGTCCTAGTAACTGTTGACGACGGCGTCGGCCTGATCACCCTCAACCGCCCGAAGGCCATCAATTCGCTGACCAACCCGATGGTCACCACGATCTCGCGGGTGCTCACGGACTGGGAGCGCGACGACGCCATCCGCGCGGTCGTGGTTTCCGGGGCCGGTGATCGCGGCCTGTGCGCAGGCGGCGACATCGTGGTGATCTATCACAGCGCGCGTGCCGACGGATCCGAGGCGCGACAGTTCTGGTACGACGAGTATCTGCTCGATGCGCAGATCGGTCGTTACAGCAAGCCCTATGTGGCGCTGATGGACGGCATCGTGATGGGCGGCGGTGTCGGTGTCAGCGCCCACGGCAGCGTCCGGGTCGTCACTGAAACCACCAAGATGGCGATGCCCGAAGTTGGTATCGGCTTCATCCCCGACGTCGGCGGCACCTTCATCCTGTCGCGCGCGCCCGGATTGCTCGGTCATCACCCCGCGCTGACGGGCGCCCAGTTCGACGGCGCGGACGCGATCACGCTGGGCTTCGCCGACCATTTCGTGCCTCACGACAACCTGCATGCCTTCAAAGACGCGATCGTCGCCGACGGCATCGACGCGGCGCTGGCCGCGCATGCCATCGAGCCTCCGCCGAGTCAACTGTTGGCCCAGCGAGACTGGATCGATCACTGTTACGCCGGCGACACCGTGGCGGACATCGTCGCGGCACTGCGCGGACACGACGCGGGTCCCGCGAACGACGCCGCCAACCTGATCGCCAGCCGCTCCCCCATCTCGGTGTCTGTCGCGCTGGAGGCCATCCGCCGCGCCGCCAAGCTCGAAACGCTGGAAGACGTGCTGCGCCAGGAGTATCGGACCTCTGTCGGTGCGCTGCGCTCGCATGATCTGGTGGAGGGCATCCGCGCCCAGGTCATCGACAAGGACCGCAACCCGAAATGGTCGCCCGCGTCGCTGGCGGCCGTCACCACCGCCGACGTCGAGGCCTATTTCGCGCCGGCCGACCGCGAACTGGAGCTGCCATGACTTCTACGAACCACGAGACCATCCTCGTCACCCGCGACGGTCGCGTCGGCACCATCACGCTGAACCGTCCGAAGGCGCTGAACGCTCTCAACAGCCAGCTGATGTACGAAGTCACTACGGCTGCAGCCGAATTCGACAGCGACCCAGGTATCGGGGCGATCGTCATCACCGGCAACGAGAAGGCCTTCGCGGCGGGCGCGGACATCAAGGAGATGTCTAGCCTGTCGTTCGCCGACGTGTTCGGCGCCGACTTCTTCGCCCAATGGTCGACGTTCGCCGCCACCCGCACGCCGACCATCGCCGCGGTCGCAGGCTACGCGCTGGGCGGCGGGTGCGAGCTGGCGATGATGTGCGACCTGCTCATCGCCGCCGACACCGCGAAGTTCGGCCAGCCCGAGATCAAACTCGGCGTGCTGCCCGGCATGGGCGGCTCGCAGCGGCTGACCCGCGCGATCGGCAAGGCCAAGGCCATGGACCTGATCCTGACCGGGCGCAACATGGACGCCGAGGAGGCCGAACGCGCCGGGCTGGTGTCGCGCGTGGTGCCCGCCGACAAGCTGCTCGACGAGACGAACGCCGTCGCGAAGACCATCGCCGGCATGTCACTGTCCGCGTCGCGCATGGCCAAGGAGGCCGTCAACCGCGCATTCGAAAGCACACTGGCCGAGGGACTCCTCTACGAACGCCGACTGTTCCACTCGGCGTTCGCCACTGACGACCAGACCGAAGGCATGAACGCGTTCACCGAGAAGCGCCCCCCGAACTTCACGCACCGATAATCTGCGGTGGTGACCGACACCGGGGAGATTGATGCGGCGACTTCGCCGGCGCCACCGCGGGAGGAAACGGCCAAGCGGCCGTGGTGGCTTCGCCACTACACCTTCACCGGAACAGCGGTCGGCCTGGTGTTCCTCTGGTTCTCGATGACGCCGTCGCTGCTTCCGCGCGGACCGCTGTTTCAGGGCCTCGTCAGTGGCGGCGCAGGCGCAACCGGATACGGCCTCGGCGTGTTCGCCGTGTGGCTGGTGCGCTACATGCAGTCGAAGGACACCAGCCCGCCGGCCCCGCGGTGGGCGTGGATCGCTCTGGTGGTGGTCGGCATCATCGGACAGATCCTGATGATCATCTGGTTCCACGTATGGCAGGACGACGTCCGCGACTTGATGGGCGTGCCGCGGCTGGGGTTCTGGGATCATCCGCTCGCCGCCATTCTGTCGATCGTCACGTTGTTCGTCTTCGTCGAAATCGGCCAGCTGATCGGCAGATTGGTGCGATTCCTCGTCCGTCAGCTCAATCGCTTTGCGCCACCACGTGTTTCGGCTGTCGTTGTGGTGGTCTTGTTGCTCGCGCTGACCGTTGCGCTGCTCAACGGCGTGGTGGCCCGGTTCGCGATGAGCACCATCAACAAGACGTTCTCTGCGGTCAACGACGAGACCGATTCGGAGTTCCCTGCGCCCACGTCGACGCTGCGCTCGGGCGGACCACAATCGCTGGACAGTTGGGACTCACTCGGCCATCAGGGCCGGGTGTTCGTATCCGCGGGGCCGACGGTCGAGGAACTCACCAAGTTCAACGGTAAGCCCGCAATCGAGCCGATCCGCGCCTACGCGGGGCTGCATTCCGCCCCAGGCATCAAGGCGACCGCCCAACTGGCGGCCGAAGAACGGCGCCGCACCGGCGGATTGGATCGCGCGGTGGTCGCCGTCGCCACCACCACCGGCACCGGCTGGATCAACGAAGCCGAAGCCTCCGCGCTGGAGTACATGTACAACGGCAACACCGCGATCGTGAGCATGCAGTACTCGTTCCTGCCCAGCTGGCTGTCGTTCCTGGTGGACAAGGAGAACGCCCGCCAGGCCGGCCAGGCGCGCTTCGAGGCCATCGACGCGATGGTCAAGGAGCGGCCCGAGGGGAAGCGCCCGAAGCTCGTCGTGTTCGGCGAGAGCCTGGGCTCGTTCGGCGGAGAGGCGCCTTTCCTGGCCCTGAACAACCTCGTCGCCCGCACCGACGGCGCGCTGTTCAGTGGGCCGACATTCAACAACACGATCTGGGAAGACCTCACCCGCAACCGCGACAAGGGCTCCCCGATGTGGCTGCCCATCTACGACAAGGGCGAGAACGTCCGCTTCGCCGCACGGGCCGACAACCTCGGCAGGCCCGCGGACCCGTGGGGCCAACCACGTGCGGTGTATCTGCAGCACGCGTCCGACCCGATCGCGTGGTGGAACGTCGATCTCCTGTTCGCTAAACCGGATTGGCTGCGCGAACCCCGCGGCTACGACGTCTCACCGCGGATGGAATGGATCCCGATCGTGACGTTCCTACAGGTGTCCGCCGACATGGCCGTCGCGGTCGACGTGCCCGACGGACACGGCCACATCTACGTCAGGGATGTCGCCAACGCATGGGCCGCCATCCTGCAGCCGCCCGGCTGGACACCCGAGAAGACCGAGAAGTTGCGCCCGCTGCTGTCAAACGACGAAAACGCCTAAACCAGAACGCCTTCGGCCTTCAACGCGTGGTACCCACCGACAACGTCGGTGGCGCGGTGCAGGCCGAGATCGAGCAGCGACGCCGCGGCCAGGCTCGAGGTATAGCCCTCCGAGCACAACACCACCCATTCCACGTTGTCGTCGACGGCCTGCGGCAGCCGCGCATCGCTCGTTGGGTCGCAGCGCCACTCGAGCACGTTGCGCTCGATCACCAGCGCCGTGGGCACGCCGCCCTCGCGCTCACGCTGGGCCTGCGGGCGGATGTCGACCAGCAGGGCACCGCGCTCGAGTACTGCCGGCACGTCGCGCGCCGAAAGCCTGGTCAGCCGTGAGCGGGCCTCCTCGAGCAGCCGATCGATTCGACTCATTACCGCCCTTCCGGTACATCTGTGAGTTCGGTGCGCTTTCGGCGCAGCGTCTTTCGCTCGGTCACCTCGTAGTACGACATCGCCGTCAACGGCGGCGAGTACGCGTGCACGCTCGTCGTCGGAGCCGCGTAGCCGGCGACGGAAAACCCTGGGGTGACGGGAGCCGACAGATCCCGTTCGGGGGTCCACACGACGTCGTGCACCCAGCCCAGTGGAAATCCGGCCTGGTCGCCGGCCCGAAGCCGTCGACGACGCAACGCCTCTCCGTCCCAACGCGTTTCCCGCAGCGCGCCGGATACCACGGTCAACGCGCCCAATGAGCCGCCGTGGTCGTGTAGTTCGGTCGAGCGATCCGGTACCCAGCTGATCAGCCAGACGTCGAGTTCATCGTCACCATGCAGCCGCGCGAACCAGCGATCGGCGGTCGGCGGTCCGCCGACCGGCAGCAGGTGGTCGTAGCAGCCCGACAGCACATCGTCGGCGTAGCGGTCCGTCGCCTGCAGCAGGTCGGGCAGGCGCAGGCGGGTCGGGGCAGATACGGCAGGGACGGCAGACGGCAACACAGCAGACTGTGCGAAACCCATGTGGAACTCCAGAAATGACGAAGACGGATCGGGGGTCGGCGCTAGGTCCGACAACACTCCGCCGTGCCCGTGGGCAGGCCCCATTTCTTGCTCGCGGGCATGTAGCCCCGCACGAGAAATCCGGTCCTCACGGTCAACAGTCTCGCACCGGTAGGGACCACACGGTCGGGCACGCCCGTGTCATGCCTGCGTCTTCCCAGCTCAGCGTCCGATTGGGCGCGAATCGGCCTAGATTCACGATGAGCCGAACTATCCCGCCCCTCGGGGTAACCGGCTGGCCCGTGGGGGGCAGGCGCCCTAACCGGCGACGACGCGTTGCATAGATTGGGCGGCATGCGAAGGTACCTCCGACGTGTCGCCTTGTTCATCGGACTGCTGATGCTCACTGTCGTCGGCTGCTCGTCGAACGAGCAGAAGCCGTCGACATCGGCCTCGCCGCCGACGTCCACCAGTGAGCTTTCGCCCCAGCCGCCTGAACCGGCCCAGTCCGGCGCCGTCGGTGTCTCGCCCGGTGGCGTCACCACAAGGGTGGACGTGCCGGCCGACGCCACGGAATCGCAATACGGCCAGGCCTGCCATGCCGCCAAGGTGTGGATGGACAGCCAGCAGGCCGACCCGAAGACGCTCGTGGAGCCCTACCTGAAAATGGTCCAGGAAGTCGACTTCACCGGCCCAGGAAACTTCAACACGCCGTGGGCCAACCTGACACCAGCCCAGCAGGCGGGCGTCATCATGGCGGTCACCGGCGCCGCCAACGGCGATTGCGAGTAATGCTGCACTCTGACGAATCTCGCTGCGCCAAGTCGAGCCTGTGACACTGGGAGACCCAGTCCGTGCCTATGCATTCGCGGCGCAAAATGGCGGTATGGCTGGCAACCGTGTCGCGCTCGCTCTCGGCAGCGGCGGTGCCCGCGGATACGCACATATCGGTGTGATCGACGAACTACGCCACCGCGGCTATGAGATCGTCGGGATCGCCGGGTCGTCGATGGGTGCGCTCGTCGGCGGCCTGCAGGCGGCCGGCAGGCTCGACGAGTTCGCGGACTGGGCCAAATCATTGACACAGCGCGCCGTGCTGCGCCTGCTGGACCCGTCCATCAGTGCTGCCGGGGTGCTGCGGGCGGAGAAGATCCTGGACGCGGTCCGCGACATTCTCGGTGAGGTGACGATTGAGGAACTTCCGATCCCCTACACCGCAGTGTCCACCGACCTGCTCTCGGGTAAATCCGTCTGGCTGCAACGCGGTCCGGTCGACGCGGCGATCCGGGCGTCGATCGCGATACCGGGCGTGATCACTCCGCACGTGTTCGGCGGGCGCCTGCTCGCCGACGGCGGCATTCTCGACCCGTTGCCGATGGCGCCGATCGCCGCGGTCAACGCGGACCTCACCATCGCGGTCAGCCTCGCGGGCAGCGAGGCAGGCGGCCGTTACGAACCGACCGATGCCGAGCCGCGGGCGACGACGGAATGGTTGACCCGGATGTGGCGCAGCACCACCGCGTTGTTCGAGTCCAACCGCCCCGTCGCACCTCCAGATGAGACTGCCAGCGCCGACGAACTCGTCGAACCCTCCAAGGAGGCGGCGGTGGTGCCCAGGTTGGGCAGCTTCGAGGTGATGAACCGCACGATCGATATCGCGCAGGCGGCGCTGGCCCGGCACACCTTGGCCGCTTATCCCCCCGACGTGTTGGTCGAGGTGCCGCGCAGCGCTTGCCGCAGCCTGGAGTTCTACCGCGCAGCCGAGGTCATCGAGGTCGGGCGCGAGCTGGCCGCTACCGTGCTCGACGAGCTGGAAAAGTCAACGCCGGAAAGCTGATTCAGGCGCCGAGGAAGTCGGCGATCGCCGCGGCGACCCGCCGGCCTTGCTCACGCCCGGCCAGTGCGGACGGCTTCCGACACGCAGGGTCGAGTGGGTTGCTGCCGAATGCGGCGAGCGACTCGTCGTCGGCGAACAAACCGAACGTCGACCCTCCGAACGCGTCGACCTCCTCGGCCGCGCCGCCGTCGAACGGTGACGGTACCGAGCGGCCCGACGGAACCAGCACCACCGCGACATCGCAGTCCTTCGCCAGGACCATGTTGACGATGCTGCCCACGCCGCCGTCCATGTAGCGGCGATCGCCGATCGTCACCGGCGGCCAGACACCCGGCACCGCGCAGCTTGCGGCGACGGCGTCAACCAGGCCGACGCCTGAGTTCCTGTCGAATACGACGAGCTCGCCGGCGACGGCGTCGATCGCCGAGATCCGCAGCACGCGGTTTGGCCAATCGTGCGACGGCAGCCGCTGCGCGATCACGTCACGGCGCACCGCTTCGGTGACCGTCGCCGTCGACAGGGCGACCGCGCCGATCTTCTGCAGCTTCTCGGCCTTCGTCGTGTTCGGCGTCAACATCGCGGTGAGGAACAGCTCGGTTATCTCGTCGACGCCGGCGTCCGGGTTGAGCTCGGTCGACGACTCGGTGGTCTGGCGGTCGAACAGCACGTCGAGTCCCAGCCCGCTGCCGAGTTGGGCGGCGACCGTCGAGCCGGCCGATGTGCCCACCAGCACATCGGCGTCCAGCAGGGCCTTGGCGGTGCCTGGCGACTCGTCGGCGATGCCCCGCAGAATGCCCGTCTCCCATGCGATGCCAGCCAGCCCCCCACCGGCGAGCACCAACGCTCGTTTCGCTGCCACGGCAGCGAGTGTGCCAGGCCGCCGTTAGGGTTCATTCATGCGTACTCCTGTGGCGCTGGTCGCCGCCGTTGCCTGCGCGCTGATCGGATTCGCGCCCGCCGCGCTCGCCGAGCCGCCCGCACCGCCGGCGCCGATCATCACCCCGCCGGTGCAGCCCGCCAACATCGGCGATCTGAAATTCACGGCGATCGACTATTACAACAGCGGCGCGTATCTGACAGACCTGCAACTGGCCGCCGCCCCGGCGATCGCGTGGATCAGCGACGAAGCGCCGCGGGTAGTCCGACCAGCGGTGGTGTTCGACATCGATGAAACCGCGCTGTCGAACTGGGAAGCCATCAAAGCCAACGACTTTGGTCGCGTGATCGACGGAGCGTGCGACAGACTGCCGGAGGGCCCGTGTGGTTGGCGCGCCTGGGACCTGCGCGCGCAGTCGATGTTGATCCAGCCGACGATGGACGTCTACAACGCAGCCAAGGACCGCGGCGCGGCGATCTTCTTCATCACCGGCCGCGACGAGACCCAACGCACGGCCACCGTACACAACCTGCAGGCCGTCGGCTACACCGGCTACACGCAGTTGATCATGGAACCGCCTGGCGCCCATTACGTTTCGGCTGCCGACTTCAAGGCGCCGCAACGGGAACAGATCCAGCAGCAGGGCTACACCATCATCGCCAACATCGGTGACCAACCGTCGGACCTCGACGGCGGCTTCTCCGAGCAGACCTATCTGGTGCCCAATCCGTTCTATCGCATTCCTTGATCACGCCACCGAGGCATGCTGGGACGCCGCGGCCTGCGTGGTCAAGTCTTCATGGCGCAGTTGATGTTTGGGCGGATCAGGGAAGGCGACGCGACGGTCGATCTGCAGATTCGCGTCGACATGCACCAACTCGCCCGGCGCAAGCAACTGCCAGTTGTCGTCGTCCATCGGCTCGCTCGCAAACAACACTGAGGCATCGGAGGTCAGCTGCTCGGAGTGCGCGGTGATGCGATCACTGCGCATCCGCAGCCGCCGGTCGTCCACATCGCGGCGGTCGAGCAGATACAGCTCGTGGGTTTCGGGATAGCGCAACGCCCACATGTCGGTCGCGGTGCTGAGCAGCATGTTGACCGCGAAGATCGGCACGGTCTCGGCGAGCCAGTCGACCGCGTCGGCGATGCCCGCGCCGACGTCGCCGTCGCGTCGCCGGATGCAGGCGGTGATCAACGCGAAGATCCGTTCGGAATCCGTCTCGCCCTTCACCAAATCGCCGACGCCGAGCTCGCGTAGCCTCGCGTCGACCACGTCGAGAGCATCGACAACGCCGTTGTGCGCGAACAGCCGGTCGTCCTGGAGAAACGGGTGAGTGTTGCGCACTTCCAAAGCAGCACCGGACGAGTAACGGACATGTGCGACGAATGTCGTCCCGGTCAGCTCGCGTGCTTCGGTCGCGAACTGGCTGTCCTGCCAAGCGGCCATCGGTTGCTTGTCGAGCACGGGCTTACCGGTGGCCTCGAACACCCCGAGGCCGGTGCCGTCGGGATTGCTTTTGCTCTGCTCGACGAGGTTGTCGGGCGCCGCGAGCAACCAGAAGGTTGCGGTCACCACCCGTTTATCGGCATGCAACCCGAACAGCCGGCACATGGTCCGATGCTAACGTGGCCGCGAAGGGAGCGAAATGGTTGACACGATGCGGGCCGAGCGTTTCTATGCCGACTCCAAAACAATTGTGGTGGATGATATTCCGATACCCCAGCCCGGCCCGGGCGAGGTACTCGTCAAGGTTGCGTTCTGCGGGATCTGCCATTCTGACCTCAGCCTCATCAACGGTACCTTCCCGCCGCAGCGGCCGGTGGTGACGCAGGGCCACGAGGCATCCGGGACGATAGCCAGGCTGGGCGCAGGCGTCACCGGCTGGGCCGAGGGCGATCGGGTGGTCGTGGCCGCCGGCCGGCCCTGCACGACGTGTCCCAATTACAGGCGCGGCGACATGACGAACTGTCTTCGCGTGCAGTTGATGGCGTTCGCATATGACGGCGCATGGGCCGAGTACACCGTCGCGCAGGCCGTTGGGCTGACCAGGGTGCCCGACAATGTCCTGCTCGAACAGGCCGCCATCCTGGCGGATGCGGTGTCGACGCCGTTCGACGCGGTCGGCCTCAAGTCGACGTTCGAGCAGGGACTCGATTGCGTCACGGTTGGCGGGCGCCTCGTGAGTGTGGGGATGAGTGCCGAGTCTCCGAGCGTTGGTCCAACCAGTATGTTCGGACTCGCGCAGAAGTACGTACTCGGCCATCTCGGCTACCAGAACGTCGACATCGAGACCCTCGCCACGTTGCTGTCCCGGGGGCGGCTGGATCTGTCCCGCTCGATCAGCGACATCGTTTCCCTCGAGGACGTCAGCGTCGGCATCGAGAAGCTGGAACGCCAGGAAGGCAACCCGATCAGGATCCTGGTCAAGCCATGACGGACGACCTGAAGGGCCGCGTCGCGCTCCTCACTGGGGCGTCCGGTGGCATCGGCAAGGCCATTGCACGCCGGCTTGCCGATGAGGGAGCGGACCTGTGCCTGGCCTACGGCCGGCACGCCGACGATGCCGAGTCCGCCGCCGAATATGCTCGCGAGTTGGGCAGGCGCGTCACCACAGTCGCGGCGGACATGTCCGATCCTCAGGCACCGGAGGCGCTCGTCGCGCACGCCAACGACGAACTGGGTCACGTTGATTTACTCATCGCCAATGCAGGCACCGCAGATGTAAAGGGTTGGCAGAACATCGATCTCGCGTCCTGGAACGCCACGCTGGACATCAATCTGACGGCGCCGTTTCTGCTGGCCCAACAGGTGTTGCCCGGTATGATCGAGCGAAAGTTCGGTCGCATCTTGTTCATTTCGTCGGTCGCAGCCATCACCGGGGGCGTGGTGGGCGCCCATTACGCGGCAAGTAAAGCGGGCCTGCATGGACTCATGCATCACCTCGCGCCGCGCGTGGCCGCCGACGGTGTCACCGTAAACAGCCTGGCTCCTGCGCTGATCGGCGACACCAAGATGTTCCCCGTCGATCCGGCGACCGGTAACACGCCGGTGCCTATTCCGGTCGGCCGCGCAGGTCGTCCCGCGGAGGTAGCGGATATGGCAATTGCGATGCTGCGCAACGGCTATCTGACCAACAAAGTGATCACCCTCGACGGTGGCATCGTGCCACGCAACTAGTCAAGACGCGGTGGGGCGCTGCAACCGGCGTCACTAGACCACCATCCGGGTTGTCCACCTAGAAGACAATCAAACCGGATCAGCTCAGCCGCGGCGCCGCCTTGCCGCTGATCAGCGGGAGGTCGAGATAGGTGGCGATCCCCGGCTTGGCCGCACACACCGCGGGAATCGAGTTCACGCAGTGCGCGGCGGTGCCGACGATGCCGTATTCGGGGCCCTCGCCGCCAATCTCGGATTGAAACCCCTTGACTGTGACCGTGAAGTCCGGGTTTCCCCTGACTTCCATCTCGTAGCGTTGGCCGTCGGGCCCGAATGTCCATGCGGGATCGAGGTTTCCTCACCCATGAACCAATTCACCGTGACGCGTACGACGACCTCGTCGCCGACAAGCGCCTCCCAATGAAACTTCCGGCCAGCGACCTGGCCGGGTTCGATGATTCCGAGTGGCGAGTCGATCGGAGCGGTGGCCACAGCCACCTCCTGTGATGACCGCACGTTCGGGTCGGCCTTGAACCCGACCTTGTCGACGATCATCCGGACCGCTTGGATGAACAACCCGTCCTG
>Ga0157374_10003583_pt1 | contig 13073 bp, 11 predicted proteins | sample M25metaG_FD_115308 | JGI IMG/M metagenome (GOLD analysis project Ga0157374, IMG submission 115308) | Miscanthus rhizosphere microbial communities from Kellogg Biological Station, Michigan, USA - M2-5 metaG | ecosystem: Host-associated > Plants > Roots > Rhizosphere > Soil | place: USA: Michigan...
GAATGGTGCGGGCCTGGTCGGCCATCGCGCGGGTGATCGCCTGCCGGATCCACCAGGTGGCGTAGGTGGAGAACTTGTAGCCCTTGGTGTAGTCGAACTTCTCCACCGCCCGGATCAGGCCCAGGTTGCCCTCCTGGATCAGATCCAGGAAGGCCATGCCCCGTCCGGTGTAGCGCTTGGCCAGCGAGACCACCAGGCGCAGATTGGCTTCCGTCAGGTGATTCGTGGCCCACTCGCCGTCCTTAACGATCCACTGAAGGTCACGGCGCAGCTGCAGCGGCAGCTTTTCGCCAGCCTCTTCTAGCCGGCGTAGTCTTTCGCCCGCAAACAGCCCGGCTTCGATACGTTTAGCCAAATCCACTTCTTCTTCGGCGTTCAGAAGCGCTACTTTCCCTATCTGCTTCAGATACGCCCGTACCGAGTCAGCCGAGGCCTGCAATTCCGCATCCTTTCTTGCCTGTTCAGCTGCTTTCGAGGCTTCCTCATCCCAATCTATTTCCCCTTCTGCGAGTATCTCCTCGTCGCGGCCACTAGCTAAATCATCAGCCACCTCATCCGTTAATGGTACCCTTTTCTCTGGTGCTTTCTTTCTCCTGTTAGATCGCGCGGCACGTGGAGGTGTCGCATCCGGTGTAACAGGAGCTTGCGGTTGTTCAACAGCAGGTTTCGGATTTACGGCAGGCCGTTCTACCGTCGATTCCCGCGATGTGATACGTGCGCTAACTCGGTCGGCTAGGCTTTGGACCGTATCTTTAATCTTGGGCGGCGACATACCGGTAGCCTGCAAATCTTCAAATGCATAACCGGCGACCGCCATCGCCGCCACTGTCGCAGTAGCTGGTTCCTCAATGCTTGCAATCGCATCGCGTATAATTCCCAAGCGCTCACTCGTGCTGGCAGTTGGTGGCAGCCCTGCAGTCATATTATCGGCCCATGCGGTTGTCAGATCAGATACCACATCCGCATCCGGCAACTGAGCTCCCTCTGTACCCAGTAACCAGTCAGCAACACCTTGCTGATCGGGTACTAGCTCAGAACTACCCACATCAAATTCGCTACTCATTCTCTATATAATAACTTCTCACCTCTGTCAACACAAGCAAAAACGGTTTGTGCTATCTGGGAGGCAACTGTTCGGCATGTGCCCAGCATTGTTCAAAAATCGTTCGGAAGGTGTCGGCCATAGTATCGTTCGTTAGTATAGTTACGATAATTTCAGGTGCGTAAGTGGTAAAGGTCACCCGGTTGTCATAAATCAGCACCTCACCTGCAAAAGGCTTATCGCCCCATAGCCGTATATCGAAGCCTTTGAGCGCAAAGTCCTGAATATGCGGCCAATTAGGTGCCCCACTATGGAACAAACATTTAGTTTTGATACCACGGGCCCGGCGTTTATAACCGCCATTTTCGATAATTTGCCACACTTTGGGATCCCGGTTGACGATGTCACTACCCCACAGCAGTAGATCGGTTTTTGATTTTGCCTGGTCTTCAAACGACGATTTCAGCCCCTCGTACCCCTGCATATACACCACGCCTGGCTTGTGCTGCGTTAGGTTGAACATTGCCAGCAGATCTGGCATAGCCATCTCCAACGATTTACCGGTGCGGGCCAAGGCCTGCTGACGCTGACGCACTTGTTGCTGCAAAATGCTCGGATTGGCAGCGCTGTAACGCCGCACTGCACTGGACTCGTCTATCTCAACTATGCCACTTTCTACCAATTTATTAAGCACCATGTAGGTGTTGGTCCGCGTTTGGCCGACGTGGCTGGCAATTATCGCCGCAGTGTCCGTGGCGTGTGTAAGCAAATAGTTGTATACCGCAATCTCGGCTTCGCTAAGCCCAATTTCAGCCAGTAACGTATCCATAAAGGTTTAGTATATAGCGATAGTTATATTTGTCAATTATATTTTGACATTATTTATATCTGTTAAATATACATTTGGCAATTACAATGTAGCTAGATCATATAATTATTTATATAATGTTTACAAATTAATTCAAGGAATTGTATGAGTAGAGTCACTATATCTATGGAGCGACCGCCGCAAATTGTGTCTGCCGTCATGGGCTGCCAACATTTATTTGACTGTCAGCTTGAAGGGGGTAGTGTATCTGATCGATTTAGCAGCGATGTGCAATCTCTGGAAACAGGTGAAACACAGGGGCCGAATGGCCTCACTGTGCGTGATCTTACCAAGTCCAGGGTCGCTTTTGGGGGCAGTTGCACTCCTGACCAAGCGGGCGCTTGTGCCCTACAAGGCAGATTTTTGCCTACCACTCCAGAAATGGTCGCAGCGCAGGACCAAGGCTTGGAGACCCAGCAAAGAGCCATTCGATGAGTCTAAGCCCAACTGGCGGTTTTAGTGAGTTGCTGGGAATAATCGGAGCGCCCTATGCAGCGCAACGTCGAACTGAAGAACGAAAGTTCGAGGGCAAACTGTTTGGGCGGAAGTATTTAGGTGGATTAACTGTGTCCGATCAAGTAACTGTGCCCTATGGACGTGATTTCTATTTGCACAGCGCAGAAGACGATCCAGTTACGACAGTCGAGATTGATGGCACCGGTGAGCGCTCGGGGCGCGACGCTCCGCCCGACGGCTTTACCTACGCTATCGTTAATAGTCCTTCTTACAGTCTGTTTTGGGATCGTGTTACAGAAGCTACAGCAGGTACTGACCCGGCTGTCAATTCGGAGCAGTATATAGAGATTACCGACGAACATGTCAGAGTATATGGCATCCCCGAAAATGCTGAGCGGATACCAGAGCCAGAAAGCCCGCTTGTTTAATCCTCTGCAGCACCAAATCGGCGAGCTAGCTGCACAGTATACATAACATCTTGGGGCGCTTCGCCAGGTGGCCGACGAGTATAGGCATAAACTCTCTGCTTGAATATAGTTGTTAGGCCACTCATGGCAATGCTATTGTCTATTATTTCCTCTGGGTAATAGTGCAGCGTGTAGGCATCATCAAAAGCAGCGCGCATAATCTGCTTGCTAATTGAAGGATCAGTTTGTTCAACGTAGGTAATCGCCATGACACCATTAACCGCTAAAATTCCCGCCAGACCACCTAGAATACTAGGCGCATCTTGTATGAGTTCTAGACATGATACGCACGTAATTAAGTCATACCGTTGCCTCAGTTCTTTAGGATCAGTAAGGAAATCCCCAACATCCCGTTGTACAATTCGTATTCTCTCCTCAGGGAGTTTAGGGGATAACTCATTTAGCATTCCTCTTGAGGGGTCAATAGCTGTTATTGCACTCAGTGGTATCCCATAGCGGAGGAGAGCCAGAATGGTTTCCCCAGTCCCCGCCCCCACATCGAGCAATCTCCCCTGGGCCTGGCTACGAGCTACCGCTTCGGCAACTCGGTTATTAAATTCCCGATCTTCCTCTCCAGTGACAACATCATACTGGGGCGCAAAAGCCTCATAGTATTTATGACTGTTTAAATTAGGGGTTGAGTTAGTTCCATAGCTCATGAAATACTACAATAACCTAAACCACATTTTTAGCAATAATTAGGTTGGCCCAACATTAAATAAGCCCTTAAATAAGGTGTTTTACATTAAAAATGATTAATTTTTACAGAGAATGCCGGCGAACAAATGCAAAATAATTAAGCATTAGCGTGACTTGCTTCAGAACGGTATAATTACCGAAGATGGATGAGTATAAGCGACTAAATTACTACCGATTGTCGCCCGCTGAGGTGTTGGACGAGTTACGTTCGCAACCAAAAGGGCTGACTGACAGCGAGGCCAGGGATCGTTTAGAGCACTTAGGCCTTAACATTTTGCATAAAGCTCACCGTGAAAGTGCCCTCATCACCTTTTTGCGGCAATTCAAAAATATTCTGGTGGTTATACTGCTGGTCAGCGCCGGGCTGTCGCTGTATCTACGCGATGGCAAGACGGCTACTATTTTGGTCATCATCGCCCTCATGAACACGACCGTTGGTTTCCTGCAGGAGCACAAGGCCGAGACACTGTTCCAGAGTCTTCAGCAGCTGATGGTATCCAAAGCCAAGGTGTTACGCGGGGGTAAACTGAGCGAAATCGATGCTAACCAACTGACTATGGGCGACGTGGTGTATATAGAAGAGGGCGATTCCGTGCCGGCTGATCTAAGGATTTTGGACGAGGAAGAGCTTGCTACCAATGACTTTGCACTCACCGGCGAAAGCAATCCGAGCCGGAAATTTGTTCACGCCATTGCCGGCGACGTTTTGCTCGCCAATCGGCACAATTTATTGTTCATGGGTACCACGGTGGCGACCGGCCACGGCCACGGCGTAGTGGTGGGAATTGGCATGCATACCGAGCTAGGGCGGATTGCCAGCCTCAGCCAGGTCACTACCACCGACAGTTCCCCCTTGCAAAAAGAGATGAATAATCTGGCCACGCGTTTGGTTCAAGGCACAGTTATCTTGGCCGTTATACTAACGCTTATTGCCCTAAAGGCGCACTTCACTACCCACGATGCCCTGCTGTTTGCCATCGGGATTGCCGCCGCTATGATCCCCAACGGCCTGGCAGCCGAAGTAAACATCACCCTAGCCCAAACTGCTGCGCGCATGGCCAAAGCCCGGGCGCTAGTCAAGAAGTTATCTGCCGTTGAGACATTGGGCGCGACGAACATCATCTTGACCGACAAAACCGGTACCCTTACCAAAAATGAAATGACCGTTACCAACCTGTTGATTGGCAAAACCGAATACAACGTCACCGGTACCGGCTATGAAACAAATGGCCAAGTGGTCGATGCCAAGCAGAAGCCGCTCAAGCCGAAGGCGCTGAAGGAACTAGAGCTATTTTTTGCGACCGCGGCCCTAGCCAGCAACGCCCACGTCGATCCGCCAGATGACCAGCACGGTACCTGGTATGTCGTGGGTGATCCAACTGAAGGTGCTTTGATTACCCTGGCTCGCAAAGCTGGTTTCGACACGGATAAATTAGACGGCGACAACCAAGAAATAAAGGAGTTTCAGTTCGATTCAGCCCGCAAATTGATGAGCTCGGTACGCCGTTATGACGGCAAAATTGTAGTATTCGCCAAGGGCGCACCAGAATCTATCCTTAGCCGCTGTACTAAGCTCCATGATCATGTGCTAGAGCGCAAACTTACCGCCAGTGACCGCAAACGACTGGCTGATTATAATGACAGCCAGGCTAAAAATGCCATGCGCAATCTGGCGTTTGCCTACCGCGTACTGCCCGCTAAAACCGACCTGTCAAAGCTGGAAATGGACAAGGTCGAGCAAGATTTCACGTTCCTGGGTATGGTCAGTATGCTCGACCCACTCCACGAACAAGTGCCAGCTGCCATGGTGGCGGCCCGTGCCGCTCACATTAAGGTATCGATTGTGACTGGCGATAACCCCACCACCGCCCAAGCTATCGCGCGCCATGCCAATCTGGCTGACACCCCCGAACAAGTCACCATCGTGCTGGGCGAAGAACTCCCGCACTTGGCTGACAGTCAAATATTACAGCTGGTGGAACGCGGCGGCACGGTATTTAGCCGGGTGGCGCCAGAAGATAAGCTGCGGATTGTCGAAATCGCCAAACAAAGCGGCCGCGTGGTGGCCGTCACCGGCGATGGCATTAATGACGCTCCGGCCCTCAAACGAGCTGATATCGGTGTGGCTATGGGCAAAACCGGCACCGATGTCGCCAAGGACGCCGCCGAAATTGTTTTGCTGGACGATAGCTTTAGCACACTCATTAGCGCCGTGGAACAGGGCCGGCTAACGTATCACAACATCGTGAAAGCTGCTCGTTGTGCCCTCACCGACAATGCCGGCGAGTTACTAGTCATCCTCATTAGCTTGGTCGGTCAAACTGTTTTTCATGTGCCATTGGCCATTACTGCCATCCAAATCCTGGCCATCGACGTTATTGCCCAAATGTTCCCTATCACCGCCCTGGGTTGGGACAGCGCCCAACATCGGCTCATGCACGACCAGCCGCGCCGCTTAGGCGATCATATCATCAACCGTCATGCCGTTGCCGAGTTTATTGGCTTTGGGCTTCTCTCGGCTGGACTGGCCTATGGCAACTTCTTGTTTTTCTTCGAGCGGCGCGGCCTTAGCCCGGTGCATCTAGACAACACCAGCACCCTGTATTTCAAAGCCACAATTCTCACCTACGTCACTGTCGTACTCTGCCAATTTATAAACCTCATGCTGGTGCGCAGCGACAACCACGAACATTTCTTTACCAGCTACATCTGGAGTAACAAAAAATTACTCATTGCCTTCGGCATTTCGTTCTTCTGTATCCTGAACATCATCTACAATCCGTGGGTCCGCCCATACTTCCACGCCGGCTCGCTAACACTCATAGACTGGCTCACCGCCCTCGGTACTGCCGCCATCTACTTTGCCTTACGCCTCCTCCAACGTCACACCCGCAAACACACCCGTACTGCCCTCTTAAAAGATCACAGCCCCGAACTTCTCCGCAAACACCCCAGGCTTGCCTAGTTGGCAGCAATTAGGAATTCTCTAAATCTGGTGTTCCAGAATGTAGGTAATTGGATGCTCACTTTCGATGATATTACGCTGAAAGTCAACAGTAACGCGCTCAACTACTTCAGCATAGTCAGAACAATGCTGCTTGAGCCACTCCTGACGCACAGACTCATCTTTGGCAGCAGCTGGCAACCGCTTGAACTCTCGTAATTCCTCATCACTGAGCGCCTCTATAAGTGCCTCCGTAATCAGCATATTCAATGCTCTATTGGCATGTCCAGCAATGTCACTCAGCGTAATGTCATCGCCTTCTACACTCTGTTCCCGAAGCCAGGCACTATCTATTTTTGCCATTCGCGTCATAACCCGAGATCGTTGGCGGATCGACCCAACAAGGCATTTAATGCCTTTATGTACGGGTATACTTCCTTGTAGCCCAATGTACCGCCGTTATGGTTACCATTTATAATTTTCTCCCAAGTTGCCTTTTGCGGCATACTTCCAACAAGCGATATTGTGCCTAGCGCGCTGGGCGTATCTGGCGATAGTCTAGTAGCATTAACTAGTTCTGCTCCAATACGACCGAGATGGGCGTAGCTAATACCTAGATTTACAGGACCAAGATGCTCATTCCGAGACTGGAGGTAATCTTTAAGTGTCTCTGCTGCTGTCGGAGCTGGGACTTTTGTACTGCGATTCATCTCTTGACCTGTCGGAGCGATCGGTTCACCATTTACCACAGTTACGAGCAAGTCTACCCCTGACTCATGAGTCGCGCTATAAGTGCGCGTCACCCAATCGCGGCTGCCTAAAACGGGATGAGCAACTCTGTTGGCGGCTTTATCACCAAGCGCTGAATCTTCTAATTCTTCAATAAGTTCAAACTTAGAGCAGCGGGCCTGCAATATAGCCAAAGCAGCATCCGTGGCAGATGGAAAAGCTTGCTCGATTGAAGTCGCTTCTGGGTCAAATTGAGAAGGCAGGAACTGCCTATACAATCCTGTAGCACCTTCGTCTGCACCAATGGCTCGCATGCCAGTCAAGACCGTTACTCGGCGTAGACCGTCAGCCGGTAGTGGCGATCGAACTGCAACCCCAAGCGCAGCATCAATGCGGCCAATAGTACCGTCAAAACGTGCGTCTACAACAATGGTCTCCTTTGACTTAAACACTTGTTCTGCCAACGATGCATACTCAGGCAGCACAGAATAATTAACAATGTCCCCTACCTTTGCACCTTCAGGTAGATTGTCTTCCGGTGTCCATAAACGGGTGGGCGCCATTAAACCATGCTCTTTAGCGAGTGGGTTAAAATCTAGAGTTTGCTCCGGAGTTAAACCAGTCAATCCTTCATTGGCACCGTGTGCACCCGTAGATACTGTGCCTCTAAACCAGGCAACAACATCGTCATGCCGCCCCTGTTCCAGCCACAAGACCTGATCATGAGCACCCGCCACCGCCAATATATTCGGCAAGTCCGCTACAATCGCATCTCTGTGCTGACTAATATTTTCTATATTTCCTAAATCCAAAGCTTCAATCATGGTGTCTACTTTATAATGTTTTAGTGCTATTTACAATATTCATTACATTAATTGTGAAAATATAATTCACAATATTATTAAACTCTGCTATCTTATAGATTATGGATGTACAACTTCTTGAAGACATTGGACTTACAAATGTTCAAGCACAAGTATATAAAACGCTTATTGAACGTGGTTCCAGTACCGCCCCGCAAATTGCCGCTAGCACCGGTGAAAGCCGAACCAATGCCTATAAAATACTAGATAAGCTCTGCGAACTGGGCCTGGCCACGCGGGAAGACGTTGCCAAAAGGCAACACTACACCGCCCTCAGCCCGGCCAGCCTGGAACAATTGGTCCAAAAACAAACTGCTGCTGCCGAACAACGGGAGCGCAAACTGCACGGCGAGCTGCCTAAGCTGCTGGATTTCTACTTTTCGCACTCCGAACAGCCCAGTATTCGTTATTTTCAGGGTAAGGCCGGCATGCGAGCCATATATGCTGACCAGATTAAAGACAAACAGCCTCTTTATTTTATTCGCAGCCTGAAGGACCTGGAACACTTCGGTAACGAAGAACTCCACAAGGTTCGGAATCTGTTTCCAGCACACAATATTCCCCGCTACACCATTATTCAAGATGTAAAAGCGCCGATGGCTCCGGACAACGGACCACGCATGCCTATCGCCGAATCAGATCGGCTGATGCAACTTACGCGCACCTGGATTCGACAGGAGGATTACGATGAGCCAGTGGAATGGGCCGTGTATGGCAATAAGCTTTCCATCATGTCCTTCGGCGAGGATGTGTCAGGTATAATCATTCAAAATGCCCAAATTGCTCAGGCTTTTCGGCGACTTTTCCATCTGTTAGACGTCGGTATTCGCCGTCGCCCAGACTACAAAGATCTGCCAAAGCATACTGTTGATACCCGCATGCCTGTTAGCGTAACTCTAGAACACAAACTGAAGTCCAAAAAATAAATCGCCAAGCAATGTAATAAGTGTAACTTGACTTAATAAGTTTTTTATTGTAAATTACAAAATATAATCATTACCCTTATGGAGGATACTATGGAACTAGGCTCAGACTTACAAGGTACTACAGAATTAGGCGCTAGCGCTCCTGAGTTAAGAGCAGGAGGAATCGCCCTTCTACTTACCGAAGGCTTAACGGACGAAGAATTGGCTGTAGTACTAGAAAACGCCACAGAGATTGATGCCAGGCCTTAGGGGCGTTAAAGTTTAAACAGTAGCCCTTTTGGGATTAAGGCTAGTGCGTCTTACTGATTTTTGTGGACACCGAACAATTGTTCGGTTATAAAGTTCTGGAAGTGTGATAAGTCGGTGCCGTCGTTGACTAGGAAGATATCAGCGCGGACTTTGACGCCGGACATATCGAGGGTGGCGGAATCGCCGCTAGTGTGCATTTCGGCTTCTTCCTCGGCTAGAAATTCCTCGAACGATTTACTGTCTTCACCGGCACGGGCGCGAGCCTCGGCATTGGATTGGATGCGTTCATAACGCGTTTTGGGATCGGCATCAACCCATATAACCACACCGCCCAGCTCGTGGACCCGGTCGGCTTCAGACGGATTTCGCAAGCTGGCAATGGCGACGCCAACGTATTTATCTTGCAACCGCTTATATTCCTCGACTGCCCTATCGACTAAGACGCCGTTGCCGTACTGGCGGCGCCATTCGGCACTGAGTGCCCGCAGATTCTCACGTTCCACTGGCACGCCGCGGCGATTTAACTCAGCCCGCAGCAAATCCGTAACCGAGACAAATAAATAGCTGTGCCTATCGGCTAGCGTCAAGCCAGCAGCATCCTTACCGGAGCCATTCGTGCCGGCGATGCCGATAATTTGTAAGTGATTTGTGGCCATAGTTCATTCTATTTTAACATCTTCAGATAAGAAACGGCTTAGGATTAAAGAACTAAGATTTAGGTAATAGCTCCAAGCACCGAATCTGGAATTCGGAAGCTGGAGGTCTTAGTTGCAGCTCCCGAGCTAAGTCCGACCATACGCAATGAACCTGGCTCAGTCTGTTTGTGTAACTTACAACTTCCCTGATAAGGGCGATTCAACTCTGTTTGAGGAACCGTAGGTGACGAGTCGTTGAATCGGTTGTAAGTGTACACAACTGCTGACCACGTGCATGGAGTTAGGTCGGTGGCTTTTGTTTCTTTTGGGCAGCCAAAAGAAGAAGAAAGAAGCTGAAGAGTGAGTAACCTAGATTCCGGCTCGGAGGCCGGAATGACAGAGGTTGAATAGATTCAGTGTGTTCGCATGGATCCCTGAAACTATACTGAAACAAGTTCAGCACAGAGGCTTGGGAAGACAGGACTACTTTATGTAATCGTGCAGCTTTTTGGCGTCGCGGTGTTTGCGTAGCTTAGCGAGAGCTTTGGCTTCAATCTGCCGGATACGCTCACGGGTGACCGAGAATTCTTGGCCGACTTCTTCCAGAGTGTGCGACTTACCGTCTTCCAGACCAAAGCGCAGTTTTAGAATTTTTTGTTCGCGTTCGGTAAGGGCGCTCAGCATATCCTTGACCTGCTCTTTCAGCAGCTGGCCAGTGGCTGATTCCTCGGGGCTGGCGGTATCTTCGTCTTCGATAAAATCAGCCAAAACCGAATCTTCGTCATCATCGCGGATAGAGGCGTCAAGACTGGAAATATCCTGCTTGATTTTCATGATGTGTTCGACCTTGTCGACGTCAATTTCCATGGCAGCGGCAATTTCTTCGTTGGTCGGCTCACGGTTCAAATCCTGCGTTAAGCGGCGTTGGGTACGAAGCAATTTGTTGATGGTTTCGACCATGTGCACCGGAATACGAATGGTACGAGCCTGGTCAGCAATGGCACGAGTAATGGCCTGGCGAATCCACCAGGTAGCATAGGTGGAGAACTTGAAGCCCTTATCAGGGTCAAATTTTTCAACAGCGCGCAACAAGCCAGTGTTGCCCTCTTGAATAAGGTCCAAAAGGTCCAAACCACGGCCAACGTAGCGCTTAGCGATTGAAACAACCAGTCGCATGTTGGCTTCGGCCATTTTATCCTTAGCATCGCGGTCGCCAGCGACAACCCGTTGAGCTAGCGCTAATTCTTCTTCGCTGTTTAACAGCGGGATCTTGCCGATTTCGCGCAAATACAGACGAACTGAGTCATCGGCAACGTCATCATCCAGGTATACCGCCGCTTCGACCGGCGCTTCTTCTTCGGCTTCTTCAGCCACCCATTCATCAATAAAATTGGCTGCATCTGGCTCAATAGCGGTTATGTCGATGTTGGCGTCAGCGAGATCGGTGTAGAGGGCGTCGAGCAGCTCGGCGTTCTCGGGCACATCCGCGATAACTGCAAAAATATCGCGCTGCGATATATGCTTGTCAGCTTTGGCCTTGTCGAGTAGTTGTTGCTTCAGCTCGTCCATATCGGGAGCCGGAGCGGCTTGTTTCTTGGCTTTGGCCATAGGATTTACCTGCCTTTCACTTGGTTTAATAGGGCATCGAGCTGTTTTACCTCTAGCAGCAACGATCGTGTGGTCGCATCATCGGCATCATGGAGTTTGGCAGCTACTGTTTGTTTGGTGTTCTTTACAAACTGTTCCACCAGGCGGGCCTGCAATCGAGCGGCTTCGTATTGAAGTTCCGTTAACTCGAGACCTTGGTAGAGCTCTTCATACTGTAATACTATTATCTTAACATATTCGGCGATTGGCTTCAATCTGCTGGCTAGAAATGTAGCTTCAGCCTGCGTCGAACTTGGTTTCACTAACGACGGTTCCCTCGTGTCTACAGAAACAGCCCCCCGGGCTGTTCTGGGTTTACCATCGAACTCTGGGTGAGCCCGCAAAAATTCCAATAAGCGTCTGGCTTCGTCGCGCAGAAACATGTCTGGTGTCATAACTGTTAAATCTTCACGCAAGCGCGGTTGCAGTAGCATTAACGCCAAGAAGTGATCTTGGGCCTTTATGTCCTCTACTCGTTTACGATCAAGCGGTTGAGGGGTGGTTTTGGAGCGCTTCAGAGGTTTAGCACTAGTTACCGCTCCCTGGCGCAGCTTGCTATCCAGCGCCTCTTTGCTGACGCCGATAGCATCGGCAATGGCAATCATGTAATGGTCCTGCTCGACCGGATCACTCAGGCTGCGAACAACTGGTAATAGCACGTCGCTGTACTGCCTTTTGCCCTGAGCACTCTCGATATCGAGCAATTTTCGGTAGCGCTCCATCAGCCAGTCAAGCGCATACTGGGGCTTTTGAATAATCTTTTTCCAGCTTTCGGGGTCTTGCTTAATTAGCTCGTCGGGGTCTTTGCCGCTTGGCAGGTCAATAATACCCAGGCTCACCTTCACCCGGCTGGCGATCGGTATAGCGCGCTCGGTAGCATTCATACCGGCTTTATCGGCATCGAAACTGAGCCGAATATCACCAGTAAAGCGGCTCAAAGCTTTCAAATTCGGTTCTGTCAGGGCAGTCCCGGCAGTTGCCACTACCTCGCGAATGCCAGCTTGGTGACTGGCAATCACATCCAGATTTCCCTCTGTTATAACTACGTATTGTTTCTTGCGGATCGATTCCTTAGCCAGGTGCAGCCCATAAATATGGCGGGATTTATCGTACAGCGCCGTTTGCGGCGTGTTGATGTATTTCGGTGCATCGGGATCTTCGTCCAAGATTCGGGCCGTGAAGCCAATCACCCGCCCCTGTGGATCCTGCAGCGGGATCATCAGCCGGCTCCGGAACATATCCTGAATACCACCGCGATACGATCTGGCACTAACACCGGTTGCCTTAATCTCGTCCTCGGTAAATTTTTTACCCTTAAGATAATCAATTAAGGCTGTGCCGTTATTGGGCGCATAGCCCAGCTTCCATTCCAAAGCAGTTTCCTTGCTAAACAAACGCTTTTTGAACACATACTCCAGCGCCATCTGGTTGCGGCTAAATTGCATCTGATAAAAACGGGTAGCGGTCTCTAGAAGTTCGTACAGACGTTCCTTGTTCGGGCCCCGCCGTTCACCACCCTTGGAACGATACTGCTCCAGGTCTACCCCA
>Ga0157374_10003587_pt1 | contig 13067 bp, 11 predicted proteins | sample M25metaG_FD_115308 | JGI IMG/M metagenome (GOLD analysis project Ga0157374, IMG submission 115308) | Miscanthus rhizosphere microbial communities from Kellogg Biological Station, Michigan, USA - M2-5 metaG | ecosystem: Host-associated > Plants > Roots > Rhizosphere > Soil | place: USA: Michigan...
AGGATTCACGGAGTGTCAACACCAGCTTCCCAAAGTGCGTTGCACTCTCCATCTCCTTGAACGCCTTCTGTGCCTCAGACCACGGACGGCTCTCAAACACCGGCTTCACCTTCGCCTCTGTGATCGCCTTATTCATCTCTTCGAAGTTCTCCCGCGACCCTACATATATCCCGCGGAGATGAACCTGTTTGTGCAGAATCGTGGGGATGGGAACCGGCTCTGCAGGACCGGTTAGCACGCCGATCTGTGCGATCGTGCCGCCCATCTTGACCGCTCGCAGGGAACGCGGCAGTGTGCCGAGGCCGCCGACCTCCACCACGAGATCCACACCTTCGCCGGCAGTCTTCTCGACCACCCAGCGATCCCATTCCGACGTTTCGCCGTAGTCCAAAGCCTCGTCGAGACCAAGGGAACACGCACGCTGCAGCTTCGCGTCGCTGGATGAGATCCCCAGCACGCGCGCGCCCTTCAGCTTTGCAAACTGCAGAGCGAAGATTGAGACACCCCCTGTGCCCTGCATCAGCACCGTGGAGTTCTGCCGCAATTCTCCCGTGGCGAGGGCATTCCACGCCGTAACGGCCGCGCAGGGAAGGGTGGCGGCTTCGTCAAAACTCAAATGATCTGGAATGCGGACCAGGCCCGTCTCCCTCAGCACCACGTACTCGGCCAGCATGCCGTCGATATCTCCACCGAGCGCGCCCTTGATCTTGGCCGGAGTGGGCGGCCCGTCCAGCCAGTTCTGCATGAAGATCCCGCATACCCGGTCACTGCGCTTCCATGCAGTCACACCGTCGCCCACAGCTTCCACCTCGCCTGAACCATCGGAGCAGGGAATCCGCGGCAGCTTCAACTTCGGGTTGTAGAGGCCCTTGACCATCATCAGGTCACGATAATTTAGCGACACGGCGTGGACCTTCACGAGCACCTCGCCAGGTCCCGGCTGCGGAGTCGCTCGTTCAACAAGCTCAAGAGAATCAATGCCGAAATTTGAAATCTGCCATACACGCATGAATAGTTCTCCGTTAAAAGAGATATTAAATCTGATTCGATGGCGTCTCGTCCGTGGTACGAGGCGTTGACTTCACTCGTAGAATGAACATATGGCGCGCGGTTGGGAAAGTAAATCGGTGGAAGAGCAAATGGCGAATGCCACCGAACAGAGACCCACCCGTGCCGGAGAGGCCTCAATGAGTGAAGCAGAACGGCGTCTCGCCGCCGAACAAAGTGCCGCGACCGAACGCCGCCGCCAGACCCTCAACCTTCAGCGCGAAAACATTCTTTCGCAGCGCACCTCCAGTCCCGCGCGCCGTTCAGCCCTGGAGTCAGCGTTGGCCGAGATCGAGTCGCAGATCGCTGCCCTCGAGTAGACCCATCCTCCAACGGGTGACTCGAGCTGATCCTCTCTCCGCCGGCGAGTACAGACCTCTGCCGCCAGACGCCGTGCGCATTCTCCAGCTACTCTCCCCGCATCCTCGTCTTTTTGCTCATCTCGTACTCGTCCACGATGCAGCTTGTACACTCATCGACCGCATCTCTACCGAATTCCCGGAAGCATACTTTCATTCCGAGCTCGTCGAATTCGGCGCCGCCATCCACGACATTGGAAAAACCAACCACCCCGAGGAACTCAACCAGTCTGGCAAACATGAGCATCAGAGTTCCGGACTCGAGCTTCTCCAGTCCATTGGCATTCCATACGAGCGTGCACGCTTTGCATGGACTCATGGCAACTACAGCGGCGAGCAGGTAGCGCTTGAAGACCTCATCGTCGCTTTAGCCGACAAATGCTGGAAGGGAAAGCGAGTCGAGGAACTCGAATTGCGAATCGCGGAATTCCTGAGCACAGCAACATCGCGTCCAGCATGGGACTGCTACGCAAAGCTCGATGAAATTATTCAAGACCTTTCGCAACATGCCGACAGGAAAATCGCATGGCAAGCGAGCTTCCGAATCTAACTGTTGAGCGTCCTATTCCTCTCGATGAAACAGCAGTGAGTTTGCCTGCTGCACCGGCGTCATCAGTACACGAGCAATATTCACGTGCGCCGGTCGCATCGCCGTCCACACAATCACTTCAGCCACATCCTCCGGCCTCAGCGCCTTCACGCCCTTGTACACTTTTGTCGCGCGTTCCGTATCTCCATGGAATCGCACCAGGCTGAAGTCTGTCTCCACCATCCCGGGATCCACGCTGGTTACGCGAATTGGCGTACCCAGCACATCCTGCCGGAGACCATCATTGATCGAACGCTCGGCTGCCTTGCTGGCGCAGTAGACCGCGCCGTTGGGATAGGTCAGCTCTCCGGCCGTCGATCCAAGGTTGATTACGTGCCCGCGCCCGCGCACTACCATCCCCGGCACCACGGCACGCGTTACGTACAGCAGGCCTTTCACGTTGGTGTCGATCATCTCCTCCCAGTCCTCGATCTTGCCCATGTAGAGCTTTTCGAGTCCGCGGCTCAATCCAGCATTGTTCACCAGAATCTCGATATCTGCCCATTCCGCCGGCAGCCCGTCGATCGCATTCTGCACAGCCCGCCGATCTCTGACATCGAGATCAATCGAGTGCACCGCGGGTGCGCCGCGCTCCATCGCCTTCGAAGCCACCTCGGCCAATCTTCCTGCGCGTCGGGCCGCCAGCAAGAGTTTCGCCCCCTGTTCCGCAAATGCAAAAGCAGTTGCCGCACCAATCCCCGCGCTTGCTCCCGTAACGAAAACGATCTTTCCCTGAAGATTCATGTCACCATCCTAGCGAACTATTCCGGTCAGAAAACGTGACAACAGCCACGAGCGGCATTCGCTGTATCCGCCTTTTCGGCCCGAGCTGCAAGCTACAGGCTTGATGGCAACGACCGCTAGGAACTGGAAGCTCGCTTCTGAGCAATCCGGTACTGCCCCACGGCCCAGTCCTCATTCGCCATCCCCGCCCTTTTAGCCTCTTCAAAAATCTGCGCCAGGCTATCCGCCATGCTCAACCGCGTATTCCGGGCAGCAGCGGCCTCCCGCAACAGCCGCGTATCTTTTGCCCCGAGATCGATCGTCGCTCCCGGCTGTTCTGGTGGATGCAGCATTACGTTCCCATACGACGCATAAAACGGCGACTGAAACAGAGCGCTGTTCACCGCCTCCAGAAACACACCCGGCTCGATTCCTTGCGACTCCGCGTAGACAAACGCCTCGCTCAGCGATTGAATCATCGTGCTAATCAGAAAATTTCCGCCCACCTTCAGCGCATGCGCCTGCCATGGCTCACTGCCGACAACTGAAATCCCCCGCGACATCGCCTCAAGAATCGGGCGGGCTCGCTCCACGTTTTCCGCGGCACCCGCAGCCACAATCCACAGCTTGCCCGCCTCTGCCACATTCGGCCGGCCAAATACCGGCGCCGCCACAAAGGGAATCCTCCGCCGCTCATGTTCCTGCGCCAATCGCTCTGATAACCCCACGCTGATCGTGCTGCACGAAATGTGAAGTGTCGATGGCGTCAACGCATCCATCAGCCCATTCGATCCGAACAGAACCTCCTCATGCGCATGATCGTCGAAGAGCATTGTGATCACCGCATCTGCGCTCAGTTCAGCCTCTGCCGGAGTCCCCGCCACAATGGCCCCTTCACGCGCCAGCGGTTCCGTCTTTCCTTCAGTTCGATTCCAGACGGCCAACTCGTGCCCTGCCGCGATCAAGCGGTGCGCCATCGCCGCACCCATCTTCCCCAATCCAAGAAAACCAATCCTCATCGAATTCGATCCTTCACTGATGCTTCATTCGTGCACGACCTATCAAGACCGCAGCAGGACAAGGCTTTGTAATAAGGGCTTCAGCCGGGCCACTACTGATTGTCCCAGAACGTCTGGGCTCTAGCCCTAGCCACGGTTGCATCCTCACCGCTTCTCGTACGCCTGCTGGTCAGCTCAATCCAAATTATGCCAAGGCAACCCGCTAAACTGAATCTTCGATGATTCGAACAGCCCGAGCGACGCGTTATGTGGTCCCCCTGCGCGAAGGCGGCTCTCTGCCTGCGATTGTAGAAGCCGATGACCTCGGTCTCTACGTCGTTAAATTCCGCGGGGCAGGGCAGGGAATTCTTGCTCTCACCGCCGAACTTCTTGCCGGCGAAATCGGCCGCGCCCTCGGCCTCCGTGTTCCTGAAATTGTCTTCATGGAGATTGATCCCGCGCTCGGCCGCAACGATCCGGACTACGAAATCCGCCAGCTTCTCAAAGCGAGTCCGGGCCTTAACCTCGCGCTCGATTATCTCCCCGGCTCCACCATGTTCGATCCCGCCGCCCGCGACACCGCACCCACTGATGAAGCTTCCATGCTGGTCTGGTTCGACGCCTTCACGCAGAACATTGATCGCACCCCGCGCAACGCCAACCTCCTCGTCTGGCACCGCAAGCTATACCCCATCGACCACGGCGCAGCACTCTTCTTTCACCACGACTGGCCCACCCGCGAACAGAAGATCGCGTCACCATTCCCCCAGATCAAAGACCACATCCTGCTTCCCTGGGCCGGGGAGATTCAAGCCGCTTCGCGCATCGCGCACGAGCGTCTTACGCAATCCGTGCTCACCGCTATCGTGAATCTCATACCTGACGAATGGCTCGCATCCATCCCCGACGAGATCTCGCCCGTCGAGCGCCGCTCCGGCTACACGCAGTTCTTCACGCGGAGGCTCGCATCCTCCACCGCATTTGAAGAGGAGGCTATCCGTGCCCAGTCCGGCCTCGTTTGATTACGCCATCCTCCGCGTCGTCCCGCGCGTCGAACGTCAGGAGTTCATCAACGCCGGCGTCGTCGCTTTCTGCCTGGAGAAGCGCTATCTCGCCGCGCGCATTCACCTTGACGAAGCACGCCTCCGCGCCCTCTGGCCCGGCGCCGATGTTGACCTGGCTCGCGAACATCTCGAAGCAGTACGCCGCATCTGTGAAGGCGATCCCGCCGCCGGGCCAATCGCACAACTCTCCCAGCGCGAGCGCTTCCACTGGATCACCTCGCCGCGCAGCACTATCATCCAGCCCTCGCCCATTCACACCGGCGTCTGCGACGAAACCTGCGGCATGCTCGACCGCCTCGCAACGCAGTTCCTCGAATTAGAAGGATGACAAGTAGCAGCCTTCGGCTTGATGGTTCGATCGAGCTCGAGCACTCTGGGCTTTAGCCCTTGCTGAATCCGCCCTGCAACAAATAGGGAGGTTATGCGGAATCAAGACGCTAGCATCTTGTTCATTGCGTCGGCAGAGGTCAACCCATGAAAATCAGCTCCTGGCTCTTCGGCATTGCCTCCGCCCTCGCGGGCGTCTTTGACTTCATCTGGGCTGAGTTCGAACCCGCACATCAGCCCATCCAGGCCTGGAGCGATCACATCCCGGGCCTCGCGATCCTTTCCCGCATCGCGGCACTCTGGCTCATCCTCGGCGGCCTTGCTCTCCTCTTCCGCCCCGCAGCCCGCATCGGTGCAGCCGCCCTGGCGATTCTGTACGCGATCTTCTGTCTATTTCCCCTGCCGCGCGTCATCTCCGCCCCGCACTACCTCGGCCACCACCCCGCCGTTTACATCGGAGTCCTCGTCAGCGTCGCGCAGCAACTCATCGTGTTCATTGCCGCCCTGCTGCTCTGGCTGTTTCTTGCAGAGCGCCACAATTCCTCCCGCGTTACCCTCCTTGCCAGGGTGCTGTTTGGCCTCTGCTCCATCGACTTCGGCCTCGGCCACTTGACCAACGTCCCAGGCACCGCCGCCATGATCCCAACCTGGCTGCCGATCAGCGGCTCTTTCTGGACGGTCCTCACCGGCATCGCATTTTTACTTGCCGGACTCGCTATCATCACGGGAATCCTCGACGTCCTGGCCGCCCATCTTTTCGGCCTAATGCTCATGGTGTTCAGTCTCGTTGTCCTCACACCACGAGTCTTTGCCGCTCCCCATAATCATGTTGCCTGGGGCGCAGACGCCTACAATCTCACTGCCGTAGCCGCCGCCTTGATCCTCTCCGTGTGGCTCGAATACTCCTACGACGCTGGAACCAAACAGCCTATGGCTCTCTCCCGTCAGTCTGCATCTGCCTGACTAGAAAATCCGCCATCTTCTCTTCGCCCAGTATGTTCCTCAGGCATACCCATCCGCTGCGGATATCATCTAAACGAAGTCGCGGACGGGAAAGGACATACGCTATGCGCAAGGTTCTCATCGCCATCGCCGTTATCGTGGTAGTCGTTATCGCCGGAGCTGCCATCTTCGTGGCCACCTTTGACGTGAACAAATATCGCGGCACCATCCAGGCGCAACTTCAGCAGCATCTTGGCCGCCCGGTTCAGCTTGGCGAAATGCACCTCAAGCTCTTCCCGCCCAGCATCACCGTGCAGAACCTCGCCATTGCTGACGATCCACGTTTCAGCCCTGACGCGCCCTTCGTGAAAGCCAGCGAACTCGACGTTGCCGTGAAACTCATGCCGCTCCTCCACAAAGACGTGGAGATTGAGTCGCTCAATCTCCAGCAGCCCACCGTCAATCTCATTAAAAACAAAGCTGGCCAGTGGAACTTCTCATCGATCGGAAGCGGCAGCTCGTCATCCGCGCCCCAATCCTCGCAGCAGCAGTTCTCCCTCGGCGACCTCGTCATCAAGGACGGCGAAATCTCTCTCCTCGATCAGACTCAGAGCAGCACGCCGACCCTCTATAACCACATTGACGTGAAGCTCTCAGATTTCGCCCCCAACACTCCTTTCAATGTTGCCGCCACCGTTCACATGGCAGGAACAGGCGAGCAGGTCATCACCCTTCAGGGCAAGGGCGGTCCCATCAACTCACAGGACGCGACTCTGACTCCCTTTCACGGCACGCTTCAACTGAAGAATGTCGGCGTCAGCGACTTCACCAAGTTCCTCAACTCCCCCGCGACCGCCGGCACCGACGGCGTCCTCACCGGCGAAACCAAGATCGACAGCGACGGCGGCAAGCTGACCGCCAATGGCGAAACTGACATCCAGAACGCCAAGGTCCGCGGCATGGAGCTCGGCTTCCCCGTGTCCGCGAAGTACGACCTCACAGATGACATGCCCAACGGCGTCATCACCATCCGCAACCTCACCACCAAACTTGGAACCACCCCCATCGACCTCGCCGGTACGATGCTGACCAAATCCACGCCCGCCCACATTGACGTCAATTTGCGCGCCAACAATGTCTCCATCGCAGAAGCAGCCAAGTACGCTGCCGCCGCGGGCATCGCCCTCACTCCCGGAACAACAGTCTCCGGCAACATCAATGCCAACATCCACGCTGTCGGCTCCGCTGACAAACCGGCACTCAGCGGAACCTTAACGGCAAGCAATCTCCAGGCCGGCGGGAAAGACCTCCCTCAGCCCGTTCAGATTCAGTCTGTGAATCTCAATCTGACACCGACGCAAATCCAATCCAATCCCTTCACGATCGTCTCGGGCAACACCACCGCCAACGCGCAGCTCACCATGCGCAACTACACTGCTCCCTCAGCTACAGTCGACGCCACACTCCGCGCCGCAAACGCGCAGCTTCCCGCTATCCTCGCGATGGCAAAGGCCTACGGCGTCACTGCACTCGACAAGGTAAGCGGACAGGGCACGCTCAATGTCGACATGCGCGCTACGGGGTCCGTCAAATCCATGACCGCAGCCGACATCGAGAAGACCCTCAACGGCACCGTCAATGTGAACTTCAATAATGTGAAGTATTCCGGCGCGAACATGAGCAGCGAACTCAGCAAGATTGCCGGCTTCCTGCGCCCTGGCTCCTCGCAAAGCAGCTCCGGTATGACCAACATTTCCAAGATGACCGGAAACATTGCGGTCAGGGACGGTATCGCCGAAACCAAGGACCTTCAGGCAACGCTCGACATCGGCAACGTGGGTATCGCAGGCACGGCCAACCTCGCCACGGAATCGCTCAACATGCGCGCCACAGCTGTCATTGCGCAGAATGTCAGCCAGCAGGTCGGTGGTCAGAGCGTGGGCGGCTTCATGAAGACCGCGCTCGCCAACAATCAGGGCGAGCTCGTTATCCCCGCGATCATTACCGGTACCTTCTCCAGCCCGCACTTTCAGCCCGACGTTCAGCAGCTTGCGCAGATGCGTCTCAAAGGAATTGTTCCCAATCTCAGCAATCCCGGCTCCCTCACCGGTGCTCTGGGTGGCCTTCTCGGCGGTGCAAAGACTCCCGGCCAGACCACAACTCAGCAGCCCGGCCAGCAGCAGAAACCTGCAGATGCGGTGCAGCAGGTGTTGGGCGGGCTATTCGGAAAGAAGAAACAAGCCGCCCCGCCAAAATGATCCGCCAGGATCGTTTTGTGCTGCTCAAATCTTTGGCTCATCTCAAAAAGAAATCGCCCCCACACGCGGGGGCGATTCACAATCTTTGATTTAGCCTGCTGCTTACTGCTGCTGTCCCTGCGGAGCCACCAACTGGTGTGCAATCGCAAAAAGCGCCAGCTCCAGTCGTGTCGAAACGCCCGTCTTATCGAAGATGTTCGACAGGTGCCGCTTCACCGTCTCCTCGCTCAGCGTGAACTGCTTGGCGATATCGCGATTGCTGCAGCCTTCGACGATGCATCCCACCACATCGAGTTCGCGCGGCGTAAGCCCATAAGTCTTCCGCTGTGGAGGTTGTGCCTGGCGCATCAGCTCGTGCAGGGCTGAAACCAAGTTCACCACCCGCTTTCCGCCGATCCAGTAGTCGCCCGCGTACACCGTGCGGATCGCCGTATGAAGTCCTGCCGCGAGCGCATCCTTCAGCACGATGCCTCGCGCGCCGATATGCAGCGCCTCGATGATCTGCTGAGTCGTGATGGTGGAAGTCAAAAGGATAATCGTGACCGTCGGCGAGCCGTTCATGATCGCTCGCATGGCCTCGAGGCCGGGCAAGCGAGGCATCTGCACATCGAGCAGCAGAATGTCGGGCGTCTGTTCCAAGGTTTGGGTGATGGCTTCGTCGCCGTCATCAGCTTCGCCCACCACTTCGAAACCGTCACGCTCGGTCAGCATGTTGCGCACGCCGATGCGGACTACCGGATGATCGTCGGCCAGTACGATGCGGATTGGTTGTTCCACGAGAGCCTAAACCTCCGAAAAGCCCAAACTAACGAGCAGGCAACCAAAGTTGCCCGCATTCATATATCTCACGCTCCTGCGCAAACGCCAAACACCGCTCGTAACCTACGCAGGGAATTCCTTTTCCAGCATACGCTCCAGCCTTTGCGTAGCTGCATACAACTGTTCCAGCCCAGCCGCACAGTTATCCAGTTGGTCACTCTTGCTTTCGAAAAGCGCTCCGATCTTCGCGGCCTGCATCGCCCCCGCCATGCCGCATCCGCCCTTGATGGCGTGCCCGATTCTCCGCACTTCTTCCGAGTTTGACTCTGCAATCGCCTTTTCCAGAGTCTCCTGCCGCTTATGAAGGTCGTTCACCACCGCCGCATAGATCTCCCGAATCGTTGCCTCAGTCATGAGTTGGCGAAACTGCGCCAGCGTCTCTGGATTCACCACGGGATCCGTATCTTCGGTAACTGGCTGTGCCTTCGGCTTGTGCTGTCCAAGCTCCTTCGCCAGATCATCCGCCCCGAACGGCTTCATCAGAAACCCGTCTGCCACCCCGATCAGTTCATCGGCAGGTTTGCTTCCGCTGATCAGGATGATTTCGTCCAGACCCGCATCGCGCAGCTTTTTAATCAGATCGGCTCCGCTGAGCCCAGGGAGTTGAGCATCCATCAGCACAACACCAGGAGTGAAACTCCCGCCCCCCAGCAACTCCAGCGCACCGTCGCCGGTTTCCGCCGTGTGCACCAGGTGTCCGTGCAACGTCAGGAGAGTGGCAATCACTTCCCGGCTGACGAGATCATCATCGATCAAAAGAACGGTGGGTAATTCGTGCTTCTCGCCAATGCCGAGCATACTTCTCGCCCTACTTAACAAATCTTTAGTGCCCCATCCTGACCGCAGCTTTTCGCGGTTTGGGTGGGATCTGAACCTACTCTTCAGCCACCGAGATCTCGTGCAGCCATCCCGGCGCCTTCAACAGTTCGCGCGGCCTCGAGCCATCTGCCGGACCAACCAGCCCGTCCCGTTCCATCAGGTCGATCAGATGCGCAGCGCGGCCGTATCCAATCCGCAACCGCCTCTGCAGCAGCGACGTCGAAGCCTTTCCAAACTCGAATACCAGCCGGACAGCGTCATCGAACATCGGATCATTCTCATCCTCGCTGCCGCTGCCGCCCTCAAGACTGTTCTGCCGTTCGTCCTTGGGTGACTCCAGGAAGCCCTCAACGTACTCAGCCTGACCCTGCTCCTTCCAGAATGCCACCACCGCTGCGGTTTCCTTCTCGCTCACGTACGGAGCATGCAACCTTAGTAACCGGCTCGTCCCGGGAGGCAGGAAGAGCATATCGCCCCGTCCCAGGAGCGCCTCCGCGCCATTCGTGTCTAAAATGGTCCGCGAATCCACCTTCGTCGCCAGTCTGAAGCTGATTCGCGTCGGCACATTCGCCTTGATGAGCCCCGTAATCACATCCACCGAGGGCCTCTGTGTCGCCAGTACCAGGTGTATGCCCACGGCGCGCGCCATCTGCGCCAGCCGCGTAATCGACTCTTCCACGTTGGCGCGGTCCAGCATCATCAGATCGGCCAGCTCGTCGATGATGATCACGATGTAGGGCAGGGGATTCTCTTCGGCCCCGTCATCAAAAAGCGACGGCATCGCGCCCTCGAACAGCTTGTTGTACTGGTCGATGTTCCGAACGCTGCGGCTAGCGAGCAGCTTCAGCCGCCGCTCCATCTCGCGCACTGCATTCCGCAGCGCGTTCGCCGCCAGCTTCGGTTCCGTGATGATGGGCGTAAACAGGTGCGGAATTCCCTCGTACATTCCCAGTTCCACCCGCTTCGGATCAACCAGGATGAGCCTCACCTGCGCCGGAGTCGTCCGATACAGCAGGCTCATGATCATCGCATTGATCGCTACCGACTTGCCCGACCCCGTCGAACCGGCGATCAGCACGTGCGGCATCGACGCCAGATCCGCTGTCACAATCCGCCCGTTGATGTCCTTGCCCATCGCCAGCGTGAGCCGTGACTTCGCCTTCGCAAACGTCTCCGACTCGAGCACATCCCTCAGGTGGATCGTCTCGCGTTCATGATTCGGCACCTGTATACCGACCGTGCTCTTGCCCGCCATGCGCTCGATCAAAATACTCTCCGCCCGCATCGCCAGGCATAGATCCTCCGCCAGCCCCGTCACGCGCGAGTACTTCACGCCCGCCTCGGGCTTGAACTCGTACGTCGTCACCATCGGCCCGGGATTAATCTGCACCACCTGTCCGAGCACATCGAACTCGGCGCACTTCTCTACAAGCACCTTGGCCTCGTCGCGCAGCTCATCTTCGCGCACAATTTGCGGCCCGCTTCCCGAGTTCAGCAGCGTGCTCGGTGGCAGCTTGTACCCGCTCACATGCTTCGGAGCGACCGTCACCTGTTTCTCATCAACATCCGCCCGCTCGTGGATCGCAATACTGCCTGGCCCGCCGTTAGCCACAGCATGAGCCACAGGTGCAGCCGGAACAGGCGCAGGCGCCACCGGTGCTGGAACAGGAACCGAAGCCTGTGGCGGCGCCGTCGGCGTCCTCATCTCGATTAGACTTCGCCCGGCCGCAGCCGCCTCTGCAGCAGGCGTCTTGCCCGCGACCGCCGGGGCACTCGGCTCCCAGATGCTCGACCGCCGAGCCGCAATCGGTTCACCACCCCAGCGACCAGAATCCGTCGCCGGGGACCCCGGCTCTTCGACCGTCTTCGCCGCACGTTGAAACGCCGGAATCTCCTCCACCGGATCAGGCTCCATCGCCGCCGCCTGCCTCCGCTTCATCGCGAACAATCCTGCCAGTTTGCTTGTAAGCGTCTGTGGCGGAGCGAAGTCTTCAGGTATCGCTTCCTGACCATCTCCAATCGCACCGGAGAACAGCCGCTGCGCCGGTCCCGGCTGCGTCTCCAGGTAGCGCTCTTCCAGTTCGCGCTTCCGTTCCGCGCGCTCTTCTTTCCAGTTACGATACCGGTCGTGCCACGCCACCATGTTCAACCAGCGATCTTCGATCTGCGTCTTGATCGCCTTGAAGCTAATGTCCGATGCGAAGTAAATCCCCACTCCCGCCAGCACCGCCGCCACCAGCCACGCGCCCTGCGTATTCAGGTACGCCACAAGCAGTCCCGAGATCACGCGTCCCATCACGCCTTCCGCCGGAATCGCGTGCATCCACCGCCAGTGCCATGGCAGCAATCCAAAAAGCGACGGCGTAAAAATCACCGCCAGCGCAACGCCCATCCAGCGCAAAATTGCCGTTCCCGCTGCTCGCGACCTAATCCAATTCCATCCCAGCCCGCCGATCCACAAAGGCGCCAGAAATGCCGTCAACCCGAAAGCCTGCAACAGGACATCGCTCAGATACGAACCCAGCAGCCCGATCCAGTTATGAACCGCATTCCCCGCCTCCGGCCCGGTGGCCGTATTCATCGAGGGATCGCCTGGGTAATAAGTCGCCAGCGCAAGGAACAGAAGAATCGAGGCCAGGGTCAGCACTGCGCCCAGAAACACATTCAGCGCACGGCTGCGTGTCGGCGACAAACTGATCGGAATTGGCTTCATCGAGGGGTTGCCTCCGTGCCCTGGCCGCCCGCAACCCGGCGCCGAGGCGCCAACTGCAGGTCGCCTTGGCTAATCGACACAATCATCGGGACCGATTCGATCGGACCGCCAGCGGAGAGCATCCTTCATTATCCCCGCTGCTAACTATGGTTTCTGGCCAAATCCCCCAACAGGAACCACCGAATCCACTCCCCAAAGGGGTTGCGCCGCCTACTCCTTAGGTTCGACACCCGGTCACCAACTCCCATCCAGCTCAGGCAGCCGGCTGCGTGAAATCTCGCGTAAGAGTGCCTGTCGGCGTATCTGCTGCCAGGAAGCACGTTTGACCTCTCTGGGTCCTCTCAAAAGTGAACCCCAGCTTCGTCGCAATACACCTTCTCCCCTCATTTCCATCCGAGTGCGTCAGCCC
>Ga0157374_10003590_pt1 | contig 13059 bp, 11 predicted proteins | sample M25metaG_FD_115308 | JGI IMG/M metagenome (GOLD analysis project Ga0157374, IMG submission 115308) | Miscanthus rhizosphere microbial communities from Kellogg Biological Station, Michigan, USA - M2-5 metaG | ecosystem: Host-associated > Plants > Roots > Rhizosphere > Soil | place: USA: Michigan...
AGACGGGACGTTGAGGTGGAGTTCGGAAGCGATTATAGACAAGTGTCATCATCAGCAGGTAACGTCCCTACAACCGAAGACTGCCCCTGCAACCAGCTGCGTTTGCAGTGCCACATCGTGTGCACAGTACCACAATACCCGCAGGCCAAGGGCTCAAAAAATGTGTCTGTAGCGATTGCTTGTGGCTCGAAGACAAGTCACCCGAAGAGCTTCTGCTTCACACCAACAGACGAAGAGGAGGATGATTGGAGACCGCCAGATATTGCAGCATTTTCCCGCACTCGCAGAAGCAATCCTGTTATGGCGGGGAACAGGCGTGCTTACGAGCCGTTGTGCGTTCAGACAAACTCCAAGCAATTCAAACCCACTATGGGCTCCCCATCGAACACACCCGTTGCACCTCACAGCCACTACAATCCCTACTCAGCTTCCCGATGGCAGCCCGACAGCATATATCGCCATAGTGGTGCGTCAGAAGCATACGACGAAGATGAGTGGGCTCCTCCGCAGTCTTGAGTTGAAGGATCAACGCATAATAATCGATCATTCGGACTATTATGTTTACTCGAGCCTAGGTGGTATTTATAATAAGTGACCGCAAGATTGCATAGAGATGTGTTGTGTGTGAGTATTATCAGGGAAGGCAAAATTAAAGGTGTGTGGGCATATGGATACAGTCAGTAATGCCAATGAATTAATATGACCGAGGATAAGTCAGTCAAGACCGTCAGACAACTCTGCCGTGGAGAGTCACGATCAGATACTTGGAAGGATCTTTGAATATCTGCTCAACTTCAGCCGTGATGCGCACATGGGCTTCAATTGAACTATCGACAGCACTCAGAATATGAGTTCGTCTGGATTTTTCAACCAGCTTTCCCACCTGCTCCATGCTGGCTTCGTGCAGGTGCTGCTCTATCTGCAATCAGGAAAAATTTCTCTACAGACCAACTTTGCCAAAGTTTCCCGACTCCTACCTCGAAGTTAATCGCCTTTCCAGTGGAGTTGTGTACTGAGAATGAGATGTCGAGTCCGCCGCTGCCAAAGTGGACCTTTTCCAGCAGAAATAGTAGCTCTTCCCGCCGTTCAATCTTCTGCTTCTCGCTTGTCCATAGGCGCGAACCAGTCTTGCTGGGAACCATGGTCATTGAACCCTTCCTCGTGGTCTGTCCACCAACAGTGACCTGATCCAGCTTGCCGTTGAAGAAGTTGGAGTGGGAAAAGTCGAGCCTTGCGAACTCCTTGAATCGTGGCTTCTTATCCATAGCGATAATTGGGCAGCACGACTCCACTATCGACTTGAACGCCTCCTTCTTGACTCGAATAGAGCTGCCACGCTGGAGCTTAGGCACAGCCAGTGTTGATCTGGCACCAGAGCCCATTCGAGTCATCCCCTCCATCTCCTTCTCGATCGCGTCTAGCTCCTTTTCGAACTCGTCGTTGCCAGATTCCGCGTCCTCATCGTCGTCGTTTATTTCCACCCTGTCCGTCTGTAGGCTATTCGTTGGTGCAAGCTTCTTCTTGTTGTCCGGTCCCACGACCTCAATAGTCACCTCCGAGTTTCCCGTGCTCCCGTCGCTCTCCTCTTGCCTGATTTCCTTCTCTCCGTCAATTTGTTGGAAGTCAATTATGTCAATGAGTGAGTCAAGCGAGAGCTTATCTTCACCCTCGTATGCATTGCAAGCCACCTGAAATCCATAATCCAAAGCATCTATAATCAAGAACACATGAGTTTTAACTTACCCTGTGGACAAAGGTGCGCAGAAAGAAGTCATTCCACATTGTGACAGGCGACTTCGGAGCCAGTGCCTCGCCCTCATGGAACCGTCTTCCCGAGGAAGAGTAGCTAAACCGACTAGCATGTTATGGCCTGCGCGGAGCTCCGAGAGAATAAGACCTACCTGATTTTCGCCTTCCTCCTAGGCACTATGAGCTGCGGCCGCTTGGGGTTAAGAGCTAGAAGATCGTCGGGAATATTTATCGGATGGATCATTGCCGGACGCTGGGCCTGAAGATGGGTTCGAAAACACGTCTGGCGCTGTCAATAACAACTGAAAGAATGCGTCTTGGACTTCTTGAACTCCAAGAGTACTAAGTCAACAGAAGCCACTAGTTGTGTCTAATAGATCCGACAACAGGTTAACCACAGAACGGCGAGATTACTCTCGATCGGTGTTAAAAATTTAGTGGCGGCAGGGGAGGGGAGGGGAGGCAAATCAACACCGCAGCATCAACAATAAGGGCTAATTTACTGAATTGATCGAATTAGAAACGAATTCCCTAATGGAAAGTGACAGGGGTCGTGAGAAGTAGAAAAGAGGTCAACCGCCACGGCGGTGTCTGTAATGGCGATAGGTATGCAGATAGCCGAGGTAGCTTATAGGGTCTATGGACGAATCGTAGGTATGCAGGTAGGAAGATATATAGGCGAGTCGTCGGGACCAAATGACAGGAACCGGTGCAGCGCTGCACACACACACTGTCGCCTTTTATATAGTGTGTGATCGTGGCCGTCGAAAATTGCATACATGACCATTGAATAGCGCATAATGAGTAGAGAATTAATTCCTCATTCGGTGAATTCATTCGGCGGAGTGCGTAAGAGGTTTTATTGCTGTGCATACTTGCACCGATTGTTGAGGCGCTCGTTCGGTATTGCTAGACAGCAAGGAGACGAACCATTCGTCCACTGTGTCGATGGCGTTAGTACAAATAAAGTTGACGAAGTGGGCCATTGAGCATCGAGAAGAATTGACGACGAGCGAGTAGGGTCTACGCGGCCACTGGGGATGGGGTATGGCGAACTACAAACTCCGCCTCTGTCAGCCTCGTAAATAAGACGGAACAAAGATGGATCAATTCTTCAAGAGACTCGACTTCCGCGAGATCATCAACTATCACAATGTAAGAAGTCGCCGTGAACAGTGAGAGGGTGACGATTTGACGAACTCAAGGAGACGAGCATTCAAACAATTTTAGAAGAGCTAATTATAATCCTGTTCCTGTTCTATTTTCACGCATTCTTCGCTCAACCTCGATTGGAACAGAACATTAGGTCAACTACGAGTCGTTGCCAAATAGGACAAATTCGTAAACTATTGCTTTTGCCAACTGAACATTAGATTGGGTAGGTTTTTTGTTAAGTTAGTTGGGTCAACTTCCAATCATTTTGGAGCTTGTGGTGCAGGTTAGAGCAGATCGAGAAATGTAACAGTAGAAAGATAGCGCACACAATTGATCGAGGCAATCTCAAGGTACTTGGTGGCCAGGCAGATGGGCAATTAGACACCTCTATAAACACATATGACACAAATGATATCTCTCTTTGTACTGTTCTATCGCTAAAGCACTTGATTCTTCGCGATTCTTGAATCTATGATGGAGAAGATAATTTACACAGAGCGAAGACTCATCAGCCGACTCAGGGATGCCAGGTTCCGAAGCGAATGCTTTATGTACCCGCAAAATCTTCTATTCACCACTCTCTCACCATATTTGTTACAGATGTGTTTGCGCCACTGAGTCACAGGAAAGGGCACTCCCATTCACGGTAACGCAGTTGTAGCTTGTGCTTTCACCTGCAACTCTCCACCCCCAACCTACTATTGTCTCTAACAGAGCGCTTTAAGATGGAGTAATAAGTGCCCCTATTCGAGGATGCGTGTACTTACCACGGTGTTTCTGCGATTGTTGGCAACTTCACTCCTATTCGGCCTGCCCATCCTAACCAACTCGGCTTCGAGCCAGCCTACAGCTTCTCCAGCCAACACACCACCCAATCAGCAGCAAGCGGCTCAGAATGTAATCGGGGTGAAGGAAGAGAACGAGATAACTGCCGCAAAACTGGTGCTGGTTGGAGCGGCTGCGTCTGCCGATGGAGGCAACAGGAACAATGCCACAGCACTAGACAACGCGCTAAATGAGACGTCGGACAAGGTGTCGATCCTTGGGGGTGCAGTTGGACAGGAGACTCCACAGGCTGAGGAGAAGAAAGACTCGTTGGCCATCTTCTTCATCCTCCTCATACTGGTGCTCTCCATCCTCATGGTCCACGCCCTTATAATCACCGAATTCCACTATATGCCAGAAAGTTTGGCTATAGTGATACTGGGCGCACTGATCGGATTAGTGCTATCCTATTCGAAGTGGGATTGGAGGGATGTGGAAAAATTCTCACCCAATACGTTTTTCCTCGTCCTCCTCCCTCCCATCATATTCGAGCAGGGATTTAACCTCCACAAGGGAAACTTCTTCGCAAATATCACTCCGATTCTGGCATTCAGGTAGCTCTTTTCTTTCATGTGCTTCTCAATAAGTATCAATAATTGTATTTAAGCATCCTGGGGACGGCAATCTCCGCATTCGTGATGGGCTTCTGTCTTTACATTCTCGGTTTGGCCGGTCTCATCTATCAACTGTCAGCAATAGAGAGCTTCGCCTTCGGCTCCATGATATCTGCGGTGGATCCGGTCATCACTCTGGCTATATTCCAGGCGCTAAAGGTAAGAGTTTCGCGTGGCATTGGGGGAAATAATAAGGAGAAGAATCTAGGTCGATGTACAACTTTATATGCTGGCATTCGGCGAGTCGATGTTAAACGACGCTGTGGCCATTGTGCTGGCTTCGACTGCTATGGAGATGGCGAATCCGGTGGTGGCCAAACTCAGCTCGCTAGAAATGCTTCGCTTCGCTTTCTATCGGTTCCTCGTCATGTTCTTCCTTTCCGCCATCCTCGGCTCCTTCATCGGCTTCGTCTCTGCCCTCCTGTTCAAGCACATCGACTTGAGGTAATTTACTTCCCGTTGCACTGCCATTGCGGAACACTTTAAATGGGGTTATTTTTAGACGGACACCCTCACTCGAGCTGGCACTCCTATTAGTGTTCGCCTATTTGCCCTACGGACTGGCGGAGGCCACTTCCCTCTCGGGGATCATGGCTATACTCTTCTGTGCAATCACAATGTCTCAATACACCCACTTCAACATATCTCCCATCACCCAGATCGCTATGCAACAGACGTTGAGGACGATCTCCTTTGTGGCCGAGACGTGCACGTTCGCTTATTTGGTACGGGGGGAGGGTGTGAGTGGACCTTATAAGGGATTCGCTAACTCTGAATTTAAGGGTTTGGCACTATTCGCCATAAAGCTAGTCTTCCACCCTATCTTCCTCATATGGGCCATTGTGAGCAGTTACCAATAGTCATATTTTGAGTCGTGTGAAAATAAGCCATTTGCAGATACTCCTCTTCGCATCCAGGGCTGCGAGCATATTCCCCCTCTCGTACATGGTCAACAAATTCCGCCGCCAGAAGATTTCCATGAAGAATCAAATAAGTGAGCAGGCGTAGCAGTAGCATGCAGTGTTCCATTAAGTTGTGAGATTTAGTTATGTGGTTCACTGGGATGCGTGGTGCAGTCGCCTTCGCACTCGCACTTCACATGGAAGTGGACTCGAAGGAAACTAAGATGGTAACTTGGCTTGGCTTGGACACAGGCCTTTGCTCTATTGCCAATCATGTCCCATTATAGGTGATCCTCACAACCACACTGTTTATCGTGCTCTTCACAATAGTCTTCATGGGAGGAACGTCATTGCCAATGATAAAGGTGAGAGAGGAGGATAGTTTTGAGTAAGGGCGGAAGAGAACACACTGTGGAAGTTTAGATCCTGTCGGATATATTTCCCGATGAGTCTCCCCCGCCGCCGTCCAGCTCGCAGAGGCGGAGACGTTCACGGAGGCAACGCACCCAACGATCCACCCTCTCTCAACGGAATAGAAGGAGCTCGCCTGTGATATTGAGCAAGACCCAGGAGATGGTCATATTCGACAACTCAGAACACTTTACCACTGAGCACGAGACCGAGAATGGTGCAACTGACTCCGGTCGCGTGGGCAAGAGTCGAATGCCAGAGAGGAAGAATCTCCTATCCAACCTCAACGAAAGAATAATCAAGCCCTTCTTCGTCCGCAAATTCACCCAACAGGAGCGGCTCGAGAACAGGCAGAAGCTAAGGCACATAGCCAGTGAGGCCATGAAGGCGCAACACTCGAACGCGAACGATTCCTCATCCGCAGAGGAGGTATTCTTCCAGTCGGCGAACTCAGTTGGGAACGACAGCCCGGGTCAACCACTCCTTCCAGTATGATGATGACTGAGAGCTGCTCCCGTGACGGAAAGCTCGATAGATGCCCGAAGATCGATATATACCGGTGCTATTTTTGCTTTTCCAGAATTTGAGCCCTGTAATCATCCCATCGTGCACTGTGTTAGCTTTTGTCTTCACCTCTGGTCATGTAATTTCCCTTCTTCCGATACTCTTCGCCGTCTCCTCCGGTGACTCTTAAGAAACAGCTTACTTGAGGCCGTCGTTAGTAGGCACCTGCGGCATCGAGTGATATATCCAAGGTGATATTTGTGAGTCGAGAGATGTGAATAAATCGGCACGGCTTACTGGTATGCCACTCGTCACTTTCCATGTAGTCAGGGGAGTTGCACATGTGACGAGACATATGCAGCAACACAGTGGCGACCAACTACAAGTGAAAATAAGGAACCGGAAGGAGACTATTCGAGCGCTGTTGACTCAAACTTGGACGCGTTTAAACTAGCCCCCCTTTAAACTAGCGCCAATTGTATCTATCTGGGGAGACTCCAGTAGTGTAGAGTGGTTCTTCCCAGTCTGATGAGAGAAGACTCCCTCTTCGCCTTCTCTCTCCCCACACATTATCGGCTTACTCCACAGACACACACAATATGCAGTACTGCATGTGTGTGGTTGTTTTCCTCTTCCTCTTTCCCTGCTACTTATAACCCCTCTCCTTTATCGCCCCGACGTTTGAATTCTGCGAACGTCCGAACTTGTTTTTCACTCACATCGACATTGTCACATCGTTATGCCTTTTGAGTGAGCCTTTCCGACAGCTTCCCCGCCACGAACTTCCCCCACTAGCAGCACGACTCACCCGTTATGGCATCCTCCACCCAGCAAGAGACCCCTTCTGGAGCAATACCCACCGTTCGTGGCAACATCTTCCCCACCAGTGAGGGGATCCGGCGCGAAACCACCACCGTCACCGTCTCAACGAACACAACCCCTGAGAGCTGCGTGGAGCTCAAGTACTCGAATGTATGCCACTGTCTATAATTGGCTTTATCGCATAGATGGGATAGGTGGAGTGGAGTCTTCTTTAGGTGAGAGTCGTTGGGAATGGAAGCTTCGGCGTCGTCTACGTCGCGCAGCTGGCAGAAGCTAGCGGTGGAGAGACAATTGCCATTAAGAAGGTCTTGCAAGACAAGCGATACAAGAACAGGGAGCTGCAGATAATGCGAAAGCTAAACCATCACGTGCGTTTGCCTCTCTCACATTTCTCCTAAATAGCATGAATTGGCATTTAAGAACGTTGTGAAACTCAAGTACTTCTTCTTCCTCAGCCACGAGGGGAAGGATGATTTGTACTTGAACTTGGTACTAGAATACGTGGTAGGTGGTAGTTGGCACTGCCAACTTGACAGGACCAAAATTCGATGATCGACCACTATTTCCTTTAGCCGGACACCGTGTATAGAGTAGCTCGACAGTATGCAAAACAAAGGCAGCCAATTCCACCGATATACATCCGCCTCTACACCTATCAGGCATGTTCCATTTATCTACCCATTCATGCTCGTAGTGAAGTATTGAGCTTAAGATGTTCCGTGCACTGGCTTACATTCACCATATCGGTGTCTGTCACCGTGATATCAAACCTCAGGTCCTGGCAGCAATAAACCCACAGTGGCTGGTTGTTTATAGAGTGTGAATTTTAGAACCTGCTTATCGACACTGAGTCAGGAGTGCTGAAACTATGCGATTTCGGCAGTGCCAAGTTTCTCATCGCCGGCGAGCCCAACGTCTCGTACATATGTTCTCGCTTCTATCGCGCTCCCGAATTAATATTTGGCGCCACCAACTACACCAATTCGATCGATGTGTGGTCGGCAGGCACCGTCCTAGCCGAGTTGATGCTGGGCCATCCAATCTTCCCTGGCGACTCTGGTATCATGGCCTACGTCAGCATTCAATTGAATTTCATCAGAACATTTCATCATTCTAGGAGTTGACCAGCTGGTGGAAATCATCAAGCTGCTTGGAACACCCACAAGAGAGCAAATTCAGCAAATGAACCCCAACTACCGGGAGTTCCGCTTCCCATCAATTCGTGCCCATGCATGGTGATTTGTTGCCTCTAATAATGTTTCCATGCCTTATTTCATTGTTATTGAGGTCCCGAGTGTTTCGACTCCAGACCCCATCGGAGGCCATTGACTTGGTCTCCAAGCTGCTGGAATACAATCCTGAGGGGAGACTGACCCCGCTCCAGGTTTGCCACTTGAAGTGTGCAGAAGCTATTCTTACTACTCAATAATTACAATTTAAGGCATGTGCTCACACGTTCTTTGACGAGTTGCGGAATAAGGAGACGCGCCTCCCCAACGGGAAACCTCTTCCACCTCTCACCAACTTCACAGCTGAGGAACTGGGCATAGAGCCGCAGCTGAACCGAGTGTTATGCCCAGACCTGGTAACAAGCTCCACAACCTCGCCATCGCCCAAGCCAATGGAAGTGGGAGTCTCTACGCAAGGAGATGGTGGTGCGGGTGTAGGAACGAGTCAGCGCCAAGAAGGGACCCTCATCTCAAGTGATTCATAGTCCTACAGCGATATGTGAATTCCAAGATTTCCCCTTACCACTGTTGGGTAGCGAATAGCAGCCCCCGGAGCAACAATGTACTCACGCTATCACGAATTTCGCTCGGACACGCCTATAGAGTAAACCGATAGAGTCGTGAATTTACGCGGAAGGGGTTTGTTAGGTCTAGAGGTTGCAATCCATCGGCAATTTCCTATCGGGCTAGGTCATGTGCAATGCTAGGATTCTTCTAAATCCTGTCACTGTCACAGATATTTATATCGATTCCATATCCGCCTCCGAATGGATTATACTCCAGAAGATTTTGAAGCCATCCATTCGTAAGACAGCTACTAACTACCAGCTACTGATACCTAGCTACTGTGCCATACTGAACATATAATCGTTTCTCGCCTCTTTAGCCTTGTCTCTTCATTTGATGAGCCACTGAATGTGATTCGCGAGAAGTTCACGTGGGTAAGGCTGCTTAATATTCCGCTCCACGCTTCTCATCTTGATTCAGACTTTTCGGAGCAAAACTGCAGCATCAGTCGGACTAAGTTTAATTGCCTGCTACAAAGTGTGTGATGGCGAGCAACAGCAAAATCTTCTGCGACGACTCATCCTGCTTTACCTTATATACTGGTAAAGAGAATCTTATTTCTTTTTAACTTATTAGAAGTTTACTAGAGGGCCCTATAATGTTCCAGCACGAGAGACCTCCAAAATGGAAGCTTCGAGTTAGAGAACGGGAAGCCACGATACGATATCGACACGAATCCCTTCCTGATTTTCTTCATCAGGGTGCTGTTGGAGAGAAGGAAGAAATCAGAATCTGCAGGGTCTAACTCGAACTCTCGTCTGGCAGAAGTCTGCTTCACCACTCTCCCGACTGCTACCACCAAGGAAGCCTTTCTAGTGGAGCTGTTCGTGACTGCCAGCACAGAGGAGCTGAGTAGGGCCAATTTATTCCATCTAACACCTATGCAATTGCTCGCCATGGATGCTGTGGAACCGTTGAATGTGGTCGACTTGGAAGAACACTTACGGGCTGCCGACCAGTGGCTGGATCGGCACTGGCTACTCTCGCTGGGAAAAGAGTATGGCGCAGCCCCGTCCATTGAGAGATCTGACATCGACAGCGTGATAGAAAGCCTTATCCCACCCCCGTTCTTCTACTCCCTGCACCCCAACCAGCTGACGCCATTCAGCGATCAAGAGGTTCGTCTTAGCTTGCTTGTTCTAACTCATGCTTCTAATGCTAACTACTTACCACTCCAGTTCCGCTTCATCTACCCTTCTCTACTTGCTCCGTTGGAGGAGCCCGCAGACGAGGAGGCAGAAGAGGGTGTACCTGCTCCAATGGATGATGGCTCACGCGAATTTGCCATAGACTGTCTCAGAAGACTGGCTGTCGGGCCAGCAAATCAGCTGTCCAAATCTGATGCGAACAAGGCTCTGCGGGCATTGGCGAATGACTCGTCTATATTAAAGGAGGTTGAGCTCAGTGACCAGGTTAGGTTCATTTTTGGAGCTAGGTACTTCCAGGTTACTCTGAGAGTACTTTAGTTCCACCGACTGATTTCCGACCAGCCGGATATCGCTGCGGAACTGCTTTTATTCGAGCTCCTAAATGATCCTGACGCTATGCATCAACACTCCGAAATTTTGCTCGGCACGGAGCTTAATGTTCAAAGTCTTCTGGTAGCCAATCGCTTTATATCCAGCTGCGAGAACAAGGTAAATGAGACTCGCTTCAAATGATTAATGAAAATATCCAGAATAATCACTTTAGGATCTCCCTATCCCAGAGTCTTTCCTCAACCGCTTTATCAGCCATTGTATAGACGCCTGTGAGCTGTCCGCCGAGGGGAACCAGCTGATGATGCATAGGCTTGTGCGGATGGTGTGCGTCTTCTTTTCAACTCTGGTGCGGCTGAAGAATTTCGACATCAAGGTAATCTGCTTCTAACATCAGTCTGGCCTATATTATTCGTCATGGTTAAGCCTCGTGTCAGCGAGTTACGACGCTTTGCCACACAGTTTGCACTGTTAAAGGAAGCCTCTAACCTCTACCAAGCCACGCTGGCCATAAATTCGCCATAAACTAGCATTTCTGGATCGGATCTTTTATGGCCATCTTACGAGTAAAACAATTTTCGGTCAGACTACTCGATTAAGTGGAAGAATCATCCAAGACGCGTGAAAGAATCGCTAAGAAGCATCAGCATATGCCACGCTTCGATCGGACCCACAGATTAGTGATTGGAAGATGGGCATTGGATGGAGATTGTTTATTTTGATTATCACGTTCGAGTCGGGGTAAAGCTCCGGCTTCATTGGTTGAGTTGGGCGGAATGAAGGGGCGAAGGATCTGTATACTTACTCTGCCTTGTAAAGCTATAAGCACATGAGAGTTGAGCAAGGAGATCACACGGAGGTCATAGTCTTTGCACGTAGGTTATAAGCTTCGGTTGGAGAGATTGTCCGTATAACTTGAAATCGCGATTTCTGGAACCCGTCAAATTCATAAATATCCCTATCTTCTCGGCACTAGCTGTTCGAGTCCGTCACGTTCAGCTGTTGCTTCCTTCGCCGCAATGAGTCGGTGGAACCAGATTGGTCCCCGATTTCGGTGTAGCGCTGCTGTCTCAGGGTCGAACGAATGAAGTCGCTGACGCTGCCGAGTTCCCTCTGTATATCGGAGAGTTGGTGTTCCACGGCGGTCATTCGTAGGGCCAACCCCTCCTGTGTGGAATGTACATCGTGGATTAGTTCGTATGTGCTCGACGTGGTCTGAAGGCCTAATTGCTGTGACCAATCCTTGACAATTTTTTTCCACGAAGAAACATACCTTAGAGATGTCGCCGAGCGAAAGGCCAAAATTCTCTTGTATTTTCCTCTGGTCCCTCTTTACCTTCCTCAAGCTGAAATACAAGCACATATTTGCCACTCATGTCCTCGCCTCATGCCTGTTCTCAGGACTTACGCGCATATCGCCATCAGGAACTTTCGTTGATGATGCCTGATCTTGCTGTAGTCGACCTCGCCCATCACCAGTCTCCGATATTTGTATATCAGCCACGTTTCCCTTAGCACATTGGCTGCAGAGTGCTTCAGTTGCTTGGTCAGTTGGGTGTCCATCATGAAGTTGTGCACGTGCTTCTCGGCGCGTGTCAACTCCAATTTCCTGGCAATGACTGCGACCACCATCGAAGAAGTGCAAGTGCCGAGAATCCCCGTGACTACCGCCACCACGCGGCCGCAGTAGGTATATGGCACGATATCTGAAGACGATGACCCAATTTAGTCAATGCTTTGCAAAGGAGAAAAAGACGCGGCGTTGAAATTTTTCTTCTCGCAACCTACCTCCATATCCCACGCTCAAGAAAGTGATGGCAATGAACCAGAGACTGTTAAGGTAGTTGTGGTGCTTGAGCGCTTGGGTCTGCAGCGGGCCTAATGGGTCGTCCGGATAATAGTGACGTTCACTGACAATGGCAAAATCAGGTGTGAAATGCTATTATACGCGATGTATAATTCTCTTACCAAAGCCTCATCACCCATCCAGCAATTACCCAAAGCGATGCCGTGAAGACCATCAGCATCGTACCCGGACACAGGGTCATCATCGTCTTGAGTATGAACCGTGCGTTACACGCGACCCTGTTCAGCCCGGCAATCGACCTTGAAGAAGCGTCTGTGTACAACCTGCTGTGGAGCAGCATCACCCGGCACAGCCAATACAACCGGAAGAACATCGGTATGGAGAGCAAGGCATCGACTGGCACATGTGTTCTCGCAAGCACTCGGCCGTCAGCTGCTCGGGTGGTCCAGTCAAAGCTCAGGTCTACTGGGAGCGGGCAGACTGCACAAGCAGTCAGCTCAATCCCTATGCGGGCACAGCGTCGGAGTGTGAGGGCGATGCGCCTAGATACAAATCTGTAAGGTTAGAAGGCCTTCACTCTATCAGACTCACCAGTCTTCCGCACTGTTCGCATTCATAAATATTTGCGTGTCGTATATATGGTACTGAAGGGAGACACGTATCGTCATCAGCAAGAGTGGTTAAATGTGTGCGATATGTGGTCGTACCTTTGCCACAAGCACAACCAGAATAAGTGTGCTTATGAGGATTAGAAAGCGCAGGAATACACTCATCATGCTATCCTTCTCGTACACGTTGGCTGAATTCATGCGCTTGCTTTACTAGTTATGTCGATCATTTAACTACCTGCAGCCAGCTCATTTTCAAAGACCATTAGAGCGATTCCAACTAGGTAGAAGGCAAGGGCGTAGTCGCTAGTGACTTGCCTGGCATGAGAGAGGTACTGACGTCGAATAAGGCGGCCGCTATTCCTATAACCCCATAAATCTCCATCAT
>Ga0157374_10003595_pt1 | contig 13051 bp, 10 predicted proteins | sample M25metaG_FD_115308 | JGI IMG/M metagenome (GOLD analysis project Ga0157374, IMG submission 115308) | Miscanthus rhizosphere microbial communities from Kellogg Biological Station, Michigan, USA - M2-5 metaG | ecosystem: Host-associated > Plants > Roots > Rhizosphere > Soil | place: USA: Michigan...
ACGCTGATCTGGGCCTGGTCGACGCTATGGCTTGGCCTCGAATGCTTTGCCTGGCCCATCGTGACCATGCTGCAGATTCGTTCCGCTGGTGGCGAACCATCTGACGCCGAGATGGGTGCCATCCTCTCCGCCACACTCATGGGTGTTTTTTCGGCCTGCTTCTGGCTCGTCTTTTCCTATGGTCTGTTCAAACGGGCAAAGGAAGGACCGGGCGCATCGCGAAGGGAGAAATCCTTTGCACCGTCCACCAAGACCAATGGCAGTGCGCGTGCATCAAAGAAGCGGTAACGATCACCACATCTCGATCGGATCCACGTCGACGTCGAACTTCACGGTTCGACGGGCATACAGCGATTCAAGATCGGCCAGTGTCGATCGGACGGTCTGGACCGCGTTGAAATGCGGTGGGGACTTGATCAGGATCTGCCGGCGGTAACGTCCGCGCACTCGGGGCACAGGCGACCGAACGGGTCCCAGGATGCTGAGCTGCTCGCCTAGAGGCGCGGCCTTCAACGCTCGGCTGAGTGCAGCCGCCCAGGCTTGCGCCGCGTGTGCGACGGTCGGTTCGAGTACACCGGAAACATGCAGGACGATCACGCGGAGGGCTGGAGGAAATCCGAGCGCCGTCCGGTGCATCAGTTCTTCCGCTCTGAAGATCGCATCATCCTGTCGCGCCACTGCCTCGATCACATGGTGCGACGGCAGGTACGTTTGAATGATCAACCGACCACCCGCCGACATCGGCTGCACGAGACTCGCGGCGTCCTGCAGCAAATGAAACGTGCGTTCAGCCGCTCGAAAGTCGGGAAGACTTAGCCCCGCATCCGCCTGCACGGCACCTGCGAGACCCAGTGGCGGCACCAGATCATCTCTCAACAGCACTTGGGTGCCAATGAGCACATCCCACTCTCGCCGACGAATGCGTATCCGGATGCCCTCGGCATCTTTCGGCCTTCGCATGGTCTCCCCGTCGACTCGCAACACCCGTGCAGTGGGAAACCGCCGTTTCACTTCTTCTTCCAGACGTTCGGTCCCTTCCCCGACAGGCTGCAGCCGGGCACTTCCGCACGCGCCACACAGGTCCAGAATTGCACGCGTGGCACCACAGTAATGACAAAACAGCACATTCTTCTGCCGCGAAAATGCGAACGCCACGGCACAGGAGGGACAGCGAGGCACCTGGCCGCAGTCTCGACAGATGAGTGCGCCCGCATAGGCCTTCCGGTTGAGAAATAACAGAATGCCAGCCTGACGCGCCATGGTCTCGCGCATGGCCTCGTGCAGCCGGACGCTCAAGAGCAGTCGACGATCCTCGCCTCGAAGATTCACGACCTCGACCTGCGGCGAGCTATCGGGTCGACCGCGCGCTTTGAGTAGCTGCTTCGGCGCTTCCAGGCCGCACGCCTCGAGAGAAAGATGGGTCGAACTCAAGACGAGAAGCGCCTCTTCCTTCTGGGCCCTCATCCACGCAACATCCCGCGCATGATATCTCGGCTCCATCGGTTCCTTGAGCGCGGAATCCTCTTCGCGGTCGATCCAGATCAGACCGATGCAATCGAGCGGAAGGAACACGGCGGCTCGCGTGCCAACCACGACGGAAACATGGTTCTGCCGAATCCGCTCCCAGACGTCAGCCCTCTTCTCGTCAGGCATCATGCTGTGAAGGGCGGCGGTCACCGTCGTCGGATGAGCCAACGCGGCAGCGAGTGCTTCCGCACGGGAGGTTTCGCCCGTGATCACGAGCACCTTCCGTCCGAGTTCCACCGTCCTGATCGTGGCAGCACGAAGCAAGGCGAGGCGTTCTGCCGGATCAGCCTCCACCAACAGACGTGCGGACGTACGGCCCTCCACCGCGCGCAGGACGCGCGACTCCCATTCGACGTTCCGCGACGTGCCCCAAACCTGTGAACATTCGTCAGAGTGGGAACTGAACAAGCCAGGGGTCTCAGCAGCTGTGCGAGCGCGCACCCTGTGTGCCCATCCTCGATCGAGAATCGACGTCAAAACCTCCTCATCAATCCGGTCCTTGCTATGACAAAGACGAGAGAGCGAAACGCCGAGCGGACGACGTTTGAGACGCTTCAGAAGGTGAATGCACGCAGGGGGAATCGACTGCTGTGTGGTCAGCGCTTCCAGACCTTCCTTGGTCAACATCATGCGGCTCGAGTCACGCCTGGTCGATTTGGGCGGGAGCACCAAGCGGAGGCATTGTCCCCAGGGTGCCACGTAGGCTTCAGCCACGGCCTTCGCCAGCAGCAGCAGGGGAGGAGGAATGTCGACGTCCCGACCAGCAGTCACGAGTGTGCGAATGGGCTTGAGCCGTTCGAGCGGCACTGCCGGAGGATGGTGAGGGCTGAGCGCAATGACCGCTCCTTGGACCAGAGACCGGCCGAAAGGCACGAACACCAGGTGACCGACCCGCAACACCGTTCGTAATTCAGTGGGAATTCGATAGGTAAATGGGCCGGCGAAGTGGCGGGGGACAATGATTTCCGCGAAGAGCGGAGCGTCCGGTTCCGGTGGTGTGATGGTCCGCGGCTCACCGAGCATGCGGCATTGTAGCAGTAGGAGTCGAGAGGGGAAACCAGGAGACTCGCGCACGCCGGGACATGCTCACACAGGAGCATGTCCCAGCGGAGAGCAGCAATCAAGGTTGCGTTGTTTTGTCAGGAGGGATCGGCACAGCCTGGGTGTTTTCAGCAGGTGTATCGGAAACGGCCGCAGGCGTAGGAACTGGTGTTGCGCCATTGTCCGACTCCGCAGGAACGGTCTTGTCGACTGAAGAAGCGGCGGACTCCTGGCCCTGCGATCCGAGACCGGACACCCGATAGCCGTCATCAGCGGCGGCTTCGGCAGGCGCCGTCGGAGGCGCGGAATCAGTCGGTGCGGCGTTCGGAGCATAGAGGACAACCTCGACCCGGCGGTTTCTTGAACGGCCGGCTTCCGTCGCATTGCTCGTCACAGGCTTCGTCGCGCCATAGCCGAGAGACGAGATTCGCGCAGAGTCGATGCCGCCTTTTTCGACAAGATAGCGCAGAACGCCGGTGGCACGCGCTTTGGAAAGATCCCAATTTGTCGGGTACTGCGACTTCAAGGAGGGACCGATTTCCATACTGTCCGCATGCCCCTCGACGCGGATCAGCTGATCGACCGGCGATCCTTTCAAGATGTCGACCAACTGGTCCAGCATTTGATAGCCCTCCGGCTTGATCCTGGCTTCGCCGGATTCATAGTGCAGCTGCTTCATGAGATCGCTCAACGTGTACCGTGTCTCACGCGCTGCATTCTGTACCGCTCGCTTACCTGTCGAGGGCTCCGCGGGACTGTTCAGGGACGGCGCGGCCGGCGTGACCGGCTCTGCCGGAAGACCGAGATCCGCCTGATGCTTCGTACGGAATTGGTCGCCCTTGAGAATGCGGGAAATCGATTTCGTGACAAGTGCGGTAGCGCTGCGGCCTTCGGTTGACAACACCTTCACTTCACCGACCTGGCGAGGCGGCAGCCCTCCTCCATAGCGAGTCAGCTCCAGGCGGTCTCCCGCCCTGAGCCCGTCTTCCCATCCGCGATCGAGATAGACGATGTTTCGTTGTGCCACCAGAGTCATCTGTAAATCAGCTTGCAATTCGACGACCATCCCATTGCTGTCGCCAGAAGCGGGCACGGAGGCCGCTTCACCGGAACTCGGCAGTGAGAATTTGACGACAGGATCACCGGGAGCCGCTGCCCCGAAGGCCCGCACGACGCGAGCCGTGGTCAATTCATCATCGACTTGAACGACCTGTACGATCGCCAGCCGGGTAATTAGATACCCCAAGTACCGACCGGTGGCGGGATGAAAGACCTTTCGGGTTCGTTTGTAGACGGTGAACAGATCGCCGACCGCCGCCTCTGCAGGATTTTTCAACTTGAGGTAGAGCGCATCGTTCTGTCCGAGCCGCATGCGGTTTCCGACGGTCTGATTGTCTCCGGTGATGACATTCACCACGCCGTCCTGCGGAGTAAACTGCTGAATGGAGCCCGCGGCGTACGTCCGAGCCGCTTCGCCGTACCGGATACTGTCGAGATCATCGGCCCATGCCGGCAACAGTCCCACCGTGGCGATGATCGCGAACAGCGCGCAGCCTGTGAGGGCTTTCTGTGGATGAATAGTCATGGGGTGTCCTTCTGGTTAAGACAAAGTCTGCTCAAAAAACCATAGCAAATCATCCCATAGAGTCAAGAATATTGCGGTCTTGTCCCGGTTGACCGGGGTGGGGGCCTTTGCTAAGGTGATCGAGGGTTTCAGCCGGGGCCGATCCAGGTGCACTGCACAGAGGCCGTATGCCGCAAAAACCGCCGGAACGCTCTCCTCGTCCTCGATTAGAGACCCAAATTCACAGGCGGAAGAAGGCCAAGGCCTTTTCCCCGCTGCTTCCAGAGTGGGAACAGAAGGATCAGGCCGTTCCTTCCCACCTGCGGATGGATAAAACCCTCATGGATTCGATGGCCGGTCGGCCGAAACGAGACCAGGGTAGGACTTCCGGGTCTTCAGGGTAGGTCCTTTGTGCGCTTGCTATCACGGCAACCCCCCGTCTAAGATCCCTTTCTCCTTTGCAACTCAAGGTGTTGAAAGGTGACCTCCATGAGCGGTCTTGAGTTACTCCTGGAGTATCTGACTAAGTATTTTCCGATTCTTTTGTTTATCTTCGTCGCCCTGGCCTTCGGGGTCGTGACGCTCTTGTTGAGTTATCTGGTCCAACCGAAGTATCCGGAACCCGAGAAGCTGTCCGCCTACGAGTGCGGATCCGAGCCTTTTTCTGATGCCCGGATGCCGTTTCCGGTTCGCTACTATATTTTTGCCATGCTGTTCGTGATCTTTGACATCGAGGTCATTTTTCTCTATCCCTGGGCGGTGGTGTTCAACGATATCAATAAGGTCAGCGTCATCGGCCTGGTCGAAATGATGATTTTTATCGCGTTGTTCCTCGTCGCCTATGTCTATGCTTGGCGCAAGGGAGCGTTGGAATGGGACTGATTCAACTGGGGCGTCATGACAAGGACGGCGCGCCGGACGTCGTCACCACGACGATCGAAAAAGCCGTGAATTGGGCGCGCAAGGGCTCACTGTGGCCCATGACGTTCGGGCTAGCCTGTTGCGCCATCGAAATGATTGCCGCCGTCTCGTCACGCTATGACATGGACCGCTATGGCGCCGGTGTGTTCCGCGCGTCCCCCAGGCAGTCTGATCTGATGATCGTCGCGGGAACGGTGTGCCGCCGGATGGCACCCGTCATCCGGAAAATTTACGACCAGATGCCCGAGCCGAAATACGTCATCGCGATGGGCTCGTGCGCAACCTCCGGCAACATTTATGACAGTTACAGCGTGGTGCAGGGCGTCGACCGCTTTGTCCCGGTGGATATCTACGTGCCTGGCTGTCCCCCGACTCCCGAAGCCTTGTTCGACGGGATTCTCAAACTGCAAGAGCGCATCATGCAAAAACGTGTGTTCGTCAAGCAGCCGGAACAGGTGAAGGCGGGCCTTAAAGCCTGAGAATCCGATGTCGCTTCAACAATTGTCCGAACGCCTTCGCGAGCATTTCACAGCGGGTATTGTTCAAGCCGTGGAATGGCGAGGCGACCTGGCGATCACCGTGACCAGGGACACATTGCACGAGGTCGCCCAATTTTTGCGCGACGACCCGGCCATGGATTTTGACTATATCGTGCATGTCAGCTCGGTTGACTGGCCCGACGACGAAGAGCGCTTCGAGGTCGTCTATGAGTTTTATTCGATCAAGAAGCGACACCGCATCCGGCTGAAGACCAGAGTGCCCGAATCGGACTGCATCGTGGATTCCCTCACCGATCTGTGGAAAGGCGCAGACTTCATGGAGCGCGAGGTCTACGATATGATGGGAATTCGTTTCCGCCGCCATCCTGACCTTCGCCGCATCTTGATGCCGGACGACTACACGGAAGGGTACCCTTTGCGGAAAGATTTTCCGGTCCGCGGGAAGGGCTGGCGCGACACGTTCGAGTTTTTGGACGAAACGAGATAGGCACGGCGACGATGGCATTCGAAGATCAAAGAACCACCGTTTACAAAGTCGATCCGACCCATCCAGAGAGCGAAACGCTTCCCACCTTACGGACGGAGGAGTTGTTGCTCAACATGGGACCGCAGCATCCGAGCACGCACGGCGTGTTGAAGGTGATTCTGGAACTGGAAGGCGAGCGTCTCGTCAAATCCACGCCCGTCATGGGTTTCTTGCACCGCGGAGTCGAAAAGCTCGCCGAGGAAGGCACTTACCATCAGTTCATTCCGCATACGGACCGGCTCGACTACGTGTGTGCCATGTACAACAACTTCGCCTACTGCCGTGCGGTTGAAAAGCTCATGAACATCACGGTGCCGGATCGCGCCGAATACCTGCGCACCATCGTCGCCGAAGTGCAGCGGATCATCGGCCACCAGTTTTGGTTGGGAACCCAGGCGCTCGACATCGGCGCGATGACGGTGTTTTTCTATTGCTTTCGGGATCGGGAAATTCTTCTGGACTGGTTCGACGAACTGTGCGGCGCGCGGCTGACGACGAGCTGGTATCGCATCGGGGGAGTGGAGCGCGATTTCACGCCTTCATTGCTTGCCACGCTCAAACAATTTCTGGACTATTTCCCGCCGAAGATCGACGAGTACGTCGTGTTCCTCGAGAAAAACCGGATCTGGCTCGCCCGTACCAAAGGCGTGGCGGTGATTTCCGCCGAGGACGCCGTGAGTTTCGGACTGAGCGGACCGACGCTTCGCGGTTCAGGAGTGGACTACGACTTACGGAAGGCGGAACCGTACTCGGCCTATTCGAAGTGCGAATTCAGTGTTCCGCTTGGGAAGAATGGCGATACGTACGACCGGTACTGGATCCGCGTCATGGAGCTCTACGAAAGCGTCAAGATCATCAAGCAGTGTCTCGAACAGATGCAGGAAGGCCCGATCATGGCCGACGTGCCCAGCGTGACTCTGCCTCCGAAGGAGCGTGTCTTCACGAATCTCGAGTCCATGATTCAGCAGTTCAAGCTCTTCTCGCAGGGCTTCAATGCTCCGCCGGGAGAAATCTATTGCGGCACCGAAGCGCACAAGGGCGAGCTCGGCTTCTACATCGTCAGTACTGGCGGGGGAAAGCCGTATCGGCTCAAGATCCGAGCGCCTTCGTTTATTCATATGGGGGCTTTCGACCACATGTCGAGAGGGTACATGATCGCTGACGCGATTACCCTGTTCGGCACCTATGACATCGTGATGGGAGAATGCGACCGGTAGACGATCACGTCATGGAACACAGTGTTTGAGGATGTATGGGATTGAAACCAGCAACAAATCCGGATGTCGAAGCTTCGACAATTGAGTTGAACATCGACGGGAAAACCGTCACAGCCAAGGATGGCGTGTCGCTGTACGACGTGATCTCCAGTACGGGCAAGATCATTCCAGCGATGTGCTACCACTACACCTTCGATCCGTTCGGCTCCTGCGGCATGTGCCTCGTCATGCAAGAGGGCAAGAAGGCGCCGGTGCGTTCGTGCACGGCCAAGGCCACGGCCGGAATGGTCATCCGCACAGAAGGCGACGATCTCTTCCAAGCCCGGAAGAAGGCCGTGGAGAAGCATCTCTCCGTCCATCCCTTGGATTGTCCGGTCTGCGACGCCGATGGCCATTGCGAGCTGCAGGACATGGCCTTTCAGCACGGGGTGACCAATCTGGCCAATGCCAAGCAGAAATTCATCCCCGAGGACACGCGCAGCCTCGTGCTGGATTTCAACATGAACCGTTGTATCGCCTGCGCCGAGTGCATCAACGTGTGCAAGGACGTGCTGATGATTGACGCCCTGCAGTTTATGAAAAAGGGCGGCTTCAACCAGGTCGTGGCGAAGGGCGACCTTCCGCTCGCTTGCGAGTTTTGCGGAGATTGCCTGGCCGTCTGTCCGGTCGGGGCAATCACGAACAAATTCTCGAAATATCTCTACAAGCCCTGGCAGATGAAGAAGACGACGACCACCTGCAACTACTGCGGGGACGGCTGCCAGATGTACGTTGAGACCAAAGACACGGAAGTCATCCGCGTGACGTCACCGCTGTCCTGGAAAAACAAATGGGGCGATCGGGCAGACACGGCCAAAGGCCACGGAGGACTCTGCGTCAAGGGACGGTTCGGGTTCGAATACATTGATTCACCAACCCGTTTAAAGCGACCGTTGGTGCGCAAGGGCAACCAGCTCGTGGAGGTCCCGTGGCTGGAGGCCATGCATGCGGCCGTCGACCGGTTCGCGGACATTCGCAAGAAGCACGGGCCCGATGCCATCGCCGGCCTGATCACGGCACGCTGCACCAATGAAGAGCTCTATCTGTTCCAAAAGCTCATGCGGGTGGCGTTCAGGACAAACAATTTGGACAGCAGCGCCCGCTACGGGCACATGAACTTCGTGCAGGCTTCCAAGCTGGCGCTGGGAATCGGCCGCACAACGAACGATTGGGAAGATCTGACCAAAGCGAAAGCAGTCCTCGTCATCGGCTCGAACTTGACCGAGACCAATCCGCTCACCTCCGTCAGGATCAAGGAGGCGATTCGCGTCTATAAGGCCCAGGTGATGGTCTTTGATTCCGCCGTGACGAATCTCGGTAAGCTGGGTTCCCATCCGTTCCTGATCAAGCCCGGGACGGAAGGGCTCGTCATCGACGGTCTCGTCAAGGCGACCGTTGACCTGGATCTGGTCGACGAGGAGAGTGTAAAAAAACATCCACAGGCCTTTGCCGCACTCAAATCCGCGGTTGGCTCGATTTCTCTTGAGCAGGTGGCGGCCAAGACCGGCCTGACAGCCGAGCAGTTCAAAGAGGCGGCGTCGATTTTTGCGGAATCGCCCCGGTCCATTATTCTCTGCGCCGAAGGCATTGTGCGACGGCCGAACGGCTACCAGAACGTCTTGAAGTTAGTCGACCTGGCCTGGATCACCGGCAAACTGGGACGACCCGGCTGCGGCGTCAACACCGTGACCGAGGAACCTAACGAGCAGGGTGCAGTGGACATGGGCGTGGCCCCGGAGTTCCTCCCCGGCCTGGCCTCCTTCGACGATCAGACCATGCGCGACAAGCTGGCGAAGGCCTGGGACGCAACGCTGCCCACGGTGGGAAGCGGCGCGCACTTGACCGAAATTCTCAACCGCTGCCGGAGCGGACACATTCGCGCGCTCTATGTCGTGGGGGAGAACCCGTTGGCCACGCTGCCTGCTTCGATGGAAGTGCGGGCCGCATTGGATCGGCTGGAGCTATTGGTCGTCCAAGATCCGTTCCTCACGGAAACGGGGCAGATGGCTCACATCGTGCTGCCAGCCACGACCTCCGCGGAAAAGGATGGCACTTTTACCAATCTTGAGGGGCGCGTGCTTCGCGTACGGCAGGGGATGGACGCCATCGGGGAAAGCGTGCCCGATTGGCAGATTCTGACCGCCCTGGCCAACGGGATGGGCTGCCAGTGGGAATATGAATCGGCCAACGATATCCAGTCTGAAATCATGAAGTTGCTCCCTGGCTACTACAACCTGGGGCAGCCAAAAAAACTTACTCCGAACGCAGATCACTATCTGTCGAACGGGTATACGGCTTCCGCGGCGGGGCGCTATAAGACGGCCCGGTCCGAGAGCACTAGGCCCTTTACGCTACTGATGGGACAACTGCTGTATCACTCCGGCAAACTGTCGACGCTCGCGCCCGGACTGATGAAGATCGCTCCCAATACCGGCCGAATTCGCATGAACGCAGCGGACATGGAGCGGCTGGGTTTGCAGGACGGCGCCATGGTCAAGCTCACGTCTGATCGCGGCTCGCTGCAAATAGGCGTGCAAGTCGACCAGAGCGTGGCGCCTCAGACGTGCTTTTTCCCGGAACACTTCAACGAACCGCCCGTGAAAGATCTCATGTCGGTCCATGTGGACGCGATCACCGGTGTGCCGTCTTTCAAGCGAACCGGCGTGACGATTGAAAAGGTGTAGCACAGCGTATGACTGTCCAAACGCTCACAAGAAAATTCCTTCACGCCGCCCTCTTCTACGAGATCTGGGACGCCATGAAAGTGACGTTCAAGCACATGTTCCATAAACCCATCACATTCCAGTACCCACGGGAGCAGCGTACCATCCCCGATACCCACCGTGGCGCGCTGGGCCTTCTACGCTATGACGACGGGCGCGAACGATGCGTCGGGTGCGATCTTTGCGAAGCCGCCTGTCCTTCCCGTTGCATCAAGGTCATCAGCGCGGAAGATCCGGATCGGCCGCTTCAACGTTATGCCACCGAGTTCTACATCGACATCACCAAGTGCGTGTTTTGCGGCTACTGCGTCGAGGCCTGCCCGGTCAATGCCTTGGCCATGACGAAGATGTACGAGTTTTCGACCCACGACAAGCGGACGCTCCTGTTCGATAAAAAACGTCTCTATGACATCGGGGAGCGGCACCTTGACGACGCCAAGAAGTACTTGTACGCGCACAACCAGGAAAAGAACCTCGAGGAGAGCCGTGAGTACCGCTACTATTTCCCGCAATCGGTCGTGAAACCGACCCAAACGACGCCCAAACATCTGAGCTGAACCCGCTATGATGGTCGTGTTCTTTGCCTATTTTGCCCTGATGAGTATGGCCGCTGCCGTGCTCACCGTCGCCTTGAGGAATCCCGTGCATTGCGGCCTGGCGCTCTTGGCCCTGCTGCTGCATGTGTCCGGCCTCTTTGTCCTGCTGAACGCCGAGTTTCTGTGGGCCGTCCAAGTGGTGGTGTATGCCGGCGCCATTCTCGTGCTCTACCTGTTCGTGCTGATGCTGCTCAATCTCAAAACCGAGGAGCGCTACTTTCACAGCACCTATCTGTACTTCCTGGTGCCTACCGTGCTGGGGTCGCTCTACGTCCTGGCGCTGCTCTTCAAGTCTCCATATACCGGCGCGAAGGGCAATGCACCGACCAGCGCCGTGCTGCAAGAGGGCGACACCTATGCGATCGGCATGAAGATGTTTAGTGATTATCTGTTGCAGTTCGAAATCGTCGGGATTTTCCTCTTGGGCGCCATCATCGGGGCAATCGTGTTGGCGAAAACACCAAAACCGATCGGCGGACGAGCGAATGGTGACCTGTGACAGGTGAGGAGCCGCGACAGCGGCGAATCACTGACACGTCACCCATGAGCCGTCATCCGTCGCAAGGCCTATGATCCCTCTAAGCGCGTACGTTGCGGTCAGCGCCGTGCTCTTCATCACCGGTTTGCTCGGCGTCCTGATCAGGCGGAATTTCATCATCGTGTTGATGGCGGTGGAGATCATGCTGAACGCGGCGAACATCAATCTCGTCGCCTTTTCCCATTATCTCGAGTCCATGGCTGGCCAGCTTGTCGCGCTGTTCGTCATCGCCATCGCGGCGGGAGAAGCCGCCGTGGGACTCGCCATCATCATCGTCGTCTTCCGTGGGAAAATTTCCACGAATGTCGACGAGATGAATCTGTTGAAATGGTGAGGAGGCGGCACAGGCTGACATGACTGATCTCCTGATCAAGCTCATTCCGGTGTTTCCACTGCTCGCCGTGATCGCCAACGGCCTCATCGGACGCTATCTTTGGTCTCACGAGTGGGCCCACCGACTGGCATGGGGATCGGTCGGCCTGTCGTTCCTCTGCACCATCGGAGTGTTTGCCGACGTCGTCCGCACCGGAACGGCACATGAAGTCGTCGCCTACCCGTGGATTTTCGGCGGGGATCTCACAATCAACATGGCCTTCCTCGTGGATCCGCTCACCTGCGTCATGCTCCTCGTGGTGACGGGAGTCGGCTTCCTCATCCACGTGTATTCGGTCGGCTACATGCACGGAGAAGACGGATTCACGCGCTTCTTCACGTACATGAATCTCTTTATGGTCTCGATGCTGCTGTTGGTGATGGGCAACAACTACGCGGTGCTCTTCATCGGCTGGGAAGGCGTCGGTCTTTGCTCCTATCTCTTGATCGGGTACTACTATGACAAGGTGTCGGCGGCCAAGGCGGCAACGAAGGCCTTTGTCGTCAATCGCATCGGCGACGCAGGATTTCTGCTGGCGATCTTCCTGGTCTTCATCAATTTCAAGACGCTCGACTACACGAAAGTATTCGCCCAGATCGGGCATTTGTCGCCCGAAATGGCCACGGCCATCTCGTTGTGCCTCCTGGTAGGGGCCATCGGCAAATCCGCGCAGATTCCGCTCTACACCTGGCTGCCGGACGCGATGGAGGGCCCGACCCCCGTCAGCGCGCTCATCCATGCCGCCACGATGGTCACGGCCGGCGTCTACATGATCGTCCGCAACCATCTCATCTTCGACCTCTCGCCCGTCGCCTTGACCGTCGTCGGCGTGATTGGCGGCGCCACGGCACTCTTCGCCGCGACGATCGGCCTCGTGCAACACGACATCAAGCGGGTGCTGGCCTATTCGACGGTGAGCCAGCTCGGCTATATGTTCCTCGGCGCCGGCATCGGCGCCTACACGGCCGCCATTTTCCATTTGATGACCCATGCGTTCTTTAAAGCCCTGTTGTTCCTGTCGGCCGGTTCGGTCATCCATGCCTTGTCGGGTGAGCAAGACATCAGGAAAATGGGCGGCCTCAGCCACAAGATTCCCTGGACCCATAAGCTGTTCTTCATCGGCACGATCGCCATCGCCGGAATCCCACCCTTCGCGGGATTTTGGAGCAAAGACGAGATCATGGCCCATGCGTTTACTCATCATCACTATGTGCTCTACGGCATGGCCGCCATCGGCGCTCTCCTCACGTCTTTCTATATGTTCCGCCTGACCTATTTGACGTTCTACGGCAAGTCCCGCATGGACCATCACACAGAAGCACATGTCCATGAATCCCCGATGGTCATGATCGGTCCATTGATGGTCCTGGGTGTGCTGTCGCTCACCGGCGGCTTCATCGGTTTTCCGCCTGACCAGGGCTGGCTGCATGATTTCTTGGCTCCGGCGGCCGGCGCCAGCGGCGAACACGAGGTGAGCACCGGTCTG
>Ga0157374_10003596_pt1 | contig 13050 bp, 16 predicted proteins | sample M25metaG_FD_115308 | JGI IMG/M metagenome (GOLD analysis project Ga0157374, IMG submission 115308) | Miscanthus rhizosphere microbial communities from Kellogg Biological Station, Michigan, USA - M2-5 metaG | ecosystem: Host-associated > Plants > Roots > Rhizosphere > Soil | place: USA: Michigan...
CCCCCGGCGATCACCAGGTCGACGGTTAATTCGCCCGGAGCTGCGAAGAGCATCGTCGGAGTAAGGGCAAGCATACTGCCGCCTATTGCGCTTAACCCGATGAAATCGCCGCGTTTCATGGCTGTTTTACCAGCTTATCGATAAACGCTTCAAATTGGTCGCTGTTATAATTGGCCCGGTTGAAATGAGAGAAAGCGATGTCGCCTTTTTTGTCGATCACAAGGGTAGTGGGGATGCCATCGTTATATAATTTATCGGCACCGTAGGCTATGTATACCGGGAAGTTGTACTTCTTCATTTGCATAAACTTGGCAGTTTTTGCCAGTTCCCGGTCTATATCGACAGTAATGAAAACAACATCAGGATTGTTTTTTTCCTTCTCATAAAGCGCATTGATGGATGGCAGCTCGGCCAAACATGGCGGGCACCAGGTGGCCCAGAAGTTAACGAAAACTACTTTGCCCTTTTTATCACTCAGGTTAAATGTTCTGCTGGCAGCGTCTTGTATCTGAAAATCAGGCGCGGGGGTGAGCTTGCTATTGGATTTGATATCCGGGATATCAGGCTTAAAAAAACCTACCTGCATTAGGCCGCTGGTAATCCAGCTTTTTAGCTGCGGGCTGAATACGTAGGCTATCATAAAGAAGAACACCAGTACAGGCGCTATCTTGTTCCATTGGATCTTTTTGAGATTCATATCATCTCAAAGGTAATTATTTAAGCTTTATTGCCGATGTATTTCCAGGCGGGTATGGCTAAACATGCACCTGCTATGGTGGCTGTAAGGTATATCCATAAATGTTCTGTATGTCCCGATACCACGGCCGGGGCCAATGAACGCGCCGGGTTCATGGATGCACCGCAAACAGGCCCTGCAAACATAGCTTCTAAGGCTACGACTGAACCTATAGCCAAACCCGCGAACATGCCTTGTTCTTTACTTCCGGTGGCTACGTTAAGAATAACCAGCATCAGGAAAAATGTCAGGATGAATTCGAGCACGAACGATTGCATTTCGCTGCCGGCGGGAAGCGTCGCGCCCAATAGTTCATTTTGCGGGAACAACAATTTCAGCGTAAGGCTCGCTGCCAAAGCGCCGGTCGTTTGACTTAAAATATAAGGCATGAGTTGCGTCGAAGGGAGTTTCCGCGCCAGCGTAAAGGCTATACTGACCGCCGGGTTTAAGTGTGCGCCCGAGATATCACCAAAAGAATAGATCATGCTCATAACGATCAGCCCGAATGTGATAGCAATACCGACATGCGTAATACTACCGTGCGTTTGCTGATCGATAACGATGGCGCCTGTTCCAGCAAAAACGAGGGCATATGTGCCAAGGAACTCAGCCAGGTACTTTTTCATCCGGGCAAATTTTCGGAAATGAATTCCCTGCTATATACCTTGATCATATCCCTAACCCTCCTAAACTCGTTCATGATCTCCTCGGCGGTGCCTTGTGCTTTGGCCGGGTCGGGGAAATTATGATGGAAGCGTTTGAAATTGCCCGGCAGATAGGGGCAGTTCTCATTCGCGTTATCACACACGGTTATCACATAATCGAAGGGGATGGAGGTGTATTCATCCACATTATTGGATGTATGATGCGATATATCGATGCCATCCTCCGCCATCACCTGTATCGCTTTAGGGTTAACGCCATGTGTTTCAATTCCGGCGCTGTAGATATTGGCCTTGCCGGTCGCAAAATATGCCAGGTAACCCTCAGCTATTTGGCTGCGGCAGCTGTTACCGGTGCATAGAACGAGTATATTTTTCATATTAATATTTTCTTCATCACGATAGCCGATTGCGGGCAGGCATAGCTAAATTCAGAAGAGCTATGCAGCGCTTCCGGAACCTGTTCCCGTGTGATTTGTGTAAATCCCTTTCGCTGAAAATAGCCTGGTGCTGTTTCGGTCAGCAGAAACAAGGTCTTTGAGCCTTTGCCAACAGCAAGTGCCTCAATAGCTTTCACCAATTCATTGGCTATGCCCTTGTCCCGATGGTCTGACTTTACGACGACTGAACGCAATAATCCGCAGTAGTCGTAAAGTTCAAGCCCGGCAGTACCTATTACTTCGTTGCCGTCGATGGCGATAACGAAATTATCCAGGGTTTCGGGCAGGTCATCGGTCAGCAGCTTTTCGGCTCGCAGCAATGCTACTATTGCTTCTTTATGGTTGCTTGCGCTTTGTATTTCCATGGGTTTATTTTAACAGCACCCGCCACCCGGTGTGCAGCAGGCTGATGCGTTCACATCGGCTAAATTCAATTTGGTCTTTTCGGCCGGAGCGCCGCAACTGCCGCCGCGTTCAATGGCTTTGCATTGTACTGCGCTGTTTTGCAGGTTCACTATGAGTTCTTCATCTGTGATAAGCAGTTCGGCCGGATGCATCTGCCTTACATCAAAGTCAGCGTTGCCGAATTCGATCTTTACGATACCGTTCGGATCAAGGGGCAAAGCCTTCTCCACAACATCTACTATCGAAAGTGCCTTTCTCACCTTCATCGGGCGTTGCTGGTTCTGCACGGCAGGTTCCATCAATTGAACGATAATTTCGGTCCATGCATTCATTTTCCCTCCGCAATCGACCGAGGTAACCGGCGCCTGCTTGATCTCGGTAATATGATAAGAGGCGTTCACTTTCTTATTTGCTGCATATTGGAATTGCAGGTCGAGGGTGGCGTTACGTTTGAACGCATCTTTGAATTCTCCCCAGGTCATTTGTGTATTCATAGTAATATTACGATTAATAATTTCAAATTTTTTTAACAGCACCCTCCGTGTTCGCTGTAAGACGACAGGAAATCCCCTAATTCACGCTTTAATAATGCCCAGGTGTTGGGTTCAATGCAGTAGCAGGTACTAACGCCGTCTATAGTTCCCTGTATCAAACCTGCATTCTTCAGCTCTTTTAAATGCTGCGATATGGTGGATTGGGCAAGGCCCAGTTCGTCGACCAGGCTGCCGCACACGCATGCTTTGGTTTGGACAAGGTGCTCCAATATGGCTATACGCGCAGGATGGGCCAGTGCCTTAAGCATTGTCGCAAGCCTGTTTTGTTCGGCTGTGAATATTTCAGTTTTGGTAAGCCCCATTTTTCAATCGCAATATTACGATTAATTAAACATAGGATGCAAATGTTTTTTTAAAAAATATACTGATTATAACCGTTTGATATTCAAACCAAATATCTGGTCAATTCAATGAAACGATATATATTATTTTCCTTAAACGCAACATTCGGGCCTTTTTACAAGTATAACAGCACATAGATTACAAACTAAACTGGCTATCCAAAAACGGAAGCGAATTTTTACAGTGATCACCTTATCTGCTCAAAATGAGTGATTTTTGTTGGGTAGCGCTGGATGCGCAACGGTTGGCAGGTAAGAATATACTAATTTGAAATAATATATGTTTTCAAAAAAGTTTATTAAATAATAGTTAACAACGACCTGCCTTGAAAAAGAAGTTCTCAGATACCATAACAGGGGTAAAGCAGCTTCTGAAACGAACATCGGTAATGCTGCTGGTGATCGTTGGGCTGGCGTCTGCCGCCATTATTGTGGTTAACTATTATAGCATACGTATTCTATCCGGAGCGAGGGCTTACAACAAAGGCGAATCAGAATATTCCAAGGGGCAGAAAGATGCCGCCGCCAGTCTCACCAAATATATTTACCTCGGCAACGAAGAGGATTACACCGCTTTTATTAATAATATTCGCGTTTGCCAGGGCGACCGGGATGCCCGTATTGCGCTGTCGTTGCAAGTTCCGGATCGTGATGCCGCTAAGCGCGGGTTTTTGCAGGGCCGCAATCACCCCGCTGATATCAACGTACTCATCTGGGTGTTTGTCCATTTCAAAAGCTTGCCCATGTTTAGTAAGGCCGTGAACATTTGGGTGGATGGCGATGCCATGGTGAACGAACTCTGCCAATTAGGTCAGCAGGCTCATCAAAAGATGTTATCCGGAGGGATAACGGATGCGGAAAAGCGCACATTCCTGCAATCGATAAGCAGCAACTCATCAAGATTGACCGTTTTGGAGCAGGCATTCTCAGAAACGCTTGGCCAGATAAGCCGCACCATAGCCCTGAACGTGTTCATAGCGGATGTGGCTATTATGTTGGTGATCGTCGTCAGCGCTATGCTATCGGCCAATATCATGATCAGGGGCCTGGCCAGATCGAAGAAACAGATCGTAGATCAAAACGAAAAGCTACAGATCATCAATGCCGAACTTGATAAATTCGTCTATAATGTAACTCACGACCTGCGGTCGCCTTTAGCATCGTTGTCGGGCCTGCTCGATCTTATTCAACACGAGACAGATCCCGAAGAAATGAAGCCTTATATCCTGATGATGAAGGATAGTCTTGAGCGCCAGGACAAGTTTATTAATGAGATGCTGGACTTTATCAAAAGCAAACATACAGGTGTTCAGCGGCAGGAGTGCAGCCTTCCGGCTATAGTCGATAATGTCATCGCGCAGAATAGTCATAGTCGCGGTGTGAAGATATATAAGGAAATTGAATTGGATAATATTGATAGTGATGCACTTAAGATACAGGTAATACTAAACAACCTGGTATCCAATTCGATCAAATACAGTGATTCGAAAAAAGCTGACCGCTGGGTGAAAGTGCGTACTTATCGCCGGGCAACGGAGGCGGTGATAGAAGTGGCTGACAATGGCATAGGCATTCGGCAAAAAGACCAGGACCGCATATTCGATAAGTTCTACATGTCAGGCGATAACAAGCACAGTGCCGGATTAGGGCTATACCTGGTAAAAGATGCCGTGACGCAGCTTAATGGCAGGATAGAGGTAAGATCGGAGCCGGGAGAAAGCAGTACTTTTATGATAAGCCTGCCCTATTGATCAGCGCAGTATCTTAAGCTGACCTTTTCACAACTATTCTTGAAGCAATGATCTCCTTGATGATCAGCAGCGCCATAATGATGTAGATATTGTAAATATCGTCTATACCGGCACGGCCGCTTTTTACGGTCATGTTGTTGTAAAGCACTGATAGAAGGAGGCCAAGTGGCAGTACAAATACATCGGTCAATATTGAAAGCAGCAATTGCCTGGTTTTGCCGCGCTCATATAGCTTTAGCATGAAGTTGTTGGCGAAATAGGAGAAAAGCGTGAATATGATAAGCAGCAAATGAATATTGTTCGTCTCGAAGAGTGTGTAGTACACCCTGCTGAAAGTGTGGCCGGTGAAAAGCGGCACCCATAGATGAACGGTTAAATACATTATTACCCCGTAAAAAAAGGCCAAACCGATAATTTGCAAAAGGTATTTCAGGACGATAGAAGCGGCATCGTTGCTTTCAACAGACTTTTTCATATCCAAACATAATAATTTGTTTCATATTCAAACAATAGGTTAAAGAATTAAAGGCGAAATCATAATCTCTTTTAATTCAGGGCGATAAGACTTTTTGCAATTAATTGAATAATTATCAACCTTTTACGCCAAAATCCGTATAAGCCGGCAGTACATATCCCGATCAATCCGAACTATTTGTGGAATTAACAGAATCTACCGAAATATTAAAATTGATCATAGAAGGAACCAACGCCGGGATTTGGGATTGGGATTTCGAAACGGGTGAGGTGTTTTGGTCTGAGAACTTCTATGGTTTGTTAGGTTATGTGCAGGGCGAGATACCTGCCAAAATTGAAACTTTCTACGACCTGCTTCATGCAGATGACAAGGCATTAGTCACCAAAACACTTAATTCACACCTGAAGAATAAGGCGCCTTACCGCGTGGAGGCTCGTTTGCGCACCAAAGACGGTGTTTATAAATATTTTGAATGCACAGGCAAAGCCATTATTGAAGACGGCAAGCCCGTCCGCATGGCTGGTTGCAATATCGACATCAACGAACGCAAAGTTTTAGAAAATAAGCTGGCTGAAAGCGAATACCTGCTATCGGAAGCGGGCCGGCTGGCGCGCATGGGCGGCTGGGAGTTTGACCTTACGACCAACAAGAACATCTGGTCGAAGATGATCTACGATATCTACGAGCTGCCTTATAGTGATAATATAGAGTTTGTAGACCCATATTCTTACTTCTTACCGCCTTATGATGAACAACTGAAGCAAGCCGTAGCAGATACCGTAAGCAAAGGCACCATCTGGGACCTTGAACTGCAAATGCTGACAGAGAAGGGCCGGGTGATATGGGTGCGCTCATACGGTGAACCGGTATTTGGCCCCATGGGTAATGTGATTAAGCTTCGCGGTGTGTTCATGGATATAGAAAAGTACAAGAATAACGAGATAGCGCTGAACCGCTCGATCGAGCTGATCACCCAAAACAACCTGCAGCTTAAAAACTTTACCCACCTGCTTTCGCATAATATCCGTAACCATGCGAATAACATAGCCATGCTTACGTCGTTTATCGAGACCGACGAGCTTTCGGGCGAAAACGCAGACCTGGTGCAGCGCATAGGAAAAGTTTCCATAGGCCTTAACGGCACACTGGACGATCTTTCGGAAGCGATCAAAATACAGGACGTGGAGCTGGTATCCGACAACCTGGTTTTTGATGATATTATCAATTCTGTAGTGGGCGTACTCGAGTCGGATCTGGAGGCAAATCATGCTACCTTAAAGAAAGAATTGCGGACCGAGAAGGTGTCATTCCCGAGGCTATATCTTGAAAGTATCATTATGAACCTGGTTACCAACGCGGTAAAATACAGCAGGAAGGACGTTGCACCGGAAATTAATCTGCGCACCTATACCGACCGCAACGACTGCGTGGTATTGGAATGCCAGGACAATGGCCTGGGTATCGACCTGGAAGTGCATGGTAAAAAGCTGTTCGGCCTGTATAAAACCTTCCACGAAGGCAAGGACTCACACGGTGTTGGCTTATTTCTAATCAAAACACAGGTAGAATCGCAGGGTGGCCACATCACTGTCGAGAGTGAACCTAATGCCGGTACGACATTCAGGGTAACGTTCAAATCAAAATCCTGATCTGATCAAAGTTTTTCGGCTTCAACTGCGAGTGTAAAATATCTGTCACCCGGGCTTGTATGTGTTTCAATGTTTTGAAACGCGGCTTGCTCTGATCCCTTTTGCCCGCAATCTTTGATATTGGTGAACCCGGCACGCTGCAAAACCCTTTTCATACTTTCGAAATCGTAGATAAACCGATGCTCGTAATTCATAAAGGTGTCGTTTACCAGGTGAGCCTTCATATAATCATCTACCGGGATATAATTGACCGCATTGTGAAATCCTGAACGGATGTAGCTTTTAGTGCCTTCCAGTACATCGTCATTAATAGTTCGGTCATCCAGGTAGTTGGCGAGCGTACTTTTTAGGTCAGGGGTAGTTATACGGATCACGCCGCCCGGTTTTAATATCCGCGCGCATTCTTTCAGCATAAATACTGCCTCCTTATAAGAAATATGCTCGATATGGTGTTCAGTAAAAATGTAATCGAATGCGTTTGAAGCGATAGGGAAGGTTTTGGTAACATCTAAGAAAAAGACCTCTTCACGCGGAAAATAATCAGTATTGAACCAACCCGGTAATATGTTTTGGCCCGAGCCAACTTGTAGCTTATGGCTTGTGTGGGCTGGTAGATAAACATCCAGGTTTTTTTTGGTCCGAATTTGCCAAAAGTGGTGCCTGATCCGTAAAAGAAAATTACGCAGAAAGGGGAATTGTTTTATAAAGTTTCTCATGCCTGGGAACGGTCAGCAAAGATAGTTTTCAATCCTCGTCATCCATAACGAGATTACTATTATAATCTGTGCGGAAATTGATCATCGCGGGCGACTTGTCATCAGCGCTTTTATAGCATGAAACCGTGTAACGGGTATGAGGCTTAAGCTGCAGGTAAAAGTTTTTGTTCAGCCCAAAACCATCTGAGGTCAGGAATCCGGGATTACGCCGGTTGAAATAGATCACAGAATTGTCCTTTGTGTTATCTGAAGCGATCAGCGTGATCTCCATGCCTGCGCCAAGGATCACAACTTTTGCCAGGGGAGCGCCGTTTTTTGATATAATCGCCTTTTGGTTTTTATCGATGTAAATGTTTTTGCCCGAGCAGGCGGCTAAAAACATCACCAGGGCGATAGCGAATGTGCGGTTTAGTTTCATATGATACCAATATACAAATGACAGCATTATTATTCAGCAATAAATTTTGTTAATTGGCTGGTAAGTATTAGTTTGCGTCAAACCGACACATTAACCAAACCGCTTTATGAAAAATCAAACCAGGATCGCACTATTTGCCTTGTTGCTGGCAACGCCAATCTTTCTTTATTCATTCATAATAAAGAGACCCGTAGCCCCGGCACTTACCGAAGCTAAAACCGAGGCGGGAATGGTGTCAGGTGTAACTAATAGTACCGGCGATATCACAGCATTTAAAGGTGTTCCATTTGCTGCGCCGCCGGTGGGCGGCCTGCGCTGGAAGGCACCGCAACCTGCAAAACATTGGGATGGAGTAAAGAAATGTGATGCGTTCGGCCCAAGCCCGATGCAGGCTAAACCGACGCCATTTATGGTTTATACCTCGGAGTTCCTGATACCTGAAAAACCGATAAGCGAAGATTGCCTGTACCTGAACGTGTGGACCGGCGCTAAAAGCAAAGCCGAAAAACGGGCCGTTTTTGTATATATCTATGGCGGCGGCTTCAGCAGCGGCGGCAGTGCATGCGATATATATGATGGTGAGGCACTGGCAAAGAAAGGCATCGTCTTTGTGTCGATCAACTATCGCGTAGGTGTGTTCGGTTTTTTGGCGCATCCTGAATTGACCAAAGAATCCGGCAAAAATGCTTCAGGTAATTATGGGCTAATGGACCAGATCGCCGCGTTGAAATGGGTAAAAAAGAATATCGTGTCTTTTGGCGGCGATCCGGATAAGGTAACCATTTGCGGGCAATCGGCAGGCTCGATGAGTGTGAACGCTCTTGTGGCATCGCCGCAGGCAAAGGGATTATTCAGGGGAGCCATTGCTGAAAGCGGTTCGCTAACGATCAAAAACCCGGCGATACCGGCCAATACTTTACAAAATGCCGAAAAGAATGGCATGAAGGCCGCCGAGAAAGCCGGCGCTAAATCGCTGGCCGACCTGCGTGCCATGCCGGCTGAAGATGTGCTTAAAAAAGTAACCGGCGGCTTTTCACCTATTGTAGACGGTTATGTACTACCTGAGGGCATCCCGGATATTTTCGCTGCGAACAAGCAAAATCACGTGGCATTGATCACCGGCTGGAACGCGGATGAGTCGTTTGTAATGTCATTTAAGAAGAGCGACGAATACAAAAAACAGATCCAGCAGCAATTCGGTGCGCAGGCTGATGAAGCGCTTAAATATTTCCCTGGTGAGACGGACGAGCAGGCTGCCCGTTCGCAGGTAGAGATGAGCCGCAACCAGATATTCGCATTGTCAGGCTACAATTGGGCCAATATACAGAGCCAGTACTCAGACTCTCCTGTGTATGTGTACAATTTCAACCGCAAAGTGCCGGCCTCGCCTGATTTTGTGAAATTCGGCGCATTTCATACTGCCGAGGTACCTTATATTATGAATGACCTGAAATTCCTTAAAAACCGCCCGCTGGAGAAAGCAGATTACCAGCTGGCCGATAAAATGTCGGACTATTGGGTGAATTTCATCAAAACCGGCAACCCTAATGGCAATGGGTTGACTGAATGGCCGAAGTATAATGCCACCGGCAACGAGGTTATGGTATTTGATGCGGCTTCGAAAGTTGAAAAGGTACCTGGTAAAGGAGGGTTGGACTTTATGCTGGCGCAGGCGAAGAAGTAGGTTTTAAGGAAGCGTTTCATATTGTATATTAGTCGTGGTAAAATTCCACTATGGGCAGCTACGTAATAAAAGTTTGGCTGACGAGCGTAATAGGTAGTCCTATATTACTTGCCATCGTATCTTTTATCGAAACTGCTAGCGACTTCAGGCCGGGCGATTTGGGACTATTTCTTGTTATGTTTCTCTTTGGGGCGATCTTCTCCTTACCAAGTATCATCCTTTTCTATTTTTCTTGCAGATTAAGTATTGATAATATTGATAACATATTCGCACTTAAAGGACTTTTAAGCGCTATAGGCTTATTACTGACTTACCTTCCCTTTTTGGTCATCAACGGCTTTCATCCGGTTTTGAGTGCTGATCAACTGCCGCTGAAGCTTTTTCTGATGTACGGTTCGATGATCATAGTAGGTATTTGGGTTTATAGAATAAAACCTCTTCCCGCACCGACTGAAAACCTATCTGAAACGATTGATATTTAATAGCTGGAAATCCGCTATTTTTGTTAGTGATCATCATCCGCAGACAAAAATAGCGCTGTATGAACAAATTTATCCAGGCAATAAAGGACCTTGATGTTCAGCTTGTTGAGCAGATCATTGCCAAAGAACCCAAATGGCTGCAATGGAGCGAGAAGGATGGGAAGAATGCACTGCATTATTTGGGTGGAGTGGAGATAGCCAAACATCCCGCCGAAGCTGACGATAGCCTTGCAATATTGAAATTGCTGCTCGAAAAAGGAATGGATAAAAACTCCATCCACCGTATTGAAGAAAAGAATTGCAACTTCTTTCCCGCTACACCATTATGGTATGCTTATACACGTGGCCGTAATGAAAAACTATATACCTATTTGCTTAAGATAGGTGCCGATCCGGAAAACTGCATGTATGCCATTGCCTGGTATGATGATGCGAAAGCTGCACAATTATTCAAAGATCACGTTGCCAAAACAGACCACGCTTCAGCCGGAGATACGCCATTTATGGCCGCTTACAATTGGAAACGGCTTAACGCGGCCCGTTGGTTTTTGGAGAACGGTGCTGATGTCAATTTTGCCGATGGAAAAGGGAACACGGTATTGTGGTATGCTGTAAAAAGAAAGCATCCGGACGAGCAGATCAAAATGCTGCTGCAATTTGGCGCCGATCCTGATAAGGCCAACAAGGAAGGCATTTCGCCGCGAAAGCTGGCTGAACTCAACCGCCAGAAAAAGATATTAAGCTTGCTTGGCTAAGGTATGAATGAACCGGCGGGTCCGGGGGCTGCGAGAGAAGAACCCAAACCCTGCCGGTCGCTTTACTTAGTGGTGACCGGAGCCATCATCTCCGCCGTTATTCCCGTTTCCATTGCCCGGTCCACTATTATCGCCGCCACCATGGTCGTCTCCATTGTCATCGCCGCCGTGGTGCCCGTGGTCGTCAAATTCGGTTTCACCGGCATTCGACAGGTTGGCTAATACTTTGTTATAAATAGCAGTATTTGAATCCCTGCTGATCACAATCGTTCCGTTGGTCAGCGTAGCCGATGCCAGTTCGGCCGCGCTTATACCGCGCTCCAACTGGCGCAGGTGCAGGTGTACCAGGGCAAACAGGTCGCTTGTACTTGTAACGTGCACATCATGGCCTTCGGCGCTAACGGTTGCGTCATCATTCAGGTCGAATTCGATCGGGATAACTGTGCCTTTGCCGGTGGTAAAGCTGCCCGCCAGTTTTAGCGGGATATCGCCTATAATGGTATGCCTGAAAACTACACGGATCTCTATTTTCCGGTAAAAGCCGGTGTCGATGCTTACGTTAGCAATAGAAGGCGTAGCTGCAAAAAGATCAACATTCATTAAATTACGGGAAGAGAGCTCGGTTTCAGAACCATTGCGGGTAGCTTCCAGCTTGAACTGGCTGATGTTGGCTGTGCCCGAAGTGAATGCAAGACCCTGTATAAATGAAAAGGTAGAATTGGTAGTTAGACTAGATGCATCGTTATCTGCTTTCAACTGGAACGATACGTGTGATGATTTCGACGCAGGTAGCGAGGCGTCTTTCTTACATGCCGTTGTGCATAGCGCAATAACGCCGGCCACGGCAAAAAGGCTGTTTTTCAATGTCTTCATGATAATTAGTTTTTTAAACTATTAGAGGGTAAAAATTTAATTTGACCTTGTGTTACGTAACAGGTATTTTACAATAATTACTTGTTGCGACATTTAAAAGGTTGCCTCATAGAAAATTTTTTCTTAAAAAAATAAATTTTTTCAGTTGAAATGTGGAAATATTTCGGAAAACATAGCCTGTAAATCAGCGCTATTACTTAAAATTGCACCCGTTTTATGGCATTCAGAATAGTCTCGTCCTGCAAAATATTTATCCTGGTACTATGTGCTTCAATGTTATTTTTTGGAGGAAAAGCCTTAGCACAGCAAACGAAAAAACGCCATCATAAAGCACCGACGACGACTCCGGATGCACCGTCTTTTCGCTTCCATACGGTCATCATAGATGCCGGGCATGGCGGTAAGGACCCCGGCGCACATGGCGCTTATTCGAAGGAAAAGAATGTGACGCTTGCCATCGCCAAAAAACTGCGCACTGCGCTTACCGAACAGGTGCCGTCGCTCAATGTCGTAATGACGCGTACCACCGACAATTTCGTCGAGCTGCACCGCCGGGATGCGATAGCCAGCGAGAACAAGGGCAACCTGTTCATTTCCATCCATTGCAACTCCAACGCCGAAATGCCGACGAACGACCGTGGTGTTTTGCTGCTGGTTTATGGTTTTCACCGTAAGGAAGAGCAACTGGAGGCCATCCGCGAAAACGCCTCGATCTTTATTGAAAAAGATTATCAAACCAAATACAACGGTTACGGCTCAAATAGCGCGGTAAATGCCATTGTCATGAGCGCCTTCCAGCAGAAATTCCGTAAGCAGTGCATCAGCTTTGCCGAACTGGTAAATAAGGAATTCAAAAAAGTGGATGACCGCCATAGCATGGGTGTGAGGGAGCAAGGTGTACTGGTGCTGCAGCAGAGCGCCATGCCGGCAGTGCTTGTAGAGACAGGTTTCATCAATAACCCAAAGGACGAAGCCTACCTCAATTCATCCGAGGGCCAGGCCGAGATCGTACAGTCGATCATCAGGGCGGTCAAAAAATATAAGACGGAGCTGGAAGGGCAGAAGTAGCAGATGTGCAGATATGCAAATGTGCGGATGTGCAGATGAAG
>Ga0157374_10003598_pt1 | contig 13046 bp, 14 predicted proteins | sample M25metaG_FD_115308 | JGI IMG/M metagenome (GOLD analysis project Ga0157374, IMG submission 115308) | Miscanthus rhizosphere microbial communities from Kellogg Biological Station, Michigan, USA - M2-5 metaG | ecosystem: Host-associated > Plants > Roots > Rhizosphere > Soil | place: USA: Michigan...
TGCTGTTTACCGGGATCATGTTCGCGACGCCTTATGCATTGCAGCGTTTGTACGAAGTATTCCAAAAAGACACCAATCACATCGCTGCGGCATAGCCGGATTGCACTGCTGAGGAGACGGGGGTTTGCCCCGTCCCGTGAGCGATATGCGAAATAGCCGGGCGTTTCCAACGCCGGCAATGCACAATGAAAAACCGAAACATCTCCCACGGACGTTTGAACATTTCAAGCGTGGTTAAGGCACGCATCTTGATGCCCGATTTTTCCCGCCGGAGAACTGGCATGCTATTTTCGTGAATCCTACGATTGATTTTCTTGTGAAGGGCTCGAATTCTTACGCTTGCTCTTGACCCGCCGCACCAGCCACCAGATGGCCACAATCTCAAAGGTCACGCCCAACACCCAGAAAATGTGCTCACCCAAAAACTTTCCACTATATCCTGCGATGGCGGGCCCGAACTTGATGGTCAGTAAAGACAGAATCAGGAACCTAACAAACCGTCCAGAAAAGATGGCAAGCAGAAAATGCCAGAAGTTCATCTCAAACGCCGCTGCCGCTAACACAAAAAGCTTGAACGGCGTAGGCGGAGGCAGCATGGAAGGAAACATCAACGCCCAAAATTCATGGCGCTCGAATGAGGCGTGAATCCTGTCAAAACGCTCTGGCGACATTTTTTTGCGCAAGAGTTTTTCCCCACCCTCGTATCCAATCCAATAGAGGATGCAGCTGCCCAGCGCTGATCCAACTGCGCCCATAATCGTATAGAGAAGAAACGCCGAAGGCTTTTTATACACATATCCCGCGATCACCAAATCCATGGGAAGACCGACGGCAGCTGCGTCCATGGCGGAAATAAACAGTACGCCCCACGGACCCATGGGAGCCAGAATTTTCCAGAGGAAGGCAGTGTACTTAGTGAGAATGGCTTTGATGGTTTTCAAAAAAAGATTCTAACAGGTGACCAACCGCCGCCTTGCTGCGATCCAGCGCTGCGTATATCATCCGGCACCATGCGGACATTCCATGTCTTGGCGGCTCTCTTGCTCCTGATTGTTCCGGTCCACGCCCAACAATATGACCTGGTAATCGCTGGTGGCCGTGCGATCGATCCCGAAACTGGCCTGGATGCGATCCGCAACGTCGGCATACGCGACGGAAAAATTGCGCGCATCGCAGAGTCCGAGTTGACCGGCAAACACGTGATCTCCGCCAAAGGCCTCATCGTTTCGCCGGGCTTCATTGATCTACACCAGCACGGCCAGGATCTGGAAAATCAGCGAGTAAAAGCCTTAGACGGTGTCACCACCGGTCTAGAGATGGAGATTGGCAAGCCTGACATCGCCAGTTTTCTAAAGTCACAAGCAGGCCATTCCCTTCTGAACTACGGGAGTACGGCGAGTCATGTAGCTGCTCGCTCTTTCGTACTAGGGCCGCCGCTGCCGGAAACGGGCCTTCTTCCTAAGTCGGGCCCGGCAACGAACGATCCCGCGACACCAGAGCAGATCGCGAAGATCAAAGATCGCCTTCTCCATGAGCTCGGTCTGGGAGCACTCGGCATCGGTATGGGAATTCAATACACGCCCGGCGCAACCCGCTCAGAAATCATTCAAATGTTTCGGTTCGCCGCCGAAAACAGGCTCCCGGTTTTCACCCATGTGCGCAGCGCAGGCAAAGTGGAGCCGGGATCGAGTGTTGAGTCCGTCAGCGAAGTAATCGGTGCGGCTGCTGTAACCGGTGCCTCACTGCATATCGTGCACATCAACAGCAGCTGCGGATCAGAAGTGCAGGAGTGCATGCAGCTGGTCGCCGGAGCGCGCGCACGCGGTTTGGACGTAACCACGGAAGCCTATCCTTACGAAGCCGGCATGACCTACATCAACTCTGCACTTTTCAATCCGGGATGGCAGGCGAAGTACAACATCTCGTACCAGAACCTCATGCTGCCGGAAACCGGCGAGCGCCTGACCAAGCAGCGGTTTGAAGAACTGCACGCATCAAGTAATCCGCAACTGGTCATCACCTTCACCAACACCATGGAGGTGATTGATGCGCTCATACCCAACCCATTGATCATGATTGCCAGCGATGGAGACAAGGGACATCCCCGCAACGCCGGAACGTACTCGCGCGTTTTATCTCGCTATGTGCGCGAGCAGGGCGCCGTCACGCTGATGGATGGGCTACGTAAGATGACTCTGATGCCCGCGCAGTGGCTGGAGAAATCGACGCCGGAAGGGCAGAAAAAAGGTCGCCTGCAAGAAGGGGCGGATGCCGATATCACAGTGTTCGATCTACAGACCATCAAAGACCATTCGACCTATCAGAACCCGATGGAGCCGAGCATCGGCATTCAGTACTTGGTTGTAGGAGGGACGGTCGTCGTGGATCAGGGAAAGATTGTTCCGAATGTGTTCCCGGGCCGAGCCTTAGTCGGCCCAGGAAAGCACAACTGACGGTCACATCTTGGGGAAATTGGGGTCGGCCTTCACTTCAAGAATCTGCTTGGTGTGTCGTTCACTGTGAGCGGTAAGGAAAAGTAACCACTCATACCCGTCGAGCTTTTTTCCAAGAGGACTATCCGTAGCGTGGTCACGCAGGTCGCTATGACTGGTCAGGAATGCCTCGGTGGTTTGGCGACTCTCGAGGAAATGTTTCAGTGAAGCCTGGGGAGAACCAAAACGATTGGTTGGCTTCAATGGTTCCGGCGCCTGAGCTTTGACGGAACGGTCTGGAATTTTCGCAACAACGATGTCATCCAGAGCCTTGACATCTTCGGCAGCCGGGCGTGCCGGGGCCTTCATTACATTCTCGGTTATATTGCCACGGATAAAATCCTCGGCAGCTGCAATATGCTCCATGACTTCGGCCACAGACCAGCGCTCGGGAGCAGATTTGAAATTCCACTGAGCAGCGGAGAGCCCTTTGGTGGCGTCAATCACGCCCTGCTTGGTGCTCTCCAGATACTGCATCGCTTTATCTTTTTCTGCCTGGGTTTGAGCAAAAGCCGAATTTAGCAGTGCCAGGGTGAGTGCTACACAGGCAAGATATCGCTTCGTCATAGGTCCTCCGAATGAATTTGCAGACGAGCTAAGGATAACTTCTAGAGCAGGATGGATTCGGAAAATCTCGCGAACATCGTACACGAGAGGATGCTAATCGTGCCGTGTATTGCCGGCCAGCAATTGAAGGGCGTGCGCCAGCAGATCGATGACCGCTTCCAGTGACTGAACTGCGCCTTTTGGGCTGCCAGGAACGTTCAAAACCAACGATTTTTCACGCACGCCACAAATTCCACGACTTAATGCTGCCAAAGGAGTTTTTTTCATACCCTCGGCCCGCATGTGCTCGGCAATTCCTTCGACAATGCGAGTGCACACCATGCGTGTGGCTTCCGGCGTGACATCCCGCTGCGCAATCCCGGTCCCCCCCGTGGTGACGACAAGGCGAGCCTCATCCGTCAAAAGAACGATCGCGTTCGAAATTGCCAGGGTATCGTCGGGAACAATTTTCGTGGTCATTACAGAAAATTTGTGACGGGTCAGGACTTCTACGACCGCAGGGCCAGAAAGGTCTGTATTCTCGCCTTTTGCGCAGGAGTCGCTGACTGTCAGCACGGCTGCAGGCAGAATGTTGGTGGGGTGATCGGTTCTCTGTTCCCGGTTCTCGGCTCTCAGATTAGGTGTCGAGGAGGACATCGTCTTCCTCGGCCACGGCGGTGTCGCCTTCATTGCGATTGGCTTCATCAAGCAGGCGCAGGCCTTCCATCAGCAGTCCTTGAGTATTGAGAGTGGTACTTTGCTGTGTGGTTTTGCCATCGAAGTTGAGTTCGAAATTGCCCCCGGTCCAGCGCAGGACTTTGAACACGGCTGCGTCGCCAGCGATTTCGCCATATTGTGCGTGCGTCACTTGCCCCTCGCTAAAGAACATTTCGCAGCGATGCGCTTCGTTCGTCAAGGTGATCTGGCAACTCTTACGGCCCATCTCTAAAGATTGGACCAGATCGATCACATTCATCTGCGATAGATTCCCGCGCAGCACACCATCCGAGGGCGCAGTCTTTGCCATCTTTTCCAGGGCAATTCGATCAATTACGCGTTTGATGCGGCGGATCGCATCTTTCAAGAAGAATGGTTTTTCGACGAAGTCATCTGCCAAGTGGTCGTGGTGTGAAAGTTTGTCGGCAATTTCCGATTTTGTCGCCAGCAAAACTACCGCGGCATTTTGAGTGGCAGGACGGCTTCGCAGTTTATCCACCAACTGGCGTCCATCCATTCCAGGCATGTGATAGTCGCTGACCAGAAGATCCGGAGGATCATCGACCGCTTTGAGCAGCGCATCCGCTCCATCCGCCGCAGTTGTGACCTGGGCCAGAGGGGCCAAGGCCTCGCGCAGGAGGCCCATGACCATGGGATTGTCATCGACCAGCAGAATTTTGACGTTGCTCGCCATTCGGCCTAAGTTTTCTTGCGGCGATAGTCACCGCTCTTACCGCCCCTTTTACTCTCTAGCACAACTTCTCGGATTTCAATGCCCTTGTCGAGGGCTTTACACATATCGTACACGGTCAGGGCAGCCACACTGACAGCAACTAAGGCTTCCATCTCGACGCCGGTCGTAGCCGTCGTAGTAACTTCGGAGGTAATAGTGACGCCATTCTCGCACAGCCGCAGGGCCACATCAATGTGAGACAAAGGCAGTGGATGACACATTGGGATTAGATCGGAGGTTTTCTTGGCGGCCATGATGCCAGCCAGCCGTGCCACCTCCAATGGGTCACCTTTAGGGTTGTTGGGCAGAGCGTCCAGGACGGCTGGCTCTAGAAGCACGAAGGCACTAGCTTGGGCTCGGCGCTTGCTTGTGGCTTTCGAAGATACGTCCACCATCTGAGCCCGGCCGGCACGGTCATAGTGAGATAGGCGCTTTGGCATCCTCTCCATCTTACTCAGAATTTCTCCTGACTATGGTTGAATTCAGGTGACTGTGTGCCCAACATAGGCCTGCTCAAAATGACAGCCATCCACCTAAAACTGAGAATGCATAACCAGGCAACGACAGCGAAATCTGAGTAATCAGCGTTCCAAAAGCAGGTATGTGTCGACGGCATCGCCTACCCGGCACAGAGAGAGCAATAGCTCCGCTAAACGGCGGAAAGGTGCACAATAGAGCCTCCACAACCCCCCGAGAAACATCATCACGAAGGCGCATGTTTGTAGGGCGTGCACCCCAACTAAAAAGACAGCAAAATCGGTGCCCTTACTCCTACCTCGGTCATAGAGATATACAAAGGCCAGACCGCCCAAAGTCCCGGCGCCGATTGCCACCAGCCATGACATCACTGCGGAAATCAGAAACGCCGCGACAGCAGGAATTCGTCGCTAGGCCCGAACCATTCGCCGCATATCGTCTTGAACAAAATAACCTCAGCACATCAATACCGGTACCCATTCTCCTGCTGCGATCGCGCCGCGATCCGCTGGAACGACCAGGTAGCAATTGGCGCGGGCAGTAGATGCGATGTCTCCGGATCCGTGCCACGGAGCAAGTTCCACTTGCGCTTGTTCAAATTCTCCGGACAAATAAGCAGGAAGAAAACGCTTCAACCCTGTCTTGGTTGTGATCTCGGACTTGAGTCTCGCGTGCAGAAATCTCAACTGCTGAGGCGTAGCCCCCGCTAGCGCATCGAGTATCGGGCGGACAAAAAGTTCGAACGTCACCATCGTGGACACTGGGTTTCCGGGGAGTCCAAAAAAATATTTGTCGCCGATGCGGCCGAACACGATCGGTTTACCCGGCTGAATCTTGGCTCCCGTGAAAAAAAACTCTGCTCTGAGTTCGGTCAAAACCGGCTCAGCCAGATCGTATTTCCCCATGGAAACGCCACCAGCCAGCAACAATAGATCAGCCTCGAGTCCCTCGTTGATCAACTCACGCAGGCCTTCTGTCTCGTCCGGAGCGATCGGGAGAATCAAAGGCTCCCCGCCAGCAGCCTGAACTTGTGCTGCCAGGGAATAACTGTTGGAGTTGCGGATTTGTGTTGGGCCCGGTTGCCTGTCAATGTCCACCACTTCATCACCAGTGGAAAGCACAGCCACTTTGGGTTTTTCGTGAACCAGCACGTGCGTCTTACCGGCCGAAGCCGCGACCGCAATCGCGGCCTGATCTAATCGCATACCCGCGGTGAGCAGCAGTTCACCACGTCTTGCCTCAGTTCCAATCGGAACAATATTGTCTCCAGCAGAAATTCTTTGGTGAACCACAACTCGGTCACCCTGCTGAGATGTGTACTCGACCATTACAACCGCATCGGCACCGGCAGGAGCAGGCGCTCCAGTCATGATCGCGGCCGCTTGGCCAGAAGTGATCGAAGGTATAGATTCTGGCTTCACCCCGGCCCGAATTTCTCCGATGACCTGCAAAGTAGAAGGAAGTGTGATCAAATCCTCGGCGATCACCGCATATCCATCCCGCGCTGCCCTGGGAAAGGGTGGAAAATTTCGATCGGCAAATACCGGTTCCCCAAGAACACGGCCAAAGCTATCCAGCAATTCCAGCAATTCTTTGCCGACAGGCGTTACGGTTGCAGCCTGAGTTTCTACGACATGGCGCGCGTCTTCAAAGTTAAGTACAGACGACAGCGGATGCGATGGCATGCAAAAGATAATACGAGGGCGGGGAGGGAAAATCTAACTGCCTAGGAACGAAAGTCAGACAAGACGTGCTTCAATGTGTGCGCATCGCTGGCATGCGCCAAAGCGGTTGGTACATCTACCACACCGTTCCGTACCAGCTTTTCTATTTCAGCATCGAAATGTTGCATACCGTCAGCGGCTCCGCATTTGATCGCTTCGAAAATGTTGTGTCCGCTGGGATCTTCACATTCGACTGAACCCGAGCTGTGGCAGGTGAGCCTGAGGATCTCAATAGCTGCTACGCGGCCACGGCCATCTTTGCGTGGCAACAGACGCTGAGCAATGATGTGGCTCAAATTTTTGGCCAGCCGCGTACGGATAGATTTCTGCTCCTCGACTGAAAAACCACTCGTCAGACGGTCAATGGTTTTCGCCGCATTGGCTGCATTTACCGTAGAGAGAACAATATGCCCGGTCTCAGCGGCTTCAATCACGCGCTCGGTGGTTTCGCGGTCACGCAACTCGCCCACTAGAATTACCTTCGGAGCCTGCCGCAAGGCTGACTTCATCGCGGTGGCGAAACTCGGCGTGTCGATATGCAACTCCCGCTGATGGATGGTGGCACGCTTGTGTTTGTGCAAAAACTCAATGGGGTCTTCGATCGTAATGATATGGCAGACCTGTTGCTCATTAATACAATCCAGCAAAGTTGCCAGAGTGGAAGACTTGCCTGATCCTCGCGGACCGGCGACCAGCACTATCCCTTTTCGCAGGGCGGCAATTTCTTGTAACTGAACGGGAAGATTCAAAGCTGCGAAGCCAGGGATAGCCGTGGGAATCACGCGCATGACAATCGCGCAGCTCCCGCGCTGGATGAACACATTGACCCGAAAACGAGCGATGCCCGGCAAGCCGTAGGAAATATCGCAAGAACCCTGCTCGCGCAAAATGTTGATCGCTTGCTTGTTATTACCAATCAAATCCGAGGCGATACGGCGCGTGTCGTCAGGCGTCAAAGACTCCAGCCCCGGCGCATGCACGGGAATCAGTTGTCCATGAACCTCGATCTGCAGTGGTCGGCCCGGCGAGAAAATTAGGTCGCTGATCTGGTCATTGGCTCGCAGCACCGCGGTCAGCAAATCATGCGTCGCCGATGGCCCCGAACCCGGGGCTTCAATCGAGATCGCAATCGGCGCAATTCCAGGGGTCGCCATAAGGCCTCAAAGAGCTACGCTGGGGAAGTACAGGCGCGGAGCGTGGCAATTTAAATTTAACGAAACTGGTGCTGGCCGGCTAGGAACGTCAAGTGCAACACCTTCGTAATGCGGGAGGATGTGGAAGGCATAAGAAAAGGGCGGCCCAGGGCCGCCCTTTCTGCTTCAAAGAGCTTATTTCTTAACTGGAGCTGCTTTCTTCTTTCCATAGCTGGTCTCGATCGTTGCGCCCATGCCTTGCAACATGGCCTTGCACTCTTCGGCATGCGGGCCATCTGGCTTGAGCTCCAGATACTTCTGGAATGATTCCGCGGTGCCATCCGGTGTAATCATCTTGTCGCCTTTGACCGTCGCCAGCTGCATCAGGTTCGATCCCTTCCAGTAATAGGCATCGGCTTTGGTAGGATCAGCAGCGATGGCCTTGTCGAAAGCATCGACTGCCGCGTGGGCCATCTTTTGATCGCCGGTCTTGTTGGCGTTGGTCAAGGCGGCACCAAGATTGAAGAAATACATTCCTCCATTTGGCGGATCGACTTGGGACGCCTGAGTGTAGGCAGCGACTGCACCGTCGGTATTCCCAGACTTGGAGTAGGCATTGCCCAGTCCGTTGTAGTAAGCGGCCAGCCTCTTGTTGGCATCAGCTTGGGCGGCTGCATCCGGTTTTTTCTCTGACGAGTTTTCCTTCTGGATTTCGGCCTTCTTGATATCGATTGCCTTCTGGAAATCAGTCACGGCTGTATCCAGACGCTTGGTCTTTTCCGTCGCGTCGGTTTGCTTGGGCGCAGATTGAGAGTACGCATCCCCCAACTGGTACCAGAGAACGTCACGTGTGCCATCCAGATTGGTGGCTTCGGTCAAAAGGCCAATGGCGGTCTCGAAGTCGCCGGCTTTGGAAGCGTCGCTGGCCGCCTTCAGTTTCTCATTGAGGACTTTTACTGTTTCGCCTTCTTTGCTAGCGGCGGCCTGCTTTTCCTTCAACTCTGCCTGCGCTTTTTGCGCCTGTTCAGCAGTCATACCTTTCGACTGCAAGGCCTGGGTCTGCTGCGCCTTCATATCGAAGTCGACCGGCGGGTTGTCTCCCGACCCCACTTGCACGCCATCGACTTTGTCGAGTTCCTTGCCATCTGGGCCGAGCAGAATGACCGTGTAAGCGTGAGCAACGGCCACGCCGATCGACATGTATTCGCCTTTGCCGTTGGTCTTCATGTCGAACTTTTGCCCGGTCTCCTTGCTGATGTAGCGGACAGTGGCGCCTACAATCGGCTTGCCCTCCGCGTCCTTGCAAACGCCCGATACTTTTCCAAAAGCTTGTGCCCACGCCGAGGTGGTGCCCAGCGCCACCAGCATCATGGCCACCAGCGCTAGTCTCAATCGTTGCTTCATCTCTGCCTCCTAAATTCGGGTTGTTTTAAATGCGATTCCGGTCACACCGTGACCGGCAATGCCAAATGCCACAGCTAAACTTTTTCCGCAATCGCCGCGTATGTGATTGGATCTTCAGCCCCTGCATCCCGGAATGCCCGCAGGCGCAATACACAGCTGTCGCACACTCCGCAGGCCCGGTCCTCCCGGCTATAACACGACCAAGTTAAATGGAAGGGTGCGCCCAATTCAAGGCCACAGCGGACGATCTCCGACTTACGCAGGGCGATCAGCGGAGTAATAATCCCAATACGTCCCTGTTTCGTTCCAGCGCGGATGACCTGGTTGAACGCTTGATAGTACGCCGGCCGGCAGTCAGGATACCCCGAACTGTCCTGTTCGACTGCCCCAATGTAGATTTTTTCCGCGCCCAAAACTTCCGCCCAGCTTACAGCGACCGCGAGAAAATGCGCATTGCGAAAGGGAACGTAGGTGACTGGGATGTCCTCCCCAACCGCATGCCACTCGGGCACGGTGATTTTGTGGTCGGTCAAAGCCGACCCGCCGATGACTCGCAAAGCATCGTTTTTCACCATGAGACGGCTTTCAATCCCCAGTGTGTCGCAAATGCTTACGAAAGCCCGGCGCTCACGCTCCTCGGTACGTTGACCGTAACTGACGTGAAGCGCGGAGGTCTGGTGATCTCGTGCAGCCAGGGCCGCGCAAACCGTGGAATCCATGCCTCCGCTAAGCAGCACAACCGCACGCGTTTTCTCTGAATTAGATGCCATTTAAACTCATACGCCTTTCATCGCTGGATCCCACACAAACTTATGGATTTGCAGCCCCAGCCGGGCTGGAACGTTGTCCTCCAGCATCCATTCCGCGAGATCTCGCGGATTGAGCAGACAGTGCGATGTATCCGAACTGCCACTCGCCTCTTTGCGGAATGCTGGAGAGAAAAGTACTGCGTTCACGCGTGGTGCAAGATTGTGACGAAGAGTGAAATCCCGGGCGAACTCGTAGTCTCGGCGTCCGCTGAGCACGAACTTCACTTCGTCGTGTGGTAGTAGCGTGGCCAGATTTTCCATGCGGAATGCGTCAGGCTCGCCAGAGTCGGGACACTTTACATCTACAATTTTGATAATGCGATCAGGTACTTGTTCCAACGCGCGTTCGCCGCTGGTTTCAATCAGAACCGTATAATTGGCATCGAGGAGCCGCTGCATCAGCGGAACTAATTCCCGCTCTTGCAACATCGGTTCACCACCGGTGATCTCTACCAACCCGCCGCTCGGGCTGAGCCGCGTGACTTCCAGAAAAACTTCGTCCTGCGACATCTTCTTTCCGCCATAGAACGAATATTCGCTGTCACACCAGGTGCAACGCAAATTACAGCCGGTCAGTCGCACAAATACGCAGGGCAATCCGGCATGGGTGGACTCACCCTGAAGCGACTTGTAGATTTCGGTAATCTGCATGGGAACTTTCAACCGTGAGCCACGGAAGAAGTGCTATGACTCCGAATATTTCGCGGTGGTGACATCAGTCTCATACACCGTGACATCTTTAATCCGCACGCGCCCGTTGGTGATCCGCTGCAACCGGGCATTCGACTCGTCGTAAAAATATTTTGCAAGGTTCTCCGCCGACGGGTTTACCACGGTAAATGGCTCAAGGTCATTGATCATCTTGTGATCCAGACGGTCGATGACGTGCTTCATCACTTCCTTCAGATCCTTGAAGTCGAGTAATAGGCCTGCCTTGTCGAGCTCCTGGCCAGCGAGGGTCACCCGTATCTTGTAGTTATGCCCGTGCGGGTTCTCACACTTGCCTTTGTAGTTGCGCAGGTAGTGTCCGGCCGCAAATGAATCTTCAACTGTGACTTCGAACATGGATCCTCAGAGCCCTAACCGGGCGGAATAGCAGCGCCTAAACATCCATTTTAACGCGGAATTTGACAATCCAACGCCCCTTGTCATTCCGACAAGGACCCTGCGCCAAGGCGAAGGGGACCAGGAGGAATCTGCCATTGGCCGATAGAGTATGGGGGCGGCCCCTGCAAGGCAGAGTCCCACTCGGGACTTCGCGGCCGGTCGGAATAATAATCAGCGGGCAGAAGCTTGTACGCGGTTCCAGGCCTCAGCAGCCTGTACCCGGCGGGAAATTGAAGGGTGAGAGTGGAACAGCCACTCCACCAGCTTGGATGGAGTCCGCTCCGCCAAGTTCTGGCTGGCCAGCTTATTCATCGAAGAAATGAACGGGGTTACGGTTGAGATCGAACGGAAAGCATAGCGGTCAGCCTGGCGTTCGTTGAAGCGAGAATAGGCGTTTAACGCCGGCATAAGTAGCAGAGATAGCAAGGTCGCTACTAATATCAACAATGGCATGTTCGCGAAATCAGAGAGCGTCTCGAACATATGCCAGCGATCAACCGCAACATGTAGGACGAGATTCGCCCCCCAGAATCCAACCAGGGTCACAATAGCCTGTACGCCGATACTTTTCAGAATATGACGGTGGACGTGATGTCCCAACTCATGGGCGAGGACCGCTTCAATCTCTTCCGGCGAATAGTTGTCGAGCAACGTGTCGGCGAGGATGATTCGCCGCGTACTCCCCAGGCCTGTCAGAGCCGCGTTCGCTTTATTGCTCTTCTCCGATAGATTCCACTTGTAGACGCCGCGCACGCGCGTCCCAGCACGCTCACTCAGGCGAACCAGACGCGCTTTCAAATCTTCATTCTGAAGAGGCTCAAACTTGTAGAAGATTGGAAACAGCACCACTGGAGCGATCTGCGCCATCAGCACGAACAACCCTAGAAACACCGCCCATGAGAGCAACCACCAGTGCAACGCGTACTCGCGCAGAATGGAATACAAAACCACGGCAACAATTGCTGCCAAAATTACGCTGACTAGAAATCCTTTGACCTGATCCCAAAGCCAGCTGCCTAATTTTTGATTGGAAAGATGGTAGTTGTGCTCGAGACGGAACCCGTAATATTCCAGCCCGATGCCGATCACTTTGGTCAGGAGCATCAGCATCACCACATACAGAATCAGTGACACGGTGTAGTACTGTCTGCCCCATTGGTATGCGAGGTCGCGCAGGTCCCCGGTCCATCCAGTGACCAGCAAAACAATCAGCAGGCCAAATCCAACCGCAAAGTCAGCGATCCCCAGCCACCGCTTGATGCGGTTATAGCGCTGCGCTTCGGGCGAATCGGGCTGGTCAGTAATTGGGCTGGTAGCCGCCATGACTCAGTAATCCTAGTCTTCCGAGGGCAGGAGTGCCAGTCACAACAGTGCTGCTGGGCGATGTCCGGTCGTGAGGGCAAACCCTCTATCTACTCGCTTTTACAAAGGCTTCGGCGCTGGCCAGGATCTCGCTTACCAGCGCGGGAGAGGCTGCTTCTGTATAGATTCGCAAAAGCGGCTCGGTGCCGGAGGCCCGGAAAAGAACCCAGGCGTCGGCCCCATTGCCGTTGGTGGGGGTGTCGAGGAAAAACTTGATCCCGTCCAAGTCAGCTTTTTTGGAGACGGCAAAGTTGCCAAGTTTCTTGGTGTCTTCGGAAGCAGCGCGTCGAATGGCCCCTAGCTTCACACTGTCAGGAATATGCAAGTCGAGCCGGCCGTAGTGATGGTCGCCGTACTCCTTTTGCAGATCTGCGACCAACTGCCCCAAAGGTTTCCGCTCTTCTGCCATCACATTGGCTAAAAGCAATGAATTGAGAATGCCGTCGCGTTCCGGCAGGAATCGCGAATAGCCGATGCCGCCGGACTCTTCTCCGCCGATGACAATCTCGCGTTCCATCATCAGATCGGCAATGTATTTAAAA
>Ga0157374_10003599_pt1 | contig 13044 bp, 25 predicted proteins | sample M25metaG_FD_115308 | JGI IMG/M metagenome (GOLD analysis project Ga0157374, IMG submission 115308) | Miscanthus rhizosphere microbial communities from Kellogg Biological Station, Michigan, USA - M2-5 metaG | ecosystem: Host-associated > Plants > Roots > Rhizosphere > Soil | place: USA: Michigan...
ACTCCTGCTCAGCCCACTCCCACTGCCGCTCCGACCCAGCCTCGAACGTGGGGAACTCCTCCACGCGGTGCGAGCCAGAGCGCAGGCGATCCACCTGGTACTGCGTCAGGTACTGGACCGTCGACGGGTCCGTCGCGACGCACACGAGGAGCACGGGACCCCAGCCCTGGTTGAGCTCCAGGAAGACGTGCGCGTGCCCGTACAGGTACGCGCGCACCGTGTCGGCGTCACCGCCGCGAGCCGGTCGGATGACCAGGAAGCGCAGCGCGGGGTCACCCGCAACCTCGGTGACCGCGTCCACCGGGGTGGTCACGCCGCGTCCTTGATGGCGGCGCGGCGCTGCGCGGAGCGATCCCGCAGCCGCTTCGTGCGGCGGTCGCCGTGCTTCCCCGAAGCTCCGCTTCGGCGAAGTTCCTGCAGGCGCTGGCCCGCAGTCTTGTCGGTGGTCATGGCGTGTCCTTTCGTCGTGCGGCTGATAGAAGAATCGTAACACGTACGGTGCCGGATGTACAATCCGGCACCGCACGCGCGCCGTCAGGCTGCCACGTCCTCCAGCGTCATCGACACCGAAATCCGCCGCGTGTTGCCGCGTAGGACGAAGCCAGGCGAGCACGGGCACGTGCAGCCCGCTCGCTGCCGCCACGCGAGCTTCTCGTAGCCGATGCCCAGCTCCTTGAGCTTGGCCTCCACGAGGGGCCTCCAGGCCTCGTACGGCCTGGCGTACCGCTCCGCGAGATTCTCCATGAGCGTCTCGCCCTTGGGCCAGACGTAAGCCACGACCTCGCGGCGACCCGCCTCGTCGTAGGAGCGCTCGCGGGTGGTGGCCTCGGTGATGGTGAGCATTGCAGTTTCCTTCCTGGGTGGCTGATAGAAGAATCGTATCACGTCAGGCGGAGCTTGTACAATCACGAAGCCCCCGACCCCGCAAGGGGCCGAGGGCCTCGGAGTTTCTCAGAGCATCTCGCCCAGGCGCATGGCCGTCATCAGGTGACGGGACTCCGTGGTGTTGGCGACGTCGCGGAAGTTGCCCGTGCGACCGTCGTGGACCCGCCACCCCTGCTTGTTCAGACCGCGGTAGCAGGTCGCTTGAATCCTCTTGCGTGTGTACGCCGGGACGAAGTCCGCGTAGGCGGGCGCGGGGTGCTTCGGATTTTCAATCCGCTCCCACGGCGAGAAGTGCTCACCGACGGGGACCGGCGTCGTGATGAACGCGACGATGTCCAGCTCGGAGTGGATGACCTGCACCTCGACGTGCTGTTCGGCGGTGATGGCCTGGGCGGCCTCGCGGGCGGCGGTCAGGTCCTCGAAGGATTCCTGGGCGCTGGTGTTCAAGTGGTACATGGGGTGTCCTTTCGTCGTTTCCCGTAACGGGCTGATAGAAGAATCGTATCACGTTAGGAGCGGCTTGTACAACCGCTCCCAACGTGACGCGCGTGCTAGCGGTCGACGCCGAAGAAGACGAGCGAGAGCGCGACGCTCTCCGCGGGCGTCAGCTCGTCCTCGTCCGCGTCCTCGAGCCGCTCCTCCGCGACCTCGTGCGTGCCGAGCGGCACGGTCACCAGGCGGGTGAGCGCGCGGCACGTGTACTCGTCGGGCCAGTCGCTCTCGCTAGCCTCCTCGGCGTACAGGCCGGCGAGCTCGACGCGGAGTTCGGGCGTCATGGTGAATTGCATGGCGTTTCCTTTCGGGTGGCTGATAGAAGAATCGTATCAGTTTAGGCGCGGCTTGTACAATCTCCGGGCATGGCGAAGGCCGCGACCCTGGGGGCAGGGCCGCGGCCTCGCGGCGCGGGAAGCGGTATCAGCCAAACCGCCCGCGCGGGGAGTGGCGGCATCCCCCGACGCCCGCCAACTCCCATGATGCCCGTGGGGACGGGCACCAGCTCATTCTACTACCAGCCCGCGTTGATCATCTCACGCTCGCGCTGGTCCTCCAGGTAGTTCTCCCAGGCGATGGCCTCCGAGTAGGCCCCGCCGTTCTCCAGCCACCGCTCGTGAGCGGCGTCCGCGTCGTACTCCGCCGCGGCATCGGCCTCCGCTGCCTCCCAGTCGTCCAGGAGAGCGTTCCGCACTTCCGTGGGCAGCGCGCGAAGCGCGGCGTCGTCGGTGACGAGGTGGGCGAGGTGACTGGTGTCAAGCATGGTGGTTCCTTTCGAGCGGCTGATAAAAGAATCGTATCATGTCACAGGCGGCCTGTCAAATAGGCCGCAATGACCAGCACGCTGAGCAGGAAGACCGCCGCCGCGCCCACGATGAGCGCGGCGGCCACGCGGTACGCGGTCACCCCTCTGCCAGCTCAAGACAGGCGTCCGTGATGATCTCCTCCATGATCTGCCGCATCCGCTCGACGAAGGCCTCCCGCATCTGGCTCAGGTCGCCCTCGGCGAGATTGCCGACCCGCACCGCGGCGGCCAGGTCGTGCGCGGAGTCGGTGAGCGTGCTCACCTGCTCCTCCCACTCGTTGGCGAGGTCTCGACCAAACTCAGCGGCGGTCACCTCACACCTCGCCGACGAGGTTGATCTGATAGCCGTTGCCGTCCTGGAACCACTCCGGGGCCCAGGTCCAGCGCGTGATCTCACCGGGCACGTCCGGCTTCTCCTCCGACCAGTCCGAGACGTCCCAGTCGGGCTCCTCGTCGTCGTCCTCCGCGCCCTGGCTGGCGAACTCCTTCTCGATCTCGAAGGCGTCCCGCTTGAGGGCATCCAGGTCCTCCGACACGGTCACCGCTCTCACGAGTCGGTCCTCGAAGTTGATCCAAACAAGCGCGTACATGGCAGTCCTTTCGTCGTCGGCTGATAGAAGAATCGTATCACGTCGATGCCGGCGTGTACAATCAGCCCCGAGCCGCGGCCTGCTGGAGCACCCGCGCGTAGTCGATGAGGCTCTTGAGCTTGCTCATCCGCTGCGTCGACACGGTCACCTCGTCGCCCGTGGCCGTCACCGACCGCAGGTGCACGCGCTCCGGGTGACCCGGGTCCTCCATCACGCGCACGTGAAACACGTCCGAGCCCGCGTGCAGCACGAGGTACCCGACCTCGCGCTGCACCGCGACACCCGCACGATTGAACCGAGACTCCACGTCGTCAAGCTGCGACACTCCGCGCCTCGTACTCTCTCAGGAACTCCGTCAGGAGCTCGGTCGTGTGGTAACCGCCACGCGTCTCCTGCTCGGCCAGACCCGCGGCCTCGAGCGCCAAACCCTCCAGGTAGTCGAGCAGCAACACGTTACCAAACTGCGACTCCCAGACGCCCTGCTCCGACACCGCGTAGAGCGTGCTCATCTCCACGAACACCCGGCCCTCGCGGAGCACCGTTCCCTTCTCGGGATCGTACCGCTTGATCTCCTGCCACGGGAGCTCGATGCCCAGCACCCAGGTCGTCCGTGCGATCACGGGAACGTCGATCACGCGTTCACGCCCCACCGCATGAGGACTGAGCGCTCCGCGGGCTCCACGTTCTGAAAGTCGAAGCCCACCGGGTGACAGCGGTTGCGGTGAACCACGAAGGCCCGGTATTCCCCGGTTACTAGAGATGCCTCCACCAGGCCGTAGACGGTCCCGTCTGGGCCCGTGAGCCGGCGGCCGGTGGCATCCTCTGGATTACCCGACCAAGCCAGCTTGACCGGCTCGAGCACCGAGACCACGGTCCGCCGAGGCGCCGGCCGAAGCCGGCGCCAGAGCGGCCACCTCACTCCGCGCTCGAGAGCGCGACGTTGGTCAGCGAGACGCGCCAGTAGCGACCGCCGTCGCCGTTCAGCTTCGCGAACTTCGCGCGGCCCTCGCCCATCTGGGCGATGCACACGTACTTGCCGGGCGCCCGCAGCATCATGTCGCCGGTGAAGGTGACCACGGTTCCCGGCCACACCTCGGTCACGGCGGGCCTAGGCGCGGCGTTGAAAACGGTACCCCGCGGTGCCAGAACGGCGGCCCGCTTGTCCAGCCGCCAGGTCCGACCTTCCTCGTCCTCCATACTCAAGTTCTTCGGATTGACTTTCAAGACCCGGTAAACCTGGCCGTCCTCCTTGCCCTTGATGTGCACGAGCGAGCCGCGGTCAATCCACTCCGAGACGGGAATGAGATGCGCGAATTCTGGTTCTGACATGCTGTGTCCTTTCGTCGTTGGGCTGATAAAAGAATCGTATCAGATTAGTGCGATAGTGCAAATTGAGGTGCGGGCCCGCGCTGCGTCGCCAGGTCGGGCCCCGCACCGGCCCTCACCAGTCCAGGGACACCGGCTTCATGCCGGGGAAATACCTCAGCACCTCCTGGGGCACGTACCCGAGCTCGCACCGGCACAGCTCGCGCGCGGTCTCCTGGTCGCACCGCATCGCGACTGAGACCACGATGTCGGCGGCGTAGTCGTCACTCTCCATCTCGGGATTGTCACCCGCGACGTCGCTCATGGAGTCCTGGAACGCCTGTTGCGCGGCGTCGAAGTCGGTGAGTTCGGCGATGAATGTCATGCTGGTTCCTCTCTAGTGGCTGATAGAAGAATCGTATCATGTCAGCGCGGGAAAGTACAAGGGCCCGGACTCTCGTCCGGGCCCCGCACTCAGGTCACTCGCTGAAGTCCAGCTCCAGCTCGATCTCACCCGACTCGTCGTACCCGTGGAACGGCGTCTCGCCGAAGGCGAGGTAATCGAACGGGTCGTCCGCGTCGTTCTCGAAGATCGGCATGACCTCGGCGGTATCCGCGAGACCCTGCGCCTGCGAGCAAAGTTCCTGCTCGGACTCGACCGTCAGGAACGTGTCGGTTGCCGCGGTCACCTTGACGGTGATGGGCTCGTGCACGTGGCGGCTACCGCCGGTGGTGCAGAGCGCACGACCGGTGAACGTGTGGCCGACGTAATCGGCGAGGGTGGTGGGCATGGCATTGTCCTTTCGTCGTGGCTGATAGATGAATCGTATCACGACATCGGCGAAGACGCAACTTGCCCCCGCAACCAGCCGATGACCTGGTGCATGTCACCCGCGGACACGGTCCACGCCGGCACGCTCATGTCGAGCATCAGGCCGAAGTTCACCGGCCGCTCGAGCAGCGTGCTCGCGTAGTACCGCGCGCCCGTGAACTGGCCCGCGATCTCGCTCCCCGGCGTCACCGGCTGGAAGCGGTAGCGGGTGTCGTAGAACTCGACCAGCGGCTGCTCCGTCGTGTAGTGACCGGCGACCCCGTAGGGGTCTCCGGTCTCTAGGTAGACCACCGCAAAGTGGCCCACCTCCAGCACCGCGCTCACGAGGTGCCGCCGATCACGGCGAGCACGTGCTCCGGGTTAGTCCGCACCCACACCAGGCAGTCCTCCGCCGAAGCGTGAGAGCCGGTGACCCACGCGGCGAGGTTCTCCGTGCCGTCGAGGCCGAACCGAGACTCGGTCTCCTTGTTCACGGCGTCGTACCAAAACCCCACGTGCGGGGCCTCCGCCTCGTCCGGGTAGGACTCCGCCTGGTTAGACAGGAACAGGAGAAGCAGGAGCTCCTCATCGGTCAGGTTCTCGAGCGTGTACGGGAACCGGTCACTCAAATCGCGACCGGTCGGGTCGAGACCGAGGGCCGAGACCGTGTCGGCGTCGAGTTCGGTGGGCGTGGGCGTGGTGGTGTGCATGGTTGTCCTTTCGTCGGGCTGATAGAAGAATCGTATCACGAAGGGCGCGGCATGTACAATCGCCGCGCCCTCGCCGACGTCAGGCGGCGGTCGTCGTTTTCCGCGCCCGATTCACCAGCGCCTGGAAGCGCTGCACGAGGGTCTCGATCTTGTGCGAGTCCGTCGCGTCGAAGTAGAAGTAGTTCTGCCGATCGGTCGGCTGCGCGTTGTTCAGGTTCACCTTGGACTTCCCCTGCTGGAAGTCGTAGTCCACGACGGCGTACACGAAGTACTCGTCGGGCAGCTGCAGGAAGAGCTTGCCGGTGTTGCTGAAGTTCGCGACCTGCACGAGCTCGAAGTCCTCCGCCGTGGCGATGGCTTCGAGGTGGTCGAGGATTTTCTTCTGGAGGCTGCGCATGGTGTGTCCTTTCGTCGTGGGCTGATAGAAGAATCGTATCACGTTACCTCAGTCGACGCAAATTCCGCAGTCCGCGTGCGCCCGCGCGTGGACGAGGTCCGCGCCCGCGTCGCACTTGTAGCACGGCACCGTAGCGTCGACGTGCCAGCCCACGTGCGTGGTCACGAGCTCCCGATCGCACCCACCGCACGTGACGTGCACGGCGAGGCGCGGTTGCTTGAGCGTGGGGAGTGGCAGTGGCATGGTGGTTTCCTTCCAGGTGGCTGATAGAAGAATCGTATCAGTTTCGGCGCGGAAAGGCAAACGGCGGGCACCCTCCCCCAAGGAGTGCCCGCCGTGCACGGGGGTCAGGCCGCGCTGGGCGCCAGCTCCGACTCGGCCGGAGCCTCGGCCTCGGCCGCGGCCTTGGCCGCTTCCTTCTCGGCCTTGGCCAGGGCCTTGGCGGCCTCCTTGGCGGTCTTGGCCTCGGCGGCCGCCGCCTTCTTGGCCGCGGCGAGCTCGGCCTTCTCCGCCTTGCGAGCGGCGCGGGCCTCGACGGACTGCGCGTTGAACGCGGCGGTCAGCTCGTTGGTCTTCTCGCGGGCGGTCTTCGTGTTCTCGAACTCGAAGCGGCTGCCGTCCCGCGTGTCCAGCACGAGCCAGCCGGACTTGTCGTTGGCCCGGTAGATCGCGGTCTTGGTCCGAGTCCGGGTGTAGGCCAGGGTCCAGCCCTCCAGCTCCGGGGCGTCGAAGCGGGCCTCGGCGGTCCGGGTCCAGGGCTTGGTGCGGGTGCTCACCACGGCGACCGCGTCGTCCTCGACGTCGGCGGTCTCGTCAACCGGCTCGGTCTCGACCTCGTCGGGCTCCAGGATGGAGTCCACCCGGTGCACCTCGGTGCCGGCCTCGGTGGTGACGGTGACGGTGAGCATGCCGGCGTTCTCGGCGTGCGTGGCGTCGGCGAGCTTGATGGCCGCCTCCTTCTCGGAGCGGGTGGCCACCTCGGTGCTGGTGCCCTCGGCGTCCAGGGTGTTGATGCTGTACTTGGTCGACATGGTGTCGGTGTCCTTTCGTCGTGCGTCGTTTGGGCGGGATTGCCCCTGTTGTTACTATTGTATCACGTTTTGATCAGTTTGCAAATTCCGACGTGCTGGTCGGATTGCCACTGCTTCAGCATGATAGATCAATTATATCATGATCTGATCAACTTTAACCGGGCAAGCGTGATTTGTTTCGTAACTACTTAGTACCCGGTCAGGGCGCCCAGCATGATAGATAGATCGTATCATGTTTTTTGATCAGTTGTTCCGCTAGACACAGGTCCGCCGCCGGTCCCGGGGGGAATGGGACGCGGCGGCGGATGACTGGTGGTGGGCGCTCGGAGACGTGATCCGTCGTCAGCTCACGTCCCGCACGTGCCCGGAAAGGACATTAACCGAACACGCTCACTCTCACCACTCCCCCGGCGACGAACCGGGAGTACGTCGGTCGGGCAGGGCGTGGGGCTTAATCCCTGCCCGACCACGGCGTTGTAAACCATTATATCTACGGTCTGTGGACCTCGGTCTCCGGAACCCACACCGTCCGGCGGGGCTCATGGTCATTGGTCTCGAGCAGGACCCAGCGGCCGCGCTGAGTCGTCACCGGCTGGTCGCCGAGCCGCGGTGCGTGCCGCGGCTCGGTGACCTCGGTCCCGGTCATCGCCGGGGGACCGTCAGGTATTCGTAGTCGGTTCGCTTGTAGGCGGCCTCGTACGCCTCGGGGAACGCGGTCTTGACGATGCCGGCGTCCAGGTGAGAGTTGTGGCTCTGGTTCACCTTGATCACCGGCTTGCCGTTGATCGTGCCGATGTCCGCACCGTCCAGGGCCGCGCGGATCTTCTCCTCCGCGACGTCCTTCTGGGCGTCGGCGTACTTGAGCATCTCCTTCGCGGCCTGGAACTGGTCGATGGTGGCCTGCAGCTCCGGCGGAAGCTCCACGGTCACCTTCGGCGGCGTGGCCTCCTCGGCGGCGGTAACACCGGCGCCCTGCATGGCCTTGATAAGCGCCATGAAGTCGACGATGGTGGCCGGTGGGGCCACGGGCGTCGGCGTTGCGGGTGGGGTTGCTGACATGTCGGTTGTCCTTTCGTCGTTGTATATACCATTATATCATGAATTCTACCGGCCAGCCGACGCCATCTCCAGCGCCTTGACCGCCGCAGCACCGATGGCCTTGGCGGCCTCCACCGGCGGCAAGGGGTCCAAAATCCGTTGGACCTGGTTGGGCACCACGTGAGCGTCGAGATCGGCACCGTGACCGTTATAGGTCATCACGATCACGCCGACGCCCGCGGCCACGCACCGGGCCGTCCACTTCTCGAAGGCCTGGACCTCACCGTACGTGTAACACGTGTCCGAGCAGATCACCAGCAGTCGCGCGCCGGAGCCGTGCAACAGCCCGAGCTTGCCGTCCAGCGCCCGGAAGGCGTCGTTAAAGCGCTCGGTGCCGTCGGCCGCGGAGCGAACCTTGATCTCGCTGGGTCGGGTGCCCGGCATGAGCGTCGGGAACGCACTGTTGCCGTAGTGGACCTGGGCCACCGTGGCCTGGATCCGGTAGCCGGCCTCGGCCAAAACCCAGGCCGTGACCGCCATGGGCTCCATGGCCCGGCGCATGGAACCGGAGATGTCCACCATGACGCCGATGGTCAGGTTGGGGTCCTCCGTGTGGCGCCGTTGCACGCGGCGCCACGGCGTGGCGGTCACCGTCTGCCCGCGCTCGCGTTGGGCCAGCCCCTCCAGGGCGTCCCGCGTGTGCAGGCGACCCGGCGGGATCACCGACTGGGTCTCGATCCGCACGCGGTCACGGTAGCGAGCCCGCTCGAGTTCGCGGGCCAGGATCACCGCCGCCGCGTGCTCCGCGGGCTTGGGCGGTCGCTTGCTGGTCACCTTGGAATTGGTCTGCCGGTCCGGGATGTCCGCGGTGCCCTTGCCGAAGACCTCCGTGGCCTTCCGCTCGTGCTCGCGCTTCTCCTGGTTGGCCTTGGCCTCCTCGGAGACGTGGGCCTGCCAGGCCTCAAGCTCCTGTTGCTCACCGGCGTCTTCGTTCCCGCCGAGCTCGGCCGAAGCGGTCGCGTTCTCGAGCAGTTCCTCGAGCTCGGCGAGGAAGGCGGCCATCGCCGCCGAGAGCTCCTCCTCGACCTCGGGCAGCAGCTTGAGCCACTCCTCCGCGAGGAACAGGAGACCGTCGTGGATCTGCTCGGGATCACCCGTCACCTTGAACGCCCTGAGCCACAGGTCTTGAAACCTGTCGATCAGCTCACGGCCGAACCGCTCGACGTACATCGCCTCCAAGTCCTCGACGTCCTCGTCCTCGAGAACGCCACCGTCCCGGCGCGCGAGCGTGAGCAGCATCAGCGTCGAGACCGGGTACGGGTGACCCGTCTTGAGCTCGTCGAGATCGACACCGTCCATGACGATGCCCATCGCTGAGCTGCGCAAAAACGCCTTGTCGTCCGGCCAGGTCTCCACGGCGAAGTGCTCGATCCGAGGCTCCTCGAACATCTCGATCAACTCGCCGAGCAGCGCACCCTTGGGGCTCGAGCGCTTGAGCTGGTCGTTCTTGCCCAGGTCCCAGGTTGTCCACCGCGCGTGCGACGCTTCGTGAATCAGCGCGCCCGCGGCCTTGGGCCACTCGAAGAGCGTGTCCCGCTCGGTCATGTTGCCGACCCAGGCGGGCTGCACGTTGGGCGTGAAGGCGATCTTGACGTCGAGCTCGATCTCCGCCGTCAACGGGCAGAAGCAGGCGGCGTGGCCTTGGCCCGCGCCCTCGCCGATGAAGCTGATGATGTCACTGCGAAGCGCGCGCTCGTTCACGAACGCCGCGATCTGCACGCCGTGCTTGAGCCACTCCTTCGGCGTCATCTCCGCGCGGGTGCGCGTGTCTAATCGGAGGTGGGCCATGGTGTCCTTTCGTCGTGGTCGATAAATCTATTGTATCACGTCGGTGGCCCCGGCAACTCGCCGCGCTCGTGAGACCACGGCTGGTAGGTCGGCGGGTAACTGTGCACGGTCGAAGCATTACACGTACAGGTGTAGGTCTCCGTGAGCCACCCCTGATCGTCGATGCCCTCGGTCTTCGTGACCTGACTCTCGCGGCCCAGCGGGCAGTGATCGTGCGTGATCGTTAGCTCGAGTCGACCAACGCTCGGGTCCGGGTACAGCCGACCCCACTCGTCGGGGTCGTAGTCACCGTCGATCCAGTCGTCGGGCATGGTGAACTCCTTCGTGGTCGTTAAAACTATTGTATCACGTGGACCGTCTCCGGCAAACCGGAGACCCATGCCGCGCCGCGCCAAACCTGGGCTTGCCTCGCCTGGCCATACCCTGCCCCGCCCGTGCTCACCACGTCATGCCTCGCCATACCACGCCACGGCCGGCCTAGCCTTGCCCTGCCCTACCCTGGCCCACCATGCAAACTCAGGTGTCCTTTCGTCGAGATCCATACCGCACCATGCCACGCCACGGCCTACCCAGCCATGCCGTACCACGCACTGCCCAGCCATACCGCGCCTAGCCGCGGCTAGCCACGTCTAGCCGACGAGGCTCTCGATCGCGTACACGGTCGAGAGCTTGTCGACACTCTTGCGATGCGTCACTTGATTTCAAGCGTACGTACCGCTTCTCCGTACCCACGAGTCAGAGCATCCGCGACTTGCGGGCGATCCATTTCTGGGCTCTGACTCACCATGTTCGCGAGAGCCACCGGCTCACCGTAGATATCGGCCATGCGCTTGAACCCGAGCATTTCCCGAATTGCCGGGAACCAGGAGATCTCCGACGCGTCGTACTTCTTCTTGAGATTCTGGGCCACCGTCACGAACTTGCTGGGAACGCCCATCTTGCGCATGAGCTGGAAGTCAACGCCGACCTCGACGTGCAGCAAGAATCGCGAGACTAATGCCTCGCTCATTTTCGCGCCGGGGGCTCTCGGATTACACGCGCCGAATACCACGAACCCCGGCTTAGCCTCAACGGGATCGTGCTCAGGATTGGCCGTGATCTTTAATTGAGCGCGGCCGTCCATAACCGAGTAAACAACGGCCATGACCCGCGAGTCAATAAGGGCGATCTCGTCCACCAACAATGGGAGACCAGCGTCCATTGCCAGGGGCAACGGACCATCGACCCACATAAAGCCACCGCCCGGCAATGGCACGTAGCCGCCAACGAAATCAGCCACCTCGGTATCGCCCGTGCCCGGCACGTAGTAAAAGCCGTCCTTGGTAAAGGCGGCCTCAAACATCGCCGTCTTGCCGGTACCGGGACCGGAGTACAGGAGCACGGGCACGTCGTTCCGCCGCGCCTCACGCAGCACCTCGACGTCGTCGTGGATGCCCATCTTGCGGACGTAGTACGTCTCGCCGTTGGGCCGCACGATCTCCCGCTCGGGGCTGACGAGACCGGTGGGCGTCACGGGCGCGATCGGCACGGTGCCCGTATGGGTCCCGGCGGAGACACCGGCGCCCGGGCCAGGGATCCGGCGGCTGGAGCCCGCGGCGGCCTTGGCCTTGTCGGCCAGGGCGGCCGCGGCCACGGGGTCCGTGTTGGCCGCCGCTGAGGCGGCCAGGACCTCCGCGACCAGGTCGGCACTGGTCCGGCGCGGTGGCTCGGGAATAGGGGTGGTCATGGTGTCCTTTCGTCGTCGTAGTTATATTGTATCACGTTGGTAGACGTGGGCAAATGTAGTCTCACTTTGGTCTCACTTTGGCACGATGCCTGACCAAAGTGGGTTTCAGATCGTGTAGCCGAGCTTACGGGCCGCGCGCTGAGCGCGCTTGATCACCTCCCACGGAGTCCGCTTCATGCCGCCGACGTACTCGGCCACCTCGGTGGCGGAGAGCTCGACGACGATGGGGTCTCGTGGCACCCGGTTACTGCGCTCGCGCAGGAACGCCTGGTAGGTGCTGGTCAGCACGCTCAGGTCGCGGTAACCCTGATTCCGCCACACGGCGCGGTGCGTCTTGTCGTTCTGGTGGCGGTTGAAGACGAAGATCGGGGTCTCCGGCGGCGCGCCCAGGGGTCTCGGCATCACGATCCACTGCCAGCGCTGACTCCAGTTGTCCACCGGAAAGGTCACGGTCGGGTCGGGGCTGGCCGGGTAGGTGACTACGTCGAAGTAGCTCGCGAAAAACCGCTCGGGCATCGCGGGAAGCGTAGCCGGCGGCGTGGGTGTCGTCATCGTGTCCTTTCGTCGTGGTGATAATTCATTATATCATATTGGACGACGACGGTACAACCGGAGACGACCGCGCCCTACTAAGCGAGCGCGCGCGAAAACGTACTAAGCGGAATCGTTCGCAAAGTCGAGCAGCTTCGCCGCTCGCTGCACGGCTTTCATCTGCTGTTTCAGCTTAGTATTCTCGATACTAAGACGGTCGACGTCTTCAAGAGCGGTCGCGAGCTGTTGCTCAAGCTCGAGGAAACTCGCGTAGCTCTGAGTCTCCGTGTCCTTGACGAGCTCGGTCACGAGCGAGCAGATCAGCTGCGCGCGCTCGGAGAGGTCCACCGCTCGGGTCTCGCGCTGGCGGCCGCTCACGCTCGTCCGCGCGCGTCGCCTACCCGAGAAGGGCACCTCTCTCGGGTCGGGGTACTCGGTCTCGAAGCGAGCGCTCACCGCCGGGTCCCAGGTGGGCACCGGCGTCTCGAGGGAGTACAGGTACAGCTTCGTGTTCCGGCTCACGTGCCCCGGCCGCTCGTCGGCGTGCGCCAGCCGCCGGTGGACCTGGGGGTGGTCGTTTAGGAGCTTACGCAGCGTCTGCTCGTGAACCGGCCGCGAGTCACCTGACTCTCGCGCCACCGCGTCCGTGAGACGTAGGGCGTCTCGCACCGTAAAAGAGTGCGAAACTGCTCTAGCGCTTTCCAGCGCTTCGAGCATAAACGGCTCGAGTTCAACGGAGGGAAGCGAGACGGTCGTCGTTGGTGGCACGTGATAATTATATCACGTTAAGGGCCGAGCGGACACCGGTGTATATAGGGTCTCGGGAAAATCCACCGTCGCCGGTGTCGCGTGAGCTACAAGAGCGCTGAGAAACC
>Ga0157374_10003600_pt1 | contig 13042 bp, 9 predicted proteins | sample M25metaG_FD_115308 | JGI IMG/M metagenome (GOLD analysis project Ga0157374, IMG submission 115308) | Miscanthus rhizosphere microbial communities from Kellogg Biological Station, Michigan, USA - M2-5 metaG | ecosystem: Host-associated > Plants > Roots > Rhizosphere > Soil | place: USA: Michigan...
AACTCACTTTCAAACTGCTGTGGAAGCAGTTCAGGGAAGAAGTCTGGGATGTCAATTGTGATTCCATTCTTCCTGACCCGGATGATCTTCGTGGATTCGGTTTTTAAGACGTTCTTCTCGAACTGGATTAATTGTTTAATGAAAGAGGAGTTGGGTCGGGAAACTGGTCTCTTAGAGACAACATGTGTATATGCATCTCTGACATTCATTTTCTTGTATTTGATGAGGTAGGCCATTATGATGGCAGAGGATCTTGAGACCCCTGCCAGACAATGAACAACTACACTACCCTTGTTCTTCGCGAGCTCTTCGTTAATCCTGTCTGCTGCCGTATCTAAGAATGGATAGATGTCCTCTGCCCTGTCATCCTCTATCGAAACTCGCAATGTCTGGTATCCATGGAACTCTGGAACCTCTTGAGATGCATTGACGACAAAAGTGATATTGTGTTGAGTAAAGTTCTCTTTATTGAGGCCAAAGAGACCAGTGAGAAATACTCCATCGACAATCTTGTTCATACTTCTATAGGGAGTGGAGTAAATGATTTTGGTGTCTTCGGAGACATCCTTGCCATTTTCAAACAGCTTTGCATGAGTGGCTTGAGATGGGAGTTTCATTTTTGGAGGTGATTTTGAGGACTTGTCTTTGTTCTTTGGTTTCTTCCTTCTGAACCACCTGAACATTCTCTTAATGGTAGTGACACTGAAAGCTAGTCGTCAAAATGATTCCAAGGATCATAATCTCGCGCGAAATCAAATACATTCAATACAAAGAGATGCGAGTTACATTAACGTTTTATTTTATCAAACGTCTGGACAAGAATTACTTCTCAGCCTCGACATGACCCTTCTCAGAGACGTAGATCCCATCCAAGAACTTTCTGATATCCTTGTTCTTGACAGTAGTCGACTGTTGGATGGAGGCAGCACATCTCGACACCAGTTCAATGTCGTTTCCCTGAAGAATGATCTCATCCTTCACGTTAGCAGACGGGGCCACAGTAACTCCAGGACACATGTTGACATGTCTAAGGATCTTCTCACCCAAGAAGTTTCTTATCTCGACTGACTTGCCTCCATCCTGAGTCGTAATGTTGATGGGAAAGTGAGCATACACAGCCCTCATCTTGTACTGGAACCCTCGAGTGACACCAACAATCATGTTCTCGACATGGGAGCAGACAGTCCTGACATTGGCAGTCTCCACTCGTTTTCCAAACCACTTCCTAACCAGGAGTTTATTCCTCTTGACTTTTCTGATCTCAAGACTGTTTTTGGAGAAGTCTCGCGACAGACTTCCTCTCTTGCCTTTGATGGTCACTCGACCGGCTCGGACGGTACACGTAATGTCGGCCGGGATGTCAACCAACTGGTTCGCCATGATGGTCTTCATTCTTGAAGGGTTGAAAAGAGTACTTTTCCAATGAAATGTATGGAGACCTCAAGACAAGAAGATGAACAGGAACAGGAAACGTGTTGTCTTCGTGATGACTGCGCCCTCTGTTTACAGTCATCTGTCTCTCTTGTTTGGTTTGGAATCATGTCTGTCATGGACGACTTTATCGCTTCCATTAAACAGGAACACCAAGGCATCAAACAAGAGGAATCATACGATGGGAATGGACAAGAGACCCATGAAGAGAACAAGTTCCTTGCGGAAGAGGATGAAGGCAGTAAACACTCGTCAGGATCTCGAAGTCATAGAGAAAGAGACAGGGATCGTGACAGACATCGTGACCGAAGGGACAGGGATAGAGACCGCGACAGAGATCGAGACAGGAATCGAAAGAAGTGTTCAAGAAGGACTCGGTCTCAGTCCAGAGAACGAAGGAGACGAAGCAGAAGTCAAGATGAAGAGAGGGATCGTAAGGATTCTTGTCTTCAGGAAGACATTAATGAGTCTGACTTGAGAAGGATGTTGTTGATGCAGCAGGAGGCTGCCAGACAAATGGCTGCCCTGTCTGCTCAAGAACAGCAGCAAGAGATAATGAAGGAAGAAGAACCGCCATCAGTAGTTGCAAGTGATTCGGAAATTGTCCCACAGGATCCTTCAGGACCTCTGATACCAAACTTCTCGAGTAAGAGACCTTCCAGGAGAAGGAAACCATCCATTTACTGGGATATACCTCCTGCAGGATTTGAACATGTCTCTCCCTATCAATACAAGCAGATGCAGGCTGCTGGACAGATTCCAGCCACTCAACTCTTTGGCCCTACTCTGGCTGCCGACATGTCAAAGGAGGTCTCTTATGACAGACATGGGAACCCACGAGAGACTCACAGGACATCTGCTGTTGTCGCTCCCCCACCACCAGTGCCAGTTGTCGGATCAACCATTACCAGACAAGCCAGGAGGCTCTATGTCGGTAACATACCTTTTGGTTGTACAGAAGAGGAGATGATGGAGTTCTTCAACACAAGAATGCATGTCTGCAACTTCGCTCAGGCACCTGGTAACCCTGTACTTGCCTGCCAGATCAACCTGGACAAGAACTTTAGCTTCCTTGAGGTATGTTTTATTTTTATCGCAGTCATTTCGATCTCTTAGGACATTGATTCCAATAGAGATGCCAAGTACTGCTATATTGCTTTGTTAGTTCTGTTTATTCTGTGATGTTTTTGACATGACATGACATCACGATTTGTCCTCAACAAACATACTAATTTCCTTTTATTTAAACAGTTCCGATCGATTGACGAGACCACTCACGCAATGGCTTTTGACGGCATCAACTTCAAAGGTCAATCACTAAAGATTAGAAGACCCCATGACTATCAACCAATGCCTGGCATGACCGAGGCTCCCAATATCACTGTACCCGGAGTAGTATCTACTGTTGTGGCCGATTCTCCTAACAAGATCTTCATTGGAGGTCTGCCTAACTACCTCAACGAAGACCAGGTCAAGGAGCTGCTAATGTCGTTTGGACAACTTCGGGCATTCAATCTGGTCAAGGACTCGGCCACTGGTCTCTCCAAGGGATACGCTTTTTGTGAATACGTTGATGTCTCCATTACAGACCAGGTATTTAACTTGACTTGCTCTCATTATTTCACAGGTTAATTAGTTGTCTATTGAATCCTTTTGCATGTGTCTTGAATCGAATGGACCTACTTTTAATGGTCTCTATCCTTTCTTTGCAGCCACGGCATCAACAGATGACTTGTTTGTTCATCCAATTATTTTTCCTCCTGTTTCTTCCTCCTGTTTCTTCCTCCTGTTTCTTCCTCCTGTTTCTTCCTCCTGTTTCTTTTTCGTGATTCTCTTGCACTCTTCTCTCTCTTTTCTAGGCAATCAATGGACTCAATGGCATGCAGTTCTCGGACAAGAAGCTTGTGGTTCAGCGAGCAAGTGTCGGAGCCAAGTCTGGTCCATTAGCTGGGACTATGCCTGTGGGAATGATTGGAACGGGAGCCAACATGATACCCATTCCAGTTTCACTTCAGATCCCAGGTCTTCCATCGACGGTTGGATTCGGGCCCTCATTTAGTTCAGACCCAACAGAGGTTCTCTGTTTCATGAACATGGTAACCCCAGAGGAATTGGTCGACGAAGAGGAGTTTGAAGACATCATGGAAGACATTCGAGAAGAGTGTCTCAAGTATGGTTCTGTGAGAAGCCTTGAGATTCCACGTCCCATTCAAGGAGTGGAAGTCCCTGGTCTGGGTAAAGTCTTTGTTGAGTTTAACTCTTCATCCGAAGCTCAGACTGCCCAGACCAACTTGGCAGGCAGGAAGTTTGCTAACCGAGTAGTCCTGACCTCATTTATCGACCCTAAGAAGTACCACTCAAGGGACTTTTAACTTTCACTCAATATTTAAGTGAAACTGCTTGAGTTGTTTTTCATTCTCATTTACATTTAAAATTTCACTAAATGATTTTCAAGCCAATGACAAGAAATAAAGTAAAATAACGATTCTGACTAATTTGTTGGTGGAAATTATTTATTATTCTTTGACTTAGACTTGTAATGGAAATGGATCGATATTAGCTTTGCTTTTGCTCGTTTCAATGGCATCAGAGCATGTTATGCAACAGGATCTCATTTTCTTTGATTGTATTGTTGTTTCCTTTGCTTTCTCTGCTTCAAGGCATCTGTTTTGGCTTCTGCTATCCTTGTTCTTAATTGGTTTTCTATGCTCATCTCCGACACCCCCTCCTGAGTCCAATCTCTCGCGTATTTGTCGGTATTCTTTGTCGCTAAATCTATCTATGACTTTGAAAGGTCGCATCCCAATTGTCTACCTTTGATTACGTGTGCTCTTTTTCAAGATAAAGCATGGAGACTAGAAAATCCAATTCAGAACATATTTTGAGCGAATGTAGAGGTAAACTTGTTATGTTGGTGTAGTTGGCTGTGTAGGACCAAATAAAACTATAGGAAACATGATCAAAAAGGAAATAAATGGTTAGATCCAATGAAGGAAATGGAAAAACTATTATTTTATTTTTGATAATCATATATTGTTTGTCTTTTCATTTCCTGTAAATACATAGGTCAACTATTCGAGTGGAAAGTTTTGTGAGGACAACTAGTGATCAAATACGTCAGAAAATTTTCCTTCTCTTTTCTTATGAATAGTTGGTGGCCTTTGAATGTGAATCCAACCTACATTTACCAATTCCTACGCAACGTCAGCAGGAAAGGAAAATATTCCACACATCTTTACAAACTATTCAAGTTATTGAACTTAAAAAAGATGATTCTATTGAGTTAGTAATTATGATGTAATCTCTGTCTAATCAGATCATCTCTAATACCTTTACTCTCATAAGAACTCCTTTGTACTCATGAAACAAACTTTATTTAAAGTTTACATGTCAAGGAAATGCAACGAGTAGTCAATGGTTACTAGAAATGTTCAAGAATCCTTGTACTCCAAATGAGTTATTCTCATCCTGTCATCGTAAGAACTGAATACAATTCAAGGAAATGTCACAGACATGATTACAGATGACGATTCACTTCTCTTTATCGCCCACACACATCCTTAAACTCATTTCTTTAGTTACACTTGTCTGAGTAGCTTCGCTAATTTTCATATGATTTAACAAATGAAAGGACAATTCCATGACGTGTCGTATTACCTTGAATAACATGATAATGTAGACGTTTAGTGATGATGTATTCATGTCTGTAGGTATCTATAACATAGTACAGAAAGACTCGAGGGAGAATCCAAGAACTCGTGCATGCCTTTCTCTGGGTCGTAAATAGAATAGAACCCTATCCTTTTCTCTGTCTGCTGTCACCAAGGATGTTGAGTAGCAACATACTTACGGAGTGTTTGAGGAGACCGAACTGATGTAGTTATGGAAGGTAATCGGGTTAAGAAATGGAATGGAATCATTTTGTTAGTTTTTCTGTTTCTGCTAAAAACTAATTTTTATTAGACTCACATGTCAGAGTCGATTTCGAAATAGTTCTCAAGGAAAATGTATCAGACAATTCGATTAGACGACAACAGAACATTCTAATGATCCTTCTGTGGAACAGTCTTCCGCCCTAACATTGTGATTATCAAGACATGAATAGAAAAAATGTTGATAAGGGAGCCAAGTGATCTATAATCAACAGGAATACGTATTAACGAGTTTCCATCTTCTCAAGAATACCCATAACATTTCGAGTCAATGATGCCATGTTCTTGTCAAGTTGTCCTCTCAGATGTCGTCTGGTTTGACGACAAAAATCACTTTCAATTATTTTAGTTCTTCTCAGTTCCTTTTCATCTTCATTTTCTGGGCTCTTTTTTCTCTTCTCAAAGAGATTATCGACCCAAGGAATTATTGCGTGTAAAATTGTGTAGACTGATAATCCCATCCAAAGATCAAGAAGAGCCATAGAAAGCAAGAGGTAATCATTGAAGAGCATCTGAGGGATGGCTTCGATTCTAACAAACAAGTCCTCTGGAGCCATAACTTGAAACTGGAGAAAGTCTTGATTGAGAGAAGAGGTAACTCTGGTCGAAGTCAAAGTAAAATCAAATTTACAATCAGTTCCTTTACAGCCATGTATAGAGCAATCTTTCTCCGCATTTTTGACCATCTTTCCAATGCTAACATTTCTGACATCTATGCTGCTGACTAGTCTACAGTTCATTTGCTCATCTGGAGCAGTTTGCTTGGTAATAACATTGAAGGGTAGTTTTCCCAATGATTTCATAATCTTTCTGCTCAAACATCTCCTGACACATTCCGACTGCGATCGATACAGGCACCTGGTTGTGTAGGGGGCAGGCAAAGACCAAGAGGTTACCATGTAATACTGCATGTAGAACTTGTTGATGTCTTGTAATCCACTCATACCAGCCGTCAAGTCCTCTCTTTTTATCCTTCGAATAATCGGAGCCAAAGACAAGGAAATGTAAGGGTATGCATTGACAGAATGAATCGCTGGTCTAATGAGACTACTGCTGCCCAAATGAGTGGAATTTGTAACCAAACGAATGAAATAAAAAATGTTACCATATTTCGGACCATAAGTCAAGAGAACCTTGTCAAAGGTTACCTTCCTTAGTTTACTCACAGAAACCTTACTCATATGAGTGACTGGAATCCCACTGGAGTTATTGTCAAATTCCTGTCCAAACTTGTGGTGTTTTCTGTAGTCTGGGTCCATAACAAAGAGATAACATATGTACTCCTGGGTATGAAACTTTCGCAGATGGAATACCCATGAAGAGCAGTAGTCCCCTTCAAACTTGTCATAATTAAAGTTGTCTGGGTTTCGTAGGAGACAGGACTCAAATGACGTGTTTGGAGTGAAATCGAAGATATCCCTTAGGATGACAAGCTCTTGAATCTTGCAAATGTCGTGTTGGTTTAGCGGAGGAGTGAAGGTCGTGTTGTATTTCCAATTCAAGGCATCAAAGTCTAAAATGTCGAGGTATCTAAAGCAGGCAGAGATGGCAGGTGCTTCCAGTTTCTTGGGGATTTCCAGGACAAGTCTTGTTCCGACTTCGAAGGAGAAAAATGACTGGGTAACCAAAACAATTTGTGTGAAACAAGCGATAAGACAACAGGAGATGAACACCTTAGAGATCAATGCATTTCTTTTTTGATGAAATATTGTTCTAAAGATTTGCATTTTTCAACCCGTAGTTGGCTTTCGAATGTCTCTATATTGAATGGACGAGGTTGTATAACATTCCTTCCGTAGTTCTAACCTTTTTATGAGAACCCTTGACTTGTAATTTTTCTTGGAATCGAACACGAAAGAAAAATGGTTCTCATTTTTCTTTCGTGTTCATATTTGATTCAGAATGAAAGCATAACAAGTGCTCTTGTGGTCTATCATTTCGATCATTATTTTTCCTTGAATAGAAGATCTAACAGAAATACCAGACACGAAGTCTCGTGACCACATAATAAAGCACTTCTTAGGCAAATGAATGTTAAGCGAAATACAGTGAGATTCTCATAGAAAAGGTATTTATGCCACAGGATGAGAGACCATAACAAAATGTAAGTAAATCTGCAAATAAAATCACAAGACAAAGAAAACACACATATAACTGGTTTCTTTTTTACCATCTCATTATGTCAGGATAAGTACACTTCTTAGGAGAATCTCTTGCTGATGGAAAATAAAGGAAGGCTCTCATCCGACAACACATTCCAATTCACGGATCCTTAGACTGTCTTAATGACCCTGAGAGCCATTTCTTCTAGAGATTACGATGGACTACTTCTGATGACGAAAGACCTACAAGAAAAGAGATTATTCTGGAAGACAATCAGGGCAGTCAAGTAACAAGAACACAAGTAGAGAGTAAACTAATAGTGTCTGTCTCTGACTTTTATTCGTCTCAGATTTAATCCTGTAAATGAGTAAAAGGACAAGGATCACGTGAAAGGAAGAGGAAGTAAGCAAAGTCTCGGGTTCATGACATGACGACGATAGGATTAATCGCTTGGTTACAGTAATGTAATGATGATGCACTACTGGGATGAAACAAATTGTGTGGGAGTAGGAGTAGGAGTAAAGAATACATGATTGTTCGAATGACTACCTGTTTCCTTGAAAGAAGTAGAAGGAAAGGGAAGGTGTAAATCTTCCCCTGGGAAATTTACTTCTTTGTCGGCAATACCTTTTGATTGTAATGACAATAGAAAAAGTAGGACAATAGAGACCTCATTCAAGAGACACTATGATAGTCTTTTTACGAGGAAAAGGAGTCGTACTAAGGATTTCAGACTTTGATTCGAGAGTTTTATTTCATTAGTGACTGTGAAATCACTAAACTAGTAAATCACTCGAGATGATCAGCAGTTGAAATGTGTATCACAAACAAACATGAAAGACCGATACAAGTTGGTCACTGTCTTGATTGAGTACAATCATTTAATGTGTCTTTGTTTTCATGAATAAGAAGTCATTTAATGTGTTCACATGAGATCATGAGAGAAAACTTGAGAGAGAAAATAAATCAAAATAAACCAGACAAGACATGAGATGTTAAAGACAATTGACTGTAACAATACTTTTCAGGAAGAAAAGGAAGTTGTGCTCAAACCTACGTGGGATGTGCAATGGATTGGATTGAATGAGGAGAAGGGTAGGAGTCATCATCAGGCATCATTTACGGATACCAATCATGTCAGTTCGTTAACCAAAGTGAAGAAACACGTTATCACCATTATTGTCATCCAAATCTGAAGCCTTCTTATTATAGTTACCTGTGTAACTACTCAACCTGACAGGATGGAGAGGTGAGTGCAGTAGGGAAGAAGAAAAAGGTTCATGTGAGGACATTGATTGAGAGGACATTGATTCAGGATCTGATTGCAAGGCATTAGCATTCCGTCTCAAGCTATTGCTCAGCATGCTATTGGATGCAGAGGAGGCAGCAGATCGAAAAGAAGGTACAAATAATTTGTTGTTTTTGTTTAAAACATTGCTTTCAGGTCCAGGACCCAATAAAAAATCACTCTTTGGATTCTCTTCAGAAGGATTAGCATCAGCCTTCAAAGCACTAGAATCGGAAGAACTCGAAGGTGCATAGAAGCTCGAAAGAAACAGATGAGGCATGAAAATACGAGAAGCACGAGGAGAAGATGAAGAAGAAGAACGTTTAAGTTTAGAAGCAGAAGCAGAAGCGGAAGCAGAAAACTTGTCTAGATTATCATCATCAAAGTTAATCAAACCATACAATCGAGAGGGATCATAGAGTCCGGCGTAGAAGGGAACGTCAGCAGCAGGTTGACCAGAGTAATAGAGGGGATAGTCATCGGTGTCTTGAGGGACATCCACTGGGGTTCTCTTTCCAAAGTGAAGGTACTTGTGTCCTGCCCGACCGAACCTCATGATTTGGTGAGGAGTCCGGCCGAATCGGAGGATGGCATTGGACGAGGGAATCGAAGCAGAGGCCCTCTTGACTCCTTCATCTGAGGATGAAGCTGCGAGGTCTTCGGACAGAGCTGTTCAAGGAAAAAGTTGTTGGAACGTTGGTATCAGGTAAATGTGATCGATTGAATGGACAATTAAACTTACATGGCTGAACAAAAAGTAAAAGGAGGGCAAATCCCAGTGAAAGAAGAAGTGTGCAGTTGAAGGCGGAAGACCGGAGAGGATTCATCTTTTCTTGTTCGTGGATTCTAATAAAAAGGCAACTGTTGAGGAGAATCAAGAGCGAAGAGAGAAAAAAGTGTGTTATAAAACGGAAGTAATAAATCATATGTAAAGTTATAGAGCAAACAGACTGACAAGAATGAATAGAACTCAAGTTCTAAAACGTGATACAGAATAAAGAACTCACTCTCGAAGTGACAGTCTCGAAAAGAGTACTAAACCAAATGTCAAGAACAAGAGCTGTAGAGGATGACTTGAACAGTGTGATGGTTTGATGAGGATCAAGAGTATTTGAACCTTCTCTACTGGTCTTGTTCTCTTGTCGAGTGACTGCGTGTGACTTCCTCACGTCAAACATGGTCTGTAGGAGTTGAGCAGTTCTCTTTCGACACAACTTTCAGAGCAGTTTCCGTCCATGTGTTTAGTTAGTTTCCCAATGATTTAGATGGCACGACTGATGGCAGAAATTTCTTGTTGTTTTATTCTTGCCTCCTGTTGGTGTTATATTGTCGGTCTCTGTGATGGTCACTTGTCTGGTTCCAATTTGTTCTCCGGTTACTTCTAATTTGCTTAGGGTTAGGTTGGGTTCCCACTCCTTATTCCGTGATGAAACACTTGTTTTCGTTTCCTGCAGATCTATTTCCATTAATCGTTGCACTTATTCCTTTCGTAAGATGTTAGCTAATGGTTATTATTGGATGGGATCTGATCTAAACCTGATGCTCCAATAAAATAGAAAACGAGTTCTCGTTTTAGTTAAAGATCAAGACAATGGATCTAATTCTTTCTTGTTCTAATGGAAGCGACATCATGTGCATTAAATTTACTAGAATGTTCTAGAATCCTATGGTCTTAAAGAATGTCAAAGGTTTTACTATTTGATTTCTATTCGTAGGAGGAGAACGATTTCGAAACATTATCCTCGAGTTAGACATTGTCGTCAATGAAAAGTCAAGTGCTTTGACATGTAAAGTTTCTGACCCAAAAACTGTGGTGTTGTATTTGCTTCCTCTGTTCCCGAATAGTTTCCTTCCTCTGATAAATGCCTGTGGCATTCAAAGTGCAATAAAAGTAAGTACCTGCCCACTCTGTTGTAGCCGAAATAATATGATTGTTTCTCTCTTCCGAAACAAGTGAGTGTCTCAGGTGGCAAAGGGTGTTACTCCATTACAAGATGCAGGAGATAACCCATGCAAAGAATGTGAGTTCCTGTTATTCATTTATTCAACCATTTAGTCTGCAACATAACTCACGTCAGATACTTGACGTCACCGAAAATTACATCAAGGCAGGAATGTCAACCATTATACCAATTCATTGAAAAACATGGCCCTATATATGCATAGACATGTTAGTGTAAAAACTATATTTTTATGGCTAAATGAGTCCCACTCCAGGTATGAAAATAGAAGTCATTGAAAAAATACAGTATTCCTATGACTTCGAACTTGTTTTATACAAACTTTCCAGTCAATCATTCTTTTGTGATACTTTTCTACAAACTTGACATGCATTTCAATGTTGAAATCATTACAAAACATGTGAATGCGAATTCTAATTAATTTCTAATTAGTTTCTACGAATTCAGTTGGAAAGGTGTGGGAGTGAGCATTCTATGTAGGATCCTATTTTGAAACAAAAGCAAGATAGAAAATCCAGATAAATCAATGTCCATGGGAGTGAAAAGAAGTGAAGGTAGTCAAGTCGAGAGATTTGAAACCTGAGTGACAAACACGAGACGAACCGGAAAATGAAAGGATGCCTCTTCTCATATTAATTATCTCCTTTACCATCATCTCAATCATCTCAAAGGCATTATCAGGTAGAGATTCTGGGAATTAATTGAAATATGAGAGAATGCTTATGTAGCTGATGAAGCAACAAGATCCTTAACTTGTTCATTCTGTTGGAGTAATATAATTGGTTATGTTAATGCAGTTCATGTCTTGTAATATAAGTGGAATGCTCTTAAGAAGAGCATTCCACTTGATATGCATAACAAAGTTCTGACAGGTTTGCTCTTTAGTTTCATGATGAGTAGATCTCAGTATGGAGATTTCATGATATGTCCACCGTCATTCGGCTTCTTGTGTCACACATGTCTAGTTGTCAACAGTAAACAAGTGAATTCCGAGTGGGTTTCAAAAAGAAATGTAAATTTGAAAGGTTGTTTATCAGACTTTATATGCGCACTTGGCTGCCATTCCGGGTACTTTTTCTTAACATTTTATCGTATGCCTTGACCTTTTGAACATGAAAATAAATACAATTTCTAGTGACACAGGATACGCGAGAAACTTGAAACTTAGTCTGTTGGTCAAGACTTCTTCAATAGTCTTGTGATATAAAGAAATGTTAAAAAATACAAGAAACTCGATCTCGACTTTTTTTGTTATCGAACTTGAACTCAACAGTAGGAGTAGATAAATGTTTCTATTAATGTCTACAGTCATTTTATTCTTCTTTTTTTGTTAAAATTTTGCACTAAAAAGTCATAAATTCCATAGTATTTTGGTTTAGCACTTAAACAAGTTAAATTGTTAGTTTTTGTTACAAATATATTAGTGTAGTCATGTAAAACAAGTAAAACACAAACAGGCATAAGATTTGATTCTTGTTCATGTCAATTAGATTCTTCGATTCAATGTTGAACACTGTGTGGTTCGAGTGGTAGACGTGACCCATCAAACATGCTTGTATTTTGTAAAGATCATGTAGAGCACCCTCAGGGTCGACTTCAAGTCCGCGTTAACAATGTCTTCCGCCCTGACCTTGTGTCTCACGTTTATCCCTGCCTCCTCCATCAGACTAAAGGCCACGTTGACATTGTGTAGTTTATGGACTGGAGAGGTATTGATGTAGTTGTCCATCTGGACTGCAGTCTCTTTACTGCCTGAAGTGTTGACAACAGATGCATCCTCCACGATCGTGGGTTCACTTGGGGTCGTAAAGATGTTACCCAGGGGTACAAAGTAACCTTCCATCATCCCCATCATGAAAATTAGCAGTAGACCATCAGAGAACTGTTGAGGATCCAAGTCAGTTCCAGTCTGACCAGAGAAGCACTCAATGTTAACTCTGTTCAAGTGTCGATTGACAAAGTTGACCAGGCTTCTCTTGACTATAATCACCTTGTCAGGTGCATGATCGAATAGGGTATCAAAGGCATCCCGTTGCTCCAGTCTCATACCGAGTTCATCGTATGAAGCAGTCAACTGCTCAGTCACTGTTCGACTTTGCAGTCGTCCCTCTCGTTTTTGGACGATAACGACATCCAAAGTGACATTGTTGGGTAGTCTTATGGGTGCCCTATAATGTCTAATTAGTGCTACAAGAAAGTGGATAACGGCAACAAGTTGTTTAGTGTGAATCCACTCAACAGTCCACTTTATGTTACTCCATTTAGTCGGGATACCGAGCAGACGGTTAGCAGTGTCCAAGACAGCCCTCAACTTGAACTTTTGAAGG
>Ga0157374_10003602_pt1 | contig 13039 bp, 12 predicted proteins | sample M25metaG_FD_115308 | JGI IMG/M metagenome (GOLD analysis project Ga0157374, IMG submission 115308) | Miscanthus rhizosphere microbial communities from Kellogg Biological Station, Michigan, USA - M2-5 metaG | ecosystem: Host-associated > Plants > Roots > Rhizosphere > Soil | place: USA: Michigan...
CGATCAGCGCGGGATCATATTTGCGCGGCGCGTAGCGCATCAGCGTGCGCATGCGGCGCGCGTGATCGACCATCGTCTTCAAATCGTTGCCGCTGCGCTGACCCTCGGACGTATCGAGAACCAGCCCTTCGAGGCCCGCCGCCTCCAGATAATCGTCGAGCGCGGCGTCGTCCTTCAGGTAAACCTCGGAGCGCCCGCGGCTGACCTTGTAAAGCGGCGGCTGGGCGATGAAGAGGTGCCCCGCCTCGATCAAATCCGGCATCTGTCGATAGAAGAAGGTGAGCAAGAGAGTCCGGATATGGGCGCCGTCGACGTCGGCGTCGGTCATCAAGATAATCTTATGATAGCGGAGCTTTTCGAGGTTGAATTCCTCGCTGCCAATGCCGGTCCCGAGCGCCTGGATCATCGTCCCGATTTCCTTGGACGAGAGCATGCGATCGAAGCGCGCTCGCTCGACGTTCAGGATCTTGCCCTTGAGCGGAAGGATCGCCTGATACTTGCTGTCGCGGCCCTGCTTGGCCGAGCCGCCGGCGCTGTCGCCCTCGACCAGGAACAGTTCCGACTTGGCCGGATCGCGTTCCGAACAATCGTGCAATTTGCCGGGAAGCGAGGCGATTCCCATCACTGACTTGCGGCTTGCCTCACGCGCCTTGCGCGCCGCCTCGCGGGCTGCCGCGGCGTCGATGACCTTCTGGACGATGGTTCGGGCGTGCGCAGGATTCTCGTCCAGCCATTCAGCCAGCTTGTCGGCCATCAGGCTTTCGAGCGGCTGTCGTACTTCAGAGGAGACCAGCTTGTCCTTGGTTTGCGACCCGAACTTGGGATCGGGCAGCTTGACGGACACGATCGCCGTCAGCCCTTCCCGCATATCCTCGCCGGCAAGATTCACCTTCTCCCGCTTTAGGGCTCCGGAACGCTCGGCATAATTATTGAGCGTGCGGGTGAGCGCCGCGCGGAACGCGGCGAGGTGAGTGCCACCATCTCGTTGCGGGATGTTGTTCGTGAAGCAGAGGACATTCTCGTAATAGCTGTCGTTCCACTCCATCGCCACCTCGATGCCGATGTCGTCACGCTGTCCGGTAACCGAGATCGGCTCCGGGATCAGCGGAGCCTTTGCGCGGTCGAGATATTGAACGAACGCGGCAATGCCCCCTTCGTAATGCATTTCGACGCTCTTAGACTCGTCGTGCCGTCCATCCGTCAGGATCAAACGGACACCAGAGTTCAGAAAGGCCAGTTCGCGAAAACGATGCTCGAGCCGGTCGAAATCGAACTCGGTGATCTTGAACGTCTCGGACGAGGGAAGGAAGGTTACACAGGTCCCGCGCCTGTCGCTCTTGCCGACCACCTTGAGCGGAGCCTCGGCCGCGCCGTGGCGGAAGCGCATGAAATGCTCCTCGCCGTCGCGCCAGATCCTGAGTTCCAGCCATTCCGACAGAGCGTTGACGACGCTCACTCCGACGCCGTGGAGGCCACCTGAGACCTTGTAGGCATTGTCGTCGCTGGTGTTCTCGAATTTCCCGCCTGCATGGAGCTGGGTCATGATAACCTCGGCGGCGGAAACGCCCTCCTCGGCGTGAATTCCGGTGGGGATTCCGCGTCCGTTGTCGTCCACCGACACGGAGCCGTCCGGATTGAGAACGATCTCGATCCGGTCGCAGTGGCCGGCCAGCGCCTCGTCGATGGCATTGTCGCTGACCTCGAACACCATATGGTGCAGGCCCGATCCGTCGTCGGTGTCGCCGATATACATTCCGGGCCGTTTGCGGACCGCGTCGAGGCCCTTCAGCACCTTGATGGAATCGGCGCCGTAGCTGTTGTGGTTGGGGTCTGTTGCCATAGACTGGATATAGGGATTCTGAGAGGGAAGTCACGCGCGTACGCGCGCGGCGCGCACGCGAACCCGGTGACGAAAGTTGGCAGTGGCTACGCGCGAGCGCGAGCCATTTCACGGTGGCCGGGGCAGGGCTGGAGCAGCGAGCGGGCACGAATGTCGCCCTGCAACGCCGCGTTGGCCGTAGGACAGCGAAAACTACGTGGAAAGAATGGCGCCAGCCACCACTTGAAAGCGGCTCGCCGCATCAATGCCTTCGAACAAAGCCGCCTCGGTAGCAGTCATCCACACTTGGCCGCGGCCGGACAGGCGTTCGAATAGCGCTCCGCGGCGCTTGGGATCGAGGTGGGCGGCGACTTCGTCGAGAAGGAGAATCGGTGGAGCGCACCGACGCTCCGTCACGACATCGGCATGAGCGAGGATCAGGCCGAGAAGGAGCGCTTTCTGCTCGCCAGTCGAACACTGCCCCGCATCCATATTTTTGGCCGCGTGATAAACGAGCAAGTCCTGCCGGTGCGGCCCGGCCAGCGTCCGCCCCGCGCCGGCATCGCGATCGCGTCCGGTGCGGAGCTGGGCTTGCAAGTCGCCGCCTTCCCAGCCGCCGAGGCTCAACAACGGACGCGCGAAGGAGTCCTCCCGAACCGTGTCGAGATGGCGGTCGAGCGCTTCGATGGTTCGGGCGCGGGCGTCAGCGATTGCCGTGCCATGCTCCGCCATTTGCGCTTCGAGAGCTTCTAGCCATGCGGGATCGGCCGCCGCGGGTTCGGCAAGAAGCTTGTTTCGGGCTCGCATCGCGGCCTCATAGCGGCTCGAATGGTGCGCATGGGCGGGCTCGACCGCTAACACCAGCCGGTCCAGGAACCGGCGCCGTTCCCCAGCGGTACCGGTGAACAGACGGTCCATCGCGGGCGTCAGCCACAGGACCGAGAGCCACTCAGACAGGGAGTTCACCGAGGCCGGAGCCCCATTGATCCGGACCTGGCGGCGCTCAGGCGCGGAGACGAGAGTGCCGGTGCCGATGTCGGTCTCGCTTAGCCTTGCAGCCACCGCAAACCCGCCCGCGCCACCCTGCCGAGCCATATCCGAAAGGGCAGCGCCGCGAAGGCCTCGGCCGGGGCTCAGCAGGGAGACCGCTTCGAGGAGGTTGGTCTTGCCCGCGCCGTTCTCGCCGAACAGCAGAACAAAGCCCGGCCCGGGCTCGATCAGTGCCGATGCGTAGGAGCGGAAATCGGTGAGGGCGAGGCGAGAGAGGTGCACGATTGCGCTTCTAGCGCGAAATGAAGTCTGCCCAGACTCCCTCCGGCTGCCACAGCGCGCCGAGATCGGGACGCGCCTGATCTTCGCTCCAGCCGTGTTCCCGACGATAACGATAAAAAAAGGCGGAGACGCGGTAATTGGCGATGCAGTGGACATGAACCGGGGCGTCCCCGAGTTTGTCCATCTCCTCCGCGAAGCGCTGGAAATCGCTTTCGGTCGGGGCTGCGAAATCGACCGGTATGTGGATGTAGTTGAGACCGAGGCTGGCGAGCAGCTCGGCTTCATGCGCAAGCGCCTTCGGGCTATCGGCGAGGGCGAGATTGATCACCGTCTCGACACCTGCCGCAGCGATTTCAGCAAATTGCTCTTCGGTCGGCTGACCGGACGTGGTCAGAGTCGGCGAGAGCCGACGGAAGTTGTAGATGCCGCTGTCGTCGATACTCACACGCGCATCGGCATCAGGACGTAGAGCGCGTTCGACTTGTCGTTCTCGCGAAGAAGCGTTGGCGCCGCGGCGTCGGCAAGATGAACTTCGACCGTGTCCCCGTCGATCTCGCCCAAGATGTCGAGAAGATAGCGGGCATTGAACCCGATTTCGATCGTGTCCGAGCCATAATCGGCGGGAAGCTCCTCGGTAGCCGTGCCGCTTTCGGGGGAGGTCACCGAGAGCGTCACCTTGTCCCGATCGACGCTCATTTTCACCGCACGGGTCTTCTCGCTCGCGATCGTCGAGACCCGGTCGACGCCGGAAGCGAAGGTCTTTGGATCGAGCTTCAGCAGCTTGTCGTTGGCGGTCGGAATCACCCGGTTGTAATCGGGGAAGGTGCCGTCGATCAGCTTGCTGGTGAGAACAGCACTTCCCAGCCCGAACCGGATTTTGGTTGGCGACAGTGAGACCTCGACCGTTCCTTCAACCTCATCCAGCAACTTGCGGAGTTCGGCCACACATTTCCTCGGGATGATCACGTCCGGCATCCCGTCGGCCCCGTCCGGCTTGGGAAGGACCACTCGGGCGAGACGATGCCCGTCGGTCGCGGCTGCCTTCAATTGGTCGTCGGCGACGTGGAGGAAAATCCCCATTAGATAATAGCGCGTCTCTTCGCTGGAGATCGCGAAGCGCGTCTTGTCGACGATCTGACGAAGCGTGGCCGCCGGAAGCTCGAAGCTCGTCGGAAGCTCGCCTTCGGAAATCACCGGGAAATCATCGCGCGGAAGCGTCGAAAGGTGGAATCGGGCGCGTCCCGCGGACAGATGCATCTTGCCCTCGGCGACGTCCAATTCGACCTGACTTCCTTCCGGGAGCTTGCGGACGATGTCGAACAAGGTGTGCGCCGGAACGGTGGTGGCTCCGGACTGAGCAACCGTGGCCGGAACGCTTTCGTCGACCTGCAAATCGAGGTCGGTCGCCATCAGCCGGATCGAGTTATCGTCGCGCGCCTCGATCAGCACGTTGGAGAGGATCGGGATCGTATTGCGCCGTTCCACGACCGACTGGACGTGGCCGAGGCTCTTCAAGAGTGTCGCCCGTTCAATGGTCGCCTTCATTGCCCTATCGCCCCATCATCCGCACACGTTACAACTCGTTATAGCGAGCCGAACCGTGTGCGGAAGTGGGATGATTGCAACAAATCTCTTTCGGGACTGAGAGACAGTTACTTGCCTGCCTTCTTGCCCACAGCCGGCACATTCGCTGCAGGTGACCTAGCAGGAAGCAAGACGCTATCGACATGCTGGACAACGCCATTGGTGAACTGATCATCGGCCTGTGTGATCGTCGCTTTGTCGCCTTTGGAGTCCGTCAGGACGGTTTTGTCCCCGTTCTTGGTCGCGGTGAGCGCGTCGCCGCCCAGCGTGCCGAGCGAAGCTTTGCCGTGGCCACGATCGATCGCCTTGTCGATGTCCGCAACCAGCACCGTTCCCTGCAGGATCATGTTGGTGATGATGTTCGTCAGCTGGGCGCGATTCTTCGGATCCGTATCGAACGTCCCGGCCGGCGCTTTGTCGAAGGCCGCGTCGTCGGGAACGAACACGGTGTAAGGGCCTGGGCCGGACAGCGTTTGGTTGAGTCCTGCGGCCTTAGCGATCGTCATGAACCTGCTGTTCGCGTCCAGACCGGAGCCGATGGTCTTAGTCCCCGCCACTTTCTGGGCGGATTTGGGCTGCTCCGGTGCGCTGGCGTTCCCGCCCGCACTTTTGTTGCAGGCGGCCACCGCAAGCGCGAGGCCAGCGACGCCGACGATCAATGCATGCCTGTTCATGCGCTTTCTCCACTTTTGTTTTGAACGGGAAGTGGCCCGGCAACGCGCACCGAGCCATTCCTGATCCATTACTGGCGTGATTTAACGACCACAGCCTAGGTCAGAGCAGAGGCGACGAGCGCCGTCACCAACTGCGTCGCCGGGTCCACCTGGTAGATGTAGCCATTGTTGTAGCGATACCAGGCATTCGGCGTATCGTAGTAAGTCGACCGGTACGCCATCGGCACGTTGTAGATATCATAGCCCGCCGGCAGAGGCTGGCCCACCGTCAATCCCGGCGACAGGAGCGCCGCAACCGAGGTGATCAGGCTGGTCGACGGATCATATTGGTAGATGGCGCCCGGCGCATACCAATAACCCATATCGGCCGATTCCGGATAAAGGCTGCGGTACTGGTACGGCACATTGTAATAATCGTAAGCCGTCGGAAGCATCTGTCCCACGCCATAGCCACCCGCATAGGTTGGGATCACATTTTCGACCATGCCGCTGGCGCAGTCCACCTGATAGACCACTCCATAGGCGTAGCGGTTGCACTGATTCCCATAGCCGTATGAGGCAGGATAGAAGGAATCATAGCCGTAATAATCGGGCGTGTAGCTGCTCATGTACGCCGATGGCAGGTACGAGCCTGGCATATAACCGCCGGCGAGCAGCGGGATCAGCGCATCGATCAGGCTGGTATTCCGATCGACCTGGTACACGTAACCCGGCGAATATTGGTAATAATATTGCGGGGTCTGAGGATAGAGATAGGAGATGGGCTGCGGCAACGCGCCAAGAGGAACGATCCCGCCCAGGCTCGAGACCGGGACGCCAACCAGGTCGCTCGCGACGACAGGATCGAGAATTTGCGTTCGCGGCGCATACGCGAGTGTCGTGAACCGGTTCGGCCCCAGATTCTGGATTGCAGCGATCCGCTGCTGCAGCGGGAGCATGCCAACGCCCGCGAGCTGCTGTTGCAACGCGATCCGGTTCTGGAGGGCAAGCTGGTGATCAGCTAGCCCCGGAGGCATGCAGCCCTTGCTGGCCAGACCTGGAGGACAGCCGCCGACGCCATAGCCGATGCCGTTGTTCACGCCGGCTATTCGAGCGCCTTGGAGATTCTGCATCTGTAGCTGACGGTTGACCTGTATCTGTTGACGCTCGGCGATCCGATTTTGAGCCTGTACTTGCCGGTTCGTCTGGATTTGCTGGCGCTGCGCCATTCGAGTCTGCGCTTGCTGCGCCCTCATCTGCCGATGCACCTGCGCCTGCTCGACGCGTAGCTCGTGTCTCTGCTGAGCCTGCTGAATGCGCATGGGCCTAGCCTGCTGGCGTTCGATGCGCGGCTGGTGCTGTACCGCAGCGACTCGTTCAACCCGCTGAGCGCGAGGCATTGCGAAGCTCTGCATCCGCTGCGCGCGAGGTGCGGCAAATCCGCGATCCCCGCCGCCGCCGCCGCCGTGAACGACTGCGCCGCCGCCGAAATGCGGATTGCCCCCTCCGCCGTCGCCGTGCGGGCCGCCGCCCCCGTGCCCACCGCCCGGGCCTGCATAGGCGGTGCCCGCAATCGCGATCGCTGCGGCGCCCGCGAGAAGAATGAGCCGTTTCATGGCGAAACTCCTTTTCGTTCACCGGCAAAACGGTTTGCCAATCGACCCGTTCCACCGTTCATGGTAACGAAAGGGTTATACGAAGATCGTAATTAGCATACGATTTCAGTGTGTTGTAGGCAATGTTAAAGCTGAACGTCGTGGCGGAGACGAGCCGCGGCGACAAAATAGAATAAGGCCGCGGCGAGATAGAAGCCGAGACCGTAGAGGATAGAATATTGCAGCGAGTTGGCGCCGTGGGCCGCTTTCATTGCGTCTGAGAACCAGCCGAAGAAAAAGGTTCCGAACGCGATCCCCACCAGATTGTTGATGAACAAAAAGCTTGCTGAGGCGGTAGCGCGCATCGGTGGCGCGACGATATGTTGGATAGCGGCAACGACCGGACCAAGCCACGCAAGCGCGAGGATTTGGGCGAATGTGAAAAGGAGCCACGCCATCCATAAGGCAGTTGCGAACAGACCGACGGCATAAAGCGGGATGGCAAGCAGCAAGCAGAAAGCCGGGATCAGGGCGTATGCGCTCGGACGGGAAGGCCCGAGCCGGTCACCCAACCAACCGCCGAGCCAGATTCCAGCGATCCCGCCGACCAGGAAAATCGATCCGAAGAACGTGCCCGCCTCCGAGACTGGCATCCCGACGGTGCGGTTGAAGAAACTGGGGAGCCAGAACAGCATGCCGTATCCGGTGATCGAACCCGAAGCCGCCCCCAGCGAAAGAAGCCAAAGGCTGCGGTTGCGGAAGAGACTGGAAGCGACGACGCGCAACGAGACGGGACCGAAACCCGTCTCAGAATCGAACCGGCCGCGCTCCGCCTCCGGCACAAGCAGCCTAATCAGCAGCGCGACGAAGAGCCCGGGTAGACCCACAGCTACGAAAGCAGCTCTCCAGGAGAAGTGCTCGGCAAGCCGGCCGCCAAAGAAGAGGCCGAGGGCCGAGCCGATCGGTATTCCGAGCGAGTAGAGCGCCAGCGCCAGCGACCGCCGCTCGCGTGGGTAATAATCGGTGATGAGCGAGTAGGAAGGTGCGATTGCCCCGGCCTCGCCAACGGCGACCCCCGCCCGAGCGATCACCAGTTGCGTGAAGCTCCCGACCAACCCGCAGCCCGCGGAGAATAGGCTCCACGCTGCCACCGAAATCGCGATGATCTTCGCCCGGCTTCGGCGATCGGCGAGCCACGCGATCGGGATTGCAATAAGCGCGTAGAAAAGTCCGAATGCAACGCCGAGCTCGCTTAGAGCCGTATCGCTCAGGCGAAACTCCGCGCGGATCGGAACAGCGAGAATGCTGACCACATTCCGGTCAAGAAAATTGAAAATATAGGCGAGCAATAGCAGGACCAGAATGCGGCGACGGAGTCCTTTGGGTTCGCCTTGAGCTTGCCTCATCAGGCGCACAGCACTGCGGCTAAGTCGCCAAAGCGGTCAATATCTCCTTCATCGTGATAGAGCCCGAGGCCGATCCGCAGAACGTCGCCACGCACGTCGGTGATGCAATTTTTGGCGCGCAACTCCTCGCACCAGCGCTCCGCTTTCGGACTGCGAAAGGCGAGGAAGCGGGCGTGCGGTTTGCTGTCGAGCGGGTTGAGAAGTTCGGCTCGGGCAATCGGCGCTTTTTCGATTCTCTCCAGAAGCATCCGCTGCAACATCCGGGTGTGCCTGGAAATGCGCTCGGTTCCCAGGCCGTTGTTATGCAGCATCCGTTGGACGGCATTAAAACGGTAGAGGCCAGACGCGTCGAAGGTGGCCCCCATGAACCGGCTCGCGTCTGGCGCATAGCCGACTGAGCCCGGCGGCAAAGTCAAATCCTCAAACTCGGCGTACCAGCCGGTGATCGGCGGCCGCGGGCCGTAACCCGGTGGCGCGTGAAGGAAGGCGCAGCCTTCCCCGGCCATTGCATATTTGTAACCGCCGGCGAGGTAGAAAATTGATCGTGCAGCCACGCTTCCGACCGGCTCGTGAATGGCCATCAAAGCATGGTAGCCGTCGATCACTACCCATGGCCCTTCAGGTGTGGCCAGCGCCGCGAGCTCGTCCACGCAGTCGATCCCGCGTCCGCTGCCGAACAGGATTTGGCTGACGAAGACGAAGTCGTGATCATCGGCGCGAGCACGTTCCAGAAAGCGCTCGGAAAAGCTGTCAAACGGCTCGGTCGGAACTCGTTCCAATGCTATGTCGCCGCTTTCCTCCCAGCGGGCGAGTTGCCGCCGGGCGCTGTGAAATTCACCATCACTTGTGAGCACTCGAAGCGGGTTAGGCCCTGGGCGGGGGGCTGCCGTCACCAAACGGACCAGAAGCTCGTGCGTGTTTGGGGCGAAGACGATTGCTTCGGGCATTCTGGTGCCGAGCTGGGCGGCAACATGCCGTTGCGCTTCGGGCCAGACCTCGCCCATGATCTTGTCCCACTTGCGGTCGGCGAGGCGGGCCGCGTCGTTCCAGTAGTCGACCTGCCCGTCGAAGCTGGCGTCGGGCCACAGATGGTGGCTATGTGCGGCTAGGTGCAGCTGCTGGGGATCAGCCCTGAGGCTCTTCGAAAACAAATGTTTGAAATTCAAAGCTCGGTCCTGAGCGCCCACAGTTCCGGGAAGACGCGCTTCTCCAGCGTCGAGCGCAGGTAGGGAGCGCCGGCCGACCCGCCTGTGCCGGGGCGGTCGCCGATGATTCGCTCCACAGTCAGCACATGTTTATGGCGCCAAGCGGCGAGCGCATCGTCGATGTCGACCAGCTTTTCCGCCAACTGGTATAAGTCGAACCAGCGGTCCGAATTGCCATAGACCTCCAGCCACGTCGCAGCGAGAGCCTGGTCGGACTTGTCACCGAGATCGAAGCCGCCGCGCTCCAGAGCGCTCGTCGCCGCTTCGCGAAGGCTCGGCTGATCGAGCGCCTCCAGCAACCTCGCATGCTCATCGCCATCGGCCGGATAATACTTGAGGTAGCGCTCGTCCTTCAGGCCCAACCGATATTCCAGTTCCCGAAATTGCGCGGACTGGAATCCAGAGGAGGTGCCGAGCACATGACGAAAGGCAAGATAGTCGACGGGAGTAAGAGTCGACAGCACGTCCCAGGATAAGGTCATCACCGACTGGATGCGGCTGACACGGGCAAGCGCCTTGTACGCCGGCGCAAACTGATCCAGCTCGACAAGCTCGATTGAGAGCCGCAGCTCGTGCAGCATCTCCTTCAGCCATAATTCCTTCGTCTGGTGGATGACGATGAACAGAAGCTCGTCGTGCAGCTCGGAAAGAGGCTTTTGCGCGGACAACAGCTGATCGAGCTGAAGATAATCGGCATAGGTCATGCCTTCGGGCGTTGCCGTCATCGCCGGAGCTTACGGCAAAGGAACGGATTGAAAAAGTCGGGCTATTGTCCCTGATCGCCTCCGCCTTGGCCACCTTGGCCGCCAGTTCCACTACCAAGAGTGCTGATGCCGCCGAACACATCCTCGAAAAATGTACGCTTCTTACCGCCGGTTGGAGTTTGCTGGCCGGCAGGTTTGATATTGTCGACCAATTCCTTGCCGGTGGTGTCGACCGCGGCCACGTTGCCGGTCTGATCGAACTTGACGTGCAGGACTGTCTGTTTCTGAACCCGCGGATTACGGAAGGCGATATCGAGAGTATCGCGCGACACATAATACCAGTCGTTCGGGGTGAACTGGCTGGTGAAGCTCGGCGTCCCGAGCAGCTTTTGCACCGACGCCTTATTGTCGACGCCTGGCTGGATTGACGAGATCAGCTGAGGATTCAGCACCTCGCCCCGGTGATTGTGGATTCCGGCGCAACCACCCAACAAGGCAGCTCCGCTCATCGCAATGGCGATTCTTCCAATCGCAGCCTTCATCCGCAACCTTCTCCTGGAAACGCCTCTTGCATGGCAAGAGTGCGGCTCAATATGCGCTGGTAAGGCAGGCGCGCAACCCCGCCCGCGCATTGGAGAGACCTATGCTGCGATTCCTGTTCGGCGGATTAACGGATCGGCAGAAGCCTGCCCAAGCCTTGTTCGACCGGGTCGTGGAGGAAGCCAGGCAGCCACACTGGTATATGGAGGGACAGGTGCCCGACACTTTGGAAGGCCGATTCGCAATGCTTGCGACCATTTGCGCGTTGGCGATCGTTCGCCTCGAGGCCCAACAAGACTCCGGTCACGGGTCAGCGGCTTTGACCGAGCGATTCATTGAGGCAATGGATGCCGAGCATCGGCAAATGGGGATGAACGATCCCGCGCTCGGGAAACGGGTGCGGAAGCTGGTTGGGGCACTCGCGCGAAGGACCGGCCAGTGGCGGCAGGCAGTCTGCGAGGAGGCTGACTGGAGCAGCGTTACGCGTTCCAGCGTTTATCGGAACGAACAACCGTGGGCAGAGGCGGTCGCGTGCACAGCCGAGGCGTTGCGACGGATTTGGGACCATCTGGAGCGGGCCACGAATGAAGAGCTGAGGGAGGGACAATTCTGATGGCCGAGGATTTCGGACACCGTATTGCCATTGAGGCCATCTGCGACGGTCATCGGATCGACCTGATTGCTGACGGGGCTGAGCGAAAGGCGATCGCCGATCGTCTCGGCCTGCTTTCTCTCGAATGTCTCAAGGCCCATGTCACGCTGGACCGCGACAGCGGTCGAGTGCGCGCGAGCGGGCGCATCGCCGCCTCACTGGAGCAAAGCTGCATCGCGACTGGCGATCCAGTTGCCGAGCATATCGACGAGCCGTTCGAGTTGATCTTCGTTCCGGAGGTGGGGCAGGCCGCGCTTGATCAGGAGATTGAGCTCGGCGAAGCTGATTGTGAGGTTATTTTCTACGAGGGCGGTGCGATCGATTTCGGCACCGCAATCGCGGACACGCTGGCTTTGGCGATGAACCCCTATCCGAGGAGCGCAGGCGCTGACGCGGCGCTCAAGGAAGCCGGCGTGCTCAGTGAATCGGAAGCGGGGCCCTTCGCCGCGCTGGCAAAGTTGAAGCGCGGCAACGATGAGCCTTAGAAGGGAACGTCGTCGTCGAGGTCGGTGTCGAAGGCAGGCTGGGGCTTCGATTGAGGCCGCGACCCGCCACCGGGTGAAGTAGAGCCGCCGAAGTCCTGATCGGCATAGTCGCCGCGGCTGCCGCCTCCGCCTTCTGAGCGGTCGAGGAGCACGAGTTCGCCGCGAAAGCGCTGGAGCACCACTTCGGTGGTGTAGCGGTCGTTGCCGTTGTTGTCGGTCCACTTGCGGGTCTGGATCTGGCCTTCGAGATAGACCTTCGAGCCTTTCCGCAAATAGCTCTTCGCCACACGGCCGAGATTCTCGTTGAAGATAACGACATTGTGCCACTCGGTCCGTTCCTGCCGGTTGCCGTCGCGGTCTTTCCAGTTCTCCGACGTGGCGACCCGGATGTTCACCACTTCTCCGCCGTTGTTGAGCGACCGCGATTCGGGATCGGCGCCTAGATTCCCAACTAGAATGACCTTGTTGACGCTACCCGCCATCTCCGACTCCTTTGTGTCGGGACAGCTATAAACCGAGCGCGGTTGCCGTCCAGTAGGTCAAGCCTGCTGCGACATAGGCCAACACAAAAAGATAGCTGACCATGAACAGAGGCCATTTCCACCCATTCGTCTCGCGGCGGGTGACCGCGATGGTCGAGATGCATTGCGGCGCAAAAACGAACCAGGCCAGGAAAGCGAGTGCGGTGGGAAGCGGCCAAGCGTTCCGAAGCCGCTCGGAAAGGGTTTTCGCCTGTGCAGCATCGTCCGGCGAATCGATCGAATAGACGGTACCGATCGCGCTAACCGCTACCTCGCGCGCCGCCATCGCCGGCAGCAATGCCATCGCGATGTCGTGATTGAAACCAATAGGCCGGACAACGACCTCGATTCCGCTGGCGATCTTACCGGCGATCGAGATGTCGCTCTGTTTCTGGCCGGGCACCGCCTGGGGGATGCTGGCGAGCGCCCAGAGGATCACGGTGGTCCCGAGGATGATCGTGCCGGCGCGTTTGAGGAAGATTTGGGCGCGGGTGAGGAGGCCGATCGCTATGTCCTTGACCCCCGGCAGCTGATATTTCGGGAGCTCCATCATGAATGCACCTCCGCCGCCGCGAACGACGGTGCGCCGCAGGATCAGCGCCG
>Ga0157374_10003610_pt1 | contig 13029 bp, 10 predicted proteins | sample M25metaG_FD_115308 | JGI IMG/M metagenome (GOLD analysis project Ga0157374, IMG submission 115308) | Miscanthus rhizosphere microbial communities from Kellogg Biological Station, Michigan, USA - M2-5 metaG | ecosystem: Host-associated > Plants > Roots > Rhizosphere > Soil | place: USA: Michigan...
TCAGAGTAGGAAGTCAGCGGCGCGCTCGTTTCCAGCAACCGGATCACAACCTTCTCGCCATACGGGGTAGGGAGTGTGGACACGCGCAGGTCAAGTTGCCGCGTGCCGATGGCAGCCATGAACCGCCCGTCTTGCGGGGTGCGGCGCTCGGAGATATCCCTGTCGGACAAAATCTTGACTCGCGAAACCAGGGAATTCTGCAGGCTTCGCGGCAGCGACTGATGCTCATGCAGAACGCCGTCGACGCGCATGCGGACAATCGTGTCTTCCGCTCGCGGCTCGATATGAATGTCACTGGCCCGCTTGGCCATGGCTACCTGGATCACTTCGGAAACGAGCCGAACAGCAGGAGTTTTTTTCTGGCGCAGGTCGGCTTGGGCCTCCTGGATGGCCTCCTGGCTGGCTTGCCGTGAACTCGTGGAAATGAACTCTACGTCTTCAAACTGAATTCTTTCCCCTCCGCGGATCGTTCCATACGCTTCTGACCCTGGTTCGACGCTGTAATGCCTGTCGATGGCCCGTTGCAATTCGCTTCGAAACGAGAGTCTAGGCGAAATCTCCCAGCCCGTGGTAAATCGCAGTTCATCCATCGCGGCGAGATTCTGCGGCGCGGCCATGGCAACGACCAGGTGCTTGCGTTCGGTTCCCAGCGGCAAAATGCAAAGGCGCTCAGCCATGGTGCGAGTCACCAGCTTCAGCGCCGCCGTGTCGGGTTCAACCGAGGAGCAGTCCACGTAGGGTATCCGGGAGACTTCTTGTAGAGCCGCTCCCAAGTCTTGCTTGGAGACGAGCCCGCGCTCGAGCATCAACTCACCAAGGTGGATCACTTTTCCCTGTTGTTCTATGATGACCTTCTGAAGGTCGGCGGAAGAGATTTTTCCTCGATCCCGGAGTACTTCGCCCAATTTTTTCTTCTTCATTGCACCCTCATTGATGGAAGCTTGAATGAACTCAAAGACCGCGCCTCACGGAGCCATTATGCTTCCAGATTTACAGTACCAGTGTGTGCACCATTCCAGAACATTCAATTGCACGGACTGTGCCAAATAGAAACCTGTACCTCTATCAAGTTGATTATTTTGAGTTTAGCGTTCCGTGGGATTCTGTCGTTGTGTAGTTGTGGCGAACACTTGTGCGTGGAGAGAACAAAACTGGAGGAAGCACCAAAAGTCGGGCTGGTCCGCTGGCTTCTGGATGGATGGCTGGACGACGCTGGCGCTAGACTTGAATTTCGCCGAGGGACTGGTCCAGAACTCGAATCGCCTCATCCACATCCCCCTTAGCGATGTTCAACATGGGAGACAAGCGGATGACATTCCCGTATAAACCGCCCTTGCCGATGAGTAGTCCATGCTCGCGGGTGCGTTCCAGCAGTTGGCTGGTGGCCTCGGGCGCGGGCTCCTTGGTCTGGCGATCTTTCACCAGTTCCAGTCCGATCATCAGGCCCTTGCCGCGCACGTCGCCGATCAGCGGATACTTGCTCTGGAGTTCGTCCAGCTTGCCGCGCAAATAGTTGCCGACGGTCTCGCAGTTTTCGAGAAGTTTTTCTTCTTCGATGAATTCGATGGTGGCCTTCGCCGCGACGGAGGTTACCGGATTCCCACCAAACGTGGAAATGGTCAGCCCCTGGTAGGACGCGGCGAGTTCTTTGGTGGTGATGGTGGCGCCGATGGGAGTGCCGTTGGCCATTCCCTTCGCGCAGGTCATGATGTCGGGGGTCACTTCCCAGTGTTCGATGCCAAACCATTTTTTCCCGGTCCGGCCAAATCCTGTCTGGACTTCGTCGGAAATGAACAGGCCGCCGTATTTTTTTACCGCCTTGAAAACAATCTTGAAATATTCCTTCGGGGGCGTGATGAATCCGCCTACTCCCTGAATGGGTTCGGCCATGAAAGCGGCAATCTGGCCGCTGGTGCCGGTCTGGATCAGGTTTTCGACGTCGTTCGCGCAGGCTACTTCGCAGTCCGGATATTTCAGGCCCAGCGGGCAGCGGTAGCAATACGGATTGATCGCGTGCGCGATGCCCAGGCTGATGATTCCCGATTTCCGCCAGGGCGCTTGAGCGGTCACGCTCTTGGTGAGCGATGATCCGCCGGAGTAGGCGTGGCGGAGCGCAACAATGTCAAACGAGCCGGTGGCCATGCGCGCCAGAAGGATCCCGGCTTCATTCGCCTCAGTGCCGGAACTGGTAAAAAAACTGGATTGCAACGCACCTGGCGTAATCTGCGCGATTTTTTCGGCCAACGCCACGATCGCTTCGTTCGGGTACAGCGTGGAGAGATGTTGCAGCCGATCGATCTGGGCCTTGACCAGTCCGGTAATTCTGGGATTGGCGTGGCCCACGGAGACCGTCAAAATGCCGCCGAAGAAGTCGAGATACTGGCGGCCATCGACGTCCCAGACGTGCTGCATCGAAGCGTGGTCGGCCACCAGCGGTTCTTTGTAGAAATTGGTAACTGCGGGCCAGAGGTATTCCTTGTGCTTGCGAACTACTTCTTCGCTGCGCGTCGTCGTTTTTGGCTGAGTTGTCATGAAAATCCTTTTGGAGTCTCGGATACACTCGGATGAACACGGATCACAGTTTCAATCCGCTGCTTGCGTGCTGCGCGCTGTTTGCGTGCGCGTGATTTCGCCGTAGGTTTCCGGGCGGCGATCACGGTAGAACTGCCAGGTGTCACGCACTTCCTGAATTTCATCGAGGTTCAAATCGGAGACCAGCACTTCGTCCTTGTCGCGGCTGGCTTGCGCAACGATCTTTCCTCGCGGATTACAGAAGTAACTTTTCCCGTAAAACTCGCCGATCTGCCAAGGTTTTTCGATGCCCACGCGATTGGACGCGGCGACGAAGTAGCCGTTGGCGGCGGCGTGCGCCGGTTGTTCCAGTTCCCACAGATATTCAGACAATCCCGCCACGGTCGCGGACGGATTGAATACAATTTCCGCCCCGTTCAGTCCCAGGATTCTAGCGCCTTCGGGAAAATGGCGGTCGTAGCAGATGTACACGCCTACTTTTCCAAAGCGTGTCTCGAATACCGGGTAGCCCGCATTTCCCGGCGTGAAATAAAACTTTTCCCAGAAACCCGGATGGCAGTGGGGAATGTGGTGCTTGCGATATTTTCCGAGATACTTTCCATCCGCGTCGAAAACGGCCGCGGTATTGAAATACACGCCGGTCATTTCCTTTTCGTAAACCGGGACGACCATGGCCATGCCGTACTTCTTTGCCAGCTTTTGCATGCGCGTGACTGTAGGGCCATCGGGAACGGGTTCGGTCAGCTCGTACCACTTCTGTTGCTGTTCGGCGCAGAAATACGGACCATAGAAAAGTTCCTGCAAGCCGAGGATCTGCACTTTGCGTTTCGCGGCGGCGGCGATCAGCTTTTCGTGCTTCAGGATCATGTTTTCTTTGATTTTGGGAAGCGCCATTGTGGTGGGAGACCATTCACAATGTGCCTGAATAAGGCCGCAACGCACGATTCTTGCCATGCCGCACCTCCGCGGAAATCGAACTGCGAGTGTACTCCGCTGCAATGGCAGGCGACAAGACCTGCGCCCAAACCGCGGCTGTAAACGGCTCGGGGTGAGGTCGGAAAGGGTCTACAGGCCGCGAAAAAACTCAAAACGCTATCATTCTGAGCGAAGCGAAGAAACTCTCTTTGTTTGTTCTCTTATACTTAGATCTAAGAGAGGTTCTTCGCTTCGCTCAGAATTACAGAACTTTTTCCGCCGCGCGTTCAGCCTGTCTGGTTTAATTTTAGTCCGTCGCGAATCTAAATCAGACAGACTGAAGTCTGTCCTACTGGTACTCTCAACTCTTCATCACTTTCCTGGACCACAGATCCCAGTCCTTGGGGAAATCCTGGTTGCCGGCTTCGGCAAGGCGCGCCTCCTCCGGAGAAAGTGTTTGGATTTTTCGGCCGGCGGCCTGCAAATGCATTTCCGCGTTGACCTGCAGGTACACGCTGCGCCCCACGGAATGCTTGATGTTCGTTCCGACCGTCACCCCGCCGTGTCCGCGCATGAAAGCCGCCGGTTTATCGGCCAACGTCTGCGCCAGTGCCTTGCCCTTGGCCGCATCGCTGATCAGCATGCTGGTCATGCCAAACGATTTGCGAATATCAAAAACGGGCAAGCCCGAGCCGATGAAACCGCCCATGTGATAGATCGGCAGCAGCGGTTCTCCGATCGTGCCCATGAGCACCACGGTGGGAGCATGCGTGTGCACGATGGAATTTACATCGGGTCTTGCTCTGTAAATTTCGGCATGAATCCAGCGCTCGCTATAAAGCCGTCGATTGTCGCCGGTGACCGGAACGCAGTCAAAATCCAGTTCCACGATGTCGTTCACCGTGACCAGATCCGGAGCGAGCCAGCGCGAAATAAAAAAGTGCGACGTATTCGCCGGATTGCGCACGCTCACATGGCCGTAGCCGTCGACCACGCCCTGGTCCTGCAGGATGTGGTTCGCAGTGACCAAGTCTTTTAAGAGCGAATCCTTGTCCTGCTTTTCCTGCGGCACGGGTTCGGCGGGTTCAGCGGGAGCCTTGGCGTTCGATTCCTCCGCTGCGCCGAGCAGCGCTCCCGTCAGGAGGAGGCTCGTGCTTGACAAGAAGCCCCGGCGACCGAATCCCGCCTTCAGTAGATGACTGAGTTCCATGGAAATCTCCTTAAGGATCAATTTAATTGCGTCGCTTTGATTGCGTCGCCACAAACGGAGAACAGGTCGAGTTTTGAGCAAACGTTGAAATGTTTAGCAGCTCATCGGATACACCGACTCGCCGCCGTGTGTCAATCACCGAGTGAGCAGTCGTCGGAAGACTGCGAAAATCCGATGGATTTCCCGAAACGAGGGAAAGTACGTTATCCTGACGGGGTTTTAATTGAGAAGACATTGAACTCAGACAAGACTTCAGAATTTTCCCATCGCTTCTACCGCGCTTTATTTCGTGTCGTCCCCAGGTGCATCACGCTTTCGCAAGCGGTTGCATTCAATATGTTTCTTGCGTTCTCGCCCATGATACTCGTCGTGCTGGGAGCCGTCGCCGGCTCGAACGCATTCCGGCAAGCAGTTCAGGGAATCATCGATCGGCTGCGCATCGTGCTTCCGCCGGGCACGCTCAGTATTCTCAACAATTTTCTTGGGCGGCATAGCACGCAATCCTGGCAATGGGTTTTATTGGGACTGGGCGGAACGCTGATTGCCGGAACCCAGATGATGAAGCTCCTGATGGAAGGATTTCGACTGGTTTACGGCGACGAGATCCAACAGAGCGCGATAAGCCGGCATGTGCGTGCTCTATTGCTGCTCACCGCGACAATCCTTCCGTCCATCCTCATCGTGAATCTGGTGGTTTTCGGCAGGACGGTCCGTAACCGGATGCTGCACATTTCGTCCATGCCCGTTCTGATTCGTCTAACCTGGAGCGGCCTCTACATCATCGTCTCGCTGTTGATCGCGGTGTCCGTGGTGACCGTCATTTACCGTGTGGGGCGGCCGGGCCATCATGGTTTGAAGGCGCACTTGCCCGGTGCACAAGTTGCAACGATACTATGGTGGACCGTGAGCATCGCGCTCGGATTCTATTTGCGCCGCGTGCCCTACAGCTTGATCTATGGCGGACTCGCCGTCACGATCGGCCTGATGCTGTGGATGCAATTGACGGCCACGATTCTGCTGATCGGCGCCGCCTACAATGCCGAATTGCTACGCCGTCCGAACTGACTTCCGGCCACAATCGGAGTAGACTGTGCCTGAGAGGCTTCGGTCACGGAGGCAGCGATGGGCGAGATGCGCGTCGAGTGCTACGCCGGCTATCGGGCTGATGAACGTCCCACCAGGTTTATCTTGCGCGGGCATACCTTTGAAATCACGGAAGTGGAGGATCGCTGGTATTCGCCCGGCGCGATTTACTTCCGCGTTCGAACGCAGGACGGCGATTATTTTGTCCTGCGCCATGATGAACCGCAGGATGTCTGGAGCGTGGACGCGTTCCGGTCGGCTCGCGACCGCCTGGATTTGCCCGAAGCTGGCGAAGTCGGTTTGAGTTAAGAGCCGGTCAGGTTTCTGCAAACATTGCTGGTTGGACCAATTTCCCGGCGAATCCGCTTGGCATGCCTGCACAGCGTACTGTAAGGGCACGAGTCATTTCGCTCCGCAACTTTTCTTTTTTCATCGGGTTAAACTGAGTGCGCGAGTCGACGGCCACGACCCCAGCCGTGCCCGCGCTGACCTCCGCGAGCGGAGATGCAATATGAGGAAAGCTCCTCCCTTGAAGTCCGGTTCACGTTTAACTCGACAGTCTCGGGTAGCCCGAATTATCGCGATTTTTGTTTTGACCGCTGCCACCGGCGCGGCGCCTTACCTCCGCGCCGGCCCGGACAAAAAAGACAACAAAGCGAAAGCCGCAGAATCCTCAAAAGCGGCGAAAGGCCTGCCCATGAATGGCCTGAGTGAGGAATTGGCCATACTTCACGCGCTAAATCGCCTGGGCTTCGGCCCGCGGCCGGGTGATGTTGATCGAGTCAAGGAGATGGGACTGCAGAAATGGGTCGATCAGCAGCTTCAGCCGAACTCAATTGATGATTCCGCGCTTGACGCCCGCCTCAACCGTTTTCCCACACTCAAAATGTCTTCCGCGAAACTTTTGGAAGAATTTCCCGCGCCGCAGGTTGCGGCTCGCCGCGAAGGTATAACGGTCGAGCAGTACCGAAAAGAGCAGCGGCAAAATGCGCGCTCGACCATGCAGTCAATGCCGGATGACGCGGCGCTCGAGAAGCAGAATGACATGCAGAAAGCCGACCCGCACGGCATGCCGAGCTTCGACGCGGACGACATGAGCATGGATGCCAACCCAGGCAAGGCAAAAGGGGAGGCCAAAGGGCAAGCTGGCTTCGGCAATCCGATGTTCAACTATGAAAATATTCATTCGCCGCAACGTATCGTGGCCGAGCTTTCCATGGCCAAGATGACGCGCGCCGTTTACAGCGAGCGCCAGTTGCAGGAAATGATGGTCGATTTCTGGTACAACCACTTCAACGTCTACGCCGCGAAGGGCGCGGACCGCTGGCTGATCACAGAGTATGAACGCGACGCCATTAGGCCGTATGCGATGGGGAAGTTCCGCGATTTGCTGGGAGCCACGGCAAAAAGTCCCGCGATGCTATTTTTCCTGGACAATTGGCTGTCGGCCGATCCGGTTGCCTGGAAGAAAATGCAGGAGGAAATGCAGCAACGTCGCGGGATGCGAGGCGGAGCGTTTGGAGGCGGTCCGTTCGGCAGGGCACGATTCCCACAGGGTGGCGCCGCGCCCAACGGGAATCCCGATGATCCAAATGCGAACGCAAAACAGAAACAGGAACGCGGGCTGAACGAAAACTACGGGCGCGAACTGATGGAACTGCACACGCTCGGCGTTGACGGCGGATACACGCAGGAAGACGTGATCAACGTCGCCAAGGCGTTCACCGGCTGGAGCATCCGGCAGCCCCGCCGTGATCCGGAATTTTTCTTCGAGGAACGCCTGCATGACACCAGCGTGAAAACGGTGCTGGGACACAAGATTCACGAGGGCGGGATGAAAGACGGTGAGGAAGTCCTCGACATTCTGGCGCACGATCCGCACACCGCCCATCATATTTCCTTGGAACTGGCGCAGCGCTTTGTCTCGGACAATCCTCCGGCTGCGCTCGTGGACCGCATGGCGCAAACGTTTCAGAAATCCGACGGCGACATTCGCGAAGTCCTGCGCACCATGATCTACTCGCCGGAATTCTGGTCCAGGGAAGCGTATCAGGCGAAAGTAAAAACGCCGTTTGAAGTTGTCGCATCGGCGACCCGGGCCGTGGGCGCCGAAGTCCAGATGCCGCTGATGCTGGTGCAATGGACGGGGCGTATTGGCCAGCCGCTGTACCAGTGCGAGCCTCCGACCGGCTATTCGGATCAAGCGGATGCGTGGGTGAACACCGGCGCGCTGCTCAGCCGCATGAATTTTTCGCTGGCGCTGACGTCGAACCGGTTGCGCGGGGCGCAGGTGAATATCGATTCGCGGTTTGGCGGCGACACGGCTGCCAATCCGCGCACCTCGCTCGCTCGCGCGATTCAACTGCTGCTCGGGGGCCAGGCGTCGCAGGAAACACGCGAAACTTTAGAGAAGCAGCTCGACGATCCGCAAATTTTGCAGACCGCTCTCGACGACAAGATCAAGCAGGTGAACACCGCGATGATCGCAGGCCTGGTACTGGGTTCGCCGGAATTTCAGCGCCGGTAAGCGCAGGAATTACAGGCAAAGATTAGGGTGACAGGAGAACGACGATGAAAGTTTCGCGGCGGATTTTTCTGAAGAGTGGCGGCGTGGCCATGATCGGCATGAGCACGATTCCCGCGTTCCTGCAGCGCGCGGTGGCCGCAACGCCCATGCCCAACAAGAAAAAGCTGATCGTCGTTTTCCAGCGCGGCGCTGCCGATGGCTTGAATATTGTCGTTCCGTTTGGAGAAGAAAATTACTACCGCATTCGCCCGACCATCGCAATTCCGCAGCCCCGCATCGGTGTGGAAGGTTCGGCGGTTGATCTCGACGGTTTCTTCGGCCTGCATCCAAGTCTCGCGCCCCTCGGCCCATTATTCCATAACGGCCGGCTAGCGATTGTTCACGCCGCCGGATCTCCAGACACGACGCGCTCCCATTTCGACGCCCAGGATTTCATGGAATCCGGCACGCCCGGCGTCAGGTCCACGGATGACGGTTGGCTGAATCGCACCGTAAATGGAATCACCGAACAGGATGCTTCGCCGTTTCGCGCAGTCGCGATGGGCCCCAATCTTCCACTTACTTTGCGCGGAGCGGCACCCGCTATCGCTCTTGCCGACGTAAAACAATTTCGCGTCATGAGCCAGTCCACCGCGGTTCAAGGCGGGTTCGAAGCGCTATACGCACAGACCGTCGATAAAGTACTGCGCGGCACGGGCACGGAAACTTTTGAGGCGATTGACATGTTGCGCAAGGCCGACCCTTCGCGTTTTCAGCCTGAGAATGGCGCGGAATATCCAAAGAGCCGCGTAGGACAAACGTTGCAGCAGGTGGCGCAACTCTTGAAGTCCGACATCGGCATGGAAGTGGGTTTCGTCGATACCGGCGGCTGGGACAATCACGTGAATGAGGGCGGCGCGCAGGGACAGATGTCCAACCTACTGCGCGACCTGGGGCAAGGCTTGGCCGCATTCCATCAGGACCTCGGCGAGCGCATGGAAAACATCGTTGTCGTGACTATGTCGGAGTTTGGCCGTACCGCGCACGAAAACGGAAATCGCGGCACCGATCACGGCCACGCAAATTGCATGTTCGTGATGGGCGGCCCCGTGAAAGGCGGAAAAGTGTATGGAAAATGGCCGGGCCTCGCTCCCGGCCAGTTAAACGAAGGGCGCGACCTTGCTCTCACCACCGATTTCCGCTCAGTGCTCGGTGAAGTGATTGGCGGGCATCTGGGCAGCAGCAATCTGCGCGCGGTTTTCCCTGGCTTTGACAACAGCCCAGCGAAATTTCCGCGCCTCCTGAAGGCGTAACCCACTTCAATTAAACTCCCGCATGCCCTCAGCAAAAGATTTGGTACTATGTCCCATTCACTGGGTGTTTTCAGTAGCACAGGCTTCAGCCTGTGGGTTTTTATATTCGCAAGTACGAACCCCCACAGGCTGAAGCCTGTGCTACTGAATCGCAGAACCGTTCGTCTTTTTGGGAGGACAAATCGCAATGAATCGCTGGGTGCGTCTTATCGGCTCTGTGATCGCGATGGCTATGATCGCGAATTTTCAGTATGCGTGGGCTTTGTTCATAAAGCCCATGATGGGCGCAACCGGTTGGAAATTATCGCAAGTGCAATGGGGCTTCACTCTGTTTATTGCGTTTGAGACGTGGGTGCAGCCGTTTACAGGCCGCTTCATGGACCGCTTGGGACCGCGCGTTTTTATGTCCGTGGCTGCCGTCATGTGCGCGGTGGGATGGGCTGGCATGGGCCAGGCTCACACGCTCACGCAGTTATACTCGCTTTATTCTCTCGCAGGCATTGGAGCGGCGCTGGTTTATTGCGGTTCAACAATTGTCGGCTTGAAATGGTTTCCGGATAAGCTGGAGCTTGCATCCGGACTGATCGCCGCAGGATTCGGCTCCGGCGCGGCTCTGTTTGTCCCCTTCATCGCGCACATCATTCGCATCGAGGATTATCGTCGCGCGTTCCTGTACACGGGAATCGGGCAGGGAATTGTGATTCTGCTGGTTTCTCAGCTGATGGTGAATCCGGACCCGAATGATCCGCAAGTGGCCGGGAAGAAAGCCGCCAGCCGATTTAAGGTAAGAAGCCAGGCGGAGCAATTCACTTCCGCCGAGATGCTTTGCACGCCGCAATTTTACATGCTCTACGCCATGATGCTGATGATGGGAATTGGCGGTCTGATGGTCACGGCGCAGGTGGGTTCGGTTGCCGATACTCTGGGGATCAGCAAGGTTGTTTTTACCCTGGCACTCACCATCAATTCGCTCGCCAATGGCGCGGGCCGCATTTTTTGGGGATGGGTGTCGGACCACGTAGGCCGTGAACGCACGATGATTACGGCGTTCCTGATTCAGGCAGTGGCTCTTGTCAGCGTCCTTCGTCTTGGTCGCAATAATCCGGTGTGGTTTTGCGTGCTTCTGGCGACGGTTCTTTTTACCTGGGGCGAGATTTATTCGCTGTTTCCGGCGTCGATGGCCGATTTCTTTGGAATTCGCAACTCCGGATCCAACTACGCGTGTATTTTTAGTTCGAGGGGTGTCGCATCCATCCTCGCCGGAGGTTTGGCTGCGCTGGTTTTTGTGCGTACAGGCACGTGGACCTTCGTGTTTTATGGGAGCGCGACGCTCGCGTTCATTACCGCAATCATGGCCGCCCTGCTCATGTATGTGCCGCAGCCAACCAAGTTAAAAGTGGCAGCGCCGACCGCCGCCCCGGTCAAAACAGAGCCTTAGGCAGCCGCCGACGGGCTACTGATCGACCAAGAGCATGCCGTTTTTCCCTCTGGCGCGTTTCTGGTATCATTGACTCTCGCCTTTCTTGTTTTCCTCAATCTATCTGGAGGTTAGATTCAAATGGCAAGTCCAATGGTTCAGATTCAGGTCACCGCCCCGGTCACCGAGGCTCAGAAAACCATATTGACCGATGAGGCTGTCGCGTTTCTAAAGAAGCTTTCTTCCGAGTTTGAGGAGCGAAGGCAGCAACTTCTGGCGCAGCGACATGAGCGCCAAGCCCGGCTCGATCGCGGAGAACTCCCCGACTTTCTGCCCGAAACCGCAAGCATCCGCAAGGCGGATTGGTCCGTCGCGTCCATTCCCGCGGACTTGATGGACCGGCGCGTGGAAATTACCGGCCCGGTCGACCGGAAGATGATTATCAATGCGTTGAACTGCGGCGCGAACGTCTTCATGGCCGATTTTGAGGACTCGAACTCGCCAACCTGGACGAATAACCTGGACGGGCACATCAATATCCGCGACGCCATCAATCGAACCATCACTTTTACCAGCCCGGAAGGGAAGAGCTATAAGCTGAATGAGAAGACCGCGACGCTGCTGGTTCGCCCGCGCGGCTGGCACCTGGACGAAAAGCATTTCCTCGTGGACGGCAAGCCCATATCCGGCTCGCTGTTCGATTTCGGCCTGTTCTTTTTCCATAATGCGAAAAACCAGCTCTCGCGTGGCACCGGTCCCTACTTCTACCTGCCGAAGATCGAGAGCCATCTGGAAGCGCGCCTGTGGAATGACGTTTTCAATTTCTCGCAGGATTATCTGGGAATTCCCCGCGGCTCTGTTCGAGCCACCGTGCTGATCGAAACGATTCTCGCGGCGTTTGAGATGGACGAGATTCTTTACGAACTGCGCGAACACTCTTCGGGACTAAATTGCGGACGCTGGGATTACATTTTCAGCTTCATCAAGAAATTCAACAACCGCCCTGACTTCATCCTACCCAATCGCGCCGAAGTCACCATGACGCAGCATTTCCTGGCCTCGTACGTGGAGTTGCTCATTCACACCTGCCATCACCGGAAAGCACACGCCATGGGCGGAATGGCCGCGCAGATTCCCATCAAGAACGATCCGGTCGCCAACGAAAAGGCGCTGGCCAAAGTGCGTGAAGACAAGCTGCGCGAAGTGAAGGCGGGACACGACGGCACGTGGGTCGCGCATCCCGGCCTTGTCGCCGTGGCGAAAGATATTTTCGACGCGCACATGAAAGGTCCGAACCAGCTCGACGTGAAAACCGATCCGGCGCCCAATATTACCGCGAAGGATCTTCTGGCTATTCCCGGTGGCACCATCACGCTGGAAGGTTTGAAGTGGAACATCGATGTCGGCCTGCAGTACCTGGCCGCGTGGCTTGACGGCAACGGTTGCGTTCCCATTTACAATTTGATGGAAGACGCCGCCACCGCGGAAATCTCGCGCACACAGGTATGGCAGTGGGCCAAGCACGGCGCCAAGCTGGACACCGGCGAAAAGGTCACCACGCAAATGATTCGCGAGGCGACCGCGACGGTGATCGAAAAGCTAAAAACGCAAATGGGCGCCGATAAATTCAACGCCAGCAAATTCCCGCAAGCAGGAAAAATCCTGGTGGAACTCATGACGAGTCCCAGTTTCCACGAGTTCCTGACAACCGACGCCTACGCCTATCTGGCGTAGGTTTTAAAGTAGCGCAGGATTCATAGACCGCGAAAAAACTCAAAACGCTGTCATTCTGAGCGAAGCGAAGAATCCCTCTTTCATACTCAAATCGAAGAGAGATTCTTCGCTTCGCTCAGAATGACAGAAAAGGCATTTTCTCTACAGCCTGTTCAGCCAGTTGGTTTTTGGTGTGAGCACGAATCGCCATGCTTCGATCAATCCACAGGCTGAATGTATTTTAGGGAATCAAACTCAAAAAAGCGGCGTAGTTAAGGGCAAATCCCCTGTTTGCAGCCGCGCTTGTGTTCGTCCGGAATGTCCGCAAATTTCGCAGGCA
>Ga0157374_10003611_pt1 | contig 13026 bp, 31 predicted proteins | sample M25metaG_FD_115308 | JGI IMG/M metagenome (GOLD analysis project Ga0157374, IMG submission 115308) | Miscanthus rhizosphere microbial communities from Kellogg Biological Station, Michigan, USA - M2-5 metaG | ecosystem: Host-associated > Plants > Roots > Rhizosphere > Soil | place: USA: Michigan...
ACAAACGCCGGTGTGATCTCGACAATTTGGTGAAGACGGTGGGGGATGCGTTGAACGGTGCGGCGTGGGAGGACGACTCGCAGATCATCGCCTTGTTCGCCGCCAAGCTTGTGGATCGTGAGCGGCCAAGGACGGAGTTGCGGGTGTGGGCGGTGGCGGAGTGAACGGGAGCAGCGGTGTCGTCAACGACTACAACACCCTCCCCACGGTGTATGAGGCGCAGTTGATGTCGACGTGGACCGAATGCCCTGTCCATCACGAGAAGGTTGGGTTGTCAACCGCCGGGGTTGTGGTCGGGAAGTGTTCGGGGTGTATGGGTGAGGCTGCCCGCGGGATCAGGTTCATCGAAAGCCGGGACGAAGTATGACGCTGTATCGGCAACGGCTGGACCCGGGCGTGACCTGGCTTTGGAGCCCTGTCTACAAGGGACTCGAGATCCGCGTCACGCATCACCGTGCGTTCTGGATCGGGTGGACATCCCGCGATTTCAAAAGGCGCGGCTGGTGACGTGGGTAAAGCTAGATGACGGTTTCGGTGACCACCCGAAGATCGAGCGCCTTTCAAGCGACGCGTTCCGGGCGTTCGTTCTGGGGCTCTGCTATTGCAGCCGACAACTCACTGACGGGCATATCCCGCAGAGATCGATCGGCCGGATCGCTGGGCGCAAGGTGACCTCAGAGCTCCTAACCGCTGGTCTGTGGGAGCCTAACGGCGACGGAATCTGCGTCCGTTCCTACCTGGAATACCAGCCGTCAGCGGAAGGAATCCGCGCCAAACGTGCGGCGGAAGTGGAGCGGAAACGACGCGGAAGTGGAGCGGAAACGTGACGGATTCCAAGTACCCCGTACCCGTACCCCAACCCGAACCCGGGGTTAAAGGTTCAAGCGTTAGCTCTCCAAGGCCTGTTACCGCCGGTCCCGGTGTACGGCCTAGGTATGTCAAAGAGGATTTCGAGAGCATGGTGGCGAAGATCCGCTACGACCTGACCGCGGCCCAGGCGAAGCTGACTGACCTGAAACGGATGGTCGACTCGCTTGAGCTTCCCACGTCTGTGCAGCCGTTTAGTGAGGCGCGGGGGATGCGGCTGGTCCGGAACACCGCCCACAAATACACCGACTCGAGCCTGGCTGACGAGCTCGCACTGATGGGAGCCGATGCGGGGTTCATTGACCGGGCGTTGCTGGTGGCCGCTGAGGTTCGCCGCACCACTGAGGAGCCGGCTTGAGCTCCCAGGCGGTTGAGCGGGTTACGGCTCTAGGGCCGATACTTCGCCTGGCGGATGCTCAGGTGAAGGACAAGACCTACCAGCGGACCCCGATCGGGCAGGACGTGAAGCGGTTTCTCCGTGCGTTCCGGTGGGCCGGCAACGAGTCAACCTCCGCCGACAGCTATGAGAGCGTGTTGGCACGGTTCGCGGTCGACCACGACGATTTCGCCACGCTCGAGGAGTTCGCATCACCGCTGGGAGCGGAGTACGCGCTCGCGTTCCTAGACCGCCACTGGTCAGACTCCTCACGGGCGACCCAGGCGCATCACCTGGCGGTCCTCAAGAGCTTTTTGGCATGGGCGGTGGGGGAAGGGCGAATGGCTTACAGCCCCATCGCCACCGTGAAAGCGCCGCGGCGCCGCAAAGCCGAAAGGTCCGCGTATCCGCGTGAGGTGATCGACCAGCTTGTGGGGGCGCAGGACAACCTCCGCGACCAGTGCGCCCTCCAACTCCTGGCCCGGATGGGGCTGAGGAAGAACGAGCTCCGGTTGGTGAAGGTGGGGGACATCGACCTTGTTCGGAACCTGATCGTTGTCCACGGCAAAGGCGGCCACGTCCAGGTCATGCCCTTGGCGTTCAAAGGCCTATGCGAAGACCTCTACCTGCACATTAACGGTGAGAGCCGACGGCCGCTCGAGTTTCTGCTTTATCCGAAGAAGGATCGTTTGCGGCCGATGGACCATTCGACGGTTCACCGCTGGTTCAAACGATGCTTGGAGAACGCCGAGCTCCCGGAGACGGTGAAGCTCCACGAGATGCGCCACACCGCCGGCGACGAAATCTGGCGTGTGACCGGGAACCTCGTGATGGCGAAAGAACTGTTGCGGCATTCGTCGGTGAAGACGACCGAGGACTATTTGCATCCGTCGCGTGAGGATCTTGCGGCGGGGATGCGAGCCGTTGAGGCGTCACTGCAGGAGAGCAACTAGTGCGTTCCGCTTCGCTCAACCACGATAGTTACGGGGTTGAATGCACGGAAACCTGCGAACCCGTGCGTTCCGGGAAAGGCTGGATCTACCTGATCTATGACGGCGGCTGGTCCTACAAGATCGGGTTTGCCCGCAACCCTGAGAAGCGTCTAGCCGAACTTCAAACAGCCCATGCCGAGCAACTCCGGATCGTTGGTGTTCTCGAGGGAACGAAGCGAACCGAGGGCGAGCTCCACGAACTGTTCGCTAGTGATCACGTTCGCGGCGAGTGGTTCACCAAGACCCGCGAGATCCACGGCTACTTCGAGGACCACGGCTTCATCTGTGTCTGTCCTCGCACCCCTGATCCTGAATGCTTCATCCACGGCGATGGGCCGGATTGGGACGAAACGTCAGCGACGGAAGGAAAGGCGTCCTGAGAGTGCTCACCCTCGTTCTCGTCACCCTCCTACTCGCCACAACCGCCGCCGCGGCCAAACACCCCCTGCACAAGTTCCCGAATTGGTGGTACCGCCAAGCGGTTTGCATACATCGTCATGAGAGCGTCGACTGGTTCTATGGCCCCGGCCACACCGGCGGCAGGTCCTGGTCCGGCTACTACGGCGGGTTTCAGTTCCTGCTGTCGACGTGGCAGCGGGCCGGCGGCACCGGTTACCCACATCAGGCTGTTCCGAACGAACAGTATTTTCGGGCGTGGCGGATCTGGCAGATGAACCATGGGTCCTGGCGGGAATGGGGAACGGCGTCAGCCTGTGGTTTGCGGTGATTGGCGCTGTCTTCGCTGGTATGAGGTTTCCCCGCTCAATGCTCGCCAACCCTGCGAGTGAACGGCTGCTTGAGTCTTTGGGTGTCGAGATCGTGTCGGACCGCGATTGCGAGTTGGAGGATTATGCGCGGGCGTGGTTGGCCCAGATGGACGCCACGAACGAGCCTGTGCGTGAGCGTGGCGGTAACCCACCTGGGAGGATCGCGACTGAGGCTGTGCGGCGGGCGTTGGAAAGGCGGGCGGCCTAGTGGCTGAGTCTCGTCAACCCACACCCCGGTATCGCACAATCGTGGCGGACCCGCCCTGGCCGGATGTGAAAGAACGGATTGGAAGCGGCGGACGGCGAGCTAACGCAACAGAGCTTCCCTACACGCGGATGAGCTATGAGCAGATCGCCGCGCTTCCTGTTGCTGACTTCGCTTTCGACCAATGTACGTTGTTCCTTTGGTCGACGCGGCGCACCTTCCGTGAGGGCGAAGCCGCGAAGGTGGCGCGGGCCTGGGGATTCGAGCCTTACGCCGAGATCATTTGGGGGCTACGCAACCCCGGCACAGGGTCAGCGTCGTTTGCGAATGACCATGAGCCGATCCTCGTAGCACGGAAAGGACGCCCGCCTCTGGTGTGGACAGGCCCCCCGGTTGGCGTCTGGTTCTGGAAACAGGTCTACGAATACGGCGCGGCAGGGGTCCCTCAGAAGAAGCACAGCGCGAAGCCGCCGGGGTTCCTCGAGCTTGTCGAAGGCCTGAGCCCGAATCCCTACCTAGAGCTTTTCGCAAGGGAGCAACGCCTCGGCTGGGACTCATGGGGCAACGAAGCATTTGGGCATGTGGAGTTGTCGGCCTAGTGGCTGAGTCTCGTCAACCCACAGAAGAAGCCCTGGGCTGGTTGGATGACATCGAAAAGGCGCTCCGAGAGATCTTCACGACAGAGTGGGAAGAGGACGAGGCGTTCGACAACGCGACCCGCAGCTTGGATCTTCTGCGCCCGTTCGTTGTGGCTCAGATAGACGTAGTAGCCGCAGCCAGACATCTTCACGCAGGACTGACGTGCCAGAACGACCCTATGGACGTAGACGAGCGGATTGCGTTACTCGGCGCAGCGTTGATTGCTGGCGGTGTGGCTGCTGTGGTTTCTGGGACACCACCACCGACTCCATTCACCGCAGAAGATGCCCAGCGTCTCGCTAATCATGTGGATTCTCTAGGTGGAACACAGCCACCAGAGGAGCAGAGTTGAAGCCTTGCGCCTACCCTTCACGATGCGGAAGCGATGGCGTGGATTGCTGCTACCTAGATTGCGCCTGGTCTGCTCGGCCATTCTTACGTCCTCACCCGGCACTTGATCTCTTGGAGTACGCCTCTGGCCCGGTGGTCGTTAAGCCTGCACGAGCGAGGCGAGCGTGGCGGCGAACAAAGAATGGCCTTGAACTAGTCAAAAGGTCGGAGGAAAAATGAATTGGACGATCACAGCCTCTACAGCTTTGGGATTTGTCACTGGTCTAACTATTGGCGCACGGGTGATTTTCGGAAAGTGGCCGTGGAAGTGATGCGTGTAGACGATTACGAAGCGTTAAGCGTGAACTACGAATCTCTCAATGATGAGACGGAGCGGTTGAGAGACGTAGTAGACCAACTGGAAGAGGGGCTGCGGCGAATCCGCGACGAGTCGCCGCACATCGAGAACCTCGGTGGCGTCTGCCCGGCCTGTATGGCTGAGGTTGCGTTGGCTGCTGTGGTTTCTGGGACACCACCACCCCTTCGCACACCCCTTCCCAGCGAGCGGCTCCTCGATGAACTAGACCCAGAGGACGAGGGATGAGCGACCTTCGCGAACCGACGTGCGCCGGGTACTGCGGCTCTCTTGGCTGGACGGCGCAGCGTTACGGACGGGTCACTCACAAGCAGTCGTGTCCGCATCGGTGCGAGCCGTGGTGCCAGTCGCATCCGGGGCGTTGCCCTGAGGATTGTGTTCCGGAGGGTTCCGAAGTTGGGACACCACCACCAGAGGAGCAAACGTGAGCGTTTGGGCCGAAGCGTGGCCGTGCTGGAACTGCGGCGAGCCGCGATGGAGACACCGTGACCTCGGGACTCCCGGCGTCAGCGGCTTCCATGCGAACTACTACTGCCCCGAACATGACGGCACCGGATACCGCCCCGCGTCAGTCACGACCGTGCTTTCAAGTTCTTACCCAGGAGTAGTGACGACCGGATTCGCTCCGTGGCGCGTGGGTGCGACACCACCACCAGAGGAGAGACGTTGACGAAACCGCTAGACCCTGACATCAAGGCGCTACGAGCGGTAAGCCGTGCGCTGGCTCAGTTGCCGGACGACGCAGCGGCACAGCGCGTCATCGAATGGACGGTCGCCAGGGCGGCGGGTAAGTCGTGGATCACCTTGCCTCGTCTGCGATGGGTGCTGGGTGGGACACCACCACCAGAGGAGCAGACGTGACCTGCTGGATTGTCTTTGTCGGCCTCGGTTTTGCTTTGGCGGTGTTGATGTGGCCGTGACCGAAATGACTGAGGTGCGCCTCGCCGCTGTGGTCGATCGGTTTGGCAGCCAAGTGAACTGCATGTATTGCGGTCTCCCAGCGGGTCTTGAGCGTCCTGTCCGGTTATGGCGAGGGCTTCCGGCTCATGCACGGTGTCACCGCGAACAGATGCGGATTTTTGGTGGGACACCACCAGAAGGAGATAAATGAGCGAGCCGATCATTCTTTCGTTCGCTAGTACGCATCCGCACCTCACCCATTGCTCTGATTGCGGGCAAGAGTTCGCGGCCCCGGTCAGCGAAGAAACAGCGCTGAAACACTTTCCTTCGCTGGATGTGGCGTCGTATTCGTGTTCGTTTTGTGTGGGTGGGTCAGCCGAGGAGCCACCGGAATGACCCTGATTCCGCCGATCGTTCATGGCGCCTGGGTTCGTCCTGGTGGCGGCACCTTCCCCGATCAGGTGAAAGCCCGTGGTTGGGGTGTCGACCAGTTTTTCTGGGACGCCACCGACCCGGCGACGGATCATCCGAAGCGTTTGGCGGGTGTGCTTGAGGACATGCGCCGCGCCGGCTGGAAGGTGGGGATCACGAGGGACCCTCAGTGGGATGGTTACAGCCACCCGGTTGGCTGGTATGGCGCGAAACTCTCCCAGGACATCACAGATTTGGGGTGTGACGGGAAGCAATGCTCGGCGATCCTGGACGCGGAGATCCATGATTCGGACAGGGTTTTGGCTGAGTTGAAGTCGTTTCGTGCGAAGCGTTCGGGCCGGTTCTTGTATTGGACGATGGAGCCGAAACAGGGCGGGATCATGTCGGACGAGTTGATCGCGTGGATCAACCAGGATCCGTTGACGTGGGTTGTGATCCAGAAGTATCGGGGCCGGATGCAACCTGTGAGTGAACGCGCCGTCATCGACGACCTTCGCGCCCGGGGCCTTCGGGACGACAAGATCCTTGTGTATTACGAGCGGTACGAAGAGGGGTTCGAGGGGATCATTTTCGACATAGCGAACGCGGCATGAGTTACATCACGAGCGTATTGATTCAGGGCGCCCATCAGAAGGACATTGACAAGCTCAACGCTTGGCTTCTAGAGAACGATGAGGCGCGGCAACAGCAGTTTCGGCAGATCAACATGGACGAGGCAGGCGGTACGAAGTATTACGTCGTGGATGTTTGGGCGGCCGCGTTTAACTACATCTCCGGCGACTTGATCTCGATGCTGCGTGACCCGGACACTTGGGAACACGCCTTGCTCTCGGTTGCCGTTGTCATAGATGGCGAGGAGTCAATGGAGGTCTTTTGTTTCGACGGTTCTGAGGCAAATGGTTTCAGTCCTGTCGGTGGTCAAGAGGTCCGTTGGTGATGGTTGAGAAGGACTATCGCTTTGCGGGCGGCGTGAAAGCAGCCCCCCACCAAGCAGGCCTTATTCGGATCATCGTGCGGGAAGCACTTGAGGCGGCGGGGTATGAGTTGACGACGGGGGTGACGACGGTTGAGCGGTCGCATTTGCAGGCGATGGCTATCCCTCCAGGGCCGTTCAACGATTCGCACGGTGTAGCGGAGGCTGAGCATTCGGGGAAGTTGCGGAAAAGGATGGGCAGGGGTCCGCAATCGTGAGCGACCGTGACTGGATGAAAGTCGAGTTCTATGCAGCCCCGAAATCGGGTGAGACGTTCACCAGGGAAACCTTGCTGGAACTATCCGGTCGTTTGATGGAGGCTCTTGACGCCGAGTTCGTGGACGAATTGACCATCACGCGCAAGGACGCCGCATGATCGCCGCCCTGCTTGCCGCCACAATTTTGATTTTGCCGCAGGTGCCGGGTGTATATGTGGGCCCGGGCTGTGCTGGGCACCCGGCGCGGCCACCCTCGAGCTACACCAGCGCGTTGAAGGTGCAGCAGATTCGGGAGCTCGGCTACGAGAACACCGATCCGCGGGCCTACCAGGAAGACCATTTGGTGAGCCTAAGCCTGGGTGGGAATCCGACTTCGCCTCTGAATTTGTGGCCGCAGCCGTGGGATCAGGCGCGTAGGGACGACCGCATCGAATACCAGTTGTATTTGCGGGCCTGCAAAGGGGTTGGAAGGTCGTTGTCGGTTCGGGAGGCTGTGCGGTGGGAGAAGCGATGGAAAAGGCTGCACGGATGAAGCGTCGGGTTAAAGGTTTCTTCGTTGTTTGGCTTCGCGTGTGGGGATCAACTGCCCATTTCGGCGGTCACCATTATCTGCGCCGCGCCCACTGGACGTTCAAGCATTGGAATCGGATGGGCCGCGGCCGGGATTTCGTCAGGTGAGGATCTTGCGTCGACCGCCCCCATCGTCCTATGAGTTCCAGGATCTGGCGAATTACAACGCTGAACGGGCTCGAGGGATACGGCATACGGAGGCATGGCAGGAGAGGATGGCGGAGGAGCAGCGCCGTTTCGATGTGGTGATGCGGGAGCGGGCTATAGCGGAGGGTGCTGTGGTGGTAGAGCGTGGCTAAGAGCTTGAACCAGGCCCGTCGTGAGGCTGCGGAACGCACCCAGGCGAGTATTGCCCGGATGGATTTCGATGAGCCGGAGGACACCCACGCGGCGTTGATGTGGATTGATTACCGGACCTTGCGAGGACTGCCGTGTTTGTCGAAGGGTGTGGGCGGCATTCAGACCGACACCTTCGTCCCCGGCTCGGACCAGCATTTGGACGAGATGGACGCCGCTTGAAATGGTAAAATCCCCTGCAAATAGCCCCCGCGAAGCAGAGACTTCCGGGGGCATGACACAGGAGGATGAGCTCCTATGCGCGAAACACCCTACAACGACGATTCGGGTCTAGTCGAAGAGTACGCAAGCGATTCTCCGGCTTGGGCCGCAGGGTTGTTCGAGGGCGAAGGATTCCTTATTCGACGCCAGATCGGAGGTCGTGTTTACCTCCAGGTTGGTATCGAGATGCGCGATGTGGATGTCCTAGAGAGGTTCGTTGCTGTGCTGCGTGGCGCTGGCATGAAGCGGCCACAGCGTGGTAGTGGGCCGAAGGATGTCGCAAGGATCAACCTCATTCCCCGGCATAAGCGGAATCCTAAGCACAGCGATATCCACCGGTGGGCCACAACTGGCTATACGGCTGAGCAGGCATACGCCATTCTGAGGCCTTGGTTGGGTGTTCGCCGTCGTGAGAAGGGCGATGCGGTCATTCGGGAGGCGATCCTCGCTCGCTCCGATGAGGTTCTGAGCCGTTCATGCGTGATCTGCCACAGAGATTTCGTGCCAGCGGATTACGCCACGACCGCGATCTATTGCTCCCCTAAATGCCGATGGACTGGTGGGAACGCTTCGGACGCTTTGAAGGCGGCTAAGCGGCGTTACTACCTACGGCTCACGAACTCCCGGATTCCTGGCCAGATGGAGTTTTAGGTTGTCATGCCGTCCGGAGCCAAAATCTAGACTGCCCTGCCACCGCTATGCCCAAATACGGGCTGGCGGTTTTCTTTTGCCCTTATGCCGTCGAAAACCCCTGATTTAGTGGTGCAAAGACGCCACAAAGCAGCCATGGACGTGATCGGGGACATCGACCCGAAAGACCGGGCTTTGGTGTTGGGGATGGTGACGGGTTTGGTGCCGGTGTCTTTGGAGTTGTTGCGGCTCGAGGCCGAGGAAGACGCGGCGTGATTCGCCTGTGGCTGAACCAGAGTGTCCCATCAAGCGTGAGGCGAGGGCCGAAGATCGAACGGTGGGCTAACGGGTGGCTCATTGGGTTTCGGCGTCACTTCGTTATCTGGACTCCGAACCGCTAGGAAGGTGACAACGCTGTGAAGACCAACAAGTTCAAAGTGATCCGCGCCGATTCCGAAGTTGTTTACGAAGGCCACGATGCGCCAATCCTGATCTGGCATGACGCTCCCGAACGCATCAGTTACAACGTCCCTGGTCTGCCAGAAGTGCGAGATGGGGACAAAATCACAGAGATACAAGGGCGGACGTGACCTCGACTCCCTGGCTATACGAGGTCGAATCAGTGACGACTCTGCCGGTGCCGGTGGTGTGGAGCGTGATCACCTACCCAGATCCAACCGAACCACCGCCTGCTGAGCCTGACCCGGAGGACCTTGGTGGGGATGGCAGCTAGGAGCCTGGCCTACACAGGCCGGGCGACACCAAGATCCTGATGTTTGGTAGCAACGTCCAACAACCCAAACGCATCAAGCAGAAACCCAAGCCGTGGCGGCATGACTGTGGAAACAAGACCCTGGTACTAGCAGGCCACTGGACCCGATGCCCTAACTGTGGGACACCACGGGACCGCCCGTTCCCTACCACCCGCGGCAACCCCATCACGGTGAAGCGGTGATCCAACGTGCGTGTGCTGTGTGTGGTCGCCCATGCCAAGGCACCCGCTGCCCCATGCACCCTCGCCCCATAGCTAGGCGCAACCAGGCCATGCGTAGACAGGTAGCAGCAAGCACAACCATATGCCCGGTGTGCCATACCACCACCACACCCTCCAACCCCATGACAGCAGACCACATTCTGCCCCAGATCAATGGAGGAATGGACACACCATCCAATCTCCGACCCATGTGCCGCAGTTGCAACAGCCGACGGGGAGGGGTGGGCTCGAGCCGCATGGATAGGCAGGCGTCTCACCCCGCCAAGTTTTCGCGAGAGAAAGTCGTATGGCTGTCATAAGCAAGCCTAAAACCGGGGTTCCGTTCACGTTGGAGCATTTCAAGGGGTGGGCGTGGGATTTGGTTTTGGATACGGATGAGCGGTGGGAGCTCGAGCCGTTCCAGGAGGACTTCGTTCGGGACGTTTTCGGGGGGTTTCGGATCAGTTGGCTGGTGGTTCCGGAGGGGAACGGCAAAACCACGCTTTTGGCCGGCCTTGCTCTGTATCACTGTGAGTTCACGCGGAATGCGTATGTGGCGGTGGCGGCGTCGACTAGGGATCAGGCTGAGTGGATTTACCGGCAGGCCGAAGCGTTCGTCTCGAATTCGGAGCGGGATGGGGAGTTTCGGTGTTTGGAGGGGTATCGGCGGATCCGGTTCGACAGGACCGGGTCTCGGATTCAGGTGTTCGCGGCTGATGACCGGTCTGGGGACGGGGCGATCGCGACCCTTTACATGCTGGATGAGCTCCATCGGCACAAAAACCTGGCTTTGTATCGGACGTGGTCGGGGAAGCTTCGGAAGCGGGACGGGCAGTTGTTGGCGATCTCGACGGCTGGTGAGGTTGGGTCGGAGTTTGAGGAGGAAAGATCCCGGTTCCGGCAGACCGCCGAGACGGTGGAGATCGAAGGGGCTCGTACCAGGGCGGTCAAACCTCACGCGGTTCTGCACGATTGGGCTGTGAGCGAGACAGCCGACATCGAGGATTTGGAGGCGGTGGCGGCGGCTAACCCGTTTTCGGGGATCACTTTGGAGGATTTGGAGCAGAAACGCGAGTTGCCAGGCATGACGCCTTCGCATTGGGCGCGGTTCACGTGTAACCGGGCTTCGAGGTCGGAGTCGGCGGCGATTAACGAGGCGGAATGGCATGGCGCCGCAACCCAGGATCGGATCCCCGAAGGCCAGCAAATCTGGCTCGGTTTGGATTTGGGGTGGGTTTACGACACCACCGCCCTTGTTCCCTTGTGGATCCGTGACCCTGAGTATCGGTTGCTTGGGCCGGCTCGGATTCTCGAGCCGCCGCGGGACGGCAACCAACTAGACGCCCATTTGGTGGAGAAGGCGCTGCTGGAAACCCATGCCCGGAACCCCCTTCATACGGTTGTGATGGACATGACGAACGGCGAGCAGCTGTCCCAGTGGATTCAGGAGGAGATCGGCGCCCGCGTCATCGACCGGAAACAAACCAATTCGCTGGCGGTGCTGGATTACGCGAGGTTCATGGAAGCCCTCCGGGAAGGGTGGCTGCACCACTCCGGCGACCCAGGTTTGACTTCCCACGCCCTGAACGCGATCGCCGTGGTTTTGCCGGGTGGGGACACGAAGTTCTATCGCCCCAAAGACTCCAGGACCGTCAACCAAACCCTCTCCCGCCTCCGGGTGATCGACGCTCTGATCGCCGCCGCGATGGTCCACTCCACCGCCGCCGCCGAGCTCGAGGTAGCGCAACCCATGATGGCATTCGTTTGAGACTCCCGTTCACCAAAACCGAGAAACGCGACGCCCTCAGCTTCCAACAATGGGTCGAGTTCATGTCATACGGCGGGGTCGGCTACGGGATCTCCCCTTCAACGACGTGGGAGGGCGCGAAGCAAGAGGCACCGTCCGAATCGTTTGCCGGGCATATCCAGGGGATCTACAAGGCGAACGGGGTTGTTTTCGCCTGCATGGTCGCCCGGATGCTTTTGTTCTCGGAAGCACGGTTCCAGTTCCGGCAGGTCCGCAACGGCCGTCCCGGTGAGTTGTTCGGCACCGGCGAGCTCCAGATCCTGGAGACACCCTGGGTCAACGGGACGACAGGAGATCTGTTGTCCCGTGTGATCCAGGACGCCGACCTTGCCGGCAACTTCTACGCGTACCGGACCGGGAACACGATCACCCGGATGCAACCCGACTGGGTTTCGATTGTCCTAGGTTCCAACCAGATCCCGGATCATCCCGGCTGGGCCTTGGACGCCAAAGTGGTCGGCTACCAGTACCTCCCCGGCGGGATGAAGTCCGGTGAAGACCCGATCAACCTGTTGCCGGAGCAGGTCGCGCACTTCGCACCCATCCCGGACCCGGCAGCACGGTTCCGCGGGATGTCTTGGTTGACACCTGTGATTCGGGAGGTGATGGGCGACAACGCCGCCACCGACCACAAGATCTCGTACTTCGAACACGGAGCCACCGTCCCCCTCGCAATCAAGTTCGACCCGGCCGTCCAGGTGAGCGCGTTCAAAGAATGGGTCGAAGCGTTCAAAGCAGAACACCAGGGCGTAGCGAACGCCTACAAAACCCTGTTTCTGGGTGGCGGCGCCGACATCACCGCGGTTGGTTCGGACATGAAACAAGTGGATTTCAAGGTGACCCAGGGCGCTGGGGAGACACGCATCGCGATGGCGGCGCGTGTCCCTGCCGTTATTGCTCAGATCAGTGAGGGGTTGCAGGGCTCGAGCCTGAACGAGGGGAATTATCAGGTGGCGATGCGGCAGTTCGCTGATCTAACGATGCGCCCATTATGGAGAAACGTGGCCGCGTCGTTCGCGCCGATCGTTCGTGTCCCGGGTAGCGCTGAGCTTTGGTATGACGACCGCGACATTCCTGCGTTGCATGAGTCCTCGAGGGACGCTGCGGAGATCCAGCAGTTGCAGTCGAACACGATCCACTCGTTGATCGCAGCTGGGTTCGACCCCGACACGGTGATCGACGCTGTAACCGCGGGTGAGTTCAACCGTTTGGCTCACACCGGCATGTTCTCGGTCCAGCTGCAGCCGGCGGGATCTGTGACGGAGGGGAAGGGTTCTTTGGTGGCCGGGGTCCCGGTCGCAACGAACGGAAACACGGGAGGGAACTAATGACCGGTTCGGGAAGACCAGACTCGAAACAGGTGAAGATCCTCGGTAGCGAGGCCAGCAAACAGAACGTGCCGTATTTCAACCA
>Ga0157374_10003612_pt1 | contig 13025 bp, 7 predicted proteins | sample M25metaG_FD_115308 | JGI IMG/M metagenome (GOLD analysis project Ga0157374, IMG submission 115308) | Miscanthus rhizosphere microbial communities from Kellogg Biological Station, Michigan, USA - M2-5 metaG | ecosystem: Host-associated > Plants > Roots > Rhizosphere > Soil | place: USA: Michigan...
AGAGAAATCGAGCACGTTACGACCATCATCGAGCCGTATTCGATGAACAACGATACCAGCCTCGCGCGTGGCCACATCGGTCCCTTGAGGCGCCACATAAGCGGTTCCGACTTGCGCCGGAATGTTGCTGCCGCGAATGGTGCCGGTGTGATCGATGACCTGCAAGTGACCGAACGCTTGTCGACTAACGGTGTATTGAACGAACACGTCAAGTGCCACCCAATCTTCGGACAGTATGGGTTCAGCGCTTTGCGTCGCAATGAACTTAGCGAGCGATCCACCGTAACCGGTCACTTGATTCATCATGGCTTGATATTGCCGATTGTGGATGAACACCGTCGTGACCGACATCGTCACCGCCACCAAACACGCCATGATGATAGCCCACCGCATACGTAGCGATACGTGCATACGCTTGCCGTGTCCACCTGCGTCTAACTCCCGCGCAACACCGATCAATGCGTTGGCGAGATCTTCACCGGTTTGAAAGCGCCGATCGAGTTGCTTTTTCAGGCAGCGATCGACAATCCGGCGTAAGCTCAAGGGCAAATCGGGGCGCAGCTTATCGATGGGCTCGGCTTCCGATTTCACGATCTTCAATGCAACGCTTACCAATGTATCCGCAGAGAACGGCAACACACCCGTGAGTAGTTGATACATCACGACACCGGCGGAAAACAAATCGGAACGGGAATCGACTTTGTGGCCGAGCACTTGTTCGGGCGACATGTAATGGGGCGTACCAAGCAAATCACCCACTTTGGTCTTTTGCGTTTCATCGCCGCCTTCGATGCGGCAGATGCCGAAGTCGGCCACTTTAATGATGGTGCTGTCTTTCACCATCATGATATTGGCGGGTTTTACATCGCGATGGATGACGCCTTTCTTATGCGCATAGTCCAGCGCTTTGGCCAATTGAATACCGATTTCCACAATGGTCTTTAACGGCAATGGCTTTTTTCCGCGCATCAACTCGCTCAATGTCGAACCTTCGACATATTCCATGGCGATATAAGGACGGTTTTGATGCTCGCCCGCATCGAACACAGTCACAATATTGGGGTGCGATAAAACGCCTGCGCCGGTAGCTTCGCGAAGGAAACGAGCGCGATATTCTTCTTCTCGGCACAACTCGGGCTGAAGAAGCTTGATAGCCAAAGTGCGGTCGATTTCGGGATCGTAGGCCTTGAATACCGTGGCCATCGCACCTTGACCGATTTTTTCTTGAATCCGATAGCGACCAACCTTATCGACTGGGCGATCCGGCTTTGTTTCGCCCTCGTAAAGCGCTGTCGGCTGCTCACCCGGCGTTGCCACCTCATCCATTGCTCGCCCCCTTGGTTTTCGATTGTGGAGTTTTTAGGACAAAGGGGGATTATATCAATCTCGGCTGGAAAGGTTGGAATGATGCGCAGGAAAAGTTTTTAGCATTTCAACCTCATAAAAATCATTTACTTACCCAAAAAACGACACGTATCTATTTCGCGCTTGTAACACATAACAATGCGCTGTAAAAATGTTGCCGTTTGGCTCTCAATATGTGGTCTTTCTTTTTCGAGTTCAGAGTGTCAGACGATTAAACAGTTTCGTCAGGTAATGCACTCCACCTTCCTCCATAAACAGAACATGTTTATCCTCCAGTTCCGCTTTTTTCGTGACATCGCCTACGTTAAGCAAATCGGAGAACTTGGTTGGAGACAGCACAAATGCATTCAAGATGAGCTTGGGCTCTCCTGGTGTCGCTTGTTTTTCCAACATTGCTTCGAGAGACTTGATCTCCTTATATAGTCCAAGCTTGGGGTGAGTCAGGTCGAGGTTACGCAATCCCTTCGGGTCAACAAAGGTTAGCCACTGCTGACCAGTTACATCGTCAACCAACCAAAGCAGAAAATCGGGATAAAAATTACCTGCGAGAGCAAAGCCAAGACCTTTTTCTTCCTTGGCTGCATTACGCAGTAAATAAAGGCTACGTGGCCCGATGGCAGCCTTTCCGGCTGGAGAGTTGTAGAACGCTTCAAGGTCGCGAACGAATTCCCATTCACTTGGTGCATCAAAAGCCAAAGGACGCAGCTTTAACGGTACCGCATCCTTGTCTTCCAAGGAGAGCAGTGGATAGTAAAGATGGCGGTCGAAACTGATGGCCACCATATGCGGCGCATTCCACTGACTGGCCTCGCCGATTTTTCCCTCGCTGACCAATTTCTTTAGCACCTCTAACTTATTCTTGTATTCCAGCCCGTCGTCGCTGTCCTCAATCTCGAACTGGTAAAGCTTGAGCATTGAACCGTGCTCTTTGTCCAACCGAACGACATCATAGAACTGTCCTTCATATGCGCTCTTAAGAGCTTTGTAAAAACGATCTGTGTAATCGGTCAGTAAACGAATTAGGATGTCTTCCTGTTTTTTAATGTCACTGAACGAGGTTATTGCCAATTCTGATGAAGGGATAAACAACATGTACCAATCTGAAGCGCCGTTGCAAAAATCGATCAATTTTTGTCTATCAAGACGTAGATTACTCCAGGTGCGTTGCAATTTATCGTTCTGCAACGCCAGATAGATCCGATCCCAATCGAAAAGTGCGAATAGTGCCGAGTTCAGTTGGCCCTTATGCCGCGCTTCGGTCTTTACCGCTACTGTTTTATCTTGCGTGCTCAATGCTTCTACTCTTGGATAAAGATCGAGCACGACGTGGGGCGGTTTGATCTTTCCCTGGAACTGAGCGGGAACTTCATACAGCCAAGGGAAATGGGTACGCTTGAAGCCGAGCTTCTGGTTATCCTTGTAGCCATCCTTCAAGGCCAATGTTTTTAGCTTGTTCGCAGGAAGGTTCGGCTTCGTGGGGAAGTCGAGTTCAAGGATCTCGTCGCTCGGCGTAATGCCTTCCTCTTTAAGGTATTCTTTGAACGTCGCCATATAGCTAGCACGCACGCCAAAGATGTTCAACGCTTCCAGTTTATCCAGATGAATGCCCTTCGGACGTTCCTGCGGACTAGTACGCTTCAGCGAAAACCCCTTCCCCTTAAGGCGCACGCCTCGGCCAAAGAGCTGGATAATCTGCGAGCCTTCGCCTTGGCCCATGTTCAATAAACCCATGGTGGACACACGCCAACTACTCCAACCTTCCGTGAATTTGCGCGAACCAATCAGCACATTGAGCTGGCTATCCTTTTGGTTCAAGGTGCTAAACAGTGCGCCGCCAAAATCGTCGGCTTCGTTATCGAATGTGGTGGATGTGTCTGCCAGTTTGAAGAAACCCGCATCGTCGCCGATATTGATCAAGCCGAATGGTTGGGCATCGCCAACACGCAGCGCTAATTCGCCCTTGCTGCCCTTAATGTTGACCAGCTTGAGTCGTTGCTTGGCCGGTGCATTGAAAACACGGCGCAGGATATCGGCATACAAGTCGTCCACCTCGTCGGTGAATCCCATCAGTGGCGTGAAACGCCCCTTGAAGATATTGTTGCCCTTCACATCCAGAAGCTGAGCACGGTCGCTAATCAAATCAGAGAGCCACATCTTGATCTGTACATCGTGATTAAGGAAATAGGCAAGGAATGTGACCACTTCCAAGATGTCCGACTCTTCGCCAGCCACAGTATTACCAACGAATACCCACAACGGCTTCTCAATGTTGAAATCCGCTAGCTTGTCGCGGTGAGTGCTCCATAACCATAACTGTTGATAGAAGGCCAGCAGACATGCGGTGAAGTACTTGCGCGCGTTATCTGTTTGTTCATAGGCTTTGCCATCCATGTTAAGGATAAGCGACTCTTTGCCATAACCATCTTCGTAGAAAAATTTATACGAATAGTCGAACAAGATGCACTTGGCGTAAATCTCGCGGGTAGCGGTCACACGTGCGCGGCGTTTCTCTTCACTGGTGAGTGTGAGTTGCGCTCGCTGCGCATCGTCCAGCTTTTTTAAGTTGGTCGTGTCGAACAGCATCTTTGCGCGCTTTTTTTGAATGTCTTCTTCGGCGGCAACAACCGTCATCCCTTTGGCGACGGCCTGACCGAAGGTCGCGGAGTATTCAAACGCGAAGCCGCCGCGAACCAGTGCATCACGCCGGCTCATCCACGCTCCGGCTGCCGTACCGGTTCCACGATGCCCTTCATCCACCAGCACCAAGTTGTTGCCTTCAAAGGCCTCGACGGCGACGGTCTTATCGCCCATGTCGTCGCCGAGTTTGTTGATGTCGATGATCTCTATCGTGCCACGCGGAGGGGTCTGCGACTTGTTGAAGTGCTGAGCGAAACTGAAACCGGAAAGATGCAACTCTTCTTAATGCTGCCGGGACAAGCCCTCATTGGGCGTGAGCAGAATGATCTTGCTGGGGTAATGGTCTTTTTTTCCCGTTTGAAAATAGTGCAAGTACTGATGGATGTTGACATGCAAGAGAAGCGTCTTACCGCTACCGGTAGCATTCCAAAACGCCACTTTGTTGAGATCGTCTGCTTCAAAGAGTTGAAAAGGTTCCGTGCCTGGCTCAGCACGATAGCGAGCCATCTCCTCGTTCAAACCATCGAGCAAGGCCTGGCGCTTATTGAAGTACCAATCCAGATAAATCTCGGTAAACAATAGCGAGAGATACTGAAAATATTTCATCTGTAACTCGTGGCCTTCGAGCTTATTGCGATGCGCAGTAATAGCCTGCCAATGCGTTACGATGTTCAAGTCGTAGCGACGCAGGTCCGCTTCGGTAATACGATCCACTTCAAAGAGATTGCGTGTCAGTTCATGGAAGAACAGCGTTTGGCCATCTTCGTCGATGCCTTCGTGGCGGTCATCGCCTAAGCGCAACTTCAACCCCCCGAGATTGCCGCCTTTGAAGAAGCCCATCATCCATCGGTTAAGCACCAATTCCTGGTGAAAGCTGCGTTTCTTCTTTGACTTCTCAGCTCTCATTGCGGTCCTCCTGTTGCAATGCCAGTTGTTCCGTCAACAATTGACGCTCGCGCTCCAGCTCCGCGCGCAACTCATCCTCGGTAGGTAATACCAGTTTGTAGCGGCTGGCGAATAATTGCTTGCTCTCGTTCAAGACCGAATAACGCACGACGGAATGATCTTTGTCCTCGCACAATAGAATACCTACTGTTGGGTTATCGTCCGGGCCGCGCCGCAGATCGTCATACATGCGCACATACATATCCATCTGTCCAATGTCCTGATGCGTGAGCTTGCCGGTTTTCAAATCCACCAGCACAAAGCACTTGAGCAGATAGTTGTAGAAGACGAGGTCAATATAAAAATCCTGGGACTCAGTACTGATACGCTGTTGTCGCGCCACGAAAGCGAAGCCTTTGCCCAGCTCCAGCAAGAAGCTTTGAAGTTTGTCCATCAAGGCCTGTTCGAGATTCGCCTCCAGCAGCTTGCCGGCACCTGGCAGCCCTAGAAATTCGAGCATCACCGGATCGCGCACAAACGCGCGCGGCGTGTTATTGGACTGCGCCGCCAAGGCCGCGAGATTGTCTTGCGCTTCAGCCACCACCGCATCCTTATCCTGGCTGAGCAGCAAGCGTTCGTAGTAGAGCGTGCCAATTTGCCGTTCGAGTGCGCGTGAACTCCAGTTTTGAATAGCCGCCTCGTTCACATACCAAGCACGCGCCTTGGCATCTTGCACGCGTAAGATGAGGCGATAGTGCGTCCAGCTCAATTCGGAACGCACTGCGTCCCAAATCGGGAACGCTAAATAAAATGAACGCATGTGGCGCAAATTACGCTCGTCGAACCCCTTGCCGAACTCCACCGTCAATGCGGTAGCCAATTCCGGTAACAGGCGTTTACCGTAAGCCGCCCGGCGCTCGCCGCCCTGTTCGAACTCGACGATATGCCGCCCGACTTGCCAGTAGGTGTGGACCTGAATGGCATCGACGGCGCGTAAGGCTTGCGCACGCGCCTGTTGGATCAGCGAACGTAGCGACCGGAGCAGCTCGCCTAAGTTTTCCACCTCGTGCGCCATTAGATGTCCTCCACTGAGAACATGCACTCCAGAAATTCCGGCTCGATTTGCCGTAGCTTCAGCACACGTATCGCGCCGCCTTCTTCAGCGGTTTGTGTCAGTACGGTGGGGATATTGTGATCGCCGTTGATGTAAACCACGTCAAACTCGTTGTCCGCCGGGTTGATGGCGAGCTTGTCGCAGAGCTTGCTTACGCCTTCGTAGTCCAACAAGTCGCAGTCGCGCCACAGTACCAGGCAACTCTCATCATTGGGCAAAGTGCCGGTGACGGCGACAAAGCCGCGTTCCCGTTGAGCGTCGATGTGTTTTACGCGCAGGCCGATTAGGTAGTTGAAGGTCTCGACTAAATCGATCTTGCGCGGTTCATAGGCGCCTGCTGAATCGACGGCGATGTTCAAGGTGTAGTCGAATGGTTTTTTGAAGTCTTCGACCGAGAGCAATGAGCCTCGACTTTCCACATCCAACATGTAACGCAAGAGGTAGTCGTCTTTGGCTTGCTCGGGTAAGGCGGCGAACAAGTCGCTTTGCTTGGTAGGGTGACGCAATTGTAGGTTGTTAAGCGTGTCTTCGTAGCTTTCAAGCTTAATAAGCTTGATGCAATGTGAAATGCCAGTTTCAGCCGCAATTGGTTTGCCATTACTCCATTCAGACGAATGGACAATCTTTTGTATTCTAGGCTTAATCACCGAATCAAAATATTCACCCTGCTCAATCAATACATAGCGGTGCTGCTCTTTTGTTTCTCGCGAAATACTAATAGCAGCCTCCGCTGTGGTTCCTGATCCAGCGAAAAAATCGAGGGTAATGCTGTTTGTCTCTACGCCCCCGCACGCACGAACAGCATCCTCCACCAGCTTCTTTGCTTTTGGAAAGTCAAAGTTCTTCTGGCCGAATAAATTTTTTAGCTCCGCCGCCCCGTAATTAGCAGAAGCGTATTCTCCCTTGTCCCACCAAGTTACTGGTGGAGCTTCATCATCCATTCTAGTCTTAAAGTCAATAGCAACTTCGCCATTAGGCCCACGTCGCACGCGGTATTCATCGTATTCCTCAGCGACACGTTTATGGCCGCGCTGCCAATTCTTCTCGACCACTTGGCCATCGATATATTTAATTGGGTACACGAGCTCTTCGTTGACAGGAATCGATTCTACAACCTTATATTCCTGTTGCGCTTCATTCCACTCTAACTGTGGAATTCGTATTTTGTTGTTGCCATTAACAGCAATTGGATAAAAGAGCTTTGGTCTATCTTCTCGACGATCATTGCTTCCCGCTCGTATAAAGTTCATCCATGAATATCGCCCCTTATCATCCTCAAGTGGGTATCTAGCTGCCTTGGTGGCGCTATATCCGATCGTAGATGGCAAAGCGTCTTCCGAGTTGCCATAGAAAAGTGCATATTCATGCACTGGAGAAAATTTACCTTTCGTTTTTCGGCTTTGTGGGTTCACCTTGACCACGGCCACACCGATCTGTTTTGGAAATATTTCGCTAAGCACATGAGTTATCGAGGCCGCCTCCTGGTCATCAATGGCAACAGTAATTAAGCCATCTTCAGTCATAAGACATTTAGCAATATCAAGCCGGTTTTTTACTAATGTCAGCCAAGAGGAATCTTTATATCCATTTTTATAAAGAATAGCTGATGCGTCAGTGTTATAAGGAGGATCAATGTAAATGCAATTTATCCTCGATCGATATTTAGCATGGAGGAATTTTAGTCCTTGGAAATTATCTCCATGTACGAGCAGACCATCCACTTTGGATCCGACATCCTCAATTTTAAGGAGCAATCGTTGCTTGAAATCTTCAGCAAAGAGGCTGGTATCGAGCATACGGTATTGGTAAGCTCTTAGATCGTCGACAGTTCCAACGTCTTTTGAGTCCCATATTCCCAACTCATACCACTGCTGCCACTGCTTTTCATTAGCCACAATCTCAGGATACAAATCTTCAGGCACGCGATCCAGTGTCATACAATAGTGAGACGACACCACAAACTTCTTCTTCAACCAAAGCCTCTTCTGAAACTCTTCCAACTGCGCCAGAAAATCAATCAACTCTGAAGCAATGCTACGCAAACACTGAATCATCCGAAGATTCTTTTCAATGTCCGCAAAAACACCTGCATTCTGAACATCATCCAAATGCATAACCTCATTCTTGATGTAGAAGTCCAGCTCGCGACGTAGGAATTCCCCAAGATCCTTATGGATAAAATAGTCGGCGCTATTCTTAGTCGTGTAGTCAGTCAGATGTTTTTCAAGCACTGTCCGCTGCGGATTTTTTTCCGTAGGTGCGCGTTTGCCGATATCCAGCCAACGCGCCTTCACCGTAGCGTCATCGAGCACGGTTTGCACTGCCTTATTCACTAACGCATCTTGTTTGGTGCCCTTGGGCATGGGCTTGTATGCAAAGCGCAGGATTAGCTCTTTATTAGCCGCGCTCTTGATCTCTTCGATTGGCAATAGCGCTTCTTCATATTCCTCACCCTGTTCATCGATGCGCGTCACCGCTTGGTGTTCTATCAATACGAAACGGCGTTCCTTGTCATTATCCTTGCGGTTGTCCTTCGCGGTGTCGGCGGCTACCAGACGGAAGTGCACGGTTCTGCCGTCGTCCAGCTTGAAACTGTAGTTGGCAAAATTCTCGCCGCTTTTCGTGTAGTACTGGTCCTTGTTGGCCCAGTGCAGCATGACCTCTTCGCCAGCGTAAGGGATCGCATAGGTATCACCCTTGTAGCGGCGCTGGCTGATGAAATCACCGTTGTCGTAGTAGCGCGAGAAAAATACCAACAAATGAGAGAACACAGCGTTTTCGTGTTCGCTTGCATCGGTGCTGTACTGAGCCAGTTTCTGACGCAGCTCGGTAATCTTGGGCACGGTGCTGGGATCTATTCCATCCGCTTGGTATTGTGTTTCCTTTTCTTTTAGCTCACGGACAATTTGTTCCTGCGATACGTTGTTAGCAGTGACGAGCGCTGCTTGCACTTTCGCGGGTAAGCGCTTTTCCAAATAGTCATTAATCTCGGCAGCGCGCGCATTGATGATTCGATAAATGCCGAAGTCTAATTCGGGACGGTCGATTTGGAAGATCTCGCGAAGCTTGGCGACGAGTTCCTGAAATTTAGCAGTGTGGGCTTTGCTCATATTCTAGTTTTGTGAATGTTCGTACTACGTGTAGGTTGATCGATAACCGCTTACACAACCTGCCAGCGCAGAATGAATAACGGTTCTGTGTCGGTTTTCTCTTGCAGTCGTTGCTGAAGCGATTCAATGAGCGTGTCGCGCTTCTGAATGATTTCGTCTTCAACGATGAATATTTCTTGCCGTTGTTTTCGTTGCAGGCGTTCTAACTCTGAAAGCGTACGTTGGGTTTCGGCTTGTTCTTGCAATGTGGCGGCCTTGCGGGCATCGCGCTTCAGTTGAGCGATACGGGCCTTCGTGTTGCGCAACGCCTCTTCGGAAGCTAACAACTTATCGTCGGCCCATCGTTCCAGCTTGTCGCGCTCTTCGTTAAAAAGTTGCAGGTTAGCTTCCGTGACTTCGGCAATGGTGGCTTGCGCGTGCCGTTGGCTGTTGGCAATTAAACTTGCTGGAACTGGGTCGTAAATAAGGACAGGTGTGTCCGCAGCGCGGACAGCCATCAGCTTTTCACAGACCTCCTGGTCGAGCGGCTGACCATCGTCGGTTATACCGGAGAACAACAGCGCCTCGGTCGTCTCAAAGGCGGTGACTGTCAAACGCACAAGCATGAGCCAGCCTGATTTTCCACGGAGCTGTTCGATCACTGAGACTCTCGTGCCGTGTTTGCTGTAATTAAACTTCAATGTTGCAGGCGGCGTGGCGGCCTTAAGACTGGTATTAATACTCCATTCGCCCAGCGGATGGTTTAACCGATATGCGTGTGCCTGCATATCCGGCTGAGTCACGCTGCGAATGAGTTGATAACGGCCAACCGGCGCAGCGGATGCGATACTTTCCGGCGAATCGGCCAACGAGAACGCATAAGCCTGTTCTTCAAAACGCGCATGGTCTGTGAGAGCGTAACGGGTGACGCTCCAGAACCACCGGCTTAGCTTATCCAGGCGCGCTTCGGTTTCATCGAGACGTAGCCTCAAGCGGTCGTGAACGTCTTCGTCGAAGTTTTCCAAGAGCTTGGCTTGCGTATCTTTAATGCGATCCGCGATCGCTTCTTCCAATTCTGCTTGCAATTCGTTGAATGCCGATTCGATTTCTTCCGACTTACGGCAGGTATCGTAGATCTGCAAAATGCGTTTCTCGAAATCGATGTTGCCCTCGATGCGTCCGAGCACTTCGTCGGAAGCGCCGAACACACCCGAGAACAGATTGAACTTTTCGGTGAGGAGTTCCAATACACGTTGGTCCGCTTGGTTGCGGGTGTTGAGGAAGTTGATGACCACTACGTCGAAGCGTTGTCCATAGCGATGGCAACGGCCGATTCGCTGTTCAACCCGTTGCGGATTCCATGGCAAATCGTAGTTGATAATAAGCGCGCAGAACTGTAGGTTTACACCTTCTGCGGCGGCTTCTGTGGCAAGCATGATCTCAGCGCCGCTGCCGTCGTCTTCGCGAAAATGGTCAATCAGTGCGGTGCGGCGATCGACTTGCGGAGAACCCGTGACCTTGTCTGTGCCTTTGAACCGCGCCAGCCAACGTTGATAGATAGCGATGGAGTCAAGCTGATTGTTGGCTCCGCTAAAGAGAACCAGCTTGCTCTCATAACCGTTAGCGGATAAAAAGCGATGCAGGTATTCCTGAGTACGTTTTGACTCAGTGAAGATAATCGCTTTGCGTGGCGCTTGTAGTTCAGCCATCTTGTCGAAGCCAAGTCTCAGCGCTTTAAGCAGTGCTTGCGCTTTGGTATCGGTTTGTAACGCACTCGCGGTATCGATGAAGGCCGTTAACTCTGCGATTTCTGCGCGCAGGGCCTGATTGTTCAACGTATCGTCGATCGTAGACGAACTATTGGAAGGAGAGGTGGTGTCTTCCCGGTCATTACTCTCGGCGGGTATCTCTTCCAGGCACTCTCTTTCGAGGTCATCGTCATTGATGATCTGCTCGATCAGTTGGATGCCGTCGTCGTTCCCTGCACCCGCTAGCACTCGCTCTAAGCGTGCACGAATAGTGATCAAGGTGGCCGAGATTGCATGGGCGCTTGAGGCCAATAGCTTACGTAGGATTAGGCCGGTAAGGTGGCGCTGCTGTTTAGGCAGGGCAAAAGAATCCTCATTCTGTAGAAAGGCGGAAATTCGTTCGTAAAGAGACTGTTCATCATCCGTTGGATTGAACGGCTGGGTAAGCGCTTTGCGTTCGGTGTACTTAACGTACTCCAGCACATCGCGACGGAGAGTTCGTTTCGCGAACGTAGTGAGTCGGACACGAAGTTCATCCAAACCATTTTCGTTATTGATAAACCGTTTGCGGAATGCCGCTTCATCGCCAAAGAGGTGCTCGTCAATGAGCATGGATAAGCCATAGAGCTCCATCAAGGAGTTTTGCAGGGGTGTGGCCGTTAATAGGAGTTTCTTGCGTTCATTGAGCGCGCGCTTAAGCACTTGTCCGGTTCGATTGTTCGACCGATGTGCGTTTCGAAGCTTGTGTGCTTCATCAATGACGACGATGTCCCAAGGAGTACCGCTCAGTTCCGCCTCAAGTCTCGCCGCGAACTGGTAAGACATAATGACAACTTGCTTGCCAACAAACGTCTGCAAACTGGTTAGCACACCATTTGCCGATTGCTTTTTCATTGATACGGCGTCGACGATAGTCGTTGGCACCGCAAACTTATCCTGCAATTCCTGCGCCCACTGTCTACGCAAACTTGCTGGGCAGATGATCAACAGTCGCCTGCGTCGCTCCGCCCAGTATTGAGAAACGACAAGGGAGGCTTCAATGGTTTTGCCTAGACCAACTTCGTCCGCCAGCAAAACACCCGGCTGCAATGGATTGCGGAGGGCAAAAAGCGCGGCTTCGATCTGGTGAGGGTTCAGATCGACGCTAGCATCGAAAAGAGACTGCGATAACCGGTCTACGCCATCTGCGGCATGGCGGCGTGTAAGTTCATTGGCATAGTACTTAGCGTGGTAGGAGGTAATCACCGGCGCGAATCTCCTGGCAACGTTTCACTCTGCGCCGAGATCCACGCCTCAAGCTCAGTGCGCCTGAAGCGCCAAGCCGTGCCGACCTTGAACCCAGGAATTTTCTTCGCGGCTGCGAGGCGATATACGGTTCGTTCGTTAACCTTGAGATAGTCTGCAACCTCCGAAACGGTCAATACATCATCGTTAGCCAGACTCTCCGCCATCGCCGTCCCCTCTGTGTCGACAAAGTGCAAGAGGATACATCAGAAGGCATGATGGTCCAATAAGAAGTAAGCTATTGCTTTCGATAAAACCTGCCGACAACTCCGTCCGATGGGGGTATAGCACGGATCTTGTCGAACGTTTTCCATTTACGATCAGATCGGGCGCTTGTTGACGAAAGTCTGCGGGGACAATAATCGAGAACACGTCATAGGCACGAAACCATTGCAGTTATTAGCGATGATTCATGCCTACATACACAACTCTCGCTAATTAAGGCCACCAGTCCAAAGCCATACACTCACCGCGCCGAAGATAAACGCCACCATGAACCACGTCCGGCTCGCCGGTACTATGCGGCCTCGATCTTTTATCAAGCGTAATGACGCAGCAAGCAAAAAGATCACGGCAAGGACAACAAAAATATATTTGGCCGCCATGTGGACCTACCCCATCTTCGCTAACCAGCGCTGCTGACGCCATGCCGGCGCGCTCGTCGCGAACAATGGCGTGCCGGGGGCAAGTAGCGAAAGGTGAAGCGCAGCGGCGATGCGCTGTCTTTGGAAACCACGGCGCAAGGTTTTCTTACAGCATTCCGCATTAATCGGTTCGCCCATGAAATAGCGAGTACCGTTTTGAAAGCGATGCTGATTCGCGTTCCACCATGCTTGAATATTGTCTTGATGGGGCCAAGGAAGATTTTCGGCTTCATCCATCGACACATCGGTATCGTTCGGA
>Ga0157374_10003613_pt1 | contig 13024 bp, 12 predicted proteins | sample M25metaG_FD_115308 | JGI IMG/M metagenome (GOLD analysis project Ga0157374, IMG submission 115308) | Miscanthus rhizosphere microbial communities from Kellogg Biological Station, Michigan, USA - M2-5 metaG | ecosystem: Host-associated > Plants > Roots > Rhizosphere > Soil | place: USA: Michigan...
ATGTACAGCGTGGTGTACGGTCCAGGTTTTATAAGCACGGCCGGTATTCAGTAACACGCGAGCAGGGTACCCATCACTTCCACCGTATTTTAGCCGAATTTATCAATAAATAACATGGCCCAACTCGAACGCAAACTGGGCCTCTGGGCTGCCGTATCCATTGTTATCGGTTCGGTTATCGGCAGCAGCATTTTTATGAAACCGGCTACTATGGCCGCACAGCTAAGCTCGCCCTTGATGCTGCTGGCTGTGTGGGTAGTTGCAGGCGTTGTGTCCATGTTTGGCAGCATGATCAATGCCGAAGTAGGCTGCGCCATGCCCGAAACCGGCGGTCAGTATGTCTATTTCCGGTACATGTACGGCAATTTTTTCGCCTACCTGTTCGGCTGGTCGTCTTTCGTAGTGATCGATACTGCGTCCATATCGGGTATCGCCTTCGTGTTCGCTCAATATTCTGAATATTTTGTTCATCTCCCCCGCTTTTCAACCGCGGTTGAACATGCGGTGCCGGTCGTTATCCCCTACATCGGCCGCTTTTACCTGCTCGAAAATATTGGTGTGAAAGCGGTAGCCGTTTTGCTGGTGATCATTTTTTCCTGGGTCAACGTCCGCAGCGTTAAGGTTGGCGGGGCGGTGCAGGTGTTCTTTTCGGCGTTGAAGATAGCCGCATTGATATTTCTTATCGGTATGATATTCTTTTCCGGGCAAGGCCATACGGCCAACCTGGTTAAGGCCTCTCCCAATTTCGATCATTCGTACTGGCATCAATTCACCGCTTTCATAGCCGCTACTACAGGCGCATTGGCAGCTTATGACGGTTGGAACAATCTCGGCTTCATCGGTGGTGAGATCAGGGAACCGCAAAAAAATATTCCCCGCGGCCTGATGCTGGGCATGCTTCTTTGCATCGTTCTATATGTACTCACAACTGAGGCTTACCTGTACATGATGCCCGTGGACGAAATGAAGCATTCATCGCTTGTGGCATCTGATGCTTTATCCAAGATCATGGGAGTTGCCGGCGGCGGACTGATCGCAGCATTGGTGTTGCTTTCAACGGCGGGCTGTACCAATAGTAATATCCTGCCCTGTTCCAGGGTGATCTTCGCTATGTCGCAGGAAAAGAACTTCTTTCAATTTGCGGGGAAGGTCAGCCCCAAATACAATACGCCCTCCAACGCACTTTGGTTCCAGGCGATATGGGGAACAATACTGATCCTTATCGGTTCGTTCGACATGCTGATGGATATGTTTGTCTTTATCACCTGGATATTCTACGGCTTTGCGGCTTACGGCATCTTCATCCTGCGAAGAAAAATGCCGGAAAGGCGCGAAGGTTACCGGTTGAAAGGCTACCCGGTTCTGCCGATCATATTCATGCTATTTTCAACCCTGTACGTGGTTATCACGCTTTATAACGACATCAACGACTACGTTGCAGGGCGCAGTCATATCATTGTATCCGTATTCGGTTTGGTGCTGGTAGCCATTGGCGTGCCGTTATTCTGGTATTTCAAGCGGAAACAGCTCAGTTGAAATCCTTAATTTTGCAATATGAAGGTGAACGTTCTGGCATTTGGTATTGCAAAGGATATTTTTGGCGGATCGACTATTGCGCTTGACCTGCCGGGCAACAAAACTTCAGATCTGAAGGCCATATTAGAACATCAATTCCCCCGTCTAAAGCTGCTTCGATCGTACATGATCGCGGTCAATAATGAATATGCTTTGGATGGCCATTTGATCAGTGAAACCGATGAAATAGCAATTATCCCTCCGGTCAGTGGCGGATAATTATCTCACGGTTAAAACTTACGAAGTCTTCAAGACTTCGTAAGTTTGGTCGACAAACCAATGAATACCCAGATAAAAATATCAGAAAAACCGCTCTGCATCCAATCCTGCATCGATTGGGTCATGACGCCGCAATCAGGTGGCATCGATGTTTTTATTGGTACCGTGCGCGACGCTACTAAAGGCAAAAATGTCCTTCGCCTTGAATTTGAAGCCTACGAACCCATGGCTGTCAAAGAAATGGAAAAGATAGCCGCGCAGGCCTTTGAAAAATGGCCGGTACAAAAGCTATTGATCCATCATCGTACCGGAACTTTGGAAGTTGGCGAAGTGCCCGTGGTCATAGCTGTCTCCTGTGCTCACCGCGATGCCGCATTCGAAGCCTGTCGTTTTGTGATCGATACTTTGAAACAAACCGTTCCGATCTGGAAGAAAGAGGTTTTTGAGGATGGTGCAACCTGGGTAGCCGCTCATCCTTGAACACGATTTTCTGGATTTGCAGACTAACAGGATTCTTGTCGCTTAATTAATTACCAGGGATTGCTTCCACACCGCCCTCAAGCGAATAGACCGGTGCATCAGGGTATTTCAATTTGATCAGTTTGACTGCTTCTGCGCTGCGCCTGCCGGTGGCACAATAAAGCACTTTCGCTACCCCATTGTTGAAATAATCGAAGTTTTCTTCGATCTCATCCAGCGGAATATGTTTTCCGCCGATATCGAACAGGTCACGTTCCTGTAAGGTCCGCACATCGATCAACTCAAAGTCGCCTTTTTTGAAATCCTCAATGGTGATGGTTGGAACAGTAACAGACGGATTTAAGCTATTGATCGCCGTTTTTGTAACCTCTCCTATTTTGATGACCCTGCTCTGAAGCGTTTGCGCATCGAAGATCAACACTTTGCCTTTTAGCAACTCGCCTGTGCGGGTAATGTATTTGATCACTTCATTCGCCTGCATGCAGCCGATAATGCCTGCCAATGTGGGTATCACACCGCCTTCAGCGCAATTTGGTATTTGTGCGGCGTTTACTTCAGGATAAAGGTCGCGGTAATTGGGTGAATAGCTCTCATCCTTATTCTGGATATTCCAAACGGCAACCTGGCCTTCATATTGATAAATGGCTCCGTAAACTAACGGTTTCCCAAGTATTACCGCTGCATCGTTTAGCAAATAACGCGTTTCGAAATTATCTGTACCGTCGACTACAATATCATATTGAGCTGAGATATCGAACGCATTATCCGAAGTGATCTTCAAAACATGTGGTATGAGCCTGATACCGGGATTTTGTTTTTGAAGGTGCTTACAAGCAACTTCGGCCTTCTTTAAGCCTGCGTCCGATGGGTTATAAAGCACCTGGCGATGAAGGTTACTTACTGACACGACATCATAGTCTGCAATCCCGATAGTTCCCACACCGGCAGCAACAAGATATTGCAGCGCCGGGCATCCCAGGCCACCCGCTCCTACAACCAGCACTTTGGCCCGTTGTAATAATTTCTGAGCTTCTTCGCCGAAACCGGGCAAAGCGATCTGGCAACGGTATCTGGTCCAGTCGTTATCCATTATACACCAGCAATTTTTTGATGGATCACCCTTTTTACTTTATCCAGTTCTTCGGGTGTATTGACGTTGGTCAGCGCGTTGGGATCAGGAGCGTTCAACAAATTAACATCGCTGTTGATCAAAGCTTTCCTCGGACAGGAATAACCCTGCGATAGGAATGACAGCAGCACCGCATAACTTTTGGGTTCCCATACCGTGATCAGCGGCTCCGGGAATTCGTCATGCGGACTATTAAACGCGGTTGCAATTTTCGATACATCCCGCTGACTAATAAGATAGCCTATCGTCTCAGTATCCAATAAAGGTAAGTCGCAAGCAATTACCACCCAAGCGCTGTCAGGTTGTTCCCGAAAAGCTGATAATATGGCTCCGTATGGACCTAAACCGGTGAAAGTATCCGGCAAGACATTGTAATGGGTATCTATATTGCTTTTCTGATCTTCCCGGCATGAGATAAATACTTCTCTGCAAAAAGGACGCAGCACATCGGCCATATAATAGCGCTGTTCTTTGCCGAACCAACTCACTGTCCCTTTATCAAAACCCATCCGCTGGCTCTTGCCGCCGGCCAGTACTAATCCATTTAAAACGGGAACGACTTGTTCTAACTTGGTTTGAAAGAAGGATATGATCTTTTCCGTTTCGTCTAAATGATAAATAGGGATATCCTGCCAGTTTGGAACCGATTCCTTGATGAAATCAAAAACATCGTCTGAAGTTTCGGCAAGCAATATCAATTGCACATTGGTCAATTGCTCCAGCCGCTTTTGAAGCGACGCTCTTTTATTTTCATAAATGATCACCACCTGGGCCTCCGCTTGCTGATGGTTCCCGTTAACAAGCACCAGGTCAGCTTCGCTAAACTTTTGCCTCAATTCAAAAGGTTTGGAAACAGACTGATAGTTGAATTGCTGATGATTGCCCTGGTCGGTATACTCCAGCCAGGCGCCGTTGGCCATTCGTCCGGGCGGGGCGATCATTTCGTCATTGTGCGAGGCGTCTGCGTAAGCACATTTATATTTTGAAGAAAGCGTAGCGATTACCTTATCTGCCAGACCTTTAACGTAAACGCACGGCGCACCCATGATGGCCCATTCGTTCCGGCCGAAATTGCCCAAGGCCGGTCTTTTCAGATCGGCATGTTTTTTATGTTCGCCTGAAGTCACGTTTACCCCCGGTCTTTTCCATCAGTTTCGTTTCCCTGATCACAATATCATGGCTTAGTGCCTTGCACATATCATAAACGGTGAGTGCCGCTATAGATGCACCAACCAGGGCTTCCATTTCCACGCCGGTTTTTGCGGTGATGGTAGCGGTGCAATCGATCACCACTTCCTGCAGCTCGTTCAAATGAATATCGATCTTGCAGTTATCCAGCCCCAGCGGGTGGCATAGCGGTATAAGATCGCCGGTTTTTTTGGCTGCCATGATACCGGCAATGACCGCGGTTTGGAACACCGAGCCCTTTTTAGTTTGAATATCTCCGTTAGATAACTGCTCCAGCACTTCAACAGGTAGCGAAACAATACTCCGGGCGGTAGCCGAGCGGCGCGAAACTTGTTTTTCGCTCACATCCACCATTGTAGGATTGCCTTCTTTATCTAAGTGCGAGAATGTCATTGTCTGAATCACAGATTTTAAATTGATTAAACTTATTTCACTGATTTTATAATATCAATCTTTTGAAATTGAGACTTTTTTCTCCAAAGTTGATCAATAAACCAATCTCTAATTTTATAAGCTTTTATATAGTTCAGTATTTGTACTACATGAACATCTTCTATTTGGCCGATCGCTTTCAACTCAACCAGCACTTTATCCTCTGCAAGAAAGTCAACCCTTCTTAATCCAATTTGTTCCTGATATTCTTTATAATAAATTGGCATCTCAAGTTCTCTCGCATAGCCCAACCCGGCTTTACTCATTTCCAGAGCTAATGCACGCTGGTAAATTACCTCCTGGAATCCGTTCCCCAAAATGAATGTACTTGCATCGCGCAACCGATAATTTTATGTGTTAAATCGCTATGCTTGTATTCCATTTATAATCAAAAAAGAAATCAGGACAATCAAATAAATAAGTTTAAATCTGTGATTCAGACAAACAGCCAAATGCGGAACACCTCACCTGCTTTAAATTCGCTTCGCTCAAGCGGCAGTTCCATAAATGCGTCCGTATCCGCTAAGTTAGCAAAATCGCCTGAACCATTACCTTCAACGGGGTGGGCCAGCAATTTGCCGTCTTCACTATAATGAAGTTTTACTTGCAGAAAATACTGCAGTTCGTGTTTAAATACAAAATCCTGATTCAAAATACCATAAACAGGTTTTTCTTCAAGGCCCAGGCTTGCATCCAACCATGGAAGAAAATGCCGGTGCAAACACATGAACGTGGCCACCGGGTTTCCGGGGAAGGCAAAAACCAATACACCATTTTCGTGCTTACCAAACCAAAATGGCTTACCCGGCCGCTGGCTGACTTTATGAAAAATGGTTTCCACGCCCATTTCTTCCAGCGCCTTCGGGATATAGTCGAACTTGCCGGCACTGATGCCGCCGGTCATCAGTATCACATCGTAATTGGCCAAGCAATTGCCAATCTTTTCCTTAGTAACCGCGGGATCATCGGGTATATGCAATAGCCCTGTTTTGAGTTGATGTTTGCTTAGAACTGCCTGTATCGTATAGCTATTTGATTTCCTGATCTGTACCGTAGATGGCTCATGCTCAATATCCACCAATTCATCACCCGAGGAAACCACCACCACGCGCGGCAGTTTTCTAACAAGCAGTTCTGTCTTACCAACAGAGGCTAAAGCATTGATCGTCGATGGAGTTATCGATTGTCCTGCCGGGATGATCACATCTCCCTGCTTTTTATCAGCACCTTTCAAATGGAGGCTCTGCTCTTTTCTGATATTTGTGGTTACTAAAGTAGCTTTTCCATCCTTTATGCTAATTTGCTCATAAGGAATTACAGTATCTACAGTCGTCGGCAATGCCGCCCCGGTCATGATCTCGATGCATTCGTCCGGATTATCGATTTCTACAGGCTTATCACCTGCCGCCTGTGTGGCTTTTATTTTTAATTGATTGATGCCACTCTCGATAGCTTTGTAATTCACGGCGATCCCATCCATTGTCACGCGGTTGAAAGGTGGCAGATCGCGGTCGGCAACAATATCTTCTGCCAAGACCCTGCCCAAAGCTTTTTCAAACGAAACTTTCTCAGTACCGAAGTCTTTCGTTTCAGCCTGTATCAATTTTTCCGCTTGTTCTACTGTTATCATGGGTTAGCCGCCAATTGTTGCCATAGATTCGTGTGCCGGATCGTTCACATTCCGGTTTTGTTCTGCCTGCCAGCCGTCTATCGGCCGGTTACCAAAAGCATCAAGTAGCTTGGCCCCAAGCTCATCATCAGAAGCCCCTGATCGCACCAAATCCCGGATATTCATCACGCCATTATCATACAAACAGGTTTTTAATACACCATCCGGCGTTACCCTGATGCGGTTGCAGGTGCCGCAAAATGTTCTTGAATATGCTGCTATGATCCCAACGTCACCTCTATGGCCCGGTATCTGATAATTGTAGGATGTCGATGCCGTTTCATCATCCAGCTTTCGGATTTCCGGAAAATGCGCCCTGATCTCATCCAGTATCCTTAGGTAATCCCATTTCAAACCACCGTAAACATGACCCTCACCATTGAAAGGCATTTCTTCGATAAAGCGCATGCTGATGGGCAGCTCTTTGGTTAACTGAACCATGGGGATAATATCCTGCGTATTTTTTCCGTCCATCACAACAGCATTGATCTTCACCTGCATATCGTGCTTCAAAAGTTCATCCAGCGTATGCATCACCTGGGCAAACTCATCGCGATGGGTTATCGTGAAGAAACGGTTCGCATCTAAAGTATCCAGGCTCAAGTTGACCGATTTAATTTCCAACTTTTTCAGCTCAGGAACAAGCGGCGCAGTCAGCACGCCGTTGGTCGTTATGGTCAGCTCATTTAAGCCATCTATCTTCGACAATGCTTCGAGAAACAACATCAAATCCTTCCGTACAAAAGGCTCGCCACCGGTGATGCGTATCTTTTCAATACCCATTTTTACCAGCACTTTGCATATCCGCAGCATTTCCTCGTAGGTCATCAGCGCTTCGCGCGAAAGCCAATCGAGGCCCTGTTCGGGCATGCAGTAAAAACAGCGCAGGTTGCACCGGTCGGTTACCGCCAGGCGCAGGTAGCTGATCTTTCGTCCGTGATTATCTGTGAGCAATTCGTTCTTTTATGATCCGTAAAGGTAAAGAATACCTCCACTAAGAATGTTTTTGGAATGTCGTTTTTACTTCGTCAGGCTCGAGTAGATCACATCTTCAACCTTCACCACAAAATCGCCGTGGCTGTCGGGTGTTTGCTGTGTCATGATCAGGCAAACCAAATGTGCCTTCGGATCGGCCCAGTAAACAGTGCCGTAATAACCTCCCCAATAGAATGAACCCTCATTGTATACATTATGCGAAGCGGACTTGGCCGAGGTCAACCCAAAGCCCAATCCGAACCAATCATTGCCATTATACTGAAAGTCGAGCTGGCTGCTGGTCATCAATTGCACCGTCCGCGGCGATAATATCCGATGACCGTTATAAATACCACCATTGAGGAACATTTGCATAAAAATAGCGTAGTCCATAGCCGTAGAACTTAAACCCGCACCACCTGAGAAGTAGGTTTTCTTAATTAAGGGATAGTCAGGGTCGAGGTGCCTGAATGTGTGGCTCCACTTGATCACATGATGCAGGGAGTCTTCGGTATAAACGGTTGCCAGCCGACTGCCTTTGGCTTGGGGCAAGTTGAAATAAGTATCCTTCATACCCAGTGGCTTGAAGATATTGTCATGCAAAAAGTCCTCAAGGTTCTGCTTACTGATTACCTCGATCAGGCAGCCAAGCAGGTCGCAGCTAAGGCTGTATTGCCATTTGGTGCCAGGTTGATATGTGAGCGGAAGTTTGGCCAGGGCTTTCATTTTATCCAGCAAGCTTGAATTAAATTCACCTAAGCCGGATGGTATTTTCGCTTTGGCATAGATCGCATTACCGGCCGGTGTGCCGATATCGGCATAATCCAGCCCGCCGCTATGTGTTAACAGGTCGCGGAAAGTAATGCCTCTCTTTGCCGGAACGGTAGTATAAGTGGTATCGGCGGCATTGAATTTATCCAGTACCTGCGGATTTTTAAATTCAGGAATAAAGTCGGATATCTGTTCATCTAAGTAAAGCTTGCCCTGTTCATACAATATCATGATACCAGTGCTGGTAACGGCTTTGGTCTGGCTCATGATGCGGAAAATAGCATCTTTCGGCATCGGTTTTTTGCTGTCTTTGTCTAAGTAGCCATAGCCCTTCCATTGCACCACTTGATTGTTTTTGATCATTAAGGTCACTACACCATTTACCTGGTCTTTATTGACGCAATCGTTAATAATACTATCAATACGTCCAAGGCGACCATAATCCACCCCGGCAACGGGTTTCTGATCCATTTTGATCACCTGCGCTTGCAGGGAAAGCGATGCGCACAGTGACGCTGATGCACAGAAAAGGGGAATAAATTTCATTTGGCAATAACTTAGGTTACTAAGATATGAGTATTTGCTAATAAAAAAGCCCCACGTTCCCATGGAGCTTTTCATTGAATTATCTTCTTCCGCACTTATGCGGACTTACGCCGACTTCCGGACTTAATCATCATCGCCACCTCTCCTGTTCGCGCGTTTTTTCATTTCGCTTACAGGGAAAGTGATCAGGCGTCCAACAGGTTTGCCATCTTTATAGGTAATCACACGCAGTTGGAAGGCATCTTTCGGAACCAGCAACGGCGCGGTATATTTTGGATAGAATTCATCAGGGAACGAGTTATCAAAACTGTAATGCATATCCAGTCCCTGTACTTCGGTCTGCATCTCCACCTCCATCACGCTGTCCGGGCGCATTTTGATAGTGAATCCCGGCTCGTACACGCTTGGCGCATATTTGATCTGCGCGGCATCGAGGCGTCCGAAATGTGTTTCAACGCGACCAAAGAAATCGTTCCAGTTCTTCCGGGCATTTGGTGTCCAGGCATTTTCTGCTACGGCAAACGCGCGCGGCCAGGTCATATATTCCAGGTGACGGGTGTTGTATATCTGCTCGGTCCACATGTTAGCTTGTGTGCCGATGATCAGTTTAGAGTCTACACTGTCAGGAACAGGATTATAAGAATAAACCTTGCTCAATCGCAACTGGGCATACACACGCGGCTCCATGATCGGGTCGCCGTTCATGTAATCCAAATACTGAAAAGTCGTCGGGCTCATCACCACTTCGTGACCCATTTTGGCGGCCTGTATTCCGCCTTTTACACCGCGCCAGCTCATTACAATAGCGTCTGGTGCAAGGCCGCCTTCCAATATCTCATCCCAGCCCATAAACTTTTTGCCCTTTGATTCAACGATCTTTTCAACCCGTTTTTCAAAGTAAGCCTGCACTTCTTCCTGTGTTTTCAGGTTTTCGCGCTGCATCAAAGCTTTTACCGAATCGCTCTTTTCCCAGAAATTCTTGGCGCACTCGTCGCCACCCATGTGGATATAGCCGAATGGGAACATTTTGGCCATTTCGGTCAGCACTTTATCTAAGAAAACGTATACTTTTTCATTGGCCGGGCAAAGCGTATTGTCTATCTGCGCTTTGATACCGTCCTTGGTAAAATTCATGAAATGCTCGCCCGAACGCACCTGGTATTTATCAGCGCCGGGGGTGCATGAAAGTTCAGGATAGGCAACAACGGCTGCTAAACTATGGCCCGGAACATCGATCTCCGGCAGGATATTCATAAACCTGTCCTTAGCATATTGAACGATCTCTTTGATATCCTGCTGGGTGTAAAAACCTCCGTAATCACGTGGCTCATCTGCTCCTGGTGCCGAGAATGTCCCGAAATAGCCTACTTTCTTTACGTTATAGGCGCCAACGGTAGTTAACCTTGGTAAACTTTTGATCTCCACGCGCCAGCCTTCATCATCCACCAGGTGCATGTGCAGCAGGTTGAATTTGTAGGTCACCATATTGTCGATATAATGCTCCACTTCCTGTTTGGTGAAGAAGTGGCGGGCAACATCCAGCATCAGTCCGCGCCATTTGAAACGGGGATAGTCTTTTACCTCAACACAAGGTGCAACCCACGAAATGCCGCTTACACGGGTTTTGCTTACAATGTCTTTGGGAAACAATTGTACCAGCGACTGCACGCCGTAAAATAAACCGGCGGGTTCGTTGGCACGAATGGTGATGCCTTTTTTGGTTACCGAAAGATAGTAGCCTTCATTACCGATAGCGGTATCCGCCTTTTTGTTAAGTACCAATTTGATGGTCGCGTTCGCCGCGCCGTTCAGCACGGTGACGTGAGCGCCGGTCGGAACAGAAAAACGTTCGCGGATAGTGGCAAGCACCTCTTTCATCTCAGGTTTTACGGGCGCCGAGACGACAATGGTTTTAGGCAGAACGAATTCGCCCTCATTTTGTGTGACGGTTACCGGTTCGGGTATGATGGCTACTTTGCCGGTTTGGCTGAATGCGTGAAATGCCAGAGCACAGCAGCACATTAAGCCCAAAAGCTTTTTCAGGTTGTGGTTCATTTTGAAAAGGATTTATAATTTGGAAACAGAACGCAAATTATAATTTCAGAAGCAGAAATGAAATGTTTTTAGAAAAGATGTGGAAACTTTTTAAAAATATTTCAAATCTTTTCAGCTCTTAGTGTTCTCTGTGCCTTTCTTTGTGATCTCTGTGATTAAATTTTGAAACCACAAAGGGCACGGAGGTTTTCACAGAGGGCTACAGAGCAGTTTCGCTTACTACTTGTGCTTCCCGATGGCATACTTGATACCACCCAGTAAATGACCTAAATAAAGCGGATCAGAGTACGACTCATCCGTATGCCCCAACGCGGTATAAAAAGCCCGACCGCCATCGTAGTCATGATACCAGGCCATGGGATGATAGTCACCGTCATTGCCGCCTTCATAGCTCTTTTCATCGATCGTGATCAGCACATGAACATCCTTGTCGCTGGGCACCACTTTGAAATTATACCATTCATCCAGGCGTTTCCATTCAGCAGGCAGGCCTTTTGTTGCGATGAATTTCGGATCGGTAATATGCAAGGTAGCCACCTGTTGTTTGCTTGGGTGATTTTTAAAGTAAGCGCCTACCAGTTTGCCATACCATGGCCAATCGTACTCGGTATCAGTAGCGGAATGTACACCTACATAGCCCCCGCCTGCTTCAATATATTTTTTAAAAGCCTCTTTTTGCGCATCATTAAGCACCGTACCGGTAGTGCTCAGGAAGATAACCGCGGCATATTGCTTCAGATTTTCAGAAGTGAACTTCGATGCATCGGTAGTGGTATCTACATCAAAATTGTTCTCCTGCCCAAGTTTGATAATAGCAGGTACGCCCACCGCGATAGATGCGTGATGAAAACCAGCCGTTTTGCTGAATACCAGCACTTTCGTTTTAGCCATTACGCTGAAGGATACTGTTATTAGCAACAGCAATATAATGGTCGTTTTAAAATAATTGTAAATCTTCATAGTGATCAAGTGTTAAATCCGACATCGAAAATCCGACATCCGAAATCAAATATTCCCCTTCTTCAATTCTTCCACGGCAAAATTAGCCGCCCTTGCTGTCATCGCCATATAGGTTAACGATGGGTTCTGGCAGGCTGACGATACCATCATGGCGCCATCAGTGCAGAAAACGTTTTTCGCATCCCAAACCTGGTTGTGCTCGTTCAGTACCGATGTTTTCGGGTCGCGGCCCATGCGGGCGGTGCCCATTTCGTGGATACCGTCGCCAATATGGTGACCGGTATCATGCGTTTTTACATTTTTAACCCCGGCTATTTCCAGCATGGCTTTGGCCTCGGCTACAATGTCCACGCGCATCTTTTTCTCATTGTCTTTGATCTCCGCATCCATCGCCAAAATGGGCAGCCCCCATTTGTCTTTGTGCTCATGATCGAGTGTGATCTTATTCTCATGGTACGGCAGCAATTCACCAAAACCGCCTATGCCCATGCTCCATTGGCCCGGTTCGGTCAATTCGTCCTTATATTTTCCACCTATGCTCAACTCTGCGACGTGACGGCTCCATCCTTCGCGGCCCGCACCGCCCTGGTAGCCGAATCCACGCAAATAATCGCGCTTATCGCCGAACAAGTTGGCAAAACGAACCACGTAAATACCATTCGGCCTTCTGCCAAAGTAATATTTATCGTCATAACCTTCCATAACCCCCGATGCGCCGAGGTTATAGTGGTGGTCCATGATATTATGCCCCAATTCTCCACTGCTGCTGCCCAAGCCGTCAGGCCATACATCAGTCGCTGAGTTCATCAGCACCCATGCGCTGTTCAGTGCCGAAGCGTTCACGAATACGATCTTTGAATGAAACTCGTAGGTTTTGTTTGTCTCCGCGTCCAGCACCTCTACTCCCGTCGCCTTTTTGGTGTTTTTATCATAAAGTATTTTGGTGACGATGGAATACGGCCTCACTTTCAGGTTGCCGGTTTTCATTGCAGCAGGCAAGGTGGATGACTGCGTACTAAAATACG
>Ga0157374_10003614_pt1 | contig 13023 bp, 15 predicted proteins | sample M25metaG_FD_115308 | JGI IMG/M metagenome (GOLD analysis project Ga0157374, IMG submission 115308) | Miscanthus rhizosphere microbial communities from Kellogg Biological Station, Michigan, USA - M2-5 metaG | ecosystem: Host-associated > Plants > Roots > Rhizosphere > Soil | place: USA: Michigan...
CCCCACTTCTCGATCGAGCCGGCGACCAGCGAGGTCTGCACGGAGACGACGGTGCGGGCGGAGGAGTCGGCGCGGCCGACCTGTTCGACGATCAGGCCGTAGCCGAGGTAGTCGAGGCCGCGGCCGCCGTACTGCTCTGCAACGGGAGCGCCGAGGTAGCCGACCTCGCCCAGCTTGCTGGCGAGCTCGCGGTCGAAGCGGGCGGCGCGGTCGTTCTCCTTGACCCGCGGCACGATCACGCCGTCGGCGAAGTCCCGCGCCGTTTCGGAGATCAGCCGCTGCTCGTCGCTCAACTGGAAGTCCATCTCACCCCTTGCTTTCTCAGGTTCGGTCGTCGTTCACTGAAGTTCTCTACCCAGGGTCGCGGCGAAGGCCTCTTGGGCCTCGCGCGTTCGGGGGCCGGGCGTTTCGGGCAGCTCGTTGCCGTCGATTGCCGAGACGGCTTGGATCTCACGTGTGGTCGAGGCGAGGAAGGCCTCTTTGGCGGCGCGCAGGTCTGCCACCGGCCAGGCGCCCTCTTCGACCTCCAGCGCCTTGACCAGCCGATCGCGGGTGATCGACTCGAGCACGCCGTTGTCGAGGGCGGGGGTGCGCAGGGCGCCCTGTGGAGAGACCCAGAAGATCGCCGAGGTCGGCGGCTCGAGCACGATGCCGTTGGGCTGGACCAGCACCGCCTCGTCGGCGTCCTGGGCCTTGGCAAGCCGGGTCGCCTGCATGTTGGCGGCGTAGGAGAGCGACTTGACCCCGTTGAGGATCACGGTTGGGCAGCAGGTGATAGTTGCGACGCTCACCGTGTCCGCGTGGGCCGGGATCGGCTCGGTCATCGCGAGGCGGCGACCGCCGCGGGTGACGATCAGGCGCAGCTGCCCATCAGCGTCGCCGAGCTCGGTCAGCAGCGCCTCGATCTCGCTCTCCAGAGCTGGCCGGTTGAACTCGAGCTGGATCGCAGCCGCGGAGCGCCCGAGCCGGTCGAGGTGGTCGACCAGAGCGAACGGCTGGCCCTCGTAGAGCCGGATCACCTCGAATGCCCCGTCTCCGCGGTAGAGCCCATCGTCCTTCAGCGGCACCATCGCCTCAGCAGTAGGCGTGATTTGCCCATCGACGCTAGCCAGCTCTCTCAACTCAGTAGCCATCGGCTGGCGAGGCTACTAAGCCACCCGTTCCGGTGCGCTTTATGCGGGCTATGACCACATAAGTCGCACCGGAAGCCTTGGGCGAAGAGTCAGACCGCTTCGAAGACCGTTGCCAGGCCCTGGCCTACGCCTACGCACATGGTGGCGATGCCGTATTTGCCGTTGCGGCGGCGCAGCTCGCGGACGAGGGTGGTGGTGAGGCGGGCGCCGGTGCAGCCGAGCGGGTGGCCGAGGGCGATCGCGCCGCCGTTGACGTTGAGCTTCTCCTCGTCGATGCCGAGCTCACGGGCGCTGGCGAGGACCTGGGAGGCGAAAGCCTCGTTTAGCTCGATCAGGTCGATCTGGTCGAGCGTGAGGCCGGCGGCCTCGAGCGCCTTGGGAATCGCCACGGCGGGTCCGATTCCCATGTAGGCGGGGTCGACCCCGGCGACGCCGAAGGAGACGACGCGGGCGAGCGGCTCGGCGCCGAGCGCTTCGACCCCTGCCTGAGAGGCGATCAGGGTGCAGGCGGCGCCGTCGTTGAGGGTCGAGGCATTGCCGGCCGTGACCGTGCCGCCCTCGCGGAAGGCGGGGCGCAGCTTCGCCATCGTCTCCAGCGAGGCGTCGGGGCGGGGCCCCTCGTCGGCATCGACGGTGACCGTCTCGTGCCCCTTCGGCGCCTCGATCGCGACGATCTCCTCGGCGAGGATTCCGGCCTCGGCGGCCGCCACGGCGCGCTGGTGGCTGCGCAATCCCCAGGCGTCCTGGTCCTCGCGGCTGATCGCGTAGCGCTCGGCGACGTTCTCGCCGGTCTCGCCCATCGATTCGGTCGAGATCCCCATCTCGGCCATCCGGGAGTTGATGAAACGCCAGCCCAAAGTCGTGTCGTGCATCGTTTGCGGCCCGCGGGGCAGACCGCGCTCAGGCTTGCCGACGACCCAGGGCGCCCGGCTCATCGACTCGACTCCGCCGGCGAGGTAGAAGTCGCCCTCGCCGAGCTTGGCGGCGCGGGCGGCGCAGTTGATCGCCTCCAGGCCGGAGGCGCAGAGGCGGTTGACGGTTGCGCCGGGAACACTGTCGGGGAGCCCGGCAAGCAGCGCTGCCATCCGTGCCACGTCGCGGTTGTCCTCGCCCGACTGATTGGCGGCCCCGAAGTAGACGTCAGCGATGCGCTCGGGATCGACGCCAGTGCGCTCGACCACCGCCGCGATCGTGTGGGCCGCGAGGTCATCCGGGCGAACCCCGGCGAGGGCGCCGCGGTAGCTGCCCATCGGCGTGCGAATCGCGTCGACTACGTATGCCTCGGCCACCTCGGGGATTAAAGGGGACGGGCCGTGCGGGCGTATCCTTGACCCGTGGTCTTCGTCCTCGGAACCGTTGGCATGGTGCTGCTCATGGTCGGCGTGCTGTTCGTGCTCGAGCACTACTACACCGGCAACAACGCCGAACTGCTCGACTGGAAGCCGACCCGCTCGCCCGAACTCGAGGTCCAGAACGAGGTCGACGACGTGCAGCAGATGCTCGAGGCGCAGAACGAGATGCGCCGCCGCCGCGGACTCGCCGACCGCAACGAGCAGGAGCTGCGCGACGAAGTCGCGGCCGAGGAGCTCGAGCGCCTGCGCCACCGCCGCGGCTTCGAAGCGACCTAGGTGTAGTTCCTCACAACGTTGTTCATCCGGGCCTCCTTGAAGGCTGGGGATGTCGAAGCTCCCACCCAACAAGGAGGACACCGGATGAAGATCCACGCTAACGCTCGCACCTGCCCGAACAGCCGCAAGCTGCTGATCAAACGCATCGAAGAGGAGAACTGGTCGCTGATGGCGGCGGCCGAGGCCGCCGGCATCAGCGAGCGGAGCGCCCGCAAGTGGCTGAGTCGCTGGCGTGCCGAGGGAGACGCCGGGCTCCTGGATCGCAGCTCGGCTCCCAGGCATGTGCCCTCGCGTCTGCCGGCCGACCGCGTCCAAGCGATCGAGGCGCTCAGGCGGCTGCGGATGACGGCAGCGGAGATCGCCGAGGTCTTGGGCATGGCGCTCTCCACCGTGTCTCGCTGGCTATTGCGGATCGGGCTGGGCAAGCGCAGCCGGCTCAGCCCTCCCGAGCCGCCCAACCGCTACGAGCGCAAGCGCCCAGGCGAGCTGATCCACGTCGACATCAAGAAGCTGGGGCGCATTCTGCGACCGGGTCACCGCGTCACCGGCAACCGCCGTGATCGCTACACCGACGCCCGCGGCTACGGTGTCGCCGGCTGGGAGTTTGTCCACGTCTGCGTGGATGACGCCACCCGCCTCGCCTACGTCGAGGTGCTCGAAGACGAGCGCGCTGTCAGCGCCATCGGCTTCCTGCGCCGAGCCGTCGAGTGGTTCGGGTCGATGGGCATCGCCGTCGAGAGGGTGATGAGCGACAACGGCTCCTGCTACCGCTCCCATGCGCATGCGAGCGCCTGTCGGGAGCTTGGGTTGAAGCACCTCTTCACCCAGCCCTACCGGCCTCGGACGAATGGCAAGGCCGAGCGATTCATCCAGACGCTCCAAAACCGATGGGCCTATGGAGCCATCTACGCAAACTCAGCCGAGAGGACCGCGGCTCTGCCTGGCTGGCTCACCCACTACAACTTCACCCGACGACATGGTTCCCTCGGCCACAAGACGCCCGCGGCTCGGCTCGTTGAGCTGGAACAACGTTTTGAGTAGCTACACCTAGGGCGCGCAGGGTTGGCGCGAGCGCTGATTGTTGGCTGTGGTTGCCGCGGGCGGCTGTTGGGAGAGCGCCTGCTCGGGCAGGGCTGGGAGGTGCGGGGGACGACCCGTAGCGAGGAGGGGCTCGAGGCGATCGAGGCGGCAGGAATCGAGCCGGCGCTCGCCGATCCCGCACAGCCGGGAACCCTGCTCGAGCTGGTCGGTGACGTCACCGTCGTCTACTGGTTGCTTGGCTCGGCGAGCGGCACGGCAGAGAGCATCGAAGCGATTCACGGCCCGCGACTAGAGCGCTTCCTGGAACGCCTGGTTGAAACACCTGTGCGGCGCTTCGTCTACGAGGCCGGGGGCTCGGTTGACGCATCGATCCTCGCCCGAGGCACCTCGGCGGTGGAGGCCGCGTCGCGGACCTGGCGAATCCCGGTCGAAATCGTCGACGCGGACGCCTGGTCTCGATAGCGCTGACTTCGTGGTTACTCGCGCAGACCGCGAAGAAACACGAAGTCAGCGGCGTTACGCCGTGAGGCCGGCGATGGGATATAGCTAAACTCCGATAGGAATTCACTAGTTTCGAAATCGGAGGTTGCCGATGAGCTACGCGAAGGACGTCCTTGTCGAGACCGACTGGGTTGCCGAGCACCTCGATGACGACTCGGTCCGCATCGTCGAGGTCGACGAGAACCCCGCTCTCTACGCCGAGGGTCACATCCCGGGGGCGATCGGCTTCGACTGGCGCGCCGACCTGCAGGACCAGGTCAAGCGCGACTTCCTCGGGGCGGATGACTTCGCCGCGCTGATGGGCAGCCGCGGCATCTCCAACGATCACACCGTCGTCCTCTACGGCGATCGCAACAACTGGTTTGCCGCCTACACCTACTGGTATTTCCGCTACTACGGCCACGACAAGGTCAAGCTCGTCAACGGGCCGCGCGAGAAGTGGATCGGCGAGGGGCGCGAGACCAGCACCGAGGCGCCGAGCTACCCGGCGGCGACCTTCAACGCCGAGGCCGGCGACGCCTCGATCCGCGCCTTCCGCGACGAGGTGACCGCGGCGCTCGACTCCTCCACCAACCTGGTCGACGTGCGCAGCCCGCAGGAGTACTCGGGCGAGCTGATCGCGATGCCGGGCTACGAGCAGGAGGGCGCGCAGCGCGGCGGCCACATTCCCGGCGCAGCCTCAGTGCCCTGGGCGCAGGCGGTCAACGAGGACGGCACCTTCAAATCGGCGGAGGAGTTGCGCGAGCTCTACACCTCGAAGGGCGTGATCTCCAACGGCGAGCCGATCATCGCCTACTGCAGGATCGGCGAGCGCTCGGCCCACACCTGGTTCGTCCTGCACGAGCTGCTCGGCCAGGACGACGTCAAGAACTACGACGGGTCATGGACCGAGTGGGGGAATCTCGTCGGCGCTCCGGTCGAGAAGGACGTCTAGCTGCAGCGGTCCAGCAGGTCACTGAGGATGCGCGCCGTCGCGCCCCAGATCAGGTGACCGTCAACCTCGTAGGTCGGCGTGTGGATCGGCACTTCGCGGCGGACCAGCCGGCGGATCTCGTAGCTCTCGCGCAGAACCTCGAGCGAGAAGGTGAGGACGGTCTCGACCTCGGCCGGGTTCGGCTCGAGGTCGAGCTCCCTTGGGTGGGGGATGTAGCCGATGAAGGGGTGGATTCGGTAGTCGGTGACGAAGGTGTTGGTGGGCGGCAGCTCGTCCCCCAACTTGACCGCGGCGGGGTCGAGCCCGATCTCCTCCTCCGCCTCGCGCAGGGCGGTGGCGCTGAGATCGGCGTCGCCCGAGTCGCGGCGCCCGCCAGGGAACGAGATCTCGCCCGCGTGGCGCCGCATGTCCGCCCGGCGCTCGGTGAAGACCAGGCCAGGCTCGTCGTCCGGCCAGCCGTAGAGCGGCAGCAGGACGGCGGCTTCGACCGGGTGTGGCGAGTTACCGGTCATATAGACCGGGTAAGTCGCCACACCTGACTCAAATGATCACCTGCACGGTGCCGCCGTCGACCGACCAGGCGGCCCCGGCGACGTAGGAGGCGCGCTGGGAGCAGAGGAAGACGATTGCCGAGGCGATCTCGGCGGCCTCGGCGAGGCGGCCGATCGGGCGCTTGGCGCCGGCCGTGGCCAGCGCCTCCTCGCGGCTCGCCGCTCCCGACATCTGCTGGGACTGGTCGAGCAGCCCGTCCGGCTCCATCCACATCTCCGATTCGACCGGGCCGGGGCAGATCGCGTTGACGAGGACGCCGCTTGTGGCATAGCGGTCGGCGAAAAGGCGCGAGAGCGAGAGCTCGGCCGCCTTCGCGACCGAGTACTCGGGCATCGCCGAGGAGGGGCGCTTGCCGGCGGTCGAGCAGACGTTGACGATGCGGCCCCAGCCGCGCTCGGCCATTGGCGGCGCAGCGGCGCGCATCGCCCGCAGCGGCGCGATCACGTTGAGCTCGTACTGGGCGCGCCAGTCCTCGTCGGGGACGTCGTCGAGGTCGCGCCACTGGGCGCTGCCGGCGTTGTTGACGAGGACGTCGAGCGAGCCGAAGCGATCGGTTGCCGCGGCCAGCATCTGCTCGCCGGCGTCCTGCGCGGTGATGTCAAGCGAAAGGGTCTCGGCGCGCCCGCCGGTCTCGCTGCCAGCGCTGGTTGCTGTTTCGGCAGCGGACTCGAGGCGCTCCTCGTTGCGAGCGACCAGCAGCACGTCCGCGCCCTCCGCGCAGAGCTGTCGCGCGGTCTCGGCGCCGATCCCGCGGCTGGCGCCGGTGACGACGCAAGAGCGTCCCCGGAGTCCGAGGTCCATCAGAGCGTCTCGATCTGGTTGGAGACGACAACGGGCGTTTCGCCCACTAGGAGCTTGTGGACGGGGCACTTACGGGCGACGACGAGCAGGCGCGCCCGCTGCTCGTCGCTCAGCTCGGCCGGCAGGCGCAGGGTGACCGTGAAGGAGAGCGGTGAGAATTCCTCGTAGGTGACGTCGACGTCCACCTCGACCTTGCCGACCTCCCAGCCCTTGCGCTTGGCGTACATCTCGATCGTGATCGCGGTGCAGCCGGCGAGGCCGGCGGCGACGAGGCGGGTGGGGGAGGGACCGCTGTCGGTTCCTCCCACCGTGGTCGGCTCGTCGACGCGGAGAGCGTGGCGGCCTTCGATCTCGACGTCGTGGGCAAAGCCCTCGCGTCGGCGGGCGACGACCTTGACTGAATCGGGCTCCACTGGATCAGCTCTTGCGGCGGCCCTCGAAGAGCGCCGGGTCGTCGACGTCGGCAAAGCGGGCCATCGCGTAGACGAGGTCGGAGGCGCGGTTGACGAAGTGGATCACGGTCTCGCTTGCCAACTCGCCTTCCTCGGCCAGGGCGGAGATGCGGCGCTCGGCGCGGCGGATCACGGTGCGGGCGACGTCGAGCTGGGCCGAGAGCTGGTTGCCGCCCGGGATGACGAACTGCGGCGGCAATTCGACCTCGCTCATGTAGCGGTCGATCAGCGCCTCCAGCTCGGCGACCATCGCCTCGGTGGCGCGGCTGACGCCGTCTTCGAGCCGCTCGGCGGCCTCCGGCGCGGTCGCCAACTCGGCCCCGGCGACGAAGATGTCGTCCTGCAGGCGCAGGATGTCGGTGGCCAGCTCCGCCTCGGCCTCACCGCAGAGGGCGCGGGCCACGCCGAGCTGGGAGCAGGCCTCGTCGAGGGCGCCGTAGGCCTCGGTGCGGCCATGGTGCTTGGGAATCCGACCGCCGTACCAGAGCGAGGTGGTGCCGTCGTCGCCCTTCTTGGTGTAGATCTTGACCACGGCTAGGCGAGCGGGTTGAAGACCAGTCCGGTCAGGACCTTCGGGTAGAAGTAGGTCGACTTCGGCGGCATGTTGGCATCGCTTTCGCAGATTTCCCGCGTCTGATCGACCGGGATCGGGCGCAGGATGAAAGCGACGTCGTAGGCGCCCTCGTCGAGCAGGCGCAGGGAGTCCTCGACGCTCTTCGCGTAGCCGAGCCCGCGCTTGGCGAGGATGTCGTCTTCGCTGAGGCCGGCGATGCCCTTCAGCACCAGGGTCTCGAGGATCGCGGCGTCGAGGCGGCGGTAGGCCTCGGGCTCGCCCTCGAGGATCCGGTCCAGCTCAGTCGTGTCCTTTAGTCGCAGGCGGAAGGCGCGCTTGTGGTGGGAGTCGTAGAGGCCGAAGACGCCGACTCCCTCCTCGCCGAGCGGGTCGAGGCGGTCGTCGTCGACCTCGCTCACCTCGAAGAGCTCACGCAGGCCCTCGCCGAGGCGGCGCTGGCGCTCGGGGTCCTCAGCGAAGCCGGAGAGCAGGCGGTGGGTGGGGAAGATCGAGAGGCCCGGATCGTCGAGCCCGGTCAGCGCCATCAGCGTGTAGTTGTGCGGTCCCTCGCCGCCGATCTCGTCGCGGTAGGCGATCGCGGTCTCGTAGCGGTGGTGGCCGTCGGCGATCAGCAGCTGGGCGTCGGCGAGGCTCTTGGTGATGTCCTCGTGTATTCCGGGGTTGCGCAGCTGCCAGATCCGGGTCACGGTCCCGGCCGCGTCGGTTGCTTCGCCCCAGACGTCCTCGATCGCGACTTCGCGCGAGACCAGCGGCCAGGGGTCCACCGTGCTCAGCGAGAAGATCGGCGAGAGGTTGAGGCGGGTCGCCCGCATCAGTTCGAGCCGGTCCTGCTTCGGACCGGGCAGGGTGCGCTCGTGGGGCAGGATCGTGCCGGCCTCGAAGTCCTCGACCCGGACCCGGGCGAGGATGCCGTGGCGGGTGTGGGTGGAGCCGTCCGGGCCGGTGTAGTCCTGCTCCATCGCCCAGATCGCCGGCTCGAGGTCCTTAACCAGGGCGCCGGCCTTCTGCCAGGCCTCGATCGCCTGCCCTGCGCCGGCGTAGGGATCGCCCTCGCCGGCGGCCTGGGGGCCGGTCTCGCCGTAGGCCTTCGGCAGATCGACCGCGACAGTGTTGTAGGGGGACCGCGTCAGCAGCTCGGCCCGCATCGCCGGGTCGATCACGTCATAGGGCGGCGCGACGACATCCTGCAGCGACCCGACCGCGTCGAGGTCGTAGTGCAGAGCGTTGAGCGGCAGCACCTCGGCCATCGCCGCCAAACCTACCGTTTGCGCCAGTGCAAGCCCGATCGACCGGACGAGTCGGCCCGACTGGACGACCCGCCTCTACACTGGCCCCAGCGGGGCGTGGCGCAGCCTGGTAGCGCGCGGCCTTTGGGTGGCCGAGGTCCCCGGTTCGAATCCGGGCGCCCCGATATTTCGAGCGAGGAACTCGAAACCGACCTTCCGGGTCGGGGCTACCAGACCGCCAGGGATCGCGGGTGATCGTGATCGTGGATCGCTTGATCCTTTGTGATGAGCTTTAGGCCGTGCTCAATTGCAGTGGCGTAGATCAGGCGGTCGGCGGGGTCGCCCGGGAACGACGAGGGAAGGGCGACGGCTGTGTCCGCGATTGCGGGCGTGACGCCGACCGTGCGTAGCTGGGCGGCCAGGCTCTGCAGCCATGATCGGATCGGCACGGTGACGGTGATTCGCTCGCGGCGGGCGAGCCAGGCCAGCTCGTACCAGGAGATGGCGGCCACCGCGAGTTCATCTGCCTCGGCGAGGGCCGTGCGCGCCACCTCGCTAACCCGGTGTGGCTCGGCCGACCACCAGTGGACCACATGGGTGTCCAAGAGGAGCATGCTCATGGCTCACGACGCGTTCCAGCCCTCGCCGGTGGAGAAAAGTTGCTCCTCATCCACCGAGGTGATCGCCACGCCCTCGAGCGAACCCTCGAGCGAGCGAGCGCCGGAGGCCGGAACAAGGCGTGCGACGGGACGGCCATGCCTGGTGATCTCGATTTCCTCACCCGCGGCGGCGTCGTCGAGAAGGCGAAGGATCGTCGCCTTGGCATCGGTGGCGGTCACTTGTTTGGTCATATGGTCAGTATAACGACCAGATCGCTAAATATCGGCTATGCGGTCAGGCGCTACGCCCTGGCGTCTCGGCGCCGGCTGCCCTGCATGTAGGAGCCGAGGTCGAAGACGAAGGCGAGGATGACGATGAACCACTCGAAGCCCTTGACTCCGTTCGGGCCCGAGCTCCACATCACCGCGTAGGCGAGGGTGGTCCAGGGCAGCAGGAAGAATCCGAGGAAGGGCACGAACCAGCTCTCGAAGGCGCGGCTGAGCAGGTCGCTGAAAAGGAACAGCACGAAGAGCGCCAGGCGAGGCGAGATCAGGGCGAAGAGGACGACGAAGCAGCCGATGCGCTCACGCTATCCGTTCGGCGTACGTCATGGAACGGAAAGAAACGGGCGGTAAGGTCGATGGCGACCCGCAAAGGAGACGCGATGAACCGACTTGGCAAGCTGATCACGATGCTGAATCCGGACAAGACGCAGATGCCCGCGGCCGAGGATGCGCTGCCCGGGCGCAGTGAGCCGGCTTTTGACGTGCCCGAGCGGCACGCCGTGCTCGATGCGCCGCTGCGGCCGCCCTTCCCCGAGGGGATCGAGGTCGCCTACTTCGCGCTCGGCTGCTTTTGGGGCGCGGAGCGGCTCTTCTGGGGGATCGACGGCGTCTACACGACGGCGGTCGGCTACATCGACGGGACCACGCCGCACCCCACCTATGACGAGGTCTGCGGCGGCATGACCGGCCACGCCGAGGCGGTGCTGGTCGCTTTCGACCCGGCCAAGGTCTCATACGCCGACCTGCTCAAGGTCTTCTTCGAGGAGCACGACCCTACCCAGGGCATGCGCCAGGGCAACGACGTCGGTACCCAGTACCGCTCGGGGATCTACTTCACGGGCGACGCTCAGAAGGCGACGGCGGAGATGGCAAGGCAGGCCTATGACGAGGACCTGCGCGCCGCCGGCCACGAGCCGGTGACGACCGAGGTCGAGCCCGCCGGGCCCTTCTACTACGCCGAGGACTACCACCAGCAGTACCTGCACAAGGTGCCAAACGGCTACTGCGGCCTGGCCGGCACCGGTGTCAGCTGCCGCATCCCCGCCGCGGCGTCGTAGTTCGGATCGGGTGCAACGCTCTCCGTTCCCACGGGGACTGCAACGCGTTGCACCTCGGTAGGGCCGGCACCCGGCGCGGCGAATAGCATCCCGCGCCGGTGACCCCCTCCCTCGGCTCCTACATCGGCGGCTGCCTGGCCGTGATCGGCATCGTCAGCGCGCTCGGCCTCGGCGGCTACTGGCTGCGGCGCTGGATCGTGCCCGAGTTCTCGGGCGCCCTGGCGCGGCTCGCCGACGCCACGATCGCGGTCGGCCTGCTGGTCCTCTCGCTGGAGCTGCTGGGGACGCTGAGCATCCTCACGGTCGGTTGGACGATCGTCGTCTGCATCGCGGTCGGCCTGCTCGCGGCCCTGCTCGGCTGGCGCAAGGCGCCGCGCGACGGCGGCGAAATAGCCGCGCCCCAGGTGCAGACGATCGCGCTTCTGATCGCCCTCGCGGTCGCCTCCTTCACCGTCGCCGAGTGGACCTTCCCCTCCCAGCTCAGCCTCGACCAGGGCATGTTCGGCGGCGACACGACCTGGTACCACATGCCCTTCGCGGCGACGATCGCCCAGGAACACTCGACGGTACACCTGCACTTCACCGACCCGCTGCGGCTCGCGGCCTGGTTTTACCCGCAGAGCTCGGAGCTGATCAACGGCGCCGCGATCGTCCTCTTCAAGAGCGACTGGCTCTCGCCGCTGATCAACCTCTTCTGGCTGGCGATCGCCCTGCTCGCCGCCTTCTGCGTCGGCCGCCCCTACAAGGTCGGCCCGGCGACGCTGGTCGCGGGGGCGATCGGGCTCGACGCGGGGGTGATGATCGAGACCCAGCCCGGCGAGGGCCGCAACGACATCATGGGCCTCGCCTTCCTGCTCGCCTTCGTCGCTTTCCTGATCAACGCCCACCAGCGCCGGGCACCCGATGCGGGGGCGGTCCAGGACACCCCCGAGCGCGACGCGCCGCTGCTCGACAAAGGGCCGCTGGTCGTCGCCGGGATAGCAGCCGGCCTCGCCGCCTCGGTCAAGCTCACCTTCCTCATCCCCGTCGTCGCGATCGGCCTCGGCGTGATCGTCTTCAGCGGCCGGGGGAGGCGCCTGACCACCGCCTGGGTGCTGGGACTCACCACCTTTCTCATGGGCGGCTACTGGTACGTGCGGGCGATGATCAAGACCGGCGGCAACCCGATCCCGACGATCGGCTTCGGGCCGCTGCACCTGCCGCGGCCCGAACAGATGCCGCTCGACCCGCGGCCGCGCTTCGCCGTCGCCCACTACCTGACCGAGCCGACGATCTACCGCAAGTGGTTCTTCCCCCAGCTCGACAATGCCTTCGGGCCGCTCTGGCCACTGATCCTGATCGTCGCCGTCGCGGCCGCCCTCTACATCGCCTGGCGCTCGCGCAACATCATCCTCAGGGTGATCGCCGTCGCGGCGCTGCTCACCGCCGCGGTCTACGTCTTCACGCCGCTCACCGCGGCGGGGCAGGAGGGCTCGCCGACCGGCTTCTTCACCAATACCCGCTACCTGGTTCCAGGCCTCGTCCTGGCCCTGACCCTGCTGCCGATCGCGAGGCCGCTGCGGGCGCCGGACCGGCGCGCCTGGCAGACCCTGCTCTTCCTCACTGTCGTCTACGCGATCACGGTACTCACCACGCCGCGCTGGTACCCGGGGTTCATCGTCGGCACGATCTTCCTCACCCTTGCCCTGGTCTGGGCGCCGGCCGGGCTGGGGCTGGCTCGCTCGCGGCGCATCGTCAGCCGCGCCCTCGTCCTCGGCGTCGGTGGCGCCGTCCTGCTGCTCGCGGTCGTGCTCGGCCGCGCCCAGGAGGTCCAGTACTACAAGCACCACTACACGCGGACGACCCTCTTCCTCCAGGACGGCGGTCCGCAGAAGGCCTACGAATTCGCCCACAACCAGCACGACAAGCGGATCGGGATCGCCGGCTCCGGTGAGATCTTCTTCGGCCAGTACGGCTTCTACGGCGCCAACCTCGACAACGAGGTCCAGTACATAGGGGTGCCGGGCGCCGACGGGACCTACCGCCTCGCCACCAGCTGCCCCCAGTTCCGCCGCCGCATCAACGCGGGCAACTACGACTACCTGATCATCAGCCGTTTCACCCAGGACTCGATCGACGCCGAATACTGGTACCCGATCTACCGCTGGATCAGGTCCGACCCGGCGCTGAAGCTGATCGTCGAGGAGCCCGACATCACGCCGGAGCCCGACTACGTCTTCAAGGTCAACGGCAAGCTCGA
>Ga0157374_10003616_pt1 | contig 13012 bp, 8 predicted proteins | sample M25metaG_FD_115308 | JGI IMG/M metagenome (GOLD analysis project Ga0157374, IMG submission 115308) | Miscanthus rhizosphere microbial communities from Kellogg Biological Station, Michigan, USA - M2-5 metaG | ecosystem: Host-associated > Plants > Roots > Rhizosphere > Soil | place: USA: Michigan...
GGCGACACCGGGCGAATAGGCGAGCGATAGATCGCGTTGGCTGATTAGACTCTTTGTCGGTGTGACAGCGATTTTTCCGGGAGAGGGGAATTCGTGGTACTCGAGTGCAGCTTTCCTTAGTTGGTCGTCCATGACCGATTTTCCTTATAGAAGCTCAATAGTGATTATTGGGCCATCTAAACAAATGACCCTAGCCACGCTATCCAGCGTGGCTAATTATGCGAAATGGATTTGGATTGTAGTAGAACGGAAGGGGTTGCGGAGGCGATCGTGTGGTTTATTGTGCTAATAAGCTGGTTATTAGCGTTTTTTTAGATTGAGTAAAGCGAAGAATCTGCCAGCGATGTCTTTTGCACATTTTACAAAGCAGATCCTTCGCTTCGCTCAGGATGACGATATTTACGGCTCTGCCCGCAAATAAGTAATCGGTTCGCCGCTTGCACCGACTTCTTCGAGCAATACCGGAAATCCCCATAGTCGCGCCATATGCTTCATCACGGCATTGCCGGTCGTTCCTTCCAGCGTACGGCCTTGGTAGACCTTATGGTGCAACACCAGCGAGCGGTCCTTGTCGCGTTTGTAATGGACCACTTGAATATCGGGGATGACGTTTTCCAGCCGGTATTGTGATGCCAACGTTTGCCGTAGCCGTTTATAGCCGGCGTCGTTGTGAATAGAAGACACCAACAAATGATCTTCCTTCTCGTGATCGGCGATGGCGAACAAACGAAAATCCCGCATTAACTTAGGTGATAGGTACTGCAAAATAAACGATTCATCTCGATAGTTGCGCATTGCAAAGTCGGTCGCTTTGATCCAGTCGCTGCCGGCTAGGTCGGGGAACCATTGGCGATCTTCCTTCGTGGGATTTTCGCAAATACGCCGGATGTCGGAGAACATGGCGAAGCCAAGCGCATAAGGATTGATGCCCGAGTAATACTTATGATCGAACGGCGGTTGGTAAACCACGCTGCTATGGGAATGCAGGATTTCGAGCATGAATGCATCGTTAACCTGCTTGTTGTCATAGAGCGTGTTGAGCAAGGTGTAATGCCAAAATGTGGCGTAACCCTCGTTCATGACTTTCGTTTGCCGTTGCGGATAAAAATATTGCGCGAGCTTGCGGACGATCCGGGCAATTTCACGTTGCCATGGTTTTAATGTCGGCGAATATTTTTCGATGAAGTAGAGCAGATTCTCTTCCGGCTCACTGGGAAAGCCTTCGCCGATGATGACTTCCGGCGCTTCCGCTTGCGTGGGCAAAGTGCGCCATAGCTCGTTGTAATGTTTTTCCGCAAACGCCATGCGCTCACGCAGACGTTCTTGCTCGCGCCTAGCCGATATGGGCGTAGGGCGCTTGTATTTGTATACGCCGTGATCGGCGAGTGCATGGCAGGAGTCCAGCGTTTCTTCTACCGCTTCGAAACCGTAGCGTTGTTCGCAGTCATGCACGAAGTTATTGGCGAACACCAGATAGTCGATGATGGCATCGGCCTGGGTCCATTGCTGAAACAAGTAATTGTTCTTGAAGAAAGCATTATGTCCGTAGCAAGCATGAGCGATGACTAGCGCTTGCATCGGCATTGTGTTTTCTTGCATCAAATAGGCGATGCAGGGATTGCAGTTGATGACGATTTCGTACGCCAATCCCTGAAAGCCCTTGCGATAACGCTGCTCTTGGAGAATGTAGTCCTTACCGAAAGACCAGTGCGGGTAGCGCACCGGCAGGCCGGTTGTCGAATAGGCATCGAGCATTTGCTCGGCTGTGATGACTTCGATCTGATTCGGATAAGTTTCGAGTCCGTAGTTTTCGGCATGTTTGCCGATTTCGCGGTCGTACTTTTCCAATAGATCGAAGGTCCACTCGGATCCTGTGCTAATGAAATTGGTCATTGTTGCACCGCCTGTTTACGGAATAATCCTGCAAATACCGGATATATCTCAGCCCGCGAATGAACTTGCCGCATTTCGAATCGATCGCTGGTAACGGTGCCGTAGCTCGCCCAAAGGGAACTCGGTGTGCCGCTTGTCCCGTCGGGTGTTTCGATATAGGCGAAATAACGAATTCGAGGTAAGAGCTGGGTCGTCAAAAACGCTGCCGATTCCTGAGGATCGCGGCCGAAGGCATCGCCGTCCGAGGCTTGTGCGGCGTAGATATTCCACGAGCCGTCCGCGTAACGTTTATCGACCACCTCTTGCATTAACTTCAACGCCGACAGTACGACAGTGCCGCCGCTCTTGGTATCGTAGAAGAAAGTTTCTTCGTCGACCTCTTCAGCATCATCCGTATGGCGCAGGAATACTACTTCCACCGATTCGTATTTGCGCGTCAAGAAGAGATAGAGCAGCGTGAAGAATCGTTTAGCGAGATCTTTCTTGTCCTCATTCATCGATGCCGACACGTCCATGAGGCAAAACATGACTGCCTTGACCGTGGGATCGGGCACTTGCACGCGAGAGCGGAAGCGCAGATCGATGTACTCGAGAAAATGAATGGCTTGGCGTCTTTTTTCCAGGGCAAGCTTAGCTGCTTCGAAATCCTCATCCGTAGCGACTTCGCTTTCATCTTCCTCCGTTTGCTCTATCGATAGCGCCAGATCTTCTTCTTCGCGATCGATTGCCGCATTCAACGCGATGCGTCGTGCTAGTGCGGTCTTCATCGTTCGCACAATGGATAAGTTGCCCGGCGTTCCGTACTTCGTATAACCGGCACGGCGGGTGCGGAGGAGTTTTGTTTCGCCCAGGTATGTTTTAACCAGATGCGGTAATTCGAGGTCGTCGAAGAATAAGTTCATGAATTCTTCGCGCGAGAGGACGAACTGAAACGAATCGCCTCCTTCGCCTTCTCCGCCTTGATCGCCCCCTTGCCCGTTGCCATCGCCGTCTTCAGGGCGAGCGATTTTGTCGCCCTCGGCAAACTGCTTGTTGCCAGGGAACACGCGGTCCAGATCACCGTGCCCGGATTGATGGCGGAACGTGGGTTCCGATACATCCTTGGACGGGATGTTCACCTTTCCTTCGCGCGCCATATCCTTAATGGAGCGCTCGGAAATCATTTTATCTACGGCCTTTTTGATGTGCCGTTTATAACGGCGAATGAATCGCTCGCGATTAACAGCGCTGCGGCCCTTCGAATCTGCGCGCCGATCAATAAACTGGGACATATGTGTTTCCCGGTTGGAGGCTAAAAGGTCTATGTGTATTTATTGATGCATCTAATAGCTCATAGACTCCAGGGGGTATGAATAAATCTCGACCGGAAGTTCGTATTTGATCCCATATACCTTGCTGTAACGGCAATCAGCAGTTAAATCGTTACCAAACCTCGAACCTCCGACGGATTTATCCATTACCTCTATGCCTTCTGGCTTCTCGCCCGGCTATACCAATCGACTAGACGACGAACCTGACGTTCTGTGTAGCCTTTTTCCACCATGCGGGCAACGAAGCTCTTATGTTTCTCTTCGTCCTCGCTTGAGCCTTTGGTGCCGAAGGAGATAACCGGAAGAATGTTGTCGGTCGAAGCGAACATGTTTGCCTCGATGACTTCCTTCAGCTTCTCGTAGCTCGTCCATATCGGATTGCGGCCGTTGTTATTAGCGCGGGCACGCAGCACGAAGTGAACGATCTCGTTACGGAAGTCTTTGGGATTGGCGATTCCCGCAGGCTTCTCGATTTTTTCCAGCTCGCTATTCAGCATGCCACGGTCGTACTGCACGCCGGTATCGGGATCGCGATAATCCTCATCCAAGACCCAACGGTCGGCATACGTGACATAGCGATCGAACAGGTTTTGCCCGTATTCGCTGTAGGACTCCAGATAAGCGGTCTGGATTTCCTTCTTGATGAACTCGGCGAAACGCGGAATCAGCCAGCCTTTAATATGCTCTTGATAACGGCGCTTCGCATCTTCGGGCAGATCTTCTTTGTTGAGCTTTTCATCCAGCACTAACAACAAGTGCACTGGATCGGCGGCGATTTCGACGGGGTCTTTATTGAACGTTGCCGAAAGAACCTTGTAAGCCCAACGGGTCGATAAACCCGACATGCCTTCGTCGGTACCACCGTAGTCGCGATATTCCTGTATAGACTTGGCTTTGGTATCTACATCCTTCAGATTTTCGCCGTTATACACGCGCATTTTCGAATGGACGCTGGAGTTCTCCGGATCTTTCAGGCGCGAAAGGACAGAGAATTGTGCCAGCATGCTGAGCGTGTGCGGCGCGCAAGGTGCTTCGGCGAGCGAGCTGTTACGCAGCAGCTTGTCATAGATCTTTACTTCCTCATCGACTTGCAGGCAGTACGGTACCTTGATCAGATAAACGCGATCCAGGAAAGCTTCGTTGTGCTTGTTGTTCCGGAAGGTTTGCCATTCCGACTCGTTTGAGTGAGCGAGAATGATGCCTTGGAATGGAATTGCGCCGAAGCCTTCAGTGCCTTTGAAGTTGCCTTCTTGTGTCGCGGTCAGCAAGGGGTTCAGCACTTTTAGCGGTGCTTTAAACATTTCCACGAACTCAAGCAAACCTTGGTTGGCGAGACACAAGCCACCGGAATAGCTGTAAGCATCGGGATCGTCCTGTGAATAGCGATCGAGCTTGCGGATATCGACCTTGCCGACGAGGCTGGAGATGTCTTGATTGTTCTCGTCGCCCGGTTCGGTTTTGGTGATGGCCATTTGATTTAGCACCGACGGATACATCCGCACGACGGAGAACTTGGACAAATCGCCGCCGAAGCTGCGTAGGCGTTTCAATGCCCATGGGCTCGCGATACCGAAGAGATAACGGCGGGGAATGCCGTATTTTTCTTCCAATTGCGCACCGAACTTATCTGGTGTGAATAGTCCGAGGGGCGATTCGTTAACGGGCGATAGTTCGCCGCTTACAGTGTCTTTCAGTACGTAGATGGGGAATGTTTCCATCAGTGACTTCAGACGTTCGGCGAGAGAACTCTTACCACCGCCGACGGGACCGAGCAGATAGAGAACTTGTTTGCGCTCTTCTAGTCCTTGAGCGCCATGGCGGAAGTAGGCGACGATATTTTCTACCACATCCTCCATGCCATAGAACTCGGAGAAGGCGGGGTAGCGGCGAATCACACGATTGAGATAGATGCGTGAGAGTCGAGGATCATCGCGTGTATCGATTACCTGTGGCTCGCCGATAGCCTTCAGCATACGCTCGTGCGGCGTGGCGTAAGCCAATGGATTCGATTTGCACAGCGCCAGGTAGTCGTTGAGGGTCAGCTCGTCTTCTTCCGCGGCCTTGTAAGCTTCCTGATATCTTTCGAACAGACCAGTCATGATTTACTCCTTAAGTTAAACCCGGCTATTGCTCTTTAGCATTCGCTTTTCATTCTACGCTACTAAGGCAGGCGTGAACCTAATTCAAAGCAGAGAAGAAAACCAAAAAAGTGTTTTACTTTTCGACTTGTTTCTAATTTGTCTCCAACTTTACTTGGCCCCTGCAAAAAAGCCAACACTTTGCTCTTAACTTAATCCTGGTAACCCGACATTTAAGTTAACTGCCATACATTAGAAGCAAAACGTTTTCACCTCTTCATTCCAAATGAAACGCGTATATGCGCAAGAATGGTAATGGCATGTAACGAATTCGAGCCGAAATCTGCGGAGTGCAGAGCAATTGAGTACGGCAACGGCGCGTTGCCGCAATGCGACACTTGCCGGCTTTCGTGTTTTATCGATGCATATTCGGGGAGTTATGAATTGAGCTCGGTTCAAATCGCAAATGTTTCGCTGTCCTGTTTTGTTTGCCGCACAAGAATGCGACACGAGGCAAATAACCATGTTCCTGAAAATCGTGATGTATGGTTTTATTCGCCTACGTTCACGGACCCAGAGTGGTGCGGCGAGCATCGCGGTATTAAGCGGGACCCGCGTGGTAGTTTATGAAAAATGTCTATTCAGGTGTCGCTGATTTGGTGCATAGCAAGGTTGGGGCGCTCGAGTTTGTATTGAAGGATTGAGATACGAAGGTAGACCAGCGAGGGCGGTCTTCCGGCATCAAGCAGAGCTGATTTATACCAGAGACCCATACAGCCATGTATTGGCCTCCGGGGAATGTGAAGTAAACCGCGACTCCGAGTTCATCGTCTAAATGCCGATGCGTCAAAATGGCGACTCCCGGCCAACGGCGCTTGGTTTCTTCGATTGCATCCCCATTGTGGAATGTATTACCGATTGCCGGACTTTGCGCCGACGCGCTAACTCGGCCATACCGCCCGCTATCTTTACGCCGGCACGTAAATTTTTGTCGCGGCCGCCAGGGAATACATTTATTCGCATGTGAGCTTCGATCTATCATCATATGTACCTTTTAAGTCACCATAGCCACTTTCGTTAGTTGCTAGTACTCGCATGATCGTCGTTATCGAAAGGGGGGCATATACTATTCAAGCATTAGCTATGCCAGGATGCGCTAAGTGCCAAGCATTTGATTATTCGTGTATTGGAAAAAACAGCGAGCGACGCAGAATGGCAAAAGGCGGCAATTTTGCGCTAGTCGTTTACCGCGAAGGCGCGAATTGCTCTTGTCAGAGGAGATGCGAATGCGAGCCTTGTCGAAATGTATTGAGGCGCGGTTTTTTATTACACCGCCGTGAGGAGTGGTATCGGCTCGCTAACCTCGGCGTGTAGAATCCGGGATCGCAAAGTGGCATTCCGTTCGGAGGCCATCCTTATGCTAGCGCTATACTGGAGAAAGTCGTTTGGCCAAATTACTCTTTTTACTTCTGATCGCTTTTGTTATTTATCACTTGATTCGCGGATACATCCGGCGTTTGCCGCAAGACGAAGCCAAACCGCCGGTCAGTGTTTCTGAAGACATGGTTCGTTGTAGTCACTGCGGGGTGCATTTGCCTCGCAGTGAAAGTGTTCTCGCGGACGGGAAGTTTTATTGTTGCGAGGATCACCGGTCGGCTGCTTAGAGCCTGTCATGAACGATATCGCATTTGCGTTATATCGCTCATAACAAGCTCTTAAAGGAAAATTGCTATTAGGCGCGCCCTATGGAGACGTTTTTCAAATCTAAGACTAACCTGGGCATGAAGCGGGAAGATTGGCGTCTCTTGTCGATCTTTCACGGCTATCGTTTGCTGCTGGCGTTGACGTTCTCGGTTTCCGCGGTTGTATTGGCGGATACGGATTTTTTCCACGCGGTCAACGGCACGCTGTTTCTCTCCGCTAGCCTGATTTATCTCGGATTAAATGCGATCGTCCTCTTGGCTGTCGTCGGACGCAAACCGGATTTCGAGTTACAACTTAATTCGCAAGTGCTGCTGGATGTGATCATGATCAATATCCTCAGCCATGCGAGCGGCGGCATACGCAGCGGTCTCTCGCTGATGCTGCTAGCGACGATTGCCTGCGCCGGATTGATTAGCCGCGGTCGGCTAGTATTGTTTCACGCTTCCTTGGCGGTCATCGGTGTGCTGGCAACCCATGCCTACTCCGTATTGAACGATGGCGCGCCGTCTGCCGATTTCTTTCAGGTGGGCATGGTCAGCCTTGGCTATTTTGCGATGGCTTGGCTTGCCTTCATGCTTGCAAAATATGCGGAGGCCAACGAGCGGCTGGCGATAGAGCGCGGCATCGATTTGGCCAATATGGCGCAGGTTAACCAATTGGTCATCCGCGATTTGCATGACGGCGTTCTCGTGGTGGACGAGCAACAACGCATCCGAGCAAGCAATCCGCAAGCCGAGCGTTTATTCGGGTCCATACCGCGCGATGCTCAGCCGACGCTAATGGAATACGCGCCCGAGTTAGTCGAGTGGTTAGAGCGATGGCGCCGTCAGCCCGATACGGCGCTGCCTATTTTGCATACACCGATCGATAACGGCGATGTCAATGTCCGTTTCGTCTCCATTGGGAAAAATAAAGCCGACGTGACGGCGACGGTGATTTTTCTTATCGACTTATCCGAGCAGCAACAGCAAGTGCAGCAGGTGAAGCTCGCCGCGTTAGGCCGGCTGACGGCGTCTATCGCCCATGAAATACGCAATCCCCTATCGTCTATTAATCATGCGACCGAACTCTTGCAAGAGGACGATGCCCAATCAGTAGGCAACATACGATTGCTTGCCATCATTCGGGATAATGCCCTTCGCCTCGATCGGATGGTGCAAGAAGTGTTGCATTTGAATCGACGAGATCATGCGCAACTCGAAGCCGTTCCCGCTCGCCAGTACTTGGAAGAGTTCATCACCGAGTTCAGCCAAATCGAAAAGGTGCCGGAGGAAGTATTTTCCCTCGAATTGGATACGGAAAAGCCGTTGCTCTTTGACCGTATCCATCTGCATCAGGTATTGTGGAACCTCACTCGTAATGCTTGGCGCCACTGCCAAAAACGAGAAGGTAGTTTACGTATTTGCTTGTCGCCGGTTGCCATGGAAGACATGCTGCAGTTGGATGTAATCGATGATGGTCCCGGTGTTGACCCGGAATATCAAGATCAATTATTCGAGCCATTCTTTACCACGGCATCGAAAGGCACGGGGCTGGGGCTTTATATCGCGCGACAGGTTTGCCAAGCCAATGGCGCCAGTCTTGACTATGTCTCTGTTGCCCCGGGCGGGCAATTTAGAATACTTATGAAGATTGCCACATGAATCGCGTTCTCATCGTCGACGACGAATCGGATATTCGTGAACTTCTTCTATTGACGTTGCACCGAATGGGACATGAGGCAGATGCCGCCGGCAGTTGCGCCGAGGCTTATAAGCTTCTATCTCAGAATGTCTATCAACTTTGCCTGACCGATATGCGTTTACCCGACGGCGATGGTTTGGATGTGTTGAACCATATTTCCGAGCGCTATCCCGCTGTGCCGGTCGCGGTCATCACGGCTTTCGGCAGCACGGAAAACGCTGTCGCGGCGTTGAAGGCCGGTGCCTTCGATTATTTAGCTAAGCCGATTTCTCTGAAGCAATTGCGCGACATTATTCGTGCCGCATTGAAATTGCCGCAGAACCCGGCTGCACGCAAAGCGCCTGAATCGGGGACGACAATCAGCGCGCCGGAATTGCTAGGAAATTCGGCGGCGATTGTGCGAGCAACGGAAATGATAGAAAAGCTCGCTCGCAGTCAGGCGCCGGTTTATATCACCGGCGAATCCGGCAGCGGTAAGGAAGTGGCGGCGCGTTCGATTCATCAGCGCAGCGCTCGCCGAGACGCGCCGTTCGTTGGCGTGAATTGCGGTGCCATTCCGGAAAATCTGATGGAGAGCGAGTTCTTCGGTTATCGTAAATGCGCGTTTACCGGTGCCGACACCGAGAAGATGGGTTTTTTTCAAGCGGCCCATGGCGGTACGTTGTTTCTGGATGAAGTCGCCGATTTGCCGCTGCCCATGCAGGTCAAGCTGCTGCGTGTTATTCAGGAAAAGCGAGTACGCAAAGTCGGCGATACGCACGAAGACGCTGTGGATGTGCGCATCATTAGCGCCACTCATCAAAACCTTGCCGAGTTAGTGGAAACGGGGCGTTTCCGGCAAGACCTTTACTATCGCTTGAACGTTATCGAGTTGAAGATGCCTGCTTTGCGGCAGATACCGGAAGATATTCCGTTAATCGCGCGCGCTATCTTGGCTCGATTGGCGAAGGAAAGTGGTCAGGCAGAGCCGGAGTTCAGCGCCGAAGCGTTGGCGGCGCTTAAGCAGTATGAATTTCCGGGCAATGTGCGCGAATTAGAGAATGTGCTCGAACGCGCGATGGCCTTATCCAGCGGTAGCCGGATCGAAAAGCAGGACCTTTATCTCACTGAAGTTGCCGATTTCGAATCCACCGAAACGGGAGTAATTCGTCCAACTGGCGCGGGAGAGTTGCCGTTGCAGGATTACCTCGATCGCGTCGAAAAAGAAGCCATCATGCAAGCACTGGAGAAGACTCGTTACAACAAGACTGCGGCTGCGAAGCTATTGGGCATCACCTTCCGCGCATTGCGCTATCGATTGGAGCGGTTGGGGATTGAATAAATGGTGGTGCGTTTCCCTCACGGGTTATGGGTATGAGGGTGGATAAGCGGCGAATGGTTCGTCCTAACGATCTTGTATTTCGAGACGACGGATGGATCGACGGCATTACTCATATTATTTCGCCGAACTTCGATTCGAGGCCTTCAGATGCGCCTATCGATTTAGTCGTCATTCATAACATTAGTTTGCCGCCCGGCGAATTCGGTGGTGCCGGCATAGCTGAGCTTTTCACTAATCAGTTAGATCCGAATGCACATCCTTATTACGCGACGATTCATCAATTGCGCGTGTCGTCTCATTTTCTTATTCGCCGCAATGGCCGATTGATTCAATTCGTTTCCTGCGATGATCGTGCGTGGCATGCCGGCGTTTCTTGTTGGGATGGGCGAGAGCGGTGCAATGATTTTTCCATTGGCATCGAACTCGAAGGAACCGATGAGCAGCCGTTCGAGAAAAAACAGTACGACACATTGGCAATACTCACTCAAGCCATTCGCCAGCGTTATTCGATTCGCGGTGTGATGGGACATTCGGATATCGCGCCCGGTCGCAAGACCGATCCCGGTCCGCATTTCGATTGGCAGCGTTATCTCCATTTGATCGGGGAAATGTAAAGCCGCGTCTGCTTTTTACGATCCTTAGTTGTTATCAATCCCCTCTAAATTGCCGCTTTTTTGAGCGGTATTTTTTACAAATTCCAGCATTCAAGCGCCTTTCGGCGGTGTTTTCGGCTGAATGCCGCGTCTTTTCTAGCGGTTTAAAAAAAGATGTCGTGGAGGTTGCTGTTTATAGCCCCAATTTTTTTGAAAACATCATATTTTTCATTGGCTTATTTGTTTTGGTTAAAGTCGAAAATTAATTTGAAATAAGCTTGCAACGAATTCACGAGATCACTAGAATTAGTACTGTTCATGCGGTAAAGCACAATATCTTGTGGAAACATCTGTGAGTTTCCTGTGCATATCTGTGTATATTTTGTTGATATGGTTAGATAGTTAGTTGTTTTGACGCTTGTTTCTTTAAAGACCACAAAAATATTCAGGAGACCGACCTTATGCAGCTTTCAAGCGACATCACCGTAGGCCCCTCCCTTGCTTCAGTGACCGTTAGCGAAACCCCTGACGCCAATGTTGCGAAGTACGCTGCTTATAAAATTATTCGGCGTAATGGGGCTGTGGTGAATTTCGAGCCGACCAAGATTTCCATCGCCATGACCAAGGCATTTCTGGCGGTGAACGGTGGTCAAGGCGCGGCGAGCGCGCGAGTGCGCGAGCAGGTTGCCAAGTTGACCGATGCGGTGGTGAACACCTTGATCCGTCGTCAGCCCTCCGGCGGAACCTTTCATATAGAAGATATTCAGGACCAGGTGGAATTGGCCCTAATGCGTGGCGGCGAGCACGAAGTTGCCCGCTCCTACGTGCTGTACCGCGAGAAGCGCGCCCAGGAGCGCGCTCACGTTAAGGCTGCGCAGGATGCAGCCTTAGGGGATTCCGTTATCAATGTGATCGATAACGGAGTCACCAGGCCTCTCGATATGATTGCGCTGAAAGCGCTGATCGAAGAAAGTTGTATCGGCCTTCTCGATCATGTGAAGCCCGAGTTCATTCTTGAGCAGACCGTGCGCGATCTATACGATGGCGTGCCGCAAGATGAAGTATTCAAGTCCGCTATTCTCGCTTCGCGCGCATTGATCGAAAAAGATCCGGCCTACACCAAAGTAACTGCCCGTTTACTCTTACACACGATCCGTAAGGAAGTGCTGGGCGAAGAAGTCGTGCAAGCGACCATGAGCGAGCGCTATGCCGAGTATTTCCCCGACTTCATCAAGAAGGGCGTTAAAGCGGAGTTGCTTGACGAAAGACTCGCGCAATTCGATTTGCGCAAGCTGGGCGATGCGATTCAATCCACACGCGATTACCAATTCGATTACCTCGGTCTGCAAACCCTTTACGATCGCTACTTCTTGCATGTGGAAGATCGCCGCATCGAATTGCCGCAAGCATTCTTCATGCGTGTCGCCATGGGATTGGCGATCAATGAAATCGACCGCGAAGCGCGCGCCATCGAGTTCTACAACGTGCTATCCACGTTCGACTTCATGTCGTCCACACCGACCTTATTCAACTCCGGCACCTGTCGCTCGCAGTTGTCTTCGTGCTACCTGACCACCGTGGCCGATGACCTCGATGGCATTTACGAAGCGCTGAAAGAAAACGCGCTGCTGTCGAAGTTCGCCGGCGGATTGGGCAACGATTGGACGCCGGTGCGCGCACTTGGCTCTTATATCAAAGGCACCAACGGCAAATCGCAAGGCGTTGTTCCGTTCTTGAAAGTGGTGAACGACACCGCTGTTGCAGTAAACCAAGGCGGCAAACGCAAAGGCGCGGTGTGCGCTTATCTGGAAACCTGGCATCTGGATATCGAAGAGTTTCTGGAATTGCGCAAGAACACCGGCGATGACCGCCGCCGCACCCATGACATGAACACCGCCAACTGGATTCCTGATCTGTTCATGAAGCGCGTGATGGAAGGCACCGATTGGAGCTTGTTCTCGCCATCCGATGTGCCCGATCTGCACGAAAAATACGGTAAGGCTTTCGAAGAAGCCTATGTTCGCTACGAAGAGAAAGCCGCTCGCGGTGAATTGAAGCTTTATAAGAAAGTGCCGGCGACTACGCTGTGGCGCAAGATGCTGACCATGCTGTTCGAAACTGGCCATCCATGGATCACCTTCAAAGACCCATGCAACATCCGCAGCCCGCAGCAGCACGTCGGCGTGGTGCACTCGTCCAACCTGTGCACGGAAATCACCCTCAACACCAACGATCACGAGATCGCTGTGTGTAACTTGGGTTCAGTGAACCTGCAAGCGCACATCAAAGACGGCAAGCTCGACTTCGATAAGCTGCAGCGGACGATTCACACCGCCATGCGCATGCTCGATAACGTGATCGACATCAATTACTACGCTGTTAAAAAAGCGCGCACGTCCAACTTGAAGCATCGCCCGGTGGGGCTCGGCA
>Ga0157374_10003617_pt1 | contig 13010 bp, 10 predicted proteins | sample M25metaG_FD_115308 | JGI IMG/M metagenome (GOLD analysis project Ga0157374, IMG submission 115308) | Miscanthus rhizosphere microbial communities from Kellogg Biological Station, Michigan, USA - M2-5 metaG | ecosystem: Host-associated > Plants > Roots > Rhizosphere > Soil | place: USA: Michigan...
CACCTTCGGCAATCTGCTTCCCGCCCAGGCGGTCGCGAACAAGGAACACATCGCATCGTTAAGCGAGCAACTGGCGACAGGTGCGTCCCACGAAGCGAGCGATGCGATCGGGCAGCAAAGCCATGAATTACTAGTGGCGTTGGATCTTGTTTGCAAATTAGAAACCGAGTTGGAAAAGCGGCGAACCGACATGGCGCGGCTCAATCAGGAACTGGAAGAAACGAATCGGGGAGTGGTAGCGCTTTACGCGGAACTGGACGAACGAGCCTCCGCTCTTCGGCAGGCGGATGAAGTAAAAACCGTTTTCTGTCTTATATGAGCCACGAGTTTCGAACTCCGCTTAATTCGATTCTGGCCCTTTCCGACTTGCTCCTCGCCAGAACGGATGGGGAATTAACGCCGGAGCAAGAAAAACAGATCGGATTTGTGCGCACAGCCTCGTATGAGCTGTTTGAGATGGTAAACGATCTTTTAGACATCGCGAAGGTGGAAGCGGGAAGGATCGACATACACATAGGCACAGTGGAAGTCGCTAAAGTTTTTGGCGCACTGCGCGGGATGATGCGGCCTCTTAGCCAAAGCGAGCGCGTTAGCCTTCTCTTCGAAGATCCGCCGGATGATTTGCTGATCGTCAGCGATGAGGGGAAAATCAGCCAGATCCTACGAAATTTAATCTCTAACGCTTTAAAATTTACTGAACACGGAGAAGTACGGGTCCGGGTCAGCTGTGAACCGAGCGAGGTTGTTTTTTCGGTTTCGGACACGGGAATCGGAATTGCGCTGGAGGACCACGAACGTATTTTTCACGAATTTGGCCAGATTCAAAGTCCAGTGCAGCGCAAAGTTAGAGGGACGGGGCTTGGGCTCCCACTTTCACGGAAGCTGGCCACATTGATGGGTGGGAATCTGATCGTCGAAAGTGCTCTAGGACGTGGTTCCGCCTTCCACTTGACTTTGCCTTTCGCCTTCAGCGGTGAAGAGCGGTCCGCCGACCGCCGCTACGCTGAAAAATCGGCGTCCTCGGAAGCAGCCCCTGCACTCGTGACAGAGAGCCCAGGTTCCATTTTGATTATTGACGATGAGGAAGTAGCACGTTATATTGCGCGTCAGCTATTTCGGGGGACACGCTATCTAATCACCGAAGCTGCGCGGGGGATTGAAGGCCTGGAGCGTGCGCGGTTCGATCAGCCTAGTTTGATCTTATTGGATATCCACATGCGTGACCGCAATGGATTTGAGGTTTTAGAAGATCTGAAGGCGGATCCCGCCACAAAGGATATTCCGGTGGTCATACACACCTCACACAACTTGACGCCCGACGATCTTTTACGGCTGAAAGGGCACCAGGCAGCCATTCTACCGAAGCAGTTGGCCAACCGCGAGCCGGCGATGGCAGTAATTCGCGACTTACTAAACGAACCGCAGCTATTTTCCAGACAATGATTCTCAACGTCGATGACTATGAAGCCGGCCGATACGCCAGGAGCAGACTCCTCAAACAAGCCGGATACCAGGTAGCGGAGGCCGGCACGGGTGAACTGGCTCTGGAACTGGCCGCTTCGCTACGACCGCTGCTCGTGTTGCTCGACGTCAATCTTCCGGACATGAGTGGGCTTGAAGTGTGCAGAAAGATCAAGTCGGATCCAGAGCTTGGTTCCACTCTTGTGCTCCAGGTGTCAGCCTCGGCGGTGACTTCCGGTGATCGCGTAGGCGGCCTTGACAACGGCGCTGACAGGTACCTGGTCGAGCCGGTCGACTCGGAAGTATTGTTGGCTACTGTTCGCGCTCTTTTGCGCATGAGGCGAGCGGAAACGGAATTGGCGAAGGCAAATAAAGCGCTACAGGATGCCAATGAGCTACTGATTCGCAGGAACGAGGATTTACAGCGATTCGCGTACGCAGCCAGCCACGACTTGCAGGAACCACTCAGGACGATTTCTAATTTTGCTGGCCTACTTGAAAGGCGATATGCCGGCAAACTCGATCCGGATGCGGATCAGATTTTGACATACATTCAGCAGGGCGCCTCGCGAATGAGCACCCTGATTCAAGGGTCTCTTATCTACGAACAAGCCAGTCAGGAGGGCGACGGCTGGACAAGCGTCGATTTGAGCCAAGTTCTCGAGTGGACTTTGAAGGACCTGGAGCAATCTATTACGGAAGGCGGGGCCAGGATTACCTACGATCCGCTCCCAACAGTGAAAGGTAACGCTGTCTTATTGTCCCAGCTATTCCAAAACCTGATTCACAACGGCATGAAGTATCAGAAGACGGATGAACGTGCGCGAATTCATGTGGCCGCCAGAAAGAAAACGCCCGATGCGGTTGAGATTACCGTCTCAGACAATGGTATTGGAATTCCTAGCAAGTACCATCAACTGATATTCGCCCCCTTCCACCGTTTGCACGGAGGTGAGTCTCCTGGTTTTGGTATTGGACTGGCCACGTGCCAACGCATTGGCGAACGGCACGGCGGCCGGATTTGGGTGGAAAGCGCCGGAGAAGGCGCCGGCGCTACCTTTTGTTTCTCGCTGCCTTTATGGCAGGAAGCTTTGCTTAGCTCGCGGTAAATTCATCCTCTATCGTCTTTACCTTCAATTTTCCGTGCTTATCTTGAAAAACAAGGATAGTGTAAAGTTTGCCTGCTTTTAGTTTCATGTCTTCGACCCGAATCGAATTCTTTTTGCTCATTGAATTCCGAAGATATAAAGCCGCCTCCGAGGGAGATAGGTCGTTGTAACTGGTGGGATGATCGAGACCGGCCCCGCTGATTAAAGCATCTTTCTTGCCTCCGGCATACAGATCCGCATTTTTCATCGCAGGTGCGAGGTTAATAACACGGACTTTTGCCATACCAGGCGAAGGTGGTGTCAAGTCATCCGATACCGGATCGAGCGTTGTCTTACCATCCTTCTCGGTGACCGCAAGGACGGTGTAGTGCTTACCGCTACTCAGGCCTTCGCTGTTGGTTGCCAGCGGCTCCCCTTTCTGATCTTTAGCGAAAAGTTTAAACTCGTGGCGATCCGCTGGAAGCTCTTTGTACGGGGTAATATCGAACGAATCTACGCCCGCAAAAGTAGTAAGGTCGCCGAACGCCAAATCCTTCGAGGCAACGGTGCCGTTAACGAATCGGACCAGGGCCTTGTCCACCTGCTTTGCCGCCGCGGACGCGGGCGCTGTTCCCTTACCGTCTCCCCCGCTCTTAACAGGCGCGTTCTCTGCTACTTTGTTGGAAGAACAGGCGGCAAGAGCTAGCAATACTCCTATGCTCGCGCTTAAGACCGCTTTGCTGGTTGTCATAAGTTGCTTTGTGAAACCCCGAACATTGGACGGATTTCCAAAGGAACTGTTGCACCAGCAACTTTAAGGATAATTGCTAGTTAAAGACGTCCGAACTTCGCGACAGCCTGGCGGATCGATTTATATTTTTCGATGAACGGCAACATACTGTGCTCGCTATCATCTAGCTGTTGGGCTTTCTTCAAAACGTCGGCGGCCTTTTCCTTCGGCACTACCACAACGCCATCCATATCGGCGACTATAATGTCGGCCGGATGGACTTGAACGCCCGCGCAGGTGACCGGAATGTTCTTCCCTACGAAGCGGTAGTGGTTAATCGTAGTGGAGGGTGCAACGCCGCGGCTGAACACGGGAAATTGCAACTTGGTTATTTGCGGTGTATCTCGAATGCTGCCGTCCACGATCGCGCCCGTGAAACCACGGACCTTCATAGCGGTGCTCATCAGGCCGCCTACAGCCGCATAGTCGAGGCCGTCTTCGAGGACGATTACGTAAACGGAACCGGCCGGAGCTTCATCGATGGCATCGAGCATTCCCTGCTGAGCGGGTGCACCTTCATGATGTTCTTCTTTTTTTAAAAAGACAGTTACGGCAGGACCCGCAAACTTCGTCTGCATAAGAGGGCGCATGTCGTGGGACATGTATGCCTTGGTTCCATATAGCTGCTCTATCGCATCCGATACGGAGGCCACTTCTACGAAGCGGAATCCTTCACTGAGGTCCTCCGCGCGGGCTACGCTAAATCCGATAAGAACGATCGCAATGGCGCTCAGCTTCTTCATTTTTGAACCTCCTGGAATTTCCAGGCGCGCATTTCATCGAGCAAAGAGACGGCCGCCGCGGCGGCAGCATCGAGAAACTGCTCGCCTTTTCCGGCGGTAGCCAGTTCGGGCATGCCGATCACGCCGTTCTCGGATATTTCGTCAAACTCATTGATGAGAGAGAACGGAAGCGGCTTGAGCATGTCGGTGACCCGATAGCCCATGTGAGGGCCGGGACCGCCCTGGCGCGCTTTCTGCATGTCGACAAGAGCGGGATTCTTCGAGAGCAGAATGGAAGTCTCCATCTCACAGGCATGCCCCATGCCTCCGGCGGGCGAGGTGCGAATTTGATTGAAACGCTCAGCCGCCAAATTCCAGTAGGCAGCATAGACAACATACAGATCGCGCAGGTCTTCGAATTCGCTTTTTAGTTCACGCTGAGCCGCTTTGCAGGGCGTGTCGTTGCCGCCATGTCCGTTAAGCAGGAGAATTTTGCGTGCCCCGATATTGACGAGCGAGCGGCAAACGCCACAAATCATTTCCACGTACGGCGCAAAGTCGAGGCTTACGCAGCCGAAACGGCGGTGGTGAGGTGAATGCCCCAGCCACTGCACGGGAAGCATCACGATTTCTTCGGTGCACTGCTCTTCGACGCGCCGAGCCACATGAGAAACGATGAGTGAATCGGTGAATACCGGAAGATGCGGGCCGTGCTGTTCCAGCGAACCCAACGGAACTACAAATATACGATCTGCCAGGCCGCGAAGATCCGCCCAGCGTGCATTTTCAAGCAGCATATTGCGGTTCCCGCACCGGCCGATAGGCGACCGCGAGGTGCGGAGTTTCAAGACGCTGCTGGTTTTGTTTCTTCGATTGGAGACAGCTTTCGAGAATGCCACTGGTGAGCAGCGTTCTTTCGATCGGATACGGCGCTCGTCGGGTCATAAACATTTGTTCGATCTTAGCGACCAGGCAGGCCGAGTAGGTGACATTTGGCACGGGCGTCAACAGGAACTGCGTGGAAAGATTGCCGGCGCCGCGCACGCGGGCGGCGAAGTTGAAATCCTTCACAGCACCGTTGAGCATCAAGAGCGTGGCACGCAGCCCGTCACGATATTCGATACGGTAGGCGGCGGGTTCTTTGACAAGAGACTCGAGGACGCCCGGCGCAGTGAGATCCTGCGTGCGGCCGTCTTTCACGGTCAAACCTAACGGCGTATCGCTCCGCGAGAGAGCAGCGCTCAGTAAATCCTTCGACCAACCGGCTTTCCAGGCGGCATCTCCGGTTAGCATCTGTACGGCCCGTACGCCGGATTCCCCGCCCTGCCGGCGTTCGACCATGCATTGAAGACCTTCGAGGGCATGAAAGTCCATGGGGTCCGACCCACCCTCGCCGACCATGACCGCTTCCTCTATGTGGGCGCCAAATGGCATTTCGATAGATGGTAGGCGCCAAGTGACGGGAAGCGACGAACCGCCCAGCATTGGGAATTTCAGTTTTTTCGAGGCCGCCACCATCGATTGCGCTTTTTCGAAGCTGTAGGAGAGGTGTTTGTCGTTATAAACGGGAACCGCGTGTCCGCTTTTCTCAAAAACTTTGACGCATTGTTCAAAGAACTCATAGCGCGGATAGAGAATCTGGCCTTTGTCGTTTCTTGGGTAATCGCCGTGTTCGGCGACAATCAACACCGCGTCGCAGGCCAAGTTGTTGCCACCGCAGCAAAGCGCTTCGGCGATAGTAGGATAGACGCGGAAGCCGAATTCGCGGGCGCGTTCCTGGCTCAGATCCCCTTCCGGCTTTTGATCGACGTAAAGCGAAACCACCTGAATATCGGACTTGTGCCATTCGCCATCGTGCGGGTACCCGATCAGAAATCGATCGCCGATATGCTGGCCATGCGAAAGGTACTTGTAGATGGTGGTAATCACCGCAAGACGAAGGGGTTTCTTCGAAGTTACAGGAAGCAGCGCGGCGGCAGAACCAACAAACTCTCGTCGTGTCAGCATCAGGCCCTTTCGAAAGTCGACTCTTTGGACGGCTGGTAACGGATGCTCAAGTGCGGTGTCGCGACGCGCTTTTGGTCCTGGTATAAGCTCTCGACACCGGCGGCGGTCAAGCCCGTGGTGAGAAGAGTGCGTTCTATCGGATAAGGAGGTACGTTCGTCAGGAACATCTGTTCCATGTTGGCCACAAGAGGGCTGAAAAAATTCGCGAGTGTGGTTCGGCCATCCGGCATCGGGAGATACATTTGCGTCGAGAAGATCTTAGGCGTGCCATCGAGACGCGCAGCGAAATTGAAATCGCGGACCAGACCGTTCATCAGCAGCATAGTGGACCGCAGTCCATCTTCGTGTTCATACACGTAGGCAACGGGGTTCTTCACCAATTCACGCATCTGGTCGCGTGAAGGAAACATATCGTTGAAGCCGGGCCGGGCGGGAGTCAGCGTATGACTTCGACACAGCGCCGCTTGCATTAAGCCAGCCGGCCAGATGCCCTCCGACAAGGCCTTCCAGAAATTCTCTCCGCGATAGGCCTGCAGCCAGCGGACCCCACATTCTCCGTCCTTGCGCCGCTCGACCATGCATTGAATCGTCTCGAGCGCGTGAAAATCGTAGCTATCGACACCGCCATAGCCGACACAGAGCGCTTCCCGCACAGGAGTGCCGTTCGGCATTTCGACTGAGGGCGTGCGCCAGGTTACCGGCAGGCTGGAACCCGCCATAAAAGGGAACTTCATGGCGCGCGAAGTATCGTACATCTCTTTCGCCCAATCCCAATTCCACGACAGGTGTTTATCGCTGAACAGCGGTACTACTCGATTGCTGGAGCGGAACACATCCACAATCTGGCGGAAGAATTCGTAGCGCGGGTATTTCATCTGCCCTTTTTCATTTTTCGCATAATGGCCGTGCTCGCCAACCAGGACAACGCCATCGACCGCAAGCTTGTCACCGCCCAGCGTAAGCGCTTCGGCAATCGAAGAGCAGAGCCGCATGGAGGGATGGCGAGCGCCGCGTTCGCGGCTCAGATCATCGTCGCCGACCTGGTTGACATAGAGCGAAACCAGATCGAATGGGGGGTGATGATACTCGCCGTGCCAGCCGTATCCGTCGAGGAACCGGTCAACAATGTGCTGCGCGTGTGAGTACTTGAAATATCTGGTAACGACGGCGGCTAATTTCACATTCTGATCCGATTGACTTGGATTTTTTCATCACTGAATTCGCCCAACCCAAGGATGCCGGCGATCTCTATGTGCTCGACCTGCGCGTTCAAGAAGTGGCTATCCTTATCGGGCTTGGAGAGAGCGATAGAGGGCATGCCCACCTGTTGGCGCTTAGCGTCGATCATTCTGAGACCTGTCTTGTCAAGCGCTACCGGATCGGTTCCGAACAAAAGCGTCTTAGGTTCCCACACAAATTGTGGCTTCGCACCCGGACCGCCATGGTAGGAAGCCTTCACGGCGTCGACGACGTGCAGGACAACTTTATCCCGGATGACTGGCAAACTGACAACGGATGGAACGAACACACCGCAGGCGTTCAATGTGGGCGTCACATGGCTGCGATTGACATTATTCACAAAGCCGTGCGACATGTTCTTGAGGCAGATTGTCACACCGGCGGATTGATGGTGCTTTAACACAGGAAGATTGATGATCTTGTTCACGTGTGAAGTGACGATCTTCGAGACGTAGGAGCGGCGGAGGTGCGCGTCGGTGGTGCTATCACCGGGCTTCAGCAGAGCCATTTCCATGAAGTGATTGGCGTCATATCCGTCCATATCCAACTGCACGTTGTCGTATCTCAGTGACGGCGCATCGAACCGCACCTCGGACGGCAACCACTTGTCAATGCCAGCCTCCAGGATTTCCTCCCGGTAGCGGCTGAACACGATAATGTTCCCGTTAGACACACCCGCCTGATTCAAGCCTTCGATAAGCGAACGCAGCACCGAAGCATCGGAGGAGAGCGAAATACCTCCGACCGGGCTGACTTTGATTCCGACGACATCGCCCTTCTCAAAGAAGGAGCGCCAAGCATCCTGCCATGAAGGAGCTTGGGCCAACTCCTTCATGCCGCGCTCGATCGTTTGCCGGATTGGCGCAGGTTGATATTTTCCAGCGGAGAGGCAGCCAGGATTCTCAATTGCAATCACGCGTCCGGGGTATGAGCCAGGAATGCCCGGTTTAGGGCCAGCGGCAGCAGCGCTAGCCGCCAACACGGCGCCTTGTACGAAGCTTCGACGATTCACTATCTGATTGTAGTCAGAAATATAGCTTGAGAGCGAGTTGCAACTGGCGAGGCGTATTAAGCAGGTCGGCACTGCTCGTCAACCTGCCGAAGTTTTGATCCTGGAGGCTCACACTCCCGGTTCCGAAGCGGACACGGTTGAAGAGGTTGAAGGCTTCGGCCCGAAATTCGAAACGGATAGACTCGCGAACCGGGAAGGCCCGCATGACGGAGACGTTTTCGTTCAAATTGGGGAAAGTGCGAACTGTGGGATTGTAGCGCGTACTGTTGCCGAAGCCATTAGTGTTCGCAGCCCCTTGCACGGGGAATGCCGCGGCGCTGAGGAAGGCATCTACAGACGGGTCGAAACTACCGTTCTTCCATTGCGGCTGCCAATTGTTGTATGACGTCACATACGGTGTACTGCGAGCACTGGTGCTATAGAGCGGCAAGGTATAAGTGGAGGTGATGCCGACAGGCGTACCGCTGGAATAAGTCAGCACACCGTTGACACCCCAGTTTCCAAGAATCCACGCACCAGGACCATGAGTTAGCCATTGTCTCCCTTTGCCAAATGGCAGGTCATAGACGAATCCGAATTTGAAATTGTGCGTGACATCGTATTGGCCGATGGATTTTTCGAGGCGGCGATTGTATTGATCTGCCGCCAGGCAACAACCATTGGCAGTATTGGTCGCGGCATTGCCCCAGTAGCTATCGGCATCCGTTATCAATTTGGAGAAGACATATGATGTTTGGAACGTGAGTCCATTGCTGTAGCGCTTCTCCAAGCGAACTAGGCCGGCGTGATAGGTGGAATGACCGCTATGATCGCCCTGACCCGCGAATGTATCGATCACGGTGTACTGCGGGAAGGGACGAAGGGCCTGTTTGACCGTTCCCTTGAAACCCGGATAAGGAGCGCCAATGCCCCACTGATTGGCGAGGGCGGATCCTACGTTGCTATTCAACACAGCGGTACTCTGCGCAATGTTGCCGAAAGCGGTGAGAAGAGCAGGATTGTCCTGGTTGTAATCGAGGAGTTGCGCCTGCAAGTGCGAACCGATCACACCGTTGTAAGCGGCTTCGAGGATCGTATTCGAGCTGAGCTGGCGCTGAATGGAGAAGTTGAAGTTGTTGCACTCAGGCGGACGGGTAGTTTCCTGCCCCTGCCACCAACTCACACTCGCGCCATTGGAGACGGAAGGATTGATGAATGGTGGGGCGGTCCAGGCCGGCATCCCCTGGCTGAGAATGAACGTGGGCTGGATACCACCGCTTTGATTGGGAAAGGTCTGAGTCAGCGTAAAGCCCATGTTGTGGGTGGAACGAGTAACCGCTATAAGCGGGCCAAATGAGCGAGCATAAGATCCACGAATCACAGTCTTCTCATTGGCCGAATAGGCAAAACCTAAACGCGGTCCCCACGCACCAAAATAGGAGTCGGCAAGCGTACGGGAGCCTTGCCTGCCGGGACCCGTTCCGGCGAAGATAACAGCTCCGAGGATGCCACCGGCACCAGGATTGGGAGTCGTGGGCGAGAAATCAGACCAGCGGTCGTCCAGACCGGTCGGAGGTAGGTTGGTTTCCCAGCGAATGCCCAGATTCATGACCAGCTTTCTGTTCACGTGCCAATCGTCTTGGAAAAAGCCCGCGTAGTAAGGAAATTGTTGGCCAATAAAGCGCGGTGTGTCAATTTGGCCACCGTCAGCATACCCGAGCAGGAAAGAGGCGAAGGAATTACCGCCTTGATTGGGGTCGGTGCCGTTGGGCTTGCCTGTCTCGGTATAGCTGAAGCCAAGACAGCCAGCGATACATTGACGCCCCAAGCCGTTATAGTGGTTGATCTGAAACGCGCCACCGAACTTGAAATTGTGTGAGCCGTGTATCCAGGTAAAGTCGTCGTTATAGGAATAAACCGTGTTTTCAGAGCCGTTGTCGGCTTGACCACCCCAACCTGAATACACGTTATTCGAGCCCACGTTAAAGAGGCTTACTAAGTTCTCGTTGCAGTCTGGAACGTTGCCCAGGCAGAACTTGTCTTTCCAGTTGCCGATATATTCCTGTGGTGGTTTGTGATCCTGGCGCCAGTTGTTGCCACCGGCATAAAAATGATTGAACTTAGTAGGACTCATCGTCCAGTCCCAACTAAAACGAAGCACGTCCGAGTTCTGACGCAAATCGTTGTAGTTGGAATACAGGCCTGGTAAAGTCGCCGGACCTTCCGGCCCAGGGACCTGTGATTCCCGATCGTAGCCGTAATAACCCGAAATTCGGTGTTTTTCGTTGAAAACGTGATCGCCCTTAATGCTGAATTTATTCACGGGCTGTACATTCGAGCCGTTGGCGATGATGTAGTTGTTGTTTACATAAGCAGCGGTTCCGGGCCTTGCACCGTTGTTCGGGGCCAGATTTCCGCTGGTCTGGAACACCTTCAACATGGCTAACGACGTGGGGTCAAAATTGGCTACCGGGATTTTGTTACCGGCATATTGCGCCCGCGTCACGTTGCCGCTCACATCCGTAGTTTGTGTTTTCGGATCGTAGATCGGAATCTGCACGCCGGCAGCGGTGACCCAATTGGTGAAATCTCCGTTGTACATTTCCGGGGTCGGAACGGTCGCGGTGGCATTGGTAGCGCCATTGCGATTGCGAAAGCCTTCGTAGGAGAAGAAGAAGAATGTCTTGTTATGGCCGTTATAGATTTTGGGAATCCAGACGGGACCGCCTACGGTGGCGCCAAAATCGTTTTGTTTGTATATTTGACGGGGCTTACCGGCGCGGTTGCTAAAGAAATCGTTGGCGTCGAAATCATTGTTGCGCAAGAACTCGTAGGCGGAACCGTGGAATTGGTTGGTTCCCGACTTGGCAACAAAGGTCATAACACCACCGCCCGCGTGGCCGTATTCGGCCTTAAAACCGTTGGTGTCTACCGTAAATTCGGTAAGTGCTTCTACCGAGGGCGCGTTTGAAGACACCCAACTTTTCTGGAGAGCCCGTGAAGTCGTGACAGAAACGCCGTCGAGGGTAGCGCCGTAACTGGCACCTTGGCCGCCACCGAGGGAGAAGCCGGCGTCGCCGCCGACGTTCTTGGATTCCGGGGTAAGAGTGGCCAGATCGAAGGGGCTGCGCACGGCGCCACCGACGACCAGAGGCAGCGTATCGACCAGTTTTTGGTTGATGGTCACGCTTGATTTCGAGTCCTCCGAATTGAGTTGCACAGCCGCGGCTTCCACTTCAATGACCTGTCGGGATTGGCCGATTTCGAGGCTGAAATCGGCGCGAGCGGTGGTGGCCGCGTTTACGGTTAGACCATGTATTTGCGCAGGGCGAAAGCCGGTTTTTTCAACCCGGACATCGTATGTACCCACAGCCATCTCAGGCGCGGTAAACTCGCCGGAAGCGCTGCTGGTTACGTTGGTAGCCTGGTTCGTGGCAGTGTTGGTAATTGCGATCTGGGCCTGCGGAACTGCAGCGCCACTGGAGTCGCGGACCGTGCCCGAGATAGCACCACGTTCCGACTGGGCAAAAAGGGCAGCAGCGGCGATCAGAACTAAAGCGCTTTGACGCAGCGCTAGACTAACGATCCAACTAGGGACCATAACACCTCTTCTGAGAAGCAACGTTGGGGAGATTGTATAAGAATATTACTAATCCGTCAAGGAACCTGATGGCCATGAAGAGGCGATTTCGATTCGTTTTATCAAACCAGACAATTCGGCTCTGATAAGAAGGAATTGTAAGTAATTGACGGGTTTTTCCCTGATTATCCGCCACCGTTAGAAGTAGAGCCGCACGCCCATGGTGATAATGCGCGCGCCGTATTGCGGACCCGTGGCCCGGCCGAAGTTGGCATTGCCGACAGTTCCATTCACACCGAAATTAGTTCTGTTGAATGGATTAAACGCATCAGCCCGGAACTTGTGTTCAAGATTTCGATTCCGCCGCCGGTGCGCCCGTATTCAGCAGTGTAGGTGCCAACAAGCAGCTTGAACTCGGTAAATGCCTCAGCCGAAGGCGGGTTGAACACCGTGCCGCCTGATTCCGGAATAACGTTGCTGGTGCCGTCGATGAGCTGCTCGCGGGCGCGGCCGGTGGATCCGGCAATGCTCACCTCGGCCCTGCTGTTGACACCGGACATGTATCCGAGAAACGCAGAGGGGTTCTGGAGACCACGGACCAGAGCGGCAGCGTCTGATACATACGAGGCGTCAGCGTCTGACCTTTTTCGCTGGTCTCGGCATCGAGCAGAGCCAACGACAAGGGCGCAAGCAACGCTATCTTGATCAACAGGCGCACGGACGGCCTTATCTTAATCTGACATCGTTCCCAGGCGTGCCGCTTCGGCCCGGGCCTTCTGCGCGTCGTCCCGCACATCACTAGCCTCAAGGTGGCCCTCGCGATCCAGTTCATCGTAGATCGCACTGGCACGCCGCCAGTTCTGCGCCGCTTCGCGCTTATGCCCCGTCGCTTCATCGATCCAGCCCAGCCGTCCCTGGTAGTCAGCCAGCGACAAGCGGACCGGTACACCATGGGGGTCCAACGCAAGCAGCTGCCGCTGAAGCAACAAGGCACGCAGAATGCCGGCTCGGGCGGCGTTCTTCTGCCCGGACTTCAGAAGAGCCATAGCTTGCTCGGAATAGTTGCCGGCAAGTAGCGAACGAGTGCGGCCATCACGGCCATCGGCGGCGAGTGTTTTCTCCCGGATCGAAA
>Ga0157374_10003619_pt1 | contig 13010 bp, 13 predicted proteins | sample M25metaG_FD_115308 | JGI IMG/M metagenome (GOLD analysis project Ga0157374, IMG submission 115308) | Miscanthus rhizosphere microbial communities from Kellogg Biological Station, Michigan, USA - M2-5 metaG | ecosystem: Host-associated > Plants > Roots > Rhizosphere > Soil | place: USA: Michigan...
GTTCATTGGCGCCGGTCCCACCACATAGCTGAGCAGCACCAGCGCCGGCGCGACAAACAGTGCGATCTGCGAGGCGCTGCCGAGCGCGATCGAAACGCTCATGTCGAGGCGGTTCTTGCGCGCGGCGGAGAAGGCCACGGCCATCTCAGCCGCGGCGCCGACGATCGAGACGATGATGAAGCCGACGAAGGCCGGGCTCATCCCAAATGTTTCCGCCGCCTTCTGCACGGATTCCACAAAGATCTCGCTCACAAGTGCCACCAGTAGAGTGACGACGAGAAGCGTGCCGACCGCAAGGCCGATCGGCCAGTGTGCCTCCGCCTCGCCATGCTCGTCGCTCGCAAAAAATTCCTTGTGGGTGTGGAGCGAGAACACAAGGCCGAGACCATAGGCGATGATGAGCAGTGCGGCGAGGCCAGTGCTGAGTCTTTGCGTGAGGGCTTCGCCATGGGCCAGATCAAGGTCGGCAACCGCGGAGGGGGCGAGGAGTGCGACGGTCGCCATCAGGAGCAGCGCCGAATAGAGCCGACCGCCGGCGCGGTTATATTCCTGGACATGATAGCGCAGCCCGCCGAGCAGAAAGGAGGCGCCCAGCATGAACAGTGTGTTGGTGACGATTGCACCCGCGATCGATGCCTTCACCAACATGTACTGGCCCGCATGAAGCGCGGTTACGGCGATGATCAGCTCGGTCAGGTTGCCGAGCGTCGCGTTCAGCAGGCCACCGACCGCATCGCCCGTTTTGGCGGCGACGGCCTCGGTCGCGTGGCTGAGAAGTGCTGCCAGCGGCACGATGGCCAGGACCGCGAGCACGAACAGAATCGTATGCGCCTCCGGCGCTGCTTTTTCGGCCACCAGCACGATCGGCACGACGACGAGCAACCATAACAACGGATTGTGCCGGATTTCCTTGACCAGAAATTGCATGGTGCCCCCTCTTTGACGGATGCAATAACGGGAAGGTAGGGCGCGGAGTCGGACTGAAATATTGATCTGGCTCAATAGGGCGGACGGCGGCCAGCACTTGGAACGGAAAAGGGGGAAAAGCTGACTTCAGCAGCTCCTGGCACGAACCGGACATGGACGCTGCCCGGATTGATGTCCGCTGTTGAGGCTAGGGCGGACGTCCTGCCTTCGCGACTTGAAGTCCGCTTATGGGCCAAAGCGGCCGTCGGCACCTGGGTCTACTCTCCCTCGATCATTGCGCGTCAGCCGTAGTGGAGCGCGATCAGCTCCGCAACGCAGGCGGGACGCTGTCCACCTTCGATCTCGATCACGAGGTGATAGTTGACCCGCAGACCGTCGGGCGGGACGTCTTCTGCTTCCGCGATGCTGACACGACCCCTGATCCGCGAACCCGCGGGAACCGGAGACAGGTATCGAATCCGGTCCGCACCGTAGTTCAACGTGTTGCGCAGACCCTTGAGACCCATGACGGAGCGCATGAACATCGGTGCAAGGCTGAGCGACAGGAGTCCGTGGGCGATGGTCTTGCCGCCAGGCAGTTCCTTCTGCGCGCGATCTCGATCGCCATGGATCCATTGCTCGTCGCAGGTCGCCTCCGCAAAGCGGTCGATCCGGTCCTGCGTGATCTCGATCCATTCGCTCGCGCCGATCTCGCTGCCGACCGCGGCCTTGAATTCACTGAAGTCGCTGAAGATGCGCATGTCGTTGCTCGGAGGCGATGTTGATCCGGTCAGATCTTCATTTCCGGAACGCTGGCTGGAACGAACAGATCGGCTTCCGTCACGGCCATCACTTCGGCGACGCTGACGCCGGGAGCGGTTTCCTGCAGCGTCATCCGGCCGTCGGAAAATCCAATCACCGCCATCTCGGTGACGACCAGATCGACCCGCCGGGAAGAGGTCAGCGGCAGTCCGCATTTCTGCACGATCTTGGATTTTCCCTTGGCGGCGTGCTGCATCGCGACGATGACGCGCCTGGCGCAGGTCACGAGGTCCATCGCACCGCCCATGCCCGGCACCATCTTGCCGGGGATCATCCAGTTCGCGAGGTGCCCTTCCGCGTCGACCTGCAGGCCACCGAGAACGGTCACGTTGACATGGCCGCCGCGGATCAATCCGAACGACATCGAACTGTCGAAGGTCGATGCGCCGGGCAGGGCGCTGATCGGCCGACCGCCCGCGTCGGTCAGAAGCGGATGGGCCATGCCCTGCTCGGGAATCGGTCCCGTGCCGATCAATCCGTTCTCCGATTGAAAAAACACCTTCAGATCGCGCGGAACATAGTTCGCGACCAGCGTCGGGATCCCGATGCCGAGGTTGACGAGGTCTCCGGAACGGAGTTCGAGAGCCACGCGCCGGGCGATGATCGATTGAGCATCCATGGTTCACCCGTTGGCGATGAGGTAGTCGACGAGCGGAGCGGGCGTCACGACATGGTCGGGCGCGATCACTCCGACGGGAACGATATGCTCCGCGGTCACGATGACGGTGTCGGCCGCCATGGCCATGACGGGGTTGAAGTTGCGGGCCGTCAGCGCGTAGGTGAGATTGCCGAGGTAGTCGGCCAGGAACGCGTGAATCAATGCGAAGTCCGAGCGAAGCGCCGTCTCCAGCAGGAAGTCCTTGCCGTCGACCTCGATCTTGCGCTTTCCCTCCTCGACAATGGTGCCGACGCCGGTCGGTGTCAGCACGCCTCCGAGGCCGGAGCCGCCGGCCCGAATGCGCTCGACGAAGGTGCCCTGCGGCACGAGGTTAACCGCCACCTTGTTGGCCATCATCTGTTTCTGCACGTTCGGATTAAGTCCGATGTGGCTCGCCGTCAGCGTCGAGACCAGCGCTGCGTCGAACAATTTCCCGACGCCCTTTCCGGGGAAGGCGGCATCATTGCTGATGATGGAAAGCTCGGACTTCCTTTGCCTGACCAACTCGTCGAGCAGACGTTCGGGCGTTCCAACTCCCATGAATCCGCCGACCATGACAGTCGCGCCATTGGGAATCTTCGCCACCGCTTCTTCCGCAGAAAGGGCTATCATTGCCGGCTCCAATGATCGTCGCCTGGACGCCCGCCATTGAAGCCGCAGCGGAGAAGGTGGACCATTGATCTGTATCAATGGCGCCTGACTTGTCGCCGTTCATTGGGACGTGCATCGGTCCACGCCGATACCGGCGAGCATTTCCCGCCACAGCTTGCGGACCTGAAAATGCCTGCCTTCGACGGCCGCGTTCACGGCGCTGCGAAACGGAAGCAGATCAGCGCTCTTCAGGAACATGATTTGCGGCTGCATCACCCGACCGCTTTCGAACTCGATCCTCCGCAACGCCAGCGCGAACGGATCCTGCGCCGCAGCGTCCTGCGGCAGCAAGGCCGCCGGCCGGACCACGGAATGCAACGCGTGGCCGAACGCCACGACATCAATCGTCATTGCCTGCGTCCGGTCGGCGAATCCATCGCCTGGCCTCGGCAGCCAGGACGTCTCCCAGCCGGGAAGGAGAAACAGCAATTCCGGATCGATCGTCCAGGAGGTCGCCCGCGGCAATAGCGCGACGATTTCGGCTTCGTGAAAAAGCTGCGCGTTCAATTCCGCGTGCCAGGCCGGGTTCATTTGCCAGGACTGAGCGAGGGCGAGTTGTCTTGCCATCGCGCCATGACACGACAGCAGGAACGCGGCGACGCGCGTCTGCTGCCCGGGTGGCACGCGGCCCGCCGCATCCAGGGGGCCGAGGAACATGCTCATCCCGGCACCTCATGCGCCGGAATGGCACGGAGATGGTCGTGACCGGATGGAAAGGGGACGAGCGGACCACCCGCATTGTCCGGCGCGATCCACACCGAGCGGTTGCCTTTCCATGTCCGGGCGCGAACATCCTCGGCAAACCTGAAAAGCAAGTCGGCCGTCAGCGCCGGCTTCTCAAGGGTGAAGGCATGATATGCGCGCGGAATGATAACGAGTGCGCTGTCGGGAATCCGGATACGCAAGGTTTCATGCAGTGCACGCGGGGTCAGAAAATCGAACTCGCCATTCAGGATCATTGTCGGCACGCCTATCGATGAAAGCTGCGGCGTGAGCGGTTTGAAATCGAGGAAGGATTCCATGAGATTTTGCAGGGCATAGAGATCGTTGGTGAGCCAGCCCTGCCGCTTGACCGCTTCGAGGTTGCCGAGCTGCGGCCCAAGCCACGCATCGGACAGGTTCATCGGCAGCAGCAGATCCTGCAGGTAACTCGTCCCGCCGAGGATCAGGCCGGTGCGCAGCGCGTTGCCGAGGAGGAGCAGCTGAGGCGAGAGCTCCGCAAAAGCACTCATGGCGACGAGACCGGCAAGCCGACCCGGGTGTTCGATCGCATATCGCAGTGCGATCAGCCCGCCGAAGCTGATGCCTCCCAGGAAGATCGGCGGCTCCAGCTGGTCGATGAGCAGGGCCAGCGCTGCCACCTGATCGTCCTGGCTGATGAACAGGGCGGGCTTGTCGGACGCTCCCTGTCCAAGAAGATCGAATGTCGCAACGCGAAAGCCTTTCGCCACCAATGCGTCGCGGTAGGCGGTCCAGAGCTCGGCGTACTGGGTCAGTCCATTGACGAGCACGTATGCCGGCCCGCGCTCGGGTCCCTCCAGCTCGTAGCGGATGCGATAGGAGCCCAGAGCGAGAAACGGCATGCAGCCCCCAACGGAGTCGGACTTCCTGGATATCTCGTCTCAACGGATCGCCCTTGAGATAAATCAAGGGTTGCCGGGGATGCGCGCCTACCTTGTCCCGAACAGTTCGGGCGAAGAGCGTCTTTCGGGAGGATCGCATGAAGCGTTGTGTCGTCAGCCTGTTGTTGTTGCTGATCACCACTTCCATCGCATCGGCAACCGAGTCGCTTACCCGCCGGTCGTCGCAAATGCAGCATGACGGGCTGAAGAAGACGGTCGAGATCGCCAACTTTCGCCTCGGTGGCAAATACGATCTGAGCGATCCCTCGAAATGGGAAAATGGCGGAGAGGGCGGCGTCACGCTGGAATCGCTCGGCGCCGGCAAGCTTCACTCAGCCTATATCGCAGTCGGCACGCCGCGGCGTAACGCCGCCGGCGAAATCACCAATGCCGTGATCATCAACTCCTATTATTCCGGCGATTCCACCGACATGTACGAGCAGTGGGTCAAGGGCACGGCGTTGTCAGGTGGCGTGCCGATCATCGGCCCCGGCAGGCCGATCGATACTGACCGGTACTACGTGATCATGGTCGACCCGCTCGGCACCTGGGGCGCGAGCAAACCGTCCGACGGGCTCGGCACCAAATTTCCGCAATACAGCTACTTTGACATGGTGCAGGCGAACTACCGCATGCTGCGCGACAACCTGAAAGTCGCGCGCGCTGCACTGGTCAGCGGCGTGTCGATGGGCGGCACGCAGACCTATGTCTGGGGCGTCATGCATCCGGAGTTCATCGGCGCCTTGATGCCGATCGGCGGCACTACCCAGTCGGACGCCGAAGACCCTGTCGGCAACTGGACCTTCCAGTTGATGACGGCCGCTATCCAATCCGACCCCGTGTGGCAGGCCACCAAGGGCGATTACTACAAGCTGCCCAAGGAAAAGCATCCGTTGCCCGGCATGGCGTTTGGCTGGTCGGTCCTCGGCCTCACCGGCTATGATTTCGCCTACAGGACGACCCAGAGCTTTGCTGCCGTGCAGCCTGAAGTCTTCTACTGGGATCCGCCGAATGAAAAGGCCGGCCTCAATGTGATCAACCGCTCCAAGCTGTATGACGCGGTCGACCTCGTCTGGCGCAACCGAGTCGGCGAGACCCACAACATCAACGCCGATCTCGGCCGCATCCAGGCCCGCACCCTGGTGATGCATATCACCAACGATCTGTGGCTGAATTTCAAGCTTGCCGAGCGCGCGGTTGAGAGGATCCCGGGTGCCGATCTGATCGCGGAAGAAAGCCCCGTCGCCCATTACGGCGTGTTCTCCATCGTCAACCATCGGAAGAACGATCCGAAGTTCGTCGCTTTCATGGATGACGTGGCGAGCCTCGACCGGGCGCAGAAATACGTCGACAAGAACTATCGCGTGCCCGGCGTCGCCGAGAATATCGACCCAGCCAAGTCGTTCTGGAAGGACTACGTGACCTATCCCTATCCGGTCAAATATGCGACCGCGAAGGACAAGCGCGGCACGTCCTGGCAGATCGGATACATGGACGAGTATGCGGGCACCGACAAGGATCCGAAGGTTCTCGTCATTATTCACGGCAAGGGTGCGTTCGGCGGCCACTACGGCAACATCATGCAGTATGCGCTGCGCAGCGGCCTGCGCGTGATCGTGCCCGATCTGCCGCACTACGGCATGTCAGGGCCCGGCAATCTCGACAAGAGTCCGGCGCGCACCATGCAGGACATGCGCGAGGTCGTGTACGACCTCGTGGTCAACCAGCTTGGCGTCAAGAAGGCCGTCTATCTCGGTCACTCGCTCGGTGGCCAACTCGTGATGGGTTACGCCTTAACCTGGCCGGAGGCCGTGCAGGGCCTTGCGCTCGAAGCGCCTGCCGGACTGGAAGAGTACCCGCGAGAGATCGCGATCTCCAAGGACAAGAAGCTGCGCCTGTTCGACGAGAGCTTCGGGCGCGACTTCGACAAGTGGAAGCAAACCTGGGACCAGACCGGAATCCTGGCCACTGAGATTGCGCGGCCGGAAGAGAACATCCGCGATTTCTTCTACTTCAAGAAACGCGATCCCGAGACCGGCGTGCTGGCGGCGTCCAAGAGCGGGTACTTTTTCAACGACAGCGAGTACGCCCGCTTCCATACCGATCAGCGCATCGGCCTGACCAAGGGCAATCGGAAAGAGCTCGAGCAGTGGAGCAACGTCTTCATCTTCGACATCTACACCATGGTCGCGGAGCTGCAGCAGGACGATCCGAAGAATCTTTACGAGCGGCTGACCCAGATCAAGGCGCCGATCTTTCTCTCCTTCGGCGACAAGGAGCCCTTCATCCCCGGCACGGCTTTCAACGGTCTCACCGAACTCGGGCGCGACATCATTACACCGTTCATGTCGCGCATGACCAACGCCGGCAACCGGCCGATTCTCAAGATCTACCCGAACACCGGGCATTTCATTCATACGGATAATCCGGTGGAATTTCCGGTCGACGTTGTGGACTTCGTGATCAGGGGCAGCGTCGACACCAGTTCGCCGCTTGCCACCGACCGCATGATCAAGGGCTCGGTGGTTTCGGCGTTGCCGGTGGCGCCGACGCCGCCCGGGGCTTCGCCGACGGCGGGCTTGAACAAATAGCCGCCATGTCGAGGGTGCAGGCGGGAGAGATCCAACTCGGCTGGCGAGAATGGGGGAAGGGCGACGTGACAGTCCTCTTCATCCACGGCAATCTTGCCAGCAAGGACTGGATCGAACTCGCTGCCCCGCTTTTTCCCGGCGGCGTTCGTGTGATCGGCATCGACTGGCGCGGCTGCGGAGACAGCGACCGGCCGATCCCGACCAGCAACTACGCCAATTACTCCATGCAGCAGCATGCGGCGGATATGCTCGCCGCGTTGGATGAGCTGAACATTCCGTTCTGTCATCTGGCGACCCATTCCACAGGCGGGATCATCGCGGCCCGCATGTTGCTGCAGCAGCCGAAACGATTCGGCAGGGTTCTGGCTCTCGATCCCGTGACGCCGCTCGGCCTGGCCTTCAACAACGAGCAGATCGACCTGTTTCGCGCCATGATGAAGAGCCATGAACTCACTCGTACCGTGATGGCCACCGCGGCGTCTTCGCTGTTCGTTCCGGAAAGCCTGGCGCAAAACGCCATTCCGCAATTCCGCGCGGGCGTCGATGAGCGGCAGGCGCTGTTCGAGCGAGTGTTGATGCAGACGTTCAGCGTCTCCGAAGGAATCTGGATTGGAACGCCGTTCAACTTGAATCTCGAACGTGAAAGACGCGAATTGGAGTGGCTAATGCCACGGATCCATCATGCGCACCTCGTGATCTGGGGTGAAAAGGACGACTGGATTCCGCCGGCGGATCTCAAGGTTATGGCCGGTGCGATGCCGAATTGCCGCCTCGTGACGGTCCCGAATGTCGGCCATTCGATGAACCTGGAAGCGCCGGCGCTTTACGCGGGATATTTCGGCGCGTGGTTCGGGGGATTGGCGGCTGGTGGGTAGCCGCGAATCCAGACGGACGCCGTATTGTCGAGAGCGGGCTTGTCCTAGAGGTCCAGTTCGGCCAACCGCCGCCGGTCGAGCAGCACGATCTCGCGCTGGGTCTGGCCGAGGAAACCGAGGACGCCCATGCCGTGAAGGTGCGACAGAGCGCGGGAAACGGTTTCGAGCGTAAGCCCCAGATAGTCGGCTATGTCGCGACGGCACATCGGAAGCGCCATCACACCGGCGGCTGACAGGCGATGATCCATCTCCAGCAGGAAGGCGGCCACGCGCTCGAGCGACGTCTTGCGTCCCAGCAGCAGCATATGATCCTCGGCATGCTGCAGGTTAGTGGTCGTCATGTTGAGGAGGTCGAGCGCGACATGCACGTCGCTTTCGGCGACATGATCGAGACTGCACCGCTTCATCAGCCGCACGGTCGTTTCGACGATCGCTTCTGTCGTAAATCGATGGAGCGGCCCGTTCTCCAGGCCAAAAATGTCACCGGCCAGATGAAAGGCTCCGATCTGGCGGCGACCGTCGGACAGGAGCTTGTAGCTGCGAACCGCACCCTCCATCACCTGGTAGATGTATTCCGCCGGCTCCGCTTCACCGTAAATCTCGGCAGCCCGATTATACTTGTATTCGCTTAAAATAACCCGGGCGCGGGAGAGCTCGCCAAGTTGGCCGAGGGTGCTCTGCCTGCCGGCCGAAGCGGCGTTGATATTGACAAGCATGGATAATCTCCGTGTTTGCGCAAATCTTTATCGCTTCTGCGTGACGGTCTTTTACGATGCGGGATGGACTCGGGCTATTGGCTAGAGGGCCATTGTCCGAAAGGACACTGCTCGCAGGAACACTGTCCAAAGGGTGTCAGACTTAGGGGTGCGGCAATTTTGTCGTCTGGCTGTTCGCGTCTTGGTGTAGGCTAAAGGTGACGACGGGTCGCATGACGTATGCACGCTGCCGGGCAGAGGGCTGTTATCGCAACGCTGTTATCGCAACAAGGGGAGATGCGATCGTGTCGGGTGTTGTTCATATCGTCGATGATGACGCATCTTTCCGGACAGCGATCGAGCGCCGTTTGAAGAAAGCCGGCTACCAAGTCGCGACGTATCCGTCGGGCCAGCATCTGCTGGATCGTTTACCGGATGAGGAGGATGCAGGCTGTATTCTCCTTGATGTCAGGATACCGGGCTTGAGCGGCCCGGAGCTGCAAGGTCGCCTCAGCGAACTGGGTTTGACCCTGCCTATCGTGTTTCTCTCCGGCTATGCCGATGTCCCGACCACCGTTCAGGCGATCAAGGCGGGCGCCGATGATTTTCTGACCAAGCCCGTGTCGTCCGATCAACTGCTTGGTGCGGTCCGGCGGGCGATCGAACATCATGAAACGACACGCGATGCAAAGGGCCGGCTCGATATCGTTCGCGCGCGCTTGGCGTCGCTGACGCCGCGTGAACGCCAGGTTTTCGAGCTCGTCGTTCGCGGCAAGACCAACAAGCAGATTGCCCTGGAATTGGGGACGACCGAGCGCACCATCAAAGCGCATCGCCACAGGGTGATGGAGAAGACGCAGGTTCAGTCCCTGGCAGAACTCGTCACGCTTGCCGAACGACGTGGCGCGCTGGAGGCGGGTTCGTTCGGCCGGACGGATCAAGCCAACGGGAAGTAACTCCCCGCCGGTTCCCGGAAGGCCCCTTGTCCCATGGGACAATAGGAACGCCGGCGCGCTCAGCGTATCCATTTGACCCAAGTGATTCCCGAAAACCTGGTAACCGCGTTGGCCGGGGTTCACCGGCCGAGCCGATGCTTCGGCGACGGGTCCGTTTGCCGGACCGCTTTCTGCGCGAGTCAACAGATCAGGGTTACGCAATCGTGCCAAGCAACAAAGTGGTATTTGTCGTGGACGATGACCACGGCACGCTAAGAGGGATGAAGCGACTGCTGAGGCAGCATGGCTATGACAGCATGCTGTTCGACTCGGCTGAGGCGTTTCAAAATTACAGTCACGTCGAGCAGGCGTTATGCGTCATTCTCGACATCAACCTGAATGATGAGTCCGGGATCGACGTGAGGCACCGCCTCAAGGCCGCTGGATATTCCGTTCCGGTCATTTTTATCACCGCGAATGACAGCAATGCGGTTCGCATGGCGGCTCTAGAATCCGGGTGTATCGCCTATCTCACAAAGCCGTTCTCGGCGAAGTCGCTGATCGGGCCGCTCGAGCAAGCCTCGGGGCTCGCATAGATCGGCGGTCGCCGTGGCTCGACGTTTCGTCACTCGTCGATCGCTTGCTCGAAGACTTTCGCGGGAGACCCTTGTCGAATCGTCGCGAATCGGTCGATCGGAAGCGACGTGCTGACCGTCATCACGCTGGAATCAACGACCTCGAGCAGAAGCGTCTTGCCGCTCTCCAGATCCTTCAGCAGCGCCGGATCGGCCAGATCGGCCGCGATGCAGGTATTGGTCAGGCACCAGACATAGGGAATCCGATATGGCGTTCCCTGGTCGACGATGAGTTTGACGCCGGCCTGCAGGTACAGGCCGACGGGAAGGAACAGTTGCAGGCGCGCGGCCTTGTCACCCTCACGTTCGATCAGGTCGACGCGGACGGCGGACTGGCCCGTCTCGAAGGTCCCGCTGATCGATGTCCGGCACACCATGTGGATTCCGGGCTTCTTGAAGCAGACCTTGCCCCAATCGGAATATTTGATGTTTCTCGCGTCGCGCTGGCCACGCAGCCCGAATTCCTGACCGGCTGGCTTATCATTCGCCTGTGAGTTGCCGGTTGGGGAGGGCTGCTGCCCGTAGCCCGGCCCCAAACCGCCGGACATCAGGAGCACCAGCAATGCTGCAGAGAGAAGCGGGGATGAAGAACGAAATCGGCTGAAGGGCTGCGCGATCATGTGCTCTCTCCGTCACGACTACCGTTACTTGCGACTGTCAAGGAACTGGCTCACCAGCGGTGCCCACAGCGGAATGGCGTCCGGGGAATCGATCAGGAAATGCCCGTCGCTGCCGAACGGAGGAAGCAGGTGATATTCTGCGTTGCCGCCGGCCTCGGTGTAGGCCTGGTGCATTCTCTTCGATAAGTCAGGACCGAAGAACGTGTCGTTCTCGATGTAGATCCACAGCGTGGGTGTGTGCGCGGTGCGTCCGAATTCGCCGGTTGCAGCGACGAGCTTGTCGGGTGCGCAATTGTTGTTGGGCTTGCCGCCGACGCGTCCGCCGCGGCCGGCCGCAAAGGCGATGATGGCCCGGACTTCCGGCACGTTCCGGCTCGACAGCGCGAGCGCCGCCCAGCCGCCGGCCGATTGGCCGACCACAATGGTTTTGTCCGGCACGATCAGTTTTTGCTCGGTCATGTAGTCGATGATCCATTTGTCGAGCAGGGCGACCGCAAGTCCGGCGTCGTGGAAGTTCGGATTGTCGCAGCCGCCGATCTTTGAATAGAACACCGAATAGAGGCCGCGCTCGGGGGCATCGAGTGCCGCGGCGCCGTAGCCGGAGCCGGAGGGCGCAACGACCATGTAGCCGCGCCGGGCGAACCACATCGCGGCATCCCTGAATTCAACGAACGGAAAGAAGGCCCGTTCGCGCTGGTTGAGCGATACACCGTGATTCATCACCACGAGCGGAAAGGGACCGTTGCCTACGGGACGAACCACATAGGCGATGGTGGGCAATGTAATGGGGATCGCCCACACCTCCTCCTGAATGGTTGCGCGCGGCTCCTCGGAGAAGGCCGCGGCCATCGACATCAGGAGCGCAATTACGGAGGTCACGAGAACACGCAAATATCGAAACACGGCATGCATCCTGCGTCTTGCCGCCGCTGACTGTGGCCGGCCGGTAGCGAAAGGCTTCCCCAGGCTGGATGGCCCGCGCTCAACCTCATTGATCCAAGTCAAGCCGGCGGCCTCCGCAGGAGCCATTCTTCCCGGCGGCGAATTTTTGTCCCAACCGTCGCCTGCGGAATTTCACCGTGTCGATCCTGCGATCTGCCGCCGTATCATTTCCCCGCGAGGAAGCGCTGGTGATCGCCGGCTTGCTGGCGTTGACCGGCGGATATCTCGACGCCTACACCTGGATCGTTCATCGCGCCTTTGCCAATGCGCAGACGGCCAATCTGGTGTTTCTCTGGGTCCATCTGAGCAGCGGAGAATGGGGCAGGGCGTTCCATTATGTGCCTGCGCTGCTCGCCTTTGTGATCGGCGTGATCACGGCGTCGGGCTTGCGAAAAGTTGCGGCGCACAAGGCTCCCGAGATCAGTGTTCTGACGGAGATCGTCCTCCTGTTTATTGTCGCCATCCTGCACAACAGGCTTTCCGAGGTCGCGGGTACCCTTGGCATCTCCTTCGTCGCCGCCTTGCAGACCGCCAGCTTTCCGAAGGTGGAAGGCTGGAATTACAGCTCCGTCATGGCGACGAGCAATTTTCGCTATACGATTGAAGGCTTGTTCGCCGCCTTTGCCGGAAGCTCGGAGGCGAGACCGCTTCGCCGCCCTTATGTGTTCGGAACGGTGTGCGTCGCTTTCGGAACGGGAGCCGCACTCGGCGCGGTCATGACAGAGGTAACTCGCGCCTACAGCCTCGCCATTCCCGTGACACTGCTGGTCATCGTGTTTTTCCTTTGCGAGTTGAACCCGACGGCTGCGAGGGAGTAGGGTCGTCGTCCATCTCGGACTTGATCTAAATCAAGACTCGGTTCGCGCGCCGCTGAATAGGTCTGCCCAACAGACAATCGCAGGTTGGGAGAAGCGCCATGGCGCAGCAGGCTCAGGAACGTCGGGTCGATCAGTTTTCCTCCGGCCCCGGCGCCTCGATCGGCCTCGGCAACGCCGGCGGCCTTTTGCTGTCCGGCGTGATTGTGTCCTCGGCCGTTTCGCGCCTGCGTTTCTTCGGCA
>Ga0157374_10003626_pt1 | contig 12987 bp, 11 predicted proteins | sample M25metaG_FD_115308 | JGI IMG/M metagenome (GOLD analysis project Ga0157374, IMG submission 115308) | Miscanthus rhizosphere microbial communities from Kellogg Biological Station, Michigan, USA - M2-5 metaG | ecosystem: Host-associated > Plants > Roots > Rhizosphere > Soil | place: USA: Michigan...
CTGCTTCCACGGGACGGCCGGGAACACTTTGGCGGAGGACATCCGGATGACTGCAGCGCAGAGGAGCAAACACAATGGGGTGAGTTCAGCTCGCGTTTAGCGTTCGCCGCCTGGCCCCGACTGGGGTGATGCGCTGCCGGCGGTCGATACTGGCTTTAGTTGGGTCCCCTTCCCGCAGTCGCCGACACCCCGCTCGAGGGCTGTGCCTTCTTCGTAATCATTCCAAGTCTCCAGGAGGATGAATGGAGGGACTTGGTCAGGAGGAAACTGTTTTCTCCAGTAATTAAATGTGTCTTGATAGGTCTGGCCGCAGCGAGCCGAAATATGCCGATTGAGGCCCCACGACGCCTTGCTGTCATCGAATGTCGACCAGGCCCCGCCAACGATGAGCTTATCCGGATGCTTCGTCTTCATCGTTTCGTAGAAGTGGCTCAAGTATTGCTCTCCCCAATTGCTTCCATCAGCAGCCCAGCCTTTTTCTCCGGGGTTGACCCATGCATAGAACCCATCGAACGCATTGGCGTACTGCCCGGGGAGATTTTCTTGAATAAGCAGGGGAGCTGGATCCCACGTGTTTACAACGGCGCGCACCTTGTCCCAGTTGGTATGGCCGCTCTTTGGGAAGATAAAGATCACGGGATGTCCCTGATAGGTCAGGTAGGCCTCATGTCCTTCAGCTTTGGTAGCGAGGTAGGTGTCATGAAATATCGCGAAGTCAGCGATTGCCACATCCGTCGCGTCCTCTTCGTGGTCCGTCTCGTCGTACATCATTGCGACCTGAAAATGACTCTGCCCAGCGGCCTTCTGCATCTCCGCATAGGCTCGATCGATAAAAGGCTCGCGATCGCCATACCAGTCGACGACAAAACCGGAGATTCCCATTTTTTGGGCCGATTGGATCTGATGTTTGATTACGTCAGGATCCTGCGAAGAGTAACCAACCGAGATGTGACGAGGGTGCCCAAACCAGGCCTCATAAAGGGCGAGCACCTGGGGGGAACTGCCGGTGGCGCGGTATTTTAGTTGCACGGGGGCGTCCGCGGCCGAGCTGAGACACCCGTGCGGAAAATAACAAAGGAGCAAAAATACACTTAAACGGTTCAGCATCAATACTGAATTTAGAAGCCAACTGGAAGCGCTCGGTTGCAGGGAAATTGCACCCGCACTTCAGCCGTCTGGGGGGCAGCCAACAGGATGTTTATCGCATCCGACTAATAGCGGCCTTCTCAAGAGCTTACCCCACTCCAGCTGGAGATCGAGACGGCTTCATACTCATAGAACTCTGGAGTTTCGGTGGCCACTTCCTCGGTGCCAAGAAGAAAGACCCTGCAGGCACGGATTGTCTCAGGCAGCATTGTCCTGTTATCGGGCTCAGGCCTGAATACTGCTATAAATCTTGCGTACAACATTGCTGTCGCTCGCTACCTCGGCCCAAAAGGTTTTGGTCACGCTACAGTCATCTACACGATTCTGGTCCTGCTGTCTGCAATCACGCTCGCATTTCAGATCATCGCCAGCAAAATTGTTGCTCAACAGCCATCCTCCGAAGCGAAGTCAGCAGTCTACCGCTTCTTTCACCGCGCCTCGTGGGTCTGCGGGCTAGTCTTCGCTCTTGCGCTTGTCGTCTTCCAACGCGGCATTGCCAACTATCTGAATCTTCCAGCAGCGAGCCTCGTTAGCATCATCGCAATCGGAGCTGCGTTCTACGTGCCACTTGGCGCGCGGCGCGGATTCATCCAAGGCACATGCGGGTTCCGCAACTTGGCTGCGAATCTCGTTACCGAGCAGGCCGTCCGGCTTATCGGCTCCCTGGCTCTAATCTCGATCGGCTGGGGGCTGAATGGCGTGATCGCAGCGAATTCTGCTGCCATCGCCATTGCGTATGTTACAGCTCGCGTCAAGCTGACAGGCCACGGATCCCTCCCGATCCGCTACTCGCACGCCGCGCATGAGACTTTTCAGGCCGCGGTTTTTTTTGCCGGACAAATGATTATCAACAACGGCGGAATCGTTTTGGTGAACCACTTTTTTCTCGCTCGCGAAGCCGGATACTACGCGGCGGTCGCGATGGTTGGCCGCGTGATCTTCTCGTTTTCTCAAGCCGTTGTGAATTCCACCTTCCCCCTTGTTGCCGGTACAAGCAATGAGGAGAGAAGGGATTTGCGCGTCATTGCAACTGCATTGGCGCTCGTCGTTGGAGTAGGGGCTGCGATTTCCGTGGCGCTGTGCATCGCCCCTGCTGAGTTGTGGACCCACCTGTTCGGTCCGGACTTCGCGATCGCCGGCAAATACAATTTGCCTTACCTGCTGGCCCTCTATGCTCTGGCTACCGTCATCTATTCGTTGGCTGGAGTCATAATCACCTTCGAGATGTCATACAAGATCGCGAACACCAGCTGGGTGCAGTTGGCGCTCAGCGGCGTTCTTCTCGGCACCATTTGTGTCTTTCATTCCTCCCTGCGTGAAGTTGTGCTGGTTCAGCTAGTGCTGATGGTCCTGTTGTTCGCATTCGTGGCAGTGCCATTCATGATCAATTCCCTCACAGATCCCAAGGACATCCTGGAACCTGGTTCATGCCGTCCAGTGCGTTTGATCCGCCGGATCTCAGAGGACGCGGCGATCGCCGAGTTCCTGAAGAGCGACTTTCATGTGCCGGCATTTCGCGACTATCACAAAACGTTGAGCCACATCGTGACCAACCCCAATTTTGGAGACCCGGAGGAGAACGCAAAGCGCAGGGCACTGTTCTACATTCGCCATTCCTATTTGTGGCGAGAGATTCCGCCGGACACCGAATGGTATGAGGTGGAGATCAAGGCGGAAGATCTTGCGAGTGTCCGGATGTTCCCGCGCGCTCAATGGCGCAAGGTTGCCAGCGGACGCTTCTCCTGCCTCCAAATCGCTGAGGGGATGCGAAAACGCGAAGATCAGCTCGATTCCGAGTTCGTATCGAAGATTCGCGCCATCAGCCGCCGATTCGATTCAGAAGACCCAGGTCTTAACGCGGTCATCCTTATCGGTACCAGCGAGGCTGAGCCTCTCACGGTGATTGATGGGAATCACCGTCTTATGGCCGCTCTCAGGCATTCGCCAGATGCGATTAACAGGTTGCGATTCGTTTGCGGACTTTCTCCGCGCATGACGGAGTGTTGCTGGTACAGAACAAATCTAGTCACGCTTTTCCGTTATGCCAAGAATGTCCTCACGCACTCCACCAGAAATCCAGCCGCTGAGCTAGCACGGATGCTTTGAGCCGGAGTGACTATCATCGGCAAGTTTTTGAGCGAGGTTTAGCGAGCTACTCCATTCAGATTGAAAGAGGGATCAGGAATGAGAACGAAAATTAGATCGGTTGCGGTCAGGAAGTTGCCGGAGCGCATCTCTGGAATGCAGCGCCAGGAGGTCTACAAGGACCTCGAAAGCTGTCTTAGCGTAGACCGGCCGGCCGTAGTACTCGATTGCTCTGCGGTGCGCGAGCTGGACGGTTCTGCAATTCACCTGCTTTTGTGTTGCCTCGAAGAAGCGATGAAACGCAACGGCGATGTCCGTCTCGCTGCCTTGCGCCCAGGATTGAAAGCGGCGCTGGAGACTGCAGAGGTCGATACGCTGTTTCAATGTTTCGATGATTTCAGTGAGGCCGTTGACAGCTTCCACCGGCCGCAGCTTGATTTCATCCAACTCGAAAACCCCGTCCACGGCGATCAGAAATCGCAGATGAACGCGGCATGAAAGTGAGGAACGTGATGGTGAAATATGGCAGCTCCAAGCTGGACAGCAGTCTTGCTGGACTAAAGAGCCCGCTCGTTTTTGCTCTGTGCACGATGCTGCTCATACAACCGGCGATGGGGATGGCCCAAGGGCCTGCACAGAACCCTCAAACAAGCTCGACAGCTACGACGGAAATCAGCAGTTCACAGCCACCTGAGGAACTTCCGTCCGCCCCCGTTCCACAGTCCTCCTCTCAGCCACAAGCGCAAAATCAGCAGAGCCAACAGCCCCAGGCGCCTGGGCAGCCTCCCGTTGGAACGGCTGCTGCTCCTTACGAGAAACCAACCGGAGTTCCGGGCTCGCGCCCCGCTGGAGCGGCCATCGCGCCCGCGAAACAGCGGCGAGTAAGAGCTATCGTCATCAGCCTCGGACTCGTTCTTGCAGGAGCCGGAGCGATTGGAGCCGTCGCCGGCATGTCGAAGGCCAGCCATAGCCAGCCCTGATCATGGGCAATAGAGAGTTTACGAACAGACGACCATGATTAATTCCTCGAAAGTGAAATCCGTTAGTTTCTCCGGTGTGGACGGCGCGGGCAAAACCACGCAGATTGATAATCTCCGCGCTTTCCTGGATGAGCATGGAGTACGTTATCAGGTGTTTCGCTTCTGGGATGATATCGCGCGGCTTACAAACGTGCGCGAGGGAACAGGCCACCGCGTCTTCAAAGGGGAAAAGGGTATAGGGTCGCCCGAGAAGCCTATCAATCGCCGTGACAAAAACGTGCGCGGGTTTCCGATGACCTGCATCCGGATGTTCTTATATTTCGCGGACGCGATGTCAACTCGCAAGGTATTCAAACGGGCTATGCGGGGCGAAGCCCAGTTCGTGATTTTTGATCGCTATACATATGACGAGCTTGCCAATCTGAATCTGGAGAGCGCAGCCGTACGAGCCTATGTCCGATTGATCATGTGGCTCGTCCCTCGGCCTGATATCAGCTTTTTGCTTGACGCAGATCCCGACGCTGCCCGAGCTAGAAAGCCTGAATATCCGGTCGATTTCATCCGTCTGAATCGGCAAGCCTACTTCGATCTCGATCGCGTGGTAGGCGGCCTGACCGTAGTTGCTCCGATGGCTATCGAAGATGCAAAGAAGCAGGTGGTGAGTCGTGCCGCGACGCTCTTGACGTCCAGCGGTGCCGGTGATGCGAAGAGTGATATGGATTTCGAGCAAACAAATACAGATCCAGCTCTTTCTTGAATCCAATTCGGCAGAGAAAAAGTGGTATCAGCTACGGGAATGCCTGACATGATCCGCCAGAAACCCAGTTGTTTCAGGAGTTTTGCCGCTTTCTGCACGCCAGGTTGAATGGCCAAGTGGCTCAATCATCATGAATTCGCATCATATTAGATAGCGGTTCACAAACCCTCCGTTCGCGGGACGAAAGACATGTTCGAGAAAAAGAGATTCCTGCATCGCGCTTTTCGGCTGGCTCCGTGCGCGGCTTTCGCACTCAGCGCGGCGAGCGCGCATGGTGCCACCTGCTCAACCCAATCTCAAATGAGCTCGACGTTGCGCTCCGGGTTTACGGGAGAAGCTCATACAATCGCAGCAATTGTACAGAGTGGCGACACTCAGGCGTTGCGCGCGAAGATACTGCCCGCGATCGCATCTGACTTCGACGGGATTGCCGCATCTGTGACGAGCCTCAAGCCTCAGGTGCAGACCGCGAAGATGACAGTCGATTCTCTTTACCTGCTCGACGCTTCGAAGGACGCGCCGGGCGCGGAACGGACCCAGTTCTTCTGTGGATCTCCGATTGTCGTGCTAACATTCAACGGCTTGCCGCCGGGTACATATGCACTGGTGATTTTGCATGCAACAGGTGTACAGCAGCCGCAGCAGATATCTCTCATTCTCGCCAGCGCGCCGGGGAATCAATGGCAGCTTGCCGGCTTCTATGCGAAGCCAATGATTCATGCCGATCACGATGGATTGTGGTACTGGGTTTCGGCCCGCAAATATGCGCAAATGAAAGAAGGCTGGACGGCCTGGCTCTACTATCACATCGCCCAAGGTCTGCTGAGTCCTGTCGATTTTCTATCAAGTCCAAATCTTCAGAAGCTGCAACAGGAAGCAGAGCAGGCTCATCCGAAGGATTTCCCGACGGAGAAAACGCAGGTGAGCTTAAATGCGCAGGGATCTTCTTACAATCTGAGCGCAATCGATACGACGACCCAATTCGGCGGGCTGGATCTTGATGTCCACTACATTCCTAACCCGACACAGGCCGCGCAGCTAAGGACACCGACAGAGGCTCGTAGACAGGTAACGGATGTAATGACGGCTCTGGTGGCGCAGCATCCTGGCTTGCGGCAGGCGTTTCACGGGATGTGGGTGCATGCCGATCAAGGTGATTCCAGCTTGTTCGCATTGGAGTTGCCGATGGCCCAAATCGCTCCAGGAACCCAGCCGCAGGCATTAAACAATCTTCCCCCTGCGACTCGATAGACCGAGATCGTCAAGCTGTGCGAAGTGTGAAGATCGTGATTTCCGGGCGGCAGTCGAACCGGAATGGGACGCCGACCGTGCCGATCCCGCGATTCACGTATAGCTGCATCGACCCGACCTGGAACAATCCTTCAACATAGTTGGCTCCTCCCGGAGGAAGGTGGAGTGCGCCAATAAATGGCAGACGAATCTGGCCGCCGTGAGTGTGACCGCTCAGTACGAAAGACACGGCGCGCCCTGCCGGATGGTCGCGAAGCTCGTCAACGAAGTCAGGAGCGTGACACATCAGGATGATCGGTTCACCCGCCTTGTTTCGGATTGAGGAAGGAATAGCCTGATCGGGATCGGGCCTGCCGCACACGGGATCGTCGATTCCTGCAATCCACATTCTGGCACCCTGCTTCTCGATCGGGAGGAAAGAGTTTTTCAAAACAGTGATGCCGTGGGTAGTCAGGGCTTCTCCGACGTGCTCCTCACCCGCCCAAACGTCATGGTTTCCGAAGATCGCATATCGTAGCGGGCACTCGATCCTGCTAAGCAAGCTTCCGCACTGCCAGGCTGCTCTGGCCGTGAGGTTGCGCGGCAACACTTCTGCGCTGACATAGTCCCCGGTAAGCAGAACCACATCTGGCTTTGCACGGTTGATCTCATCGATCGATTGACGCAGTAAGAATGGCTCGGTGAACTCATCGAGGTGGATATCACTTAACTGCGCGACCTTCAACCCTTCAAAAGGTGCCGGAAGGCCGCCAATCGCAATTTCTTTGTGGACAATCTCAAGCCAGTGGCGCTCGAACACGCCAGCATAAAGCGCGAGACCACCCGTGCCGAACATTGCTCCCTTTAGAAAAGAGCGCCTGGATACCTGCTGCCCAACAGCAGTGATGCTGGATTCCATTTATACTTATCCGACCCTCTAGATATTTGCCATGGCCGAACATGCCGCCACGGCCACGACCGAGATGCTTTGATCTACGTACCCTCAGCAGGTTCGGTCTGTTGTACCTACTCTTATGATGCAATTTGGCGACCGGGCAGACTTCTCCGCTCGTGAGTCCCTTCCGCCACCCTTGCACATACCGGTATGAAACTCTGTTTTGGTGACAGTTCGATGCACATGAGGCCGTCGCGCGGCAAGATAACGCTTCCCAGGCCAGGACATACTCGTAAACTGGAATGCAAACTATGCGCACGCCATTGTTTCGCCTTCAGTTCTTTCTATTGCTCGGTCTGATTACCGCTGCGCTAAACACTGCGCCAGGGGCAGCCCTGGCCGCGCGTTCGCCTGCAGATGGTGTCACATCAGGAGCCGAAGCTCGCGCATCCCGCGCGTATCAGGCAGCACTCCACCAAGGTCCGCTCGCAGTAGAGGCGTTTCTGGCAAACTTCCCCAAGGGCGCAGATCTGCATTTTCATCTGAGTGCCGGGGTCTATGCCGAGACGCTGATCCGTTTTGCGGCAGAGGACAAGATTTGCATCGATCCGGTGAAGGCAGAGTTTGCCAAAGACCCGGAAGGAAAGACGGTAAAAGAACCTTGCCCGGAAGCCCTGGTTGCCGCCGCGAAACTCAACGGTAACTCCCTCACGCCCGTGGAGCAGGGTCTCTACGATCGCGTCGTCAATGCCTTTTCCATGCGCAACTACGTTCCGACTCCCGGCTACAGCGGACACGATCAATTCTTTGCCACCTTCGATCGGTTTAGCGGACTTGGTAAAAGTCACGCGGGTGAAGCGCTCGATGAGATCACCCGCCGGTCTGACGCAGAGAACAATCAATACCTCGAGTTGATGCATACGCCCGCATTTGGGCATGCCGCGCGAATCGCGCAGGAAATCGGATGGAATCCCGATATGGCTCAGATGCGCCAGGCCCTGCTCGATCGCGGATTGCGAGACGAGATCGCGACCGATCGTGAGGAGACACGCAAAGAGATCGAGATGCGCAATCAGATACAGCATTGCGGTACACCTCAGGCCCTTGGCGCCTGCAGGGTTCAAGTGCGATTCATCTACCAGGTGCTTCGTGCGTTTTCTCCGGAGCAGGTTTTTGCGCAGACGTTGCTGGGATTTGAAACAGTTCAACAGGCAGTCGACCAGGGATCTGACGATTGGGTCGGCATTAATTTTGTCCAGCCTGAGGACTACATGGTCTCGATGCGCGACTACTCACTTCATATGAAGATGGTTGATTATCTGCACGGCCTTTATCCAAAGGTTCACATAGCTCTTCATGCAGGCGAACTTGCGCCGGGAATGGTTCCCCCGGAAGGACTTCGATTCCACGTCCGCCAAGCAGTGGACGTCGGTCATGCAGAACGAATCGGCCACGGTGTCGACGTGATGTACGAAGACGATGCGTGGGACTTGCTCAAGGAGATGGCGCTCAAGCACGTGATGGTCGAGATCAATCTCAGCTCCAATGAAGGCATTCTCGGCATCACCGGCGACAGACACCCGTTTCAATACTTTCGGGCAGCCCACGTGCCGGTGGCTTTCTCGACCGACGACCAGGGCGTGAGCCGCATCGATCTGACCCGTGAGTACGTGCGCGCTGCAAACGACTATCACCTAAGCTATGCAGACTTAAAGCAGCTCGCGCGCACGGGAATGGAGCACACCTTTCTTCCAGGCGCGAGCCTTTGGGCGGCGACAGACGTATTTACCAACCCAGCCGCTGCGTGCAGGGGGCAGATTTTCGGTGGCGCCAAGCCTTCGGCGGTCTGCCAGAACTATCTCGATGCGAACGAAAAGGCAGCAGCGCAGTGGGAACTGGAAAAGCGTTTTCGCAAGTTCGAGTCAAAGTTCTGACGCTAGTGACACACTACTGACGAGTCTAAGACGAGTCATCTAATCTGATTCAGAAGTTCTGAGGAATCATGCCGCCAATCGCCTATCTCGAGTGCGCCCGCTGTCGCGCTCACGTCTCACCTGAGACACCACAGACCGTCTGCCCCAAGTGTCCATCGCAGCCAGCTGGTTCGCTTTTTGTGCGATACGATCTCTCGCCTCTGAAGGGAACGAATCCGCGTGAGGTGATCGCCAGAGATGCTGCCGGGCCGTGGACCGGTATGTGGCGTTATCGCTCAATTTTGCCTGAAGCTGAACCGGTGACGCTCGGCGAAGGATGGACGCCGATGCTGAAAAGCCGCCGTCATGATGGTGCGTGGCTGAAGGAGGAGGGCGCCAATCCGACGGGCAGCTTCAAGGCGCGGGGGCTCTCCATGGCCGTAACCATGGCGAGACATTACGGACTGCGCAAGCTTGCTGTGCCTTCTGCTGGTAATGCTGCAGGTGCTTTGGCTGCGTACGCTGCAGCCGCGGGAATCGAGGCGCACATTTTTATGCCGCGTGATGTGCCGTTCGCAAATTATCTCGAAGCTGTCGCGTACGGGGCGCACCTCGAGTTGGTGAACGGCCTCATCTCAGATTGTGCGCGTATCGTCCAGGAGCGCAAACAGCAGGAAGGTTGGTTCGACATCTCCACCCTGAAGGAGCCGTTCCGCGTGGAAGGAAAGAAAACCATGGGATACGAACTCGTCGAACAACTCGGCTGGGAGTATCCTGACGCCGTTTTTTATCCCACCGGGGGAGGCGTTGGTTTGATCGGCATGTGGAAAGCCTTTGAAGAGATGGAAGCGCTGGGCTGGGTCCGCTCGGGAAAGCGACCGAAGATGATTGCCGTGCAATCGTCTGGTTGCGCGCCCGTTGCGCGAGCCTTTGAACAGGGCGCAAATGTGAGCACGATGTGGCAGGATGCAGCGACCTTTGCTGCCGGGCTCCGCGTGCCGAAACCCTATGGCGATACGATCATTCTCGACATTGTGCGTGCGTCGGAGGGTCTGGCGATGGCGGTCAGCGACGACGAAATCCTCACATCCATTCTCGACTGGGCGCGCAATGAAGGCATCTTCCTTTCCCCAGAAGGAGCAAGCGTGACAGCGGCCTATGACAAGTTGCTTGCGAACGGATACCTCAAGCCAGCCGATCGTGTCGTTTTGTTCAACACCGGCGCGGGGCTGAAGTATACCGACATGACGGCGGACGCGATGAAGCTGAAGCGTCCAGCCGCGAACTAGACTCGATGGCAACTACAGCATCAACCCGCTCCGCAGCGAAAGGCCGATTGGCAAGTCTGCTGCTTCTGGTCGGCACAGTGCTCGTCGCGGCGGGCATCGCATCCGCCTTCTTTCACCTGTCGACGCTAGGTGTCGTTCTCCGCTGGACTGGAATTGCTTTTTTTCTATTTTTCACTGTACGCCGATCGTCGCTGATGACCTGGACATTCCTTGCGATGCTCGCAGGAATCGAACTGGGAATCGATGCACCACACATCGCGGCGCAGGTCCGCCTTCCTGGCGACTTGTTTCTTCGTTTGATCCGAATGATCGTGGCTCCGCTCCTCTTTGCCACGATTACAACTGGTATTGCAGGACACAGCGAACTTAAATCCGTCGGTCGCGTTGCGGTCAAGGCACTCATTCTTTTTGAAGTCGTTACGACTTTTGGGTTGATCATCGGGCTTGTGGCGATGAATCTTTCGGGAGCCGGTTGGGGCGTTGTCATTCCCGCTGCACTCGAATCGGCACAACCGTCCGCTGCACAGGCCCCTCAGAATTGGCAGCAAATCATCCTCAATCTTTTTCCCAATAACATCGCCGAGGCCGTCGCACAGAACCAGATTCTTCAGGTAGCGATCTTCTCCATCCTGTTCGGTTCAGCGCTGGCGCTGCTCTCCGACCAGAGACGGGAACCACTGGTGAAAGTACTGCAATCGCTCGCCGATGTGATGTTCCAGCTTACACGTTTCATCATGTACCTTGCGCCGCTGGCTGCCGGTGCAGCAATCGCCTATACCGTTGGAAATACCGGCATCGGAACTCTGCTGCCTCTCGTGAAACTAGTCGGAACCTATTACGTTGCACTGGCAGCATTCAGCATTCTCGTTCTGATTCCGACCCTTCTGCTCTTTCGTGTTCCAATCGGAAGGTTCATTGCCGCAATCGGGGAGCCGGCGGCCATTGGATTCGCAACCACGACCTCTGAAGCGGCGCTCCCACTTGCGATGGAGCGGATGGAAGAATTCGGCGTTCCCCGATGGATTGTTTCATTCGTCATTCCTACCGGGTACAGCTTCAACATGACCGGTGGCAGCGTGTACCTTTCGATGGCTGCAGTTTTCGTTGCCCAGGCGGCCGGTATGCATCTATCGTTCGGCCGCCAACTCGCAATCGTGTTTGTGCTGATGGCGGCGAGCAAGGGAATCGCAGGCGTTCCGCGTGCTTCATTGGTTGTTCTGCTCGCAACGGCGAGTGCGGTGCACCTGCCGACCGCGCCGATCCTTCTGATTCTCGGCGTGGACACGATCATGGACATGGGTCGCACCCTGATGAACGTGGTTGGCAATTGTGTGGCCGCCGCGGTGATCGGCCGAACAGAAGAACCTGCATCGGCTGCTTGAGCCTCACTCCGGGCGCTCGACTAGCGTCTACCGGCTCTCGCTGCATTTTCAGAAATGGCATCGGAAATGGTCTTCATCAAGGATGGAGGCATGTCATGACCCATGTTGGGAAGGATTCTCAGGGTCGCTCCGGGAACGATCGCAGCAATGTCCTTGCTCGCTTCAACAGGTACCAAAGGATCATCTGCGCCGTGGATGACAAGTGCGGGTACACGGATGTTCTTCAGCTGATCTCGTCTATCCTCGAGCGTGGTGAACAGGGACGCGGCGCCCTGGCGGTCATCGCAGGCGGGGCAGTACGAACGCTTCACCTCTCGGGTGACAATCCTCCGCAGCTCTGCCTCTGAGCTAGCATTCGCCGGGCTGTCGAGAGCCTGCATGGTTTTGATCCGCCGCTCGATGTACACAGCCCTCTCTTCATTGGGATGCGGTTTGGGTACAGACGCGAGGCGCGCGGGATTGGCCACTATCGGCACGCCCGGTTTGCCGTCCGGTGCCATCATCGACGTGAGCGAGAGCGTGCGATCCGGATACTTCGTAGCCACGATCTGAGCGATGATGCCACCCATCGACGCGCCCGCAACGTGAGCTTTCTCGATATGCAGCGCGTCCATCAGGCCAACCGCATCCGCCGCCATGTCGTAGAGCGTGTAGGGAAGGGGCGAGGGCTTGTGTGTTGTAGCAGCTCTCACAAGCGCTGCGAAGTCCGGCTCTCCGGCAGACTCGAACTTTGTCGACAAACCGATATCGCGATTGTCGAAGACGACGACGCGATAGCCATGGTCAACCAGATCCCTGCAGAACCTTGGATCCCAGTCGATGAGCTGCATCGCCGTTCCGGCGATCAGAAGGATGGTCTCCCGGTTCGTCGGCCCGTAGCTTTCATAGGCGATGGTGACTCCATTCGTCTGGACCTTTCCGTGTTGATACGACGGGGCCGCATGGACGAATGTTACAAAGATCAATCCAAGGACCATTCCGACAAGCAGGGCATCCAGGTATCTGACTATGCGATGGCGCATAACTCCTCCTTGCGGGCCGTTGAGGCCCGCCAGCGTTGAACTTGGTTAGTGACGATTACGAGCGGCTGGTCTCGCGACTGCGATAGGTCTCCAAGACCCATTTGCCGATGTCAAAAGCCAGTTGCAGAATAACGATCGCGCAGATCACCGAAAAACCGAGATGAATTGCATCGTTGACTTGAGCCAGGTTCTGGCGGGGTTGCGCCTGATCGGCGGCAGAATTCTTGAGCAAAACGTAGATGTGCCCGGGCGCCCCCAGCAGCACGAGAACAGGTATGAGCCCGACGA
>Ga0157374_10003627_pt1 | contig 12985 bp, 12 predicted proteins | sample M25metaG_FD_115308 | JGI IMG/M metagenome (GOLD analysis project Ga0157374, IMG submission 115308) | Miscanthus rhizosphere microbial communities from Kellogg Biological Station, Michigan, USA - M2-5 metaG | ecosystem: Host-associated > Plants > Roots > Rhizosphere > Soil | place: USA: Michigan...
CTGCCGTTTGATCTGCAGCGATGAGCAGGCATGGCCAACGGACCGTGTCGGGACTAACCCCAACGATTCGGTGCCGACTGTCTAATCTCGTCATTTGTCGGTGAAGTGCCGTCTTGTTCGCGGGAGCTGAGCAGTATGAATTTGCCTCGTATTATGTATGTGTGTCCTTGCTGGCCACATGACAAGAGTCATGGGGGGCAGTTGCGGGCCCTGCAGATTGGGCGGGCGCTGCAGCAAGTCGGTTGTCCGACCCTTGTTGTCGCGGGCGCGCACGAGGTCGATCAGGCAGTTAAGGAGAAAACGTCGGCCGAGTTCGATCTCGCGCGCGAGATGGATGTCCTAACGACGCCCGTCCGCGGCCTGTCCGCCCATCTCCGGGCGACGCTCGATCAGAACTTCACCAATATTCATGGCTTGGTTGTCAGCCGAGAGAACGAAGCGTGGTTGATTGAAGCCCAAAAGGAGTTTGATCTAGTTTGGTTTTTCAAGTTGCGCGCGGCGAATTTCTTCAGGAACGCCCGTTGGCGCCGGTCCGTGGTGGATATTGACGATCTCCCAAGCAGCATGGAAAGGAGTGTTCTGCGCCAAGGCGGCAGTTTGGGCGTCCGTCTGAAAACAGAATACCGAATGGCGAAACTGCATCGGCATGAGAACTATCTGGGGCGAAGGTTTGATGTCCTCGCGGTCTGCAGCGAAGCTGATCGGACCGCTTTGGGAGGGCAAGCGTGCATTCACGTTATTCCGAATGGCTTTGCTCTACGGCGAGAGACGCTTCCGCGAAACCCGATCGGGCCACCCCGGATCGGATTCATGGGATTGTACAGCTATCAACCCAATCTGGAAGGAGTTCGCTGGTTCATCCAGAGATGTTGGCCTCAAATCAAGGAAAAAATCCCCGGGGTGCGACTTCGTTTGGTGGGACAAGATACGAATGGTCCCCTCGCTCCGAAAGACCCATCCGTGGATGGCCTGGGGTGGGTGGAGGATCCTGAGGAGGAAGTCGCTTCATGGTCTCTGACGATCGTGCCGATTGGCATCGGGGCGGGGACGCGTGTGAAAATAGCCGACGCGTTTAGTCGGAAGTGTCCTTTAGTTTCAACCTCTTTTGGCGCGCTCGGGTACGACGTTCGAGATGGTCGAGAATTGCTCTTGGCTGACAATCCGCGCGCTTTCGCTGCCGCGTGCATCTCGCTGATCCTGGATCCTGTCGCAGCGACAGCGATGGCGGAACGGGCATACAATGCATTTCTCGAAAAGTGGACTTGGGACGCGATCGCTCCGCGGATTTGGGCAGCTGCGGAAGATTGTTTGCGCCGCAACTTCAATCGTTCCTATTAAAAGTTGTCGTCAATCCTATCACTAAGCGGGAAGTTGCCTTTCGCAAACTAGGCGAGAATGCCACTGTGCGGTTTTCCGTAGTCATTCCGACATTCAATCGCAAACGGCTTCTGCAAAGGGCGATTGAGAGCGTCCTTGGGCAAAGTGTCGCGCCGAGCCAGATCATTGTGGTGGACGATGGCTCTACTGATGGCACAGACGATCTCTGCAGGGCTTATGGCAGCATTGAATATGTCCACCAGACCAATTCTGGCGTCTCGACAGCGAGGAACAGGGGAGTTCGGCTGGCGTGCCATCCATGGACAGCGTTTCTGGACTCAGATGATTATTGGACTCCGACGCATCTCGAGAAAGTGTCCGCCGCGATTGAGGGCACATCTGGTCAAGCCCGCTACTATTTTACCGACATGCGAATGCCTAACGGAACCAATGAGCATTCGCTCTGGGCGATGATTGGATTTCAATTTTCCAGTCCCTTCCTGCTTGTGCCGGACGGGACCGCCTGGTTGTTGTCAGAGCGTGAACCATGTTCGGTTCAATGCACCGTTTTCAACACCGAAACGTTGCGGTTGGCAGGTGGCTTTAATCCTACCTTTCGCGTCACCGAGGATAGAGAATTATTTTGCAGGTTGGGGATCCAAGGGGCTATCTGCGCCGTGAATACGGTCGGATGTGTCCAAACAGCAGACGATCACCCAAATCATCGGTTGGGCGGAATCGTGAACACGCATGGTGAAAGCTATTGGGAGCACGAGTGTCTACTTTGGACCGATTTACTTGCCCGCTTCTCACATCTGAAGCCGGAGGATAGGCGCGGTTTACGCTATAGTCTTGCCGTGGCATACTGGCGACTGAGCCGGTTGCATTGGCGTTCTTGTCGGATTATCCGCAGCGCTATAGATCTCTTTTTTTCCGCGCGGGCGCAACCGGCCTTCTGCTTGTGGCTCCTCCGCCACGGCAAGTCTTATGGGTGGGAGAGCAGCGTCTTTCCACCGTGCCGGGCGAATGGCGATCTTTCTGCTACAAAAGAGTGTTGATTAGTTCATCAGGAAACCCCCTTCCCAGATCCGAACGGCGGGGCGTCGAAGGTGCCGAAGACAAACACGAAATTCTTGTCAGCAGAAAACGCGGTGGCGCGGTAATCCTCTATCAGTTGTCGCATTCCAATGAGGCCACGCGTTTCCATTTGCCTGCCGAACCTCAATACGCTTCCGTTTTTGGGCGAGCGTTTCGACACAATTTTCGGCCAGACTCTGCGCGACTGGGAAATGTTTGTCTACGACAGTTACTCCGATGATGGAGGATGGGAGCTTATTCGGCAGCGGGCGGCCGGGGACAACCGCATCCGCATTACTCAGGGGCCACGAGAAGGACCATATCCTGCTTGGAACGAGTGTCTTCGCCAAACCACGGCGGAGTTTGTCTACATCGCTACCAGCGACGACACGATGGCTCCGGACTGCCTCGAGAAGATGGTGGCAGCCTTAGACCGGCATCAGGACTGTGATCTTGCACATTGCCCCTTCATCGCCATCGACGAGCGCGGCGTACCTGTGGCCGCCCCGAGATGGCCGGAATGTACTCCTTTCGGCGTTGGTCTTGAGAAACTGATGGACCAACCTCATGTGCACCGAGCGCCCTATGACGGCCTGCTCCATCTGATGGGCAGAATTGTTTACAATTCAATTACCCAGCTGCTTGTCCGGCGTTCGCTCTTCGCGCGCATCGGAAGTTTCCAAACCCGGTGGGGTTCTGTGGGTGATTTCAATTGGGAAATGCGAGCCGGTTTGGTCGCGAATACGGTCCACGTTCCCGATACGTGGGCGAGTTGGCGGATTCGCGAGGGGCAGGCGACTGCGGCCGCTCAGCTGATGTCTCGTGAGCATTTCCAAAAGGTCGATGAGATGATTGCCGAGGCGTTCACGGTGTGCGAACCGCTTTTGCATCCGACCGTTGCGACCGGCCTTCGCTCCCACTGGATTCGGTGGACGAAAGAGATGAGAGACTATTATTCGGAATTGCGGGAGCAGCCGAACTTGCTCCAACGCCGCCTGTATCAAGTCGGGCAGCTCTTTTGGGGCAGCTCGGCGGCTCGATCACAGTTAATCGGCTCGCTCCTTGGAAGGCCGAAGTGGCCGGCGGCCGCTCCGACGGAAATGCGGATGTGGCTCGAGTCCATCGGCATCAGTCCCGTAATACTCTTATAAGTCACGGCTAGATCGCTGCAATGTCCGGCCCAATTATTACGGTTGAAAATCTGGGCAAACATTACCTTATTGGCCACCAAAGCGCTTCGAAGGACGGCCTTCGCCATGCGATCGAAGGCGCCATCCGTCATCCACTGGGTTGGCTCAGGCCAAAGAATGGGGAGAAAGAAGAAATTTGGGCACTCAACGATGTGTCGTTCACGGTCTCGCGGGCCGATGTGGTTGGGATTATCGGACCTAATGGCGCCGGGAAAAGCACGCTGCTGAAACTCCTCAGCCGGATAACGGAGCCGACTCGTGGACGCATCCATCTCCGCGGCCGAGTAGCTAGCTTGCTCGAAGTTGGTACCGGTTTTCATCAGGAGTTAACTGGACGAGAGAACATCTTTCTGAATGGCGCCATTCTCGGGATGAGCAAAGAGGAGATTAAGAGGAAATTCGAAGAAATCGTCGCTTTCTCCGAAGTGGAGCAATTTCTCGATACGCCGGTTAAGCGTTACTCAAGCGGAATGTACGTCCGACTGGCGTTTGCAGTTGCCGCTCATTTGGAAGCTGAAGTTTTGATCGTTGACGAAGTCTTGGCGGTGGGAGATGCGGAGTTTCAGAGGAAGTGCCTTGGGAAAATGCACGACATGGCCACGGGCGGGCGGACGGTTCTGTTTGTAAGTCACAACATGCAAGCCATCTCCCTCTTGTGTAATCGCGGTCTTCTATTGCGGAACGGCTCGATCGCGTACGATGGAGACGCGCAAGAGGCCGTGCAGCGCTATTTATCAGTTTCTTCGCGCCGGAACGTTGAGGAACAGGCACCGGACCGTCGACCCGGCAGCGGCGAATACCGGTTTATGTCTGCCACAGCGTCCAAAGAGTGCTTCGGAGGCGCGGAGGAAAAAATCTTCAATTTTGAGATTCAGCGGCGGACACGGCCCGTTGGCAAGATGTGGCTATCGGCGCACGTCGTAAACTCAGGCGGTGCGACAGTTGCGCAATGCGATTCGCGGTTGGTCGGGATCTTAGTCGAAGACCATGATCGCCTTTCTGGGCAGTTTCGATTTACAAGCCCGTGGCTAAAACCCGGCGTCTATCGAATCGATTTATTCATCTGCGCGGGCGGGATCGTTCTAGACGCTTGGGAGGATGCCTGCAGCCTAACAATCTCTCCAATTCTTCCTTATCCGCGGTCTGTCAGTGAGGACGGAACCAAGCTTGGACTGGTATTTGGGAACTTCATCTGGGAAACGAAGGAACTTTGAGGTTTTATGTGTGGTCTTGCTGTTCGTGACCGCCGCCAAAAAGATCAAGGCGAAGAGGGATCACAAGCCAGCACGTTTTCGCGAATGATAAGATGGCGCCTGTCGCACTTTTTATTTTCAACCGTCCAGCTCTGACGGCGCGTGTCTTCGAGCGCATTCGCGCCGCAAAGCCGGCCCGCTTGCTCGTGGTGGCAGATGGTCCCCGTGCCGACCGACCTGACGATACCCGGCGATGCGAGGCAGCTCGCATGGTCTTGAAGTCTCTTGATTGGCCATGCGATGTGCTTACGAACTTCGCGGAAGCAAATCTGGGCTGCCGACGTCGATTCTCCTCCGGCCTTGACTGGGTTTTCTCGCACTGCTCTGAAGTCATCGTCCTTGAGGACGATTGCCTTCCGTGTTCGTCCTTCTTCACATTTTGCGCTGAAATGTTGGAGCGCTACCGGGACGACACCCGTATCATGCATGTGAGCGGTGACAATTACCAGAATGGAATCCATCGCGGTGCGGCCAGTTATTTTTTTTCAAGATACTCGCTGAGTTGGGGCTGGGCGAGCTGGCGAAGGGCGTGGCGCCACTACGACGTGAAGCTGTCGTCATGGCCGCTAGCTCTAGAGGAGCGTTGGCTGGAGTCAATCCTGGACGATTCCATCGAAATTGATTATTGGACGGACATTTTCGATCGATTATATCGCGAGGAGATCGATACTTGGGATTACCAATGGCTCTTTGCCTGCTGGTGCCAGAGTGGGTTAACCATCCAGCCAAACGAAAATCTGGTATCGAACATCGGGGTTGGCCCGGATGCCACGCACTGCAAGGAAAAGCACAGTACGATCGGAATTCCGACTCGTGAATTGGGAAAGCTAGTCCATCCATTAGAGGTTATTCGGAATCGAAAGGCGGATTGCTTTACTTTTAGAGAGCACGTCTTAGGGAATCAAATGCGCGGAAAGGGGGCCTGGTTTCGTAGAGCGCGAAAGGGCCTCGCACTCCGAACGCGCATGAACAGCCTCTTCCCAGCTATTTTTGCGTTAGGCAGGGATGACCCGCACTTTTGACCACATCGCCTCTCTCCCGCTCAATTTGCGGATCACTCCCGGGCAGCGGGCGGGAATCGTAGCTGCCTACCGTATGTTAAGGAAGACCCTCAAACGTTCACACTAGTTTAGGTCCTTGTTGAGTCTCATTACCAGGTTGTTCGCCTCCGGCTTTTATCCGACCGAACGAGCTACAAAGACGGTTGCTGTCGTGGTGCCGCTTTCCAACCGTTCGAAGTTGACCGTGGATGAACAGATATCGCTTCGTCACCTGATCCACTTCCTCGGCCACTACGATAAGTATTTAATCGCGCCGAAGGGATCAAAGGTGGCCTGGCCGGGATTTGAGACGCGCTACTTTAGTCGCAGGTTTTTTGGCTCAATGCAGGCGCATGGCCGTCTTCTTTATTGGCCGGAGTTTTACAAGTCGTTTGAAGATTACAGATATATACTCATTTACCATCTCGACGCGTTGGTCTTTGCGGACGAGTTGCTGGATTGGTGTCAAACTGACATCGATTACATCGGGGCGCCGTGGATACCGTGTGCTGACACACCGTGGGTCGAAGAACCACGAGTCGGAAACGGGGGCTTTGCCATCATGAAGATCACGATGGTTCTGAAGGTGCTCTGCGAGCGTTACCGAACAGAGCCCAGAAAATATTGGGAGGATCGCTTTACGGGTCTTTTTAGAACGCTGCAAACCATTCTGCGGTATCCGCGCCGGTTCACTCCTTCCTGGCTTCGTGGCCGCTTTACCCAATCGCTGCGCAAGAGATTACAGAGTATGGATCACCTTGAAGTTAATGTTCGCAATAACGATCTTTTCTGGTCTTGGCAAGCGGTCAAGTATGTGCCTGAGTTCAAGATCCCAGACTGGAAAACAGGTTTGCGTTTTGCCTTTGAGGCAGCCCCCCGGGAATGTTTTGAATTGAACGAGAGAAAGCTCCCCTTTGGATGCCATGCCTGGTCCAGATATGATCGCGCTTTTTGGGAGCCTTACATGCTCCCGGACGAATGAGTTCACTCCTCCTAGTACCTGGGCAAAACTGAAATTTGGGGTGGAAGCCCTCGTTACCTGAGTTGTTATGGTCAATAGACTCGTTAACATGACGAACAGTCTTGCAAAGGAGTCGACCTCCAGTCGTTTGATATCAGTTGATGCGTACCGCGGCTTCGTCATGTTGCTGATAACGACGGAGCAATCCTGATGTTGCTCTGGCTGTTCTTTTACGTGTGGTACCGAATGCGGGTGTTCGTTCGTGTCTGATGCGTAGATGGTGAGGTTGGCAGGATATCTTAGACGCTCGACTATAGCGCGGTCAGTCAAACCGGAGCAATCAAGCTAAGCTGCTAACAAGGAGCCTCGCAAACGACTTGAAACTTAAAGCCCAGGAGTTTGTTTTAGTACGGAGCAAAGAAGAAATTCTCCGTACTCTCGATCAAAATGGGTGCTTGGACGGCATGCCATTCATGCCTGAAATGTTTGAGTTCTGCGAAAAGCAATTGCGGGTATTCAAGCGCGCGCACAAAACCTGTGACACTATCAATAATACTGGAGCCCGGAGCGTCACCAATGCAGTTCATCTGGAAGGCGCCCGCTGCAACGGCGCTGCGCATGGTGGTTGTCAGGCCGAATGCTTGATATTCTGGAAAGAAGCGTGGCTAAAGCGGACCTCCAGTGCGAGGTCAGGCGACCTGGCGCGGTCGCTGCCAATTCATCCGCAGGAGGCCGGGATCGGTTGCTCCGAGATCGATGTATTGGCACACGTTTTCGAAGAAGGCAAAACTCCAGCGAGCGAGCCCGTGTATTCCTGCCAAGCCACCAGACTTTTCCAGGCAAGCAGACCGCTTTCGCCACGAGACTGGAGGCAATACTGGGAAGACTATGCCTCCGGCAACTTCGGGCTGAAATGGATGCTTGGCGTAATTTCCTATGCCGGGTACAGCGCTTTGATCTCGCACTGTCGACCGGGCGGCTGGACCCGCCGGGTCCTATATTGGATATACAATGGCGTTCGGATGGCGGGTCGTCAGGCTCGCCATCCCCGAACCAAGGGCAGGATCCCCGTGGGCTCACCGACACCCGCGGTCAACTTGGGTCTGCAACCGGGCGAAATGGTTCGCGTCAAGAGCTTCGACGCGATTTTGAACACGATTGACGAGGACTACAAGAATCGGGGGATGGTATGGGATGCCGAAATGGTGCCATACTGTGGAGGCGTTTTCCGCGTCCGGAACCGCATCAGACAAATCATCGACGAGAAGACCGGCAAGATGTTACATTTAAAGTCCGAACCGGTTACGCTCGAGGGTGCGGTGTGCAAGGCAAGATATAGCAACTGCCGTTACTTTTGCCCGCGCAGCATTTTTCCTTACTGGCGCGAAATCTGGTTGGAAAGACTTTCTCAGGGTGCGCCGGCTCCGCGACCTGGAAACGAGGGGCGCGAGCTTTAGCGGCTCCTCTTGTGCCAACGGGGCGCCGAACAATGTTCTCGTCCGTTTGGCATTAGTTACGCTTACCTTCAGAATCGCCTGCTAAAATATAGAACGCCCCAGAAACATTCGCAACCTAATGATGATATCTGTTATAGGTCTTGGTTATGTCGGGCTGCCGCTGGCGATTCAGTTCGCGCGCGCTGATGTTTCGGTTCTAGGCATTGATATTGATCCGAACAAGGTAGAGCTGATCAATTTGGGGCAGAGCTATATCAGGCATATTGCGCCGGAGGCGATCTTGGGAATGGTCACCACAAGGAAGCTCTGCGCAACAACTGACTTCAGCCGGGTAAAAGAAGTCGACGCGGTAATAATCTGCGTGCCGACGCCTTTGAACAAGAATCGGGAACCGGACGTGTCGTTCATTCTCGAGACTGGTCGGGCGATCGCGCCGCATTTAGCAAAGGGAACTCTCGTGGTCCTGGAATCGACGACCTATCCGGGGACAACGGAAAGCGAGTTGCGACAGGTTCTGGAACAGGGGTCCGGGATGAAAGCGGGTGTCGGTTTTTGCCTTGCGTTTTCTCCAGAGCGCGAAGATCCGGGAAATGACAAAAGTAGGGTAAAGACGGTCCCGAAGGTGGTTGGCGGTTACACGCCCGCCTGTCTGGAGCGGGCGGTGACACTTTACTCGCGAGCGATCGACACGGTTATCCCGGTCTCCTCTTGCGGGGTGGCGGAAGCAACCAAGTTGCTCGAGAACATCTTTCGAAGCGTGAATATTGCCCTCGTCAACGAGTTGAAGTTGGTTTATGGAGCGATGGGAATCGATATCTGGGAGGTGATCGAAGCCGCTAAGACTAAGCCGTTCGGCTTCATGCCTTTTTATCCGGGCCCAGGACTGGGGGGACATTGCATTCCCATTGACCCATTCTATCTCACTTGGAAAGCGCGCGAGTTTGGTAAGAATACGCGATTTATTGAATTGGCGGGCGAAATCAACACAGCGATGCCGGAGCACGTCGTGCAACGGGCGGCAGAAGCTCTAAACGCTCAAAAGAAACCGATCATGGGTTCCAAAGTACTTATTCTGGGCCTGGCCTACAAGCCTGATGTCGATGATGAACGGGAATCACCCAGTTATGTCTTAATGAATCTCTTGACTGCAAGGGGCGCAAAAGTGGATTATCACGATCCCTACGTACCTGTTATTAAGCCGACCCGCGAACATTCTCATTGGACGGGCAAGGAATCGGTGTCTTGGGACGAAGGCACCGTGTCGAAATTCGATATGGTTTTGATCGCTACGAACCACGCATGCATCAACTATGGCGAGTTGGCAGACTGGGCGTCATGCATCGTTGATACTCGTAACGCAATGGCAGGGTTGGCGACCGACCCCGGGCAAGTGTGGAAGGCTTAGAGTTCATGAGATTAGAGAGCGTAAGTGAGGGGTTCAACTCCGGAGCCAGACGATGAAAAGCGAAAATGCGTCGTATGCCGTGGCGGTCGACGAGCCGGCCAATGCCAGGACCGCCCGTCCGTCTCTCGCGTCCGGTGACCGGCACAGGCTGTTGTTAATGTTTGGTACAGTGGCGGCGCTGCTACTACTTTTTTCTCTCGGATCGATTCCGCGGTTGGATTGGGCCAACGTTAGCGACTTTCATTCTTATATTCTGTTTATTCCCTTGGTGGTGGCCTATTGGTTTTGGACGGCGAGATATAGCCTCCCGCGACACTACGAAACTTCAGCATTTGCTGCGATAGGTTGTTCGATTATCGGCTGCGCGGCCCTGGCGGGTTCGGTGGTGGTTGCGCAGAAGGATGGTACGGTCAGCGATAACGACGTGCTTACTTTAGTGATCTTGTCTTTTGTCTTTTTTGTGACGGCGTCGGGTTTTTTATTCCTGGGTCGTCGCTGGATGATGGCGGCTGTGTTTCCGTTCGCTTTTCTTATGTTTATGGTGCCAATGCCTGATGGCATGGTCGGCGCCTTGGAGACGGCTTCGCAATATGCTTCCGTCGGGGCAGCAGAGTTGCTTTTTCGCCTGGGAAACACGCCACACCTTCATGACGGGATAATGTTTCAACTTCCAGGTATAACGCTGGAAGTGGCTCAGGAGTGCAGTGGCATCCGTTCGAGTTGGGTTCTTTTCATCACCAGTATTTTGAGTGCCAATTTGTTTCTGCGGACCAACTGGAAGCGGGTTGTTCTGGTTGCCCTGGTAATTCCGCTTGGAATCCTGCGGAACGGATTCCGGGTATGGGTGATTGGCATGCTCTGCGTGCGCTTTGGGCCGCACATGATTGATAGCCCAATTCACCATCAGGGGGGGCCTTTGTTCTTCATTCTTTCGCTCGTCCCACTCTTTATTCTGATCGTGTTTCTGCGGCGGAGCGAAGATGAAGCCGTGGACAGGCTGGCAGGGGGTGTAGGCCATAACGCCTGAGTGGAACGGCGCAAATTCGAAGGGACTTCGAAGATTACACTGGACAGGTAGAGAAAATTTAGTGGATGCTTGGTCCTACCTTTGACCAAAGATGATATGTCAGCACGGCACCTTATTCATTTCGACCTCCGACCGCCTGCGGAGTCCACGGCGGCGCGAAGATTCATTTCGCGCAAACTTTGGACTGAAGGCAGGTGTTGGCTGCAGGCTCTGGCAATCTTCTCGCTTTTGCAGTTTTTCGTTTCGTGCGAGACCACCGTTTCGACTCGGTTGCCGCAGGATGGCGTTGGCCAGGCGCCGGTGACGCTGGCTCCCGGCGATGTAGTCAAGATAACGTTTTCTGGTGCGTCGGACTTCAACCAAACGCAGAAAATTCAAGCCGACGGGAGAATCAATTTGCCGATGGTTGGACAGGTTGAGGCGGCTGGGAGAACCATTGCAAGCCTGCAACAGACGCTGAAGACACTTTATCAACCTCAACTCCAAAACTCCGATGTCGTCGTCACCCTCGACACAAGCGTTATACCCATTTTGGTGGGAGGAGCGGTCAATAAGCCTGGTAAGTATTTCTTTGACCGGCCGACGACCATTTTGCAAGCTGTGATGGAGGCGGGGGGGCCCGACCAGTTTGGAACGCTGGGCAAGGTTAGCATAATTCGGTTAATTGACGGGCAGCAACGGACGGAGGTCATGGACCTTAGACCTATTCTGAGGGGGCAGGCAATGAAGGCGGTGTACGTTCGGGCCGGCGACGTTATTTTGGTCGGAGAGGGCAGATTCTAGAGGGTCAGTTCTAACGCATAGACTGGTTGCTCCAACGATCAAGGATTGGCAACGTTTCGTCTGGGCGGATAGATGGGGCAGCGAAGTTGGCTATTTATTGGTCTATTAACGAGCGTCTTTTGGGAAGCGACGCCGGTTTGTTTCTTGGCTTCCGTGTTCTATGAGTCTCAATTCGCTTCTGGCGTATAGCGGCGCGTTGTTTGGTGGCGGCCTGGCAGTCGGCGCTCTAGTCTTCAAATCGCGGGCCACTTTAGCCACCTGGCTTTTCGCAGCGGGAATGTTGCTTCTCGCAGCGGAAAGTGTCTGCGAGGGGATGGGCTTGGATGCCGGGGCTCCGCAAGGCGTTATCTACTGGCATAGCACGGCATTGCTGATGAAATCGTGTTTGGTCGGAGTCTGGTTTTGTTTCAGCATAACCTATTCGCGCGGGAATTATGGTGAGTTTTTCAGAAAATGGCGCTTCTTGATCCTTGCCGGTTCATCCCTTCCCGTGATGCTAGCTTTCTGGTTCCACGAAGGCCTGTTTCAGCTCCGCGGCTATGATGAACCCGATGGAGGATGGTGGCTCAGCTTTGGTTCGGCGGGGAAGACGTTGAATGGTCTGCTCCTAATTGGGGGCGTCCTAATCTTGATGAATCTCGAAAGGACATTTCGTGCTGCTGTCGGAACGGCACGGTGGCATATCAAGTTTCCGGTTCTCGGGGTCGCAGTAATTTTTGGAGCGAGCGTCTATACGCGCAGCCAGGTGTTGCTCTTTTCCGGGCACGATATTTCACTGATCGGAATCGAGAGTGGCGCCCTCATCCTGGGCTGCATTCTAATTGTGCGCGGTTATTTCCGCAGCGGCTTCAAGGATCTCGATCTCTACCCATCGCGGGCAGTATTGCAAACCTCCCTAACTGTCCTTCTAGTTGGCGGCTACCTTCTTGCCGTTGGAGCTCTCGCACAAATTGCAGGTCGCTTGGGCGGAGTTGGTAGTTTCCGCTTCGGGGCGCTAATCGCCTTGATAGGGGTCGTCTCTCTGGCAGTTGTTCTGCTTTCGGACCGCGCGCGGCAAAAGGTGCAGCAATTTGTTAGCCGGAACTTCAAGAGGCCGCAGCATGACTTTCGGAGGGTTTGGGCGCAATTGACGGAGGCCACCACCGGGGCGCGTGACGAACTGAGTTTGTGCAAGGCGGCGTCAACCTTACTTTCCGAGACCTTCGGCGCGTTGTCGGTCTCCATTTGGCTCGTTGACGAACAAAACGGCATATTTCTTCCTGAAGCTTCGACCCTAGGTCGAACGAGCGAAACCGATCAAGCCAGGCCTGATTGGCTTTCGATTCGAGCGAACCCTGCCCTGCTCGACAGGCTGCGTCGATCGGTCGATCTCGATGCGGTGAAGGAGGAGTGGGTGAAGCCGCTATCTTCGCTCTGCTCCGCGAAGTTTCGGAAAGGAGGGCATCGGATCTGTTTGCCTCTGCGAACGCATGACA
>Ga0157374_10003628_pt1 | contig 12983 bp, 9 predicted proteins | sample M25metaG_FD_115308 | JGI IMG/M metagenome (GOLD analysis project Ga0157374, IMG submission 115308) | Miscanthus rhizosphere microbial communities from Kellogg Biological Station, Michigan, USA - M2-5 metaG | ecosystem: Host-associated > Plants > Roots > Rhizosphere > Soil | place: USA: Michigan...
CGCGGCGGTTCGACGATGAATCGAATTTCTATCGGATTTTGGGGGGATTGCGCTCGCAACTCTCCAAGGATTGGACCGCTGAAGCAGCAGTTTATTACAGCAATGACCACATCGACTTCGTCAACGCTAACCTGGTCAACGCGACTCAGTTGAACGCAGCGATCGCGGGCACGGCGGTCGATTTCAGTGGTAACCCAATTCCGGCGCTGGATTACTTTGCGCGCAATGTAGTCGGGACCGGCCCGGGTCAACTCACCGGAGCACAGTTCAATACCCTCTTCGGATCCAACATTCGGAGTCAGTCGTCCTATCAAGAGGTGTTTGACGGGAAAATCTACGGATTTCCCTTTCATCTACCAGGTGGCGACCTTGGTGTCTCCGTCGGTGGTGAATGGCGTGTGGAAGGATTCAAGCTCCAAGACTCGCCCGAAATCTTCGTGGGATCGGTTCCGGTTCAGGATATTAATGCCGGCCGTACAGTTAAGTCCGTCTATGCGGAAATCAGCATCCCGATTGTTGGGCCGCAGATGAAGATTCCCTTTGCTTACAGCCTTGACATCGACTTGGCCGGACGTTTTGACCATTACGAGGGAGTCAGCGAAGACGCGAAAGTTCCCAAGGTGACATTGCGCTATCAGCCATTCAAGGATCTGACGATCCGTGGCACTTATTCAAATTCATTCGTCGCGCCGACGTTGTTCGAACTGTTTGGACCGACTTCCACGGGTTTCTCCACGGGTATTACTCTAAATGGTAACGTGCAGGATCAGGCCCAAGTCCAAACGGGATCGAATCCGGACCTCGTTCCGTCGACTGCGGAATCCTACACTGCCGGCTTCGTTTATAGCCCGCACCAGATTCCCGGATTGACCGTGTCGGTGGACTACTTCAAAACATTGCAGCAGCAAATTGTGGGCACCCTCGGGGGGCAATTGATTCTGCAAAGTGTTGAGAGTAACGGGCCCGCGTCGCCTTATGCGAACCTGGTGGCCTTCAATAACTTCCCGGGTCAGGTTGGAGCGCGGCCGGTCACTGCAGCGGGCCAGTTGGATGGTAACCTCGCTTCGGTGTTCTATCTTGATACGAACATCAACAGTGGTGCGACGCACATTGACGGCGTCGACTTCGCCGCGAATTACGATTGGGATCTGCACAGGTGGGGGCAGGCTCAAATCGGCGTCAATGCTGTGATGTTCACAACCAACGAGCAAAAGACGCAACCCACGAGCGATTACTTCAACCTCAATGGTCTCGACTTCGCAGAGGGCGGCGGCGCGAATCCGAATTACAGAATCACGGCGTTGGGCCGCTACAGCTATGAGGGAGCGAGCATCGCGGTAAACATGAACTACATTCCGGGCTTGGATAATGCGCAAGGGCACGATCCGGAGGCGGAAGATCAGTTTACATTCATGAAGATTGGTGATTACCTCACCTTCGACACGCGTCTCCAGTACGAGTTCCGTGCGAAGCCGGCTCCGGCCGCTCCTTCCTACTCGAAGGATGCCAAGGATGCCAAGGGAATGGTGTCAGGTGCGAGCAACGTCGCTGCCTCTGAAACGACGATCAGTCCGTTCGATAAACTGATTGACGGTCTGACAGTCGCGGTGGGAGTCAATAACATCTTCGATCGCGTGCCGCCAACGATCGACGGTGCCGACAACAACACCGACCTCTCGGCTTACGATCCATACGGCCGCTTCCTCTACTTCGAGGTTTCGAAGAAGTTCTAAGAGCGCCTTACAGCTAAGACAATCAACGCTAGCGGCCAAGCCCAAAAGGCTTGGCCGCTATTGCTTTGTAGCAGGCGAGTTATTCTGGAACGGTGTTGAACTGCATGCACAAGGGTTACCCAAGTTGCCGCGCCCAGACACTCCGAATTGAGTTGTGCGCCGGGATCCTGGCAACCCTGCTCGTTGCTTCCTGTCAACGTGCTTCAGTTCAAACGCCGCCCGACGAGTTCCCAATTCTCACCCCACCCACGCCCGCGACCCCGCAGATCCACGGAACGAAAGTGGTTGGCGCAAGGCCTGGATCACCATTTCTCTTTCAGATCGCCGCGACCGGCGAGCGGCCGATGACGTACGGGGCCGACAATCTGCCGGCGGGTTTGAAGATGGACCCTACCAACGGCCAAATCGTAGGAGCAATCTCGACTCGGGGGCGCTACTCGGTTCTGCTTCGGGCGGAAAATAGCCTTGGCTCGAGCGAAAGAGCCTTGGCGATTGTCGTCGGCGATCAAATCGCGCTGACGCCACCCATGGGTTGGAATAGCTGGAATTGCTGGGGGATTGAGGTCACTCAGGAAAGAGTGATGGCGTCCGCGCGCGGCCTCGTTGCCAGTGGCCTGAGAGATCACGGCTGGAGCTACATCAACATCGATGATGGGTGGCAAGGGGCACGGGGCGGTCCGTTTAATGCCATTCAGCCCAACTCAAGATTCCCCGATGCTCGTCGGCTTGGCGCGGAACTCCATGGGATGGGCCTCAAGTTTGGACTCTACTCGACGCCGTGGCGTGCGACGCTGAGCCGCCACAACGGATCGTCGGCCGACAAGGCGAACGGAATCGACGACTGGATCGGGGCCCATGATTACAACGAGTACTTTCAGTATCAAGTTCCTCAGTTTCATTCCTGGCTTGATAATTACGGTTGGCTGAAACCGCTGGCGGATCGTCTGCGGAAACGAAGGCGACAGAAATACACGGGTCAAATGAAACGTCCCGGCAAATACTCGTTCGTGTCGCAGGATGTTAGGCAGTGGGCAGACTGGGGGGTCGATTATCTCAAGTACGACTGGGCTCCAATTGACCTCGGGAGTGTGGTGGCAATGCACGACGAATTAGCCAAGACCCCGCGCGATATATTTTACAGCGTCTCGAACAACGCTCCTTATTCTCTCGCTTCCGAGTTGGCCAGAGTCTCGAACGCGTGGCGCACCTCGATCGATCTGGAAGATACCTGGAGGAGCATCAGCGACGTCGGGTTCACGCGCGACAAGTGGGCATCGTGCAACGGCCCCTCCCACTATAATGACGCCGACATGCTGACAATCGGGGATTTGAGGTGGAACCGGCCTGGGAAAAATCGCCTAACGTCGGATGAACAATACACTCACATGAGTCTTTGGTGTCTCTTGTCCGGGCCGCTTCTGCTCGGTTGTGACTTGGAGAACCTCGATTCGTTCACCAAAGGTCTGATTACCAACGATGAGGTTATCGATGTTAACCAGGATCCACTTTGTCTGCAGGCGACGCGTCTAACGAGGTCGGGGGACGGTGACGTTTACGCAAAGCGATTGGAAGACGGAACCATTGCTTTGGGGCTGTTTAACCGCGGGAACTCGCCGGCAAGAGTGCGGGTCAATTGGTCGGATCTGCAACTGAGCGGAAAAATGATCGTGCGAGATTTGTGGCGCCAAAAGAACCTGGGGGTGTTCCCGGCGGCGTTCGAATCAGTCGTGTCCCCGCATGGGGTGGTCCTGGTTAGGATAACGCGCGCGCCATGAGCTGAAGCGCTTCGGGGTGCTTTTACAAGTTTGCTCTTGCACCGCACATCGCTTGCATTAATTCAGAGAAGCATCTCTGAACTCCATGAAAAAACTCTACCTCATAGCAGCGCTCGTTGTCTGCGTCGTCGGAATTGTGGTCGCCGAGACCGCAGAATTTGGCGGACTCAAGCAAACGATGGATTCCAACACATACGAACGGGCGGGGCTTGGTAAGCTGACGAGCAGTGAGCGTGCAGTCTTGGACGAATTTATCCGGGATTATGTAGCCAAGAAGCAAAACGTTGCCGCTGCCCAGGCCGTCGATCGGGCCGTCAAGGATAGAAAGGTTCAGCCCGCCGAGGTGATCGAGAGTAATATTGTGGGGACTTACAAGGGTTACGGTTCCAAAACGGTTTTCCATCTCGCCAATGGAGAAACCTGGCGGCCTACCAATGACGAGTTCGTTTCGAGTTTGGCGATCGAGAATCCGAAAGTGGTCATTTATAAGGATTTTTTCGGATATAAAATGTTCGTTGAGGGATCCACGATTGTTCGAGTGAAGCGCGTTCAATGATTGCGCCAAGACGAGAAATTATCCAGACTTTCAACCACCCACCAGTGGTCAGACGGCGTCGGTGCGGCCAGGATTAGATCAACTCCAACGGACTGCGTGACCTGACCCGGACCAGCCGAACACGGGCCGGAGTTGAGAAATGCGTCGGTTGCATCGCTTTATGCCTTAGATTCTGGCCAGCGCGGTGCCGGGTTGCACAGAGGCGAGTCCCGAAGTGTCGTAAAAATGTCTTTGCCCCTCAGCGTTTTGCAAATATTATATGATTTTATGAAACTGATAACATTAATTCGGGGGTGTGCTTTGGCGAGTCTCGCATTGTGCGCCTCCGTGCAGGCAGGAATAAAGACTGACGTCGCTGCCAACAGGGCGAGCCAGGCTTATGTTGATGTCAACAAACCAGCCCCGACTCGGGTCGTTTTGGTTGACGTCACCGGAAGCCGGATTCCGCAGCGCGTTGTCCTATCCGGACAGCAAGCAACCACGGGGTCGCCCATGTATGTGATACAGGGCCAGGAACTGCTAAATACCGGTGCCACTTCGATCGGCGGTCTCCTCGCCCTCGAGCCCAGCATCACAGTAAGACGCGGACCCCGCCCGTAGGATCCGCCGCGGAATTTGGTATTCTCCGGTCCGCGTTTTTGCGGACCTGCGATTGGCGAAGGTGCTCGACGGCTTCGACGCACCTTGCCATATATTTTTTCAGATTCACGACCTCCTGTCCACCCAGAACCACCTGTAGTTTCATCAAGATCGCTTCAAACAGATTGGCAAGGATCGAGTATCCGGCTTGAGCCGTTCCCGCGGGACCTCCCCCTAACGAAGAATTGACGATCACGCCATTCCAACGTTTTGGTCCTGCCGTTCGTCTTCGAACAACAGGGTGAGCGGACGGTTGGATCTGGACATCGTTGGCCCGCCAACATATCGAGAGGGAAAATGCGCGGGCCTTCCAGGCAATTACGGAATGAAATTGTCCTATAAAATCAAGAAGCTCGGCACTGGCGAGACATACCGCAGGACATGGCGCCGAGTCGAACGGTTAATATATCCAATCCGCATTCAGCCCCTGCTTGATCGTTTGGACCAGTCTCAGATTCGAGCGATTCGGGAGCGGTATTCCGGTTCTACGGAGCACTATGCAAAGTACGCCGATATTGAGCGTTGGTTGAAGATCAATGCGAGGCGTGTCCAAGATTTAAAATTGCACCGTTCTCCGCCGTCGAGCATCCTAGATCTGGGTTGCGGCGGTGGTTTTTTTCTCTACATCCTGCAGCAATTCGGCCACGCAGGATTAGGCACCGATATCGACGAGTTTCCTCTGTTCCGGGAGCTGGTTGAGCTGTTTCAGGTTCAGCGAACGATCTTTCGAATTGAGCCCTTTCAGCCACTCCCAGATTTCGGGGGAAAGTTCGATCTGATTACCGCATTCTCCACCTCTTTCAATCGAAGAAGTCATTTGGTGTGGTGGGGACCGGACGAGTGGCGATATTTCCTCGATGATTTGAAGGGCCACCTGCGACCTCACGGGAGAATTTTTCTAGGGCTAAATCCTGACAACACGGGAAGCTTTTACACGCCGGAACTGCAAGCCTGTTTCCGGAGCTACGGCGCGATTATTGACCGCGAAAACGTGACCCTTGTGGCGTAGACTGCCCGCCATTTGATCTTGGTAGCGCTTGCGACCGGTGAGGTTCTAGACGCGTCCCTGTTCATCACATAAAATCGCCGATCGTGCCTCATGGGTGGGGATTTCAGCTTAAGACGATAGTAGGCGAGAAAAAGATACGAAGGGTGGCGGTTGTGCTCACCAGGATTAATGCGGCAAATGCGACGCTGTTCGCTGCGCGCAGTCGGTCGTGAGGCCATTAGCAGCATTTTTCTCTGGTGTGGTCTTGTCTGCTCGACCGGGGGCAGGGGACGCAATACCGAAGTTGGCGTAATTAGGTCTCGCCCCGCCGGGAAAACGTATCGGTAACCCCTTCGCCTTTGTCCCTGCCGGTCGATTGTCGAGTGATTCGGTCCGCGGCAGCGGACCGCGGTCGGGCATCTCTGAGCCGAGGCCGGTCCACGCGCCAGGCGCTGGCACGGACAGTGCTTCTAGAAAACATAGATATTATGATTTTCGTAAGCATCAACCCTTTCGCCCTCCGCCGGTTTTTCTTTTTCCTGCTCGCAGTTATCGGCCTTTCCTGCGCCTCCTGCTTTGGCGAATCCCTTCTCTTGATCGTCAAGAATACCCCGTACGATGCCCAAATGGGCCGCATCCGGCCGGTGCTTCTCTCCGAAAGCCATTCGGCTGGAGACGAAGTTTCCTTGGGGATGGTCAATCACTGGATCGGTGAGCTGCGCTCAATCCCCTACGGATTCACCAAAGAATGGAAGACGCCGGCCGAAACCCAATCTGGGGCACCGGCGGATTGCAAGGCCAAGGCCGTGGCTCTTTACCGGACGATGCGGGAACACGGCGCTACCAACCTTCGTCTAGTCATCGGACGGCGCACTTCCACGAGTCGGTCCACGCATGCCTGGATCGAATGGGACTCCAGCGCCGGCAGCTACGTTTTGGATCCGACGATTAACTGGCAAGCGTATCGAACAACCGATCTGGGGAAACGAGCGTATATACCATTCTACGCCTTTGCAGGCAGCCGGAAATTTCGGGTCGCGCCGGCCACCTTGGTCGCTCTGAATTGATTTTTCCCTCGGAATCGGTGCAAGCACTTTTGCTGCCGCTGCTTCATCCGTTTCCTTTCACGGGCATCGCGGGCGGGTTGCTCGCGGGTTAAAACAGCCAGGTGGCTGCTTCTTGCAATCACCTTTCCTCGTGGAAGATTGTCGCTCTAAGCGTGCAAGATTTCTATTGCCAAGCTCAGACCAGTTTTCTATTATTCGTTTTTGGTAGATATGGAAATTATATGAAGCCACTCCTCTCACGGTCGTCTTCAATGCTGGGCTTTTGCATGGCCTTGGCAATCCCCTCTATCGTAACGGCCGCCGATGTTGTGTTGCAAAAGGCGCCGCCGCTGACCGTCCGTCAAGCTCCTGCCTACCCGGAAAATCTGGCACGTTACCACTTCGGCGCGGCTGTGAAGGCCACGCCACAGAATGATTCGGTGGCAAAATTGGAGCTCAGCTCCAACGGAAAGGATCTCAACACCTCCGCCGCCGCGCTGCTCTGCGACGATCCGACTACGGGTTACCAGGTTCCTGCTGGAGCCTCAAGCATTCTCGTGTCGCTTCCGAACATTGAAAACGTGCAGACGATCTCCTTCCGGAATGACGGAACACAAGGCAATTACACAATCGCGATTTCCAACGCCGACGTGCCCGAAAACAGCCCGGAATGGCGGCGGGTCGCGCAGAGCGCAATGTCTCAGGGCGCCGTTTCGGCAACAGTCGGACCTGGCGAAGCAAAGTACGTCAGGCTGAATTTCAGCATAACCCATCCCGGCCGAATCGCGGCGTTTGGGGTGTATGCCACGCCCGCGATTTCAGATTTTACCATGCCACGTCCGCGAAAGGTCAGCTTCGAAGAGGAGTCCGCGACGCTTGCTTTGATTAGTTTTAACTTTAGCGACGTGCACACAAAAGCGCGTGGTTTGTATGTCAGTTCGGGTGACGCCGAACAGGCCAATAACATGATCGATGATCAACCGGGGACTTCTTACAAATTTGCCAGCGGGGATGCCGCGCCCACCGCGGTTATTGATTTGGGTCGAGAGCGGAATCTCAGCCGTCTTTCGGCGGTGTATGCCGCGCAGCCCGGTAACGTTGATTTTTACGTCCTGCCCGCCCTCCCGTTAGGCGAGAACACGACTTCGGATGTGCGTCAGGTCGCGAATGTTGGGGCCGGCGATCCGCCGGCGACGCTGAGAATCAGCGAAAAGACATTCGCAGGGTTGAAACCGGTCGGATCAGTCGTTAGCACCGGCGAAGGGCGCGCTTCTGTGGATTTCCCGCAAGTGGCCGGCCGTTATCTCATGCTCACGTGGCATCCCGCCAGCTTGCAAGGAGAGGCCTTCTCGATTGCACAAGTAGCAGCTTTTGGCGTATCGAGACACGCCAGCATCGTACAAGGTGCGGATGCGAAGGACGGCAAAGATTTCCACGACGGCAAGGAAGCGATAGGAGAAGGTCCGGAAGCGATAGGAGAAGGAGATGTGCCCGGGGAAGGGCCACCGCCGGCCTTACCGCCAGTACCTCCCTCTACCTTTATTCCCCAAGTTCTGCCCACCAGCCCCTAACGAAAACTGAGCTTCGATTGCGAGTGCCCGCCCGCTGACGTGTAAACGTTGGTTGGCGGGTTTCGTTTTCTGGAAGTCCGATCTCAGTGCGGCGAACGGAGAAAAGTGTGTTCTCGGTGCACCTTTCGGCGCTGTTCTGGCGCCCATGAAAAATCCCTGTGCCGCGGGCGAGAGCGCTGCTATAAAAGCTGGGTGGTCGAAAACTTGATGGCGCCGAGTCAGCGATCGTTGTGAAGGCGAGACCAAATACCCGTAAGATCGCGATTGCATATGTTTCCCTTCTCGCGTTCAGCGGTCTCGCACAGGCACAGGATGACGCCAAAACGGCGCTCGACAGAGCGCTCGATTTGCTCGAGGACAACGACGCGCGCGAGGCCGTTGCGGTGCTGGCGGATGCGGCGCGACGCTACCCGCAAGATCGGAAAATCGGTGGCCTGTTTTACACCTTGTTGCGCGACAAGCGCTGGCCGTTGCCGGCTACGCTTCCGGTAAAGCTGCCCAGTGCGATCACGGTACTGAGGTTCAGTCCCGACGCAAAATTGGTTATTACCGGTGCCGAAGATGGAACTGTGCGGATTTTGGATAGCGATTCCGGGAAACTGCTCGATGCCACCGTGAAACATCCCGGCGCGGTTGTGTGTGTTGCGATTCTGCCCGGTAATGAGCGGGCGTTTTCTCTCGGCAAAGCTGGCGATGCGCATGTTTGGAAAATTGCAGACGGATCGACGATCAGAAAGTGGAGCAATGGCGACAGCGCTTTTAGCGCTTGCGCGATCAGCAGGGATTACCGGCGTCTCGCTCTCGGTTACGCGAATGGCGAGGTGCGCGTGTATGACCGGGAGCTTGGCAAGCAACTGGGCGAAGCGGTCAAACACTCCAATGCTATCACCAGCCTTGCCTTTTCTCCCGATGGCGAAACGCTCGGCACGGGATCGGCGGACGGCACCGCGCGTCTTTTCGATGTGGCCACCGGTAAAGCCCGCGGGTTCGTGGTGAAACACAAGACGCGGCTGGTGTCGGTGGACGTTGGGCGTGGTGATCTCTTCCTAACCGCGAGCGAAGATGGCATCGCCAAGGTCCTGAACGCGAAGGACGGCAAACTCATCGCTGAAATAAATTGCGGGGCCAAGATTCGTAACGCGCACCTCGGGGGGAGCGGCACCTTCCTGAGCACCATCCTGAGCGACAACACGGTCCGCATTTGGGAGTGTCAGACCGGTAAGCAAATGGAAGGTGTGATCCGCACCGATGATGGAATCGTGGATGCGGATTGGGGACCAGCGGGAATTAGCATGGTCACGGCATCGGACGGCCCGGTGGCATACACTTGGCGGGTACGCACGGGCCAGCGTGTCACCGAAGGAATGCTACACCAATCGCCTGTGCGCGTTGCTGCTTACGGTCCAAATTCGCGCCGCATCGCCACCGGCTGTGCCGACGGGACTCTACGCATATGGCGGGTCGATGTGGGAGCAGCGAACGAAGGCCTGCCCGCGATCCGGACGCATAATGCCGCGGTCCGAACAGCATTTTTCAGCGCGGATGGGAAAGGTCTCGTTTCCTGTTCCGATGATCTCACCACAATCCGCTGGGAGGCTTGGTCCACACGGCCGCTCGGCGGCGGCGCGACACCTTATGACGGCGGGCCGGCATGCGCAGCCTATAGCCCTGAGCGCTCGTTCGTGGTCACCGTTACTGAGGATGGGAGGGCGTTCTTGACCGACGGCAAGTCCGGCGCAGCGATTGGCGGGCCGCGTGATCTTGGCGCTCCTGGTCGCTGGGTAGATTTCAATAAGGATGGCAAGCGTTTCCTAACGACTGCCGGGACGAAGGCTGCGGTCTGGTCGGTGGATAATGCCGCGCCGGTTGGCCCTCCAATCGAACATCCGCAAGAGGGCGATCCCGCGCTGCGGATGGCGCGCTTCAGTCCGGATGGAAACTTGATCGTCACCGCGAGTAACGACGGGACCGCTCGGGTGTGGGAGACCAATTCCCGTAGGCAGGTCGCGGTGCTGAAAAAACACGAGGGACCGGTGACGAGCGCGCGCTTCAGCTTCGACGGCAAGCTGCTTGTGACTACCGGGGCCGACAGCGCGGTCATCGTCTGGGACACCGCGAAATGGCAACCCGTCGGTGCCCCAATCGTTCTGCCCGGCGAAATCTACTCCGCGGTCATCGGCCCTAACGACCAGTTTGTCGCTGCCACCTCCCAATTATCCGAGGGTGTTCGGTTCTTCGATATCTCGACCGGACGCCTCTTTGGCGATGGGTTCGATACGCCCGCAGACGCAACCACCGTCGATTTGCATCCATCTGGTGACGCGCTGACCGTCGCCTGTGCCGACGGGACGGTCAGAACATACGACTCGCCATGGGTGGACGAGGACATTCCAAAATGGGCCCCGGACTTCGCCGAGCGAATCATTGGGATGCGGGCCGATGGACCGGACAAATTCGCGCCCGTTTACTCTAATTACGACGAACTGAAACAATATCCGCCCGCCGGCACCGCGCCGGACGCCGACTTCGAAAAGCTCGCCAAATGGATGGTGACTTATGGGATCGAACGCACATTGTCGCCGCGCCTTCTGGCCACCATCGAATCCAACGTTACGCAACGCGTCGCCGAACGGTCCCTCGACTTGCTCTACGAACTGTTCGAAGCGCAGCCCGCGAATCCGCTGATCTTCGCGGCGATGAGTCTTTTTGTGCCAACACAGCGCCAGGGCGAATATCTCGCCGAATACGCGCTCGCGCGCGCGGATAAATATCCCCTCGCGCGCGCCTATGTCGCTTCCACCTTTGCGAAGTACGGACGGATGGAGGAGGCCGAGCGGATCATGAGAGATGCCCTGGCGGCCGCGCCTAACGATGCTCGATTGCTCCGTCGCGCGGCCAAGCTCGACACAAACCAGAAACGCAAGGAAGCCGCGATCGAAAAACTGGAGCGGGCGGTGGCCGCCGATCCTAACGATGAGGTGACCTACCGAGACTACGGCTGGCAGATGTACGATCTCGACGAGCCCGCCAAAGCGATGGCACAATTCAGGAAAGCCGACCAGGTCTATGGCGGCAGAGATACGGACATCAATGCGGGTATTGCGCTCGCCGCCGCCGCCCTGGGTGACGAGGCGATTGCCATCACTCGGTATAAACGAATGATAAAAATCGACGACGAGTGGAAAGAAGCTGATTACCTCAAAAGTCTCACCGGCTGGACCGACAAGGAGCTCATCGCATTGGAACGCATCCGCGAACTGGCCACCGCCACGCCCTAGCCGCCCAGCCAATGAAAACTCAAAGCCTACTCGCCATCACCGCGACGCTCGCTCTCAGCGCGTTCGCCCTCGCGCAGGATCTCGGAAAGCCGACCTCCTCGACGCCGTACGATCGCTACCTTGGACCGATGCGCACGACCATGAGCTCGCTCGGCACCAACCACCCCCCGATGGACTTAGTTGAACAATACGTGCGCACGGGCCGCGGCTTCCGCTACTACATGAAAAATCCCTACGTCCCGCAAACTCCGGCCGAAACGGAGGCTTCACGCGCCGGCGATTGCAAGGCTAAGTCACTCTGGGTCGCTTCTAAGATGGATGATCGGAGCTTGCGTTTTGTCGTCGGCCGCGCGCGCGCCGAATCGGGGATGCTTCACGCCTGGCTCCTCTGGAAAGACACCAGCGGCTGGTGGATCCTGGATGCGACAAAATTCAGCGCGCCGCTTGATCTGGATCGCCTCGGCCCGCAGGAATTCATTTCGTTCTACAGCTATTCCGCGAAGGGCGAGTTTGTGCATTCGGGGGCATCCGCGCGCAAACGGCGGCCGGAGACGAAGTACGGCGATCATACCTGAGCTTTGAAGCTCCTGGCCTAACGAGCAAAGGAGTCCGACTGGTTAACGCTTGTTTCTCTAAGTAATCAGCGATTCACATCACGCCATCCTGAAATGAGTGCGAAAGCGGAAGCCGCGGTCTCAGCCGACGAAGCGCTGCAGCAGCTCGAAGAGGGCAACCAAAGATTCATCGCCGGGACGACGAGTTTCGCCCCGAATTTCCCTTGCTCTCTTCGTGTGAGCCTAAGCTTGCGGGGTTTCGCTTCCCAGCGACCCAATTGCGCCGCGGCGAACGCAAAAAGCGCCGTTCTCGCAGCGCTCCTCCGCACTATTCCGCGGGCATGGAAGACGGGTTCAAGTGTTGGCTAAGCGGTTCACCGACTGAATAGCGAGTAAATCGTCGAATCACGATATTTTCGCCAATCTCAGCGATCTTTGCCGCGATCAATTCCTTTATCGTCTGATCAGGATTCTTGATGAAGCCTTGTTCGAGCAGGCACACTGTGCTGTAAAACTTGTCCAGTTTTCCCTCCACAATCTTGGCAATGACGTTGTCGGGTTTGCCTTTAACCTGCGCGGCATAAATATCGCGCTCGGATTCAACCGTGGCCGCCGGAACTTCCTCTCGACTAACGTAAAGCGGCTGCGCCGCAGCGATATGAAGGGTGATGTCCTTCACGAAGGAGCGAAAGCCTTCGTTCTTCGCTACAAAGTCGGTTTCGCAATTCACCTCGACCAGGACGCCGACCTTGCCTTGGAGATGAATGTAGGAGGCGACGATGCCCTCCTTGGTGACACGTGACGATTTCTTGCTCGCGCTCGCGATACCCTTGGTGCGGAGGA